>UMJY01047456.1_pt1 | contig 175717 bp, 133 predicted proteins | sample 1966191 | NCBI WGS metagenome assembly UMJY01 (sample SAMEA4836161, study PRJEB28245) | human gut metagenome | biome: gut microbiome; material: fecal sample | place: Denmark | collected 2008 | reverse complement strand
TGCGTCGTGTAAACGATAATGCAAGCCAGTATGAGTTGTTGTGGAATGTATCGAAATCAAATAATTTGGAATCTGAAAAGATCGCAATTGATCAGAATGGTAAAGTTGTAGTTGTGGCTGAAGACGAGATCACAAACTGGGCATTCAATCTGGAATCTGCCGTGACAGAATCTTATCTGAACATCGCAGATGCTCCTAAGAATGTGACTATCTCTCTGAAGGGCGATGAAGCTTCTAAGGTAACAGCTGTTAGACCGTTCGCTGTCATCAAACGTACAGGCTTGGAATTGAAGGCTGCTGCAACAGACAATGATTTTGTACTTGGCTTGGATACTGCTTATGTAAATCGTCCGGACAACTATCGTTATGCTTATTACATCACAAAAGCTATCGATACAGCTAAAGTCGGCGCATTCGACACGAAGGCTTATATGGTAAGCTATGCAGACTCTACAGCTCATAATAGCGATACGGTTAAATATGACCAGGATGGTTTGACTCGTATCGGTTTCGTTAATGCAAACCGTGTAGAATTTGGTAACAACGATTCTCTGGCTATCGCTAAACCGGCTGCCAAGACTGCTGATACTTTGAATATCGCAGATAAGAAAGGTATCACAAATGCAACTTGGGCATTCCCGATCGATGATGACAACGAAGGTTACTACAGAATCGAAGTGGCTCCTGCTGCAAACAAGGCAGATAAGAAATATGTAAGCTACCTGAACGGTGTCCTGGTATTGGGTAACAAGGAACAGGCCCAGTTGTTCGCTATCAATGATACAGACCTGAAGCCGACAGACAACGAAGAAATCACTACATCTGAAGTGAAGGTTATCGCAGGCGAAGGCCAGGTAACAATTGCTGGTGCAACAGGTAAAAAGGTCGTTGTTACTAACGTTCTTGGTCAAGTTGTAGCCAACAAGGTGATCACTTCTGACAACTCTGTTATCGCTGCTCCTCAGGGTGTAGTCGTAGTAGCTGTTGAAGGCGAAGAAGCTGTTAAGGCTGTTGTAGAATAAGATTGAAATTATAATCAAATAATTCTAAAATGTTTGGCCGCGCGGAACGTCAGTTCCCAGTATCCTGCGACAGGCGAACAAACGGCCGGATTTAATATTAATAATACTAAAGTATATTGAAATCATAGCCTGTATCCCTGCGAAGGGCGAACGCTATACACAAAACAAGCCCCGGAGGTGTTATCCACTTTCGGGGCTTTCGTTGGTTTATGAAGTTACATGCAGGGTTGTTTCGAAAATAAATCAGGCAACCGCACCAAAACTTGCTATCCAAGACCAACTCTTCTTATCTATGGCCATTTTGCAAAACAACCATCATACTATCATAATCAGTTATTACAATCTGTTTTTCAGGGTATTAAAGTATGATAGTAGCTGTTTTCTACTATCATTCAACTATCATGCACTTATCATGATTTTTACTTGTGAACTTATTTATATATCTGATAATATGCTATTTATGTTTATATGAGACAAAACGGTCATCACCAAAAATAGGGTCATTTTCCACAAAAAAACGCCCTTTTCTGCCGGATAAGATGTAAAAACAGGGCATAAAAGTCTCCTTGGCATGGCAGATAAACCTCCCCGCGCCCCCGGCAGAAATTCACGGACATCCGGGTCTGCACCTCTCCCGTACCCGGATGTCCATGCCTTTTACACCCGGGTCTCGAATAGCTTTCCAAGCTGTTTTTGGCAAAAGAAAAGCTGGTCTTGATGGAAACAGAAGCCGTTTTAACATATTCTGTACCTATTCTTGAATGGTCTTTGTTTTTATCGTAGATTGATATACAGTCTATTAGTGATTTTTACCATGATAGTTATGATAGATGAATGATAGTAGAAAACAGCGACTATCATGCTGTAATGTATTGTTATAAAACAATATACGGACGATTATGACAGTATGTCAGTTGTTCTTGCGAAAGCACTTCTATGAATGTTTGTCCATATTGGCGGCAAAAGCAGATGGGCACTTTATGATTTTGGTACAGTTGCTCTGAAAATACCGTTCCGAAAATAAATATGCCTTTCCTGTTCTTATCCCAAATATTTGCCTACATTTGCGCAGAGTATAAATAATGCAACTGAAACACTTGATTATGGACAAATTTATCAATCCCTTCTCCGATTACGGCTGGAAAAAGATTTTCGGCAGTGAAGTAAGCAAAGATCTTATCATCAGTTTTTTGAACGAAGTGATCCAACAGGAAGTGATCATCGACATCACGTTCCGCAATGTCGAGATGCTCGGCCTGAAGCAGGACCAGCGTCGTGCCGTCTTCGATATCTTCTGCGAGAACGAAAAAGGTGAGGTTTTTATTGTCGAGATGCAGAAGAGCCGTCAGAAATACTTCTCCGACCGAGTGCTTTACTATGCCTCGTTTGCCATCCAGCAGCAATCGATGGTCGTCAAGGAACGGCTGCAAAAGGAGCCGGACGATGTGGTTCGTAGGCGTTGGAACTACCAGATCAGCAAAGTCTATGTCGTGTGTATTCTCAACTACATCATGGATCCGACCCTCCCGGATAAATACCGTTGGGATGTCGTTCGGATGGACCGTGAGCTGAAAGTGCCTTTTAGCGAAACACTCAACGAGATCTATATCGAAATGCCGAAATTTGTATTACCTTTGTCTGCGTGCGACACGCTATATAAAAAGTGGCTGTACGTCTTAAACAATATCGAGATCATGGAACGATTACCTCAAGAATTGAACAACCAGATATTTCACAAGCTGAAAAGTATTGTGGAGATCGAGCGCATGACCCCCGACCAGCGCTTGGAATACGAATTGAGCCTTTCCGTCGAACGTGATCTTTCAGCCGCCCTCGATACTTCTTACGAGGACGGGCTGGAGAGAGGATTGGAGGAAGGGATAGAGAAAGGCAAAGCCCAGGTAGCAGCCAATTTAAAAAAGCAAGGTATCAATATGGAGACAATAGCACAGTGTACTGGCCTGTCAATAGAAGAAATCAGCCGCTTGTAGATTTATCGCAGTAAGTTCAAATCGTCAGTAACAAGAAACATTTGAAGAAGGGGCTATTGTTCAAATCGTTGAAATGCTTTATTTTTGTAATCGAACAAATCAAATCGAATAACAATATGGCTCAGTACAAACGTATTCTGTTGAAATTAAGCGGAGAATCGCTTATGGGAGGTAAACAATATGGTATAGACGAAGTTCGTCTGAACGAATATGCGACGCAGATCAAGGAAATTGCCGAAATGGGTGTCCAGATCGGAATTGTGATTGGTGGCGGCAACATCTTCCGCGGCCTGAGCGGGGCTTCCAAAGGCTTCGACCGTGTGAAAGGCGACCAGATGGGGATGCTGGCAACGGTCATCAACAGTCTGGCCTTGAGTTCTGCCCTCGTCGCTCAGGGCGTGAAAGCCAAAGTGCTGACTGCTATCCGTATGGAACCGATCGGCGAGTTTTATAATAAATGGCGTGCGATCGAATTGCTTGAACAGGGCCATGTTGTGATTATGTCGGGCGGTACTGGCAATCCGTTTTTTACGACTGACACAGGTTCTTCCCTGCGTGGTATCGAGATCGAAGCGGATGTGATGCTGAAAGGAACCCGTGTAGATGGTATCTATACTGCCGATCCGGAAAAGGATCCGACGGCCACCAAGTTCTCAGACATCACCTACGACGAAATCTATACGCGTGGCCTCAAGGTGATGGACCTGACAGCCACCACGATGTGTAAGGAAAACAATCTTCCGATCATTGTCTTCGACATGGATACCAATGGTAACCTGAAAAAGGTGATGAGTGGTGAAAATATCGGAACGCTGGTGCATAATTAATGCTGAAATGAATAACAAACGTATATGGGTGCTTGCGAGTGCCCTGGTGGGTTGTGTCTTCACCTTGAGCGCGCAAGACCTGGCAATGAAAATAACGAAGAGATACCTCAATCTGCCGGTTTCGCATCAAGTAGACCGGGCTCTGATGACATTTGATGTGGGAGGGCGGCAAGAGCGGGCGTTCGAGATTCGTTTGGCCTCAGGAAAACCGGACTATTGGGTGTTTTGTGATATGTCTGCCTTGAAGAACAAAGAGATAAAAATATCTTATACTGGGAATAAAACAGGTATAAACAAGATTTATCAAGCAGATGAAATAGCCGGACAAGATAGCTTGTATAAAGAAACCAACCGTCCGCAAATCCACTATACTCAACGTAGAGGATGGAACAACGATCCTAATGGATTGCTGTATTATGACGGTGAATATCACTTGTTCTACCAACATAATCCGTATGAACGCGACTGGGGGAATATGCATTGGGGGTATGCAGTAAGCAATGATTTGATACATTGGGAAGAGCTACCGATCGCCCTGTATCCCGACGAACACGGTACGATGTTTTCCGGTTCGGCAGTGATCGACTATGACAATACTTCCGGCTTCGGAAAGAATGGTATTCCGGCGATGGTGGCTATTTATACGGCTGACAACCCGGAAAAGCAGGTGCAATGTATAGCCTATAGCCTGGATAAAGGACGCACTTGGACAAAATATAAGGGCAATCCGGTGATCGATTCTAAGGCCAAATGGAACAGTAAGGATACTCGCGATCCGAAAGTCTTTTGGCATAAACCATCAGGTAAATGGGTCATGGTGCTGAATGAGCGCGACGGACATTCCATATACAACTCCGACAACTTAAAAGACTGGACGTTCGAAAGCCATATTACCGGTTTTTGGGAGTGTCCTGAATTATTCGAACTCCCTGTCGATGGGAATAAGGACAATACCAAATGGGTGATGTACGGTGCTTCCGGAACTTATATGTTGGGTGCGTTTGACGGAAAGAAATTTACACCTGAATCCGGCAAATATTACTATTCTACCGGTTCTATCTATGCTGCCCAGACGTTTACGAATATACCTGAGTCGGATGGCCGTCGTATTCAGGTCGGTTGGGGGCGTATCTCTCATCCGGGAATGCCTTTTAACGGGATGATGTTATTCCCGACGGAGTTGTCTTTGAGAACGACGAAAGACGGCATTCGCCTGTTTAGTAAACCGATCGAAGAACTTGAGCGCTTGCAGACCTCAGTCGGAAAGTGGAGAGCGCTGACGGCAGATAAAGCTGATGAACTGCTTCGGCAGTATAGGGATGCAGGTACATTGCGTATCCGTACAACCCTCAAATTGTCTCATGCTACAAATGCCGGCCTGAACCTGTTCGGGCAGTCATTACTGGATTACGATATGAATTACAACCGGATCAATGGTGTGTTCTATTCGCCCGAAGACATGACAAGTATGGAAATCACGGCCGATATTATCTTGGATAAGACTTCTATTGAAGTTTATATTGATGATGGGGCTTATTCTTATTCGATGGAGCGTCGGCCGGACTTGAAGAACAGGGAAGGATTCCATTTTTGGGGAAATAATATCGAAGTAAAAGAAATGGAAGTATACACGTTCCGATCCATCTGGGAGTAATTTTAAAAATATAAAATAAGTAAATAATGAAAGATAATAAACCTGTTGTTGTCGGTATAGGTGAACTCCTTTGGGATGTGTTGCCAACGGGGAAGCGTGCCGGGGGTGCTCCGATCAATTTTGTATACCATGCTACCCAATTGGGGGCCGAAGGATATGCGGTCAGCGCGATCGGGGACGACGTGTTCGGGGCGGAGATCGTCCAGGAGTTGGATAAGAACGGTATCTGCCATTCGCTGGGGACAGTCGAATATCCTACCGGAAGCGTGATGGTGGAGTTGAGAGACGGTATCCCAACCTATACGATTATAGAAGGTGTCGCTTGGGATCATATACCGTTGACTCAGGAAGCCATCGACCTGGTGAAAAAAGCAGATGCTATCTGCTTCGGTACGTTGGCGCAGCGTTCATCCGAATCGCGTGCGACGATTCATGCGTTGCTTTCCTATGCTCGTGAAGAGGCACTTCGGTTTTTCGATATCAATATCCGCCAGTCCTATTACTCGAAGGATTTGATCGCCAGTCTGCTGGAAGAGGCGAATGTATTTAAGATCAATGACGAGGAACTCGACCTGATGCGCGAAATGTTTTCCCTTTCAGAGGATGAAGATACGGCCTGCCGCCAACTGGTCGAGCGTTACAGCTTGCGCTATATGATTTTGACTGCCGGCAGTCGCTATAGTTCTGTCTATACGGCTACCGACAAGTCGACGATTCTTACTCCCAAAGTCGAGGTGGCCGATACGGTCGGGGCGGGAGATTCTTTCTCCGGTGCATTCATTTACTCCGTATTAGCCGGTAAATCCTTGCGCGAAGCCCATCAGACTGCTGTCGGGACAGCTGCTTTTGTATGCACGAAAGAGGGCGCATGGCCTGCTTATCCTAATAAAGACTGATCATGAAAGAGAAAAGCTTGTATATAAGGCTGATCCCGGTGATGCTTGTTTTTTTCACGATGGGATTTGTGGATTTGGTGGGAATTGCTTCCAACTATGTGAAGTTGGATTTGGGACTGACGGACTCCGAAGCGAATATCTTTCCTTCCTTAGTGTTCTTCTGGTTCCTGATCTTCTCTGTCCCGACGGGGATGTTGATGAACAAGATCGGGCGGAAAAAGACGGTCATGCTGAGCCTGGTTGTTACCTTCGTGTCGTTGCTGATCCCGTGTTTTGGCGATGGCTATATGGTGATGCTGGTCTCTTTTTCCTTATTGGGGATCGGGAATGCTTTGATGCAGACCTCTCTGAATCCACTATTGTCTAATATTATTACCGGAGACAAGTTGGCAAGCAGTCTGACTTTCGGGCAGTTTGTCAAAGCGATCGCCTCTTTCCTGGCGCCCTATATCGCCATGTGGGGAGCGACTGCGGCGATCCCTTCGCTGGGATTGGGCTGGCGTGTACTGTTTCCGATCTATATGGTGATAGCGATTGTGGCGATTTTACTGTTGGGGGTGACTTCTATCAAGGAAGAGGCTCCGGAAGGCAAACCTTCCACATTTGCCGAATGCATTGCCTTATTGGGTAACCCGTTTATCCTGTTGATGTTTGTCGGTATCATGTGTCATGTCGGCATAGATGTCGGCACGAATACTACCGCCCCGAAGATTCTGATGGAACGGTTGGGGATGGACATACATGCGGCGGCGTTTGCAACGAGCCTCTATTTTATCTTCCGTACGGTCGGTTGCCTGACCGGTTCGTTGATCCTGGCCCATTGGGCACCGAAGAAATTTTTTGTTGTCAGTGTCGTGTTGATGGTAGCTTCGATGGCAGGTTTCCTTTTGTTCGACAGCAAGGCTCTGCTATATGTCAGCATCGCTTTGGTCGGATATGGCAATTCGAACGTCTTCTCCATCCTTTTCTCTCAGGCTTTATTGTCGATGCCCCAACGGCAGAACGAAGTATCCGGCTTGATGATTATGGGACTTTTCGGTGGAACGATTTTCCCGCTCTTGATGGGCTTTGCTTCAGATGCTCTTCATTCGCAGACAGGCGCCTTGCTGGTTTTGGCAGTCGGAGTGTTTTACCTGCTTTTCCTTTTTACAAAGTTGAAGTAGTCCCGGCGGTTCGGAAATAACATATTTCCATAAACAGTTTGCCAAAAAGAAAAACTTTACTATTTTTGTTTGCCTAACAAACAAAGAAAACAAAAATATACAATCACTTATGGCAGATATAAAACAGTATGTAAAGGCGGCAGAAGAGAAGATGACCTTTGCGATCGAATATTTGGATGAACAGTTGTCTCATATCCGTGCCGGTAAGGCGAATCCGAAAATCTTGGATTGCGTGAGAGTAATGTATTACGGTGCTCCTGTTCCTTTGACAAATGTGGCTACCGTAACTGTTCCGGATGCGAGAACGATCATGATCACTCCTTGGGAGAAGAAGATTATCAAGGATATTGAAAAAGGAATCATGGATTCCGAAGTCGGTATCACTCCTGAAAACAATGGTGAAGTGATCCGTTTGGGTATTCCTCCTCTGACGGAAGAGCGTCGTCGCCAGTTGGCTAAACAGTCCAAGCAGGAAGCAGAAACTGCCAAGATCAGTGTTCGTAACGCCCGCCGCGATGCAATCGAACAATTGAAGAAGAGCATCAAAACCGACGGGACTCCTGAGGATGTCGAGAAAGACGCGGAAGCAGAAGTTCAGAAGGTTCATGACAAGTATATCAAGAAAGTAGATGAACTCTACGCTGCAAAAGAAAAAGAAATAATGACGGTATAACGAGTTGAGAGTTGAAAGTTGAGAGTTGAAAGTGATGGAATAGATCCTTCCTTTCCTCCTTTCTTTCAACTTTCAACTTTCAACTTTTAACTAACATGAGGGGATTGGTTATTAAGAATACGGGTAGTTGGTATACCGTACGCACCGACGATGGTCGCGATATAGAAAGTAAGATCAAAGGGAATTTTCGTCTGAAAGATATCCGAACCACCAATCCTGTTGCGGTCGGGGATCGGGTCAATATCGATATCAATGCCGAAGGTACCGCTTTCATCACTGAGATCGAAGACCGGAAGAATTACATCATTCGCCGTGCTTCCAATCTATCCAAGCAGTCGCATATCATTGCTGCGAATGTAGACCAGGCTATGTTGATCGTGACAGTCAACTATCCGATTACCACCACCGTTTTTATTGACCGTTTTCTCGCTACAGCGGAGGCCTATCGTGTGCCTGTAAAGCTGGTATTCAATAAAATAGACCGTTATAATGGCGGGGATCGGGAATTGCTGGACGGCTTGGTCAATCTGTATACGACGATCGGTTATCCCTGTTCTATGCTTTGTGCCCGTACTGAAGAGGGCTTGGACGAGTTGAAAGAAGACCTTAAAGGGAAGATTACCTTATTGTCCGGTCATTCAGGGGTGGGAAAATCGACTATTATCAATAAATTGATCCCCGGTGCGGATCTCCGTACTGGCGATATCTCCGAATATCATAATAAAGGGATGCACACCACTACCTTTTCTGAAATGATTCCCTTGCCGGATGGCGGTTACCTGATTGATACTCCAGGTATCAAAGGTTTTGGCACGATCGAAATGGAAGGTGCGGAAATAGCTCATTACTTCCCTGAAATATTCAAATTCTCCGCTGATTGCAAATTCAATAACTGCTCTCACCGCCACGAGCCGGGCTGTGCCGTCTTGCGTGCTGTAGAAGAACATTATATCAGCGAATCGCGATATAAAAGCTACCTGAGCATTCTTGATGATAAACAGGAGAGCAAGTATAGGGAAGAATATTAGACTGCCGGCAAGCTCATCCCTGTGATCTTGCGGTATAAATCCAATGCATATACATCTGTCATGCCGGAGATATAATCGAGGACGCATTGTACTTTGCCGTAGACGGTCGGTGCGTTTGTGTCGTACTGTTCCGGGATGCGTTGCAATAGGAGCTTACTGTAGGCATGATCCTGGTTCATGACAGCTTCTGTCAGCGTATCGATCAAATGGCTGAAGATATGGTAACCGGCCAGTTCGATGTCTAAAACTTCTTTAGCGCGGTATATCTTTTTGTAAGCGGTTTTTGAGCAGGTGTCGTATGCGGCTTTTGCCTGATCGCAAATGTTATCGATAAGCGGAGTGTTGTATGTTCCGCTGAGGATGTCCTCTTCGTTTTCGAGGAAGATGCGGGAACATTCGTCAACCAAGAGGCCGATGATACAGGAACGTAAGTAGGCGATCTGCTCGTTGGTATCGTCGACCATCTTCATGACGCGGACAATATGGTCGAGGCGCTCTCCTTCGAAGAAGTTGAGGAGCAGCCGGATGGCCTCTTCTGTTGTCAGGATATGCAGTTTGCAGGCATCCTCGATATCCATGATCTGATAGCAAATATCGTCAGCTGCTTCCACCAAATAGACAAGCGGATAACGGACGAACTTGTTTGCATCTTCCGGGTTCCGGCAAATTCCTAATTCGTCTGCGATGCGCAGATAATCCTCCTCTTCCGACTGAAAGAAGCCGAATTTACCCTTCTTTCCTGCATAAACGGAAGAATACGGATATTTGATGATAGATGCAAGCGTACTGTATGTCAAGGCAAAGCCTCCTTTGCGGCGCCCGATGAACTGGTGGGTGAGCAGACGCATGGCGTTCGCATTCCCTTCGAAATGGAGGAAATCTTCATAGCGCCCTCCTTCGTTGAGAATTTTTTCCTGTAACTTTTTCCCGTTGCCTTCGGCGAAGTAGGCAGAGATTGCCCGTTCTCCTGAATGTCCGAACGGTGGATTGCCCATGTCGTGGGCAAGACAGGCAGCTGAGACGATGGAGCCTATTTCCGGGAAATTGACGCTCCCGTCGGGATATTTCTGCATCAGGCCTTTGGCGACATTGTTACCTAATGAGCGTCCTACGCAGGAAACTTCTAAGCTATGTGTCAAACGGTTGTGTACGAATATACTGCCCGGAAGGGGGAATACCTGCGTCTTGTTCTGTAAACGGCGGAAAGGGGAGGAAAAGATCAGACGGTCGTAGTCTCGCTGAAAATCGGTACGTTCATGTTTACGTTCGTGATATTCCTCCATGCCGAAGCGTTTGCCGGAGAGTAATTGGTTCCAGTTCATCTTGTTTTGTTTGCTTAATAGATTAGTTCTCCTTTTCCCTGGCGGATGATTTCAAAATCGTCTGTTGTGCAGTCGATGACAGTCGAGGCTTCCGTGCCTCCGTAACCACCGTCGATGACGATATCCACCTGGTTCTCATACTTTTCTTCGATCAGTTCGGGATCGGTGCTATACTCGATGATGTCGTCTTCGTCATGCAAAGACATGGTCAGGATCGGATTTCCGAGCTCTCGTACGAGTGTGCGGATAATAGTATTGTCCGGTACACGGATCCCCACCTCTTTTCTGTTCTTGTAGATCTTGGGTAGTTCACTGCTGGTAGGCAGGATGAAGGTGAAGGCGCCCGGCAAGTTCTTCTTCATCAACTTGAAAGCAGCATTGCTCACTTTGGCATATTCGCTCAGGTTGGAAAGATCATAACAGATAATGGACAGGTTACTTTTCTGCGGGTTGACGCCTTTCATTTGGCAGATCTTTTCGACTGCACGCACATTCAACGCGTCACAACCGATGGCATAAACGGTGTCGGTCGGGTAAATTACGAGGCCACCGTCGCGCATGATATTGACCACCTTGTCTATCTCTCTGAGATTGGGGTTTTCGGGGTATATTTTTACGAGCATAGCATTATGAGTTGAAAGTTGAAAGTTGAAAGTTGAAAGTTTGAGAGAACACGAAGTTAACTTTCAACTTTCACCTTTCCACTTTCAACTTATTTACGGCTTTAGCCGTAAATAATGTGTCCGTTTTCGTCGGTATATTCTTCCAGACCTTTGCTGTACTGGTTCATGGCACGAAGGCTCATGCCCATGCTTGAGAAGCCACCGTCGTGGTAGAGGTTCTGCATCGTGACTTTACGGGTGAGGTCGGAGAACATCATAACGCAATAGTCTGCACATTCGTCGGCTGTGGCATTACCCAATGGACTCATCTTTTCGGCGAAATCCATCAAATGGTCCATTCCTTTCACGCCGCTCCCGGCTGTAGTCAGTGTCGGTGACTGGGAAATGGTATTGATACGGACGTTCTTTTCACGGCCATAGATGTAGCCGAAACTGCGGGCGATAGATTCCAGCAGGCTTTTGGCATCTGCCATGTCGTTATATCCGAAGAATGTACGCTGTGCTGCCACATACGAGAGGGCGATCACCGAACCGTATTCGGCAATGGCATCCTGCTTTTTGGCAACCTGCAACATCTTGTGGAAAGAGATTGCGGAGATATCCAGCGTTTTTTCCAACATGCTGTAGTCCAAGTCGTCGTAAGTACGTTTCTTGCGCACGTTCGGGCTCATGCCGATGGAATGTAAAACGAAATCTATCTTACCCCCTAATATTTCTACTGATTTAGAGAAAACCGTTTCCAAATCTTCCACGCTCGTAGCATCCGCCGGAATAATTTCGGCGTGCAACTTCTCAGCCAAAGCATCCACCTGTCCCATACGAACGGCGATAGGCGTATTGCTCAGTGTGATCGTTGCTCCTTCTTCTACGGCTTTTTCAGCCACCTTCCAGGCGATGGACATGTCATTCAGCGCACCGAATATAATGCCTCGCTTGCCTTTCAATAAATTATGACTCATACCTTTTATTTTAATATGTTACGGCACAAAGGTAGTAAAAATGTGCAAGATACGCAATCGCTTACATGAAACCCCTTCAAGTCCGAGGCAGGATAGGGGCCCCGGATATTTATTCCCTGTAGTACACCCTTTTTACCCTCGGCGAGATCGAGGTTAGTATCTCGTATGGGATAGTCTTCAGCTTGTCCGAAAGTTCGCTGACAGGGAGTTCTTCGCCGAAGATGATGACGGTGTCTCCTTCGTGTGCGTCGGTATCGGTGACATCGATCATGCAGGCATCCATACAGATATTGCCAATGATCGGGCAACGGTGGCCATTAATCACGACCTCGCCACCACCATTGCTGAAATGACGGTCCAAGCCGTCGGCATAGCCGATCGGGATAATCGCGATGTGGGAATCGCGCTTTACATAGCTCATCCGGCTGTAGCCGATGGAATCACCTGCCGGAACGTTTTGTATCTGCAAGATAGTCGTCTTCAGTGTGCTGATGTTACGCAACCCTTTCTGACCGGAGGCACTGACTCCATACAGGCCGATGCCGAGACGTACCATATCCATCTGATAATCGGTGAACCGTTCTATTCCGGCCGAGTTCAGGATATGCTTGATCACCTTGTATTCCAACCCGGCTTCCAGTTCTGCTGCCACGCGGGTGAACGTATCCAGCTGCTTTTTTGTGAAATCGTCGAAGATATAGGAGTCGCTGCCTACGAGATGCGAGAATACGGAGCGAGCCACTACGCCGCTCTGTTCTTTCAGGCGACGGCAAACCTCTGGTACATCTTCCGGCTGGAAGCCTAAACGGTGCATTCCCGTGTCGATCTTGATATGGATCGGATAAGAGGTGATGCCCCTGCGTTCCGTCTCTTTTATCATTGCGTCGAGCAGGCGGAAACTGTACACTTCCGGCTCCAGCTGGTTTTCAAACAAGACATTGAAGCTGCTGAATTCCGGATTCATGACGATAAGCGGGATCGAGATGCCCTCCTTGCGCAGTTCTTCTCCTTCGTCAGCAACAGCAACAGCCAGGTAGTCGCAACGATGTTCTTGCAGTGTCTTTGCCAGTTCATAGGAACCAGCTCCGTATCCGAAAGCCTTGACCATGCAGACCATCTTAGTCTCTGGCTTCAGCTTCGAGCGGTAATAGTTGAAGTTATGGACAACGGCATCCAGGTTCACTTCCAAGATCGTCTCATGTACTTTCTTCTCCAGCAACTCGGATATACGCTCGAAATGGAATTGGCGGGAGCCTTTTATCAGGATCAACTCGTTTTTGAATTTCTTGAAAGACGGAGATTGAATGAATTCATCCGTTGTCAGGTAAAATTCTTTTTCGATATCGAAAGCACCTCCGTACTCTTTCAGGTCGCGGCCGATACCGATAATGCGGTCGATCTTCTTCCTGCGCACCAAGTCCGCAACTTTCTTATAGAGAGACTTCGGCAGCGTTCCCGATTGCAGGATGTCTGAAAGGATCAGTGTGCATTTCAAATCCTTTTCTACGCGGCGGCTCTGTTGGAAGTCGAGGGCGATATCCAAAGAATTGATATCCGAATTGTAGGTGTCGTTTATCAACAGGCAATTGTTGATACCCTGCTTTACATCCAAGCGCATAGCGACCGGTTCGAGGCGCTTGAACTTTTCGACATCGTTCACACTCGTCGGCTTCAGATATAACATCACGGCCATACAGTGGATGACGTTTTCGATAGAAGCATCGTCCGTAAAAGGAATCGTGTATGTCCGGTCGAACCCTAAAAGCGTGCAGCGGATGATGGTTTCGGATTCCAATTTCTTGATCGATTCGATATACAAAGGCGCTTCCGAATCTGTCCGGCTCCAGGTGATCGCTTTGTGGGACAGGCAGGCCGACTCGACGCAGCCCCCGATAAAGGCATTGTCGCCGTCATAAATGATCGCTTCGCAGTCGTTGAACAAAGTCAGCTTTTCCAGGCATTTCTGTGTGGAAGAGATAAAGTTCTCTTGATGTGCTTCCCCTATGTTCGTAATCACTCCGATGGTTGGTGCGATGATCGGTTGCAGACGTTCCATTTCGTCCGGCTGGGAGATGCCGGCTTCGAAGATGCCTAATGTATTCTTGTCGCTCATCTGCCATACCGACAGCGGAACCCCCAATTGCGAGTTGTAGCTCCGGGGCGAGCGGACGATGTTAAACTCATTATGCAATAATTGATAGAGAAACTCTTTTACAATCGTTTTCCCGTTGCTTCCCGTAATACCGATTACCGGGATATTGAAACGTTTCCGGTGATAGGCTGCTAACTTCTGGAGTGCTTTCAGCGTATCCTTGACGACAAGGAAGTTCGCTTCAGGCATCGACTCGAACTCCGGTAAAACAGTGCTGACGACGAAATTGCGTACACGTAACTTATATAATCCTTGTATATAATTATGTCCGTCGTTGGTCTTTGTCTGGAGGGCAAAGAATAGACTTTGTTCCGGGAATGAAAGACGGCGGCTATCGGTAAGCAAGATACTGATAGGAGCGTCATGCAATTTCTTGGCGTCAGCTCCAATTATCCCGGCGATCTCTTTAATTGAATATTCCATTCTTTTCTCTATAATTAGGTTTAGAACTTCTTTTTAATCATTTCGACTTCATTTGTCATATCAAAGTAAGGGAATTTCTCGTTAAGTCGTTCCATCTTTAACAAAGTTTGCGAGATGAATCGTTTATAGGCTTCGCTTTCCGGTTGAAACGGCTTGTGGTTAATGGCCTTTTGGATATCCTTCCATTCTTTAAGAATTGACAGCGAATCAGGTGAAAGCATGCTGCCTGTGAATCGTTCCCAGATATATTCGATCGCCGTGGTGGATGGATGCAGCATATCGTCGGCATAGAAACGGTACTCCCTCAATTCGTCCATCATGATTTCGTAAGCCGGGAAATAGGCGGTGTGTTCCGGGAATTCCTTTTGCAGAGCGTCGATGGCAAGCAGGAGGGTGGCTTTGCTGAGCTGGTTGCCGTGTGCTCCGTCTTTCCAATGGCGGATCGGACTGACGGTGAAGAGTATCTTCAGCTCCGGATTCTGTTCCCAAAGCGATAGAAGCAGGCCTTTCCATTCCGCTACGATTTCTCCTACAGAGAGTAACTGTCGGTCGAACATCTTTTCCGGTAGCTTATGGCAATTGGATACGACCTTTCCCGAACTTTTCAGCTTGTAGACCCATGCCGTGCCGAAAGTAAGGACCATCCGCCGGGCTTTCCGTATCGTGTCGGCGGAACTGAATAGCCGTCCGTTGATGTTGGCTAAGCATTCCGTTTCCGAAGGTGAGGAAAAACGGCTGTGATGGCTGAAGCTATGGTAAATCCCTTCGTGCCGGAAAAGATCATCTCCTGTGAACCGTTCCGGACGAAGTAGCATACGAATCGCTTCGGCTATGGAAGAAGGATTATAGAGCGTACCGAATGGATTCAGATCGGTCTTGAACTTATTCTCCTCTAACATCTTTCCGATATTCTCGGCAAAGCAGGAACCAAGCAAAATCGTCTGCTCCGTATGGGAAAATGTGAACGGAGCTTTCGGGAGGGGGATGCGGGTGTAAAATTCCATACTACTGTCAATACTGATTATAATACTACAAATGTAACGTAAGATTGGTATTGGGCAAGTAGGTTTTGTCAAAATGTTACTGCCACCCCATCAAAATCGGATTAGTACCCCATATTTTGGGAATTAGTATAGCGGGTAATATTTTTTAACGTTTCAGAATGTATTGCCTTGCGACAATAAAGCTGGCAGAATGATAGTTGGTTAAGGCCGGTTTTCCCTCCTGTTTTCCGATGTTTTCCCAAAAACAATGTTTTGGGGCTTGTAGTGTTACTTGAATAAAAGAACGTAAATTGTTGTGGGTAACGGATATATGGTTGTTTGTGGAAAATGACAAAAAAGGCTGTTTCTGATGGGTAAAAATGGCCTATTTTTAGTTTGTAAATAATTGGGAATAAAAGGGATAAGAGATAAAATCAAAATGACTAAAAAAAACGTACGTTTTAATTCGTCACAAAAATACGCATACTTTTTAAACCTGCAATCCTTTTCTTAAAGTTTTTTCCTTTTTCTATATCCTTTCTTATCAATTAGATAGCTTAGCCTGTACGAAAAACCTGCTTTGACTGACAAACTCCCTAAAAATGACTAAAAAAAACGTACGTATTTGCTATCAAAGTACAAAAGTTAACAGATAGCCTTGCGTACATTATATATAAAGGGGAAATTATTCTTAATACATTATTTACTAACTAATTAATTAAGTTATGAACAAAAAGTTTTCTACTCTTGTAGCCAGTCTGTTACTGGCAACGACTGTCGGAACAGGTTACGCTCAGGTTCAGAAAGGGACGATTTCTGAAAGACCGGATATGGCGTATATCAATGCCATTGAAGAGGGTAAGTTCTACCAGTTGACAAATGGTACGAAAGTTCTGATTATGGAACAAGCTTCCAATGGGACTTACGTCTTGAAGTATGTTGATTTTAACAAGGCTGAATTGGCTAAATCTTTGTGGAGCATCAAAGCTGAAAAGAAAGGTGCAAGTGGCTTGGTTTTCCAATTTGTAAACTTGGCGAGTGGTTTGCCTATTTCTTTTGATTCTGATGAAATTAAGGGAAATGGTGTTACTCCTATTTCTGAAGGAACGAACCAATGGGTTTGGGCTCGTGGAGTAGCCGGTAATGCAGCCAATCAGTTTTATGCAATGGAAGCATTTTTCGGCGCAGAAAATGACTCGGTTATGACTTTGACAAGTGGCCGTGACGGTGTTGTATCTGCTTTCCGTTATGCAACAAAAGACTTTAGCCAACAGATTGCTGATCGTCGCTTGAAATTTGTAGCAAAAGAAGCTCGTGAAGTTTATTTGAATGCATATGATTTGAATACGATGCTACAGACTATGCCGGAAGATAAGCTTCAATTGACTTTTAATGCTGAACCGAAAAAGGCACAATTGGATAATGAATTTACAATTCGTCAGTATAAGGCTGAAGATGCTGTAGCGGAAAATTCATGGTCGAAAGGGTCTGTTGAAGATTTGAAAGATAAAATGGAAGCAGCTGATGCAGCAATGGAGAAAGCAAACCTTGCTTATTATGCAAAGGTTAAAGAAGGTTCAGAAGCTGATGCTGCTCTGAGAGAACTCTTGGCAGGCTGGGATGAAGTTGGGCAGCGTGTAGACCAATTGGAAGAAGCAACGAAAAATGCAGAAATAGTACAAAAAAAGGCTTATGAAACATACGAGGAATATGCAGATAATGTTGCTGCACTTCAAGCGCAAATAGCAGAAAGTGAGTCTTCAGAAGAACTGTTGGAGAAGTTGACTGAGGCTCAGGAGGCATTGGAAGATGCAAATGAAAAATTATCGGCAGCTGAGAATAAGCAGATTGAATTAAAAAATATAGCTAAAGAAAAAGAGGATGCTTATAACGATGCGAAATGGGGTGATAAGGTGAAGCTCTATATGGAATGGCAGAAGGCATTGTTAGGGTTGAAAGAACATGAGAAAACATTACCCTCTTTAAGGGCAGCTGTTGACTTGGCAGATGCTAATGTTGTTAGTGCAGCTGATAACTTGGCCGCTGGTAGCGAGTTGGCTTCAGAATTATCTGCAGCAATCAATAAAAGAGATAATGCTAAGGGCGAATATGATAAAAAACTGTCAGCTTACGAAGATTTGGATGCTCAATTGACAGAAGCTAAGTTGGAAGAAGCAGGACTTTACGCAAAAGTGGATGCGTCTACAGAAGATGTGAATGGCATTATAGCAGAGATCGACAGACTTTTGAGAATCAAAAAAGCTGCAACACGTTGGTATTTTGTGGCTGTAGATAATTATGCAAATGCTCAGTCTATGGGTGAAAACTGGTTGTCTCTTTGGACTGGAACAAAAGATGCTAAGGGCAGAAAGCAATACCTGATGGTTGATACAGCTTATATGGAAGATGCTTCTGTTTTGGGCGACAAACACCAGAAATTTGCAATTACGCATTATGACGATTTCTCTAACTATTGCAGCCATGTAGCAAATTATCGTGATATCAACGGACGTTTTAATTTCCGCTTCAAATATTATCCAAGTGCAGACTCTTTGGTTATCACTGCTGATGGTGGATATGATAAACCGGAAACTGTTAAATATTGGGCTGATCGCGTGTACGCAGGACCTGTAGCCGGACGTAACTTCGTGAAACTTGCTAATTTGGGCGACAGACAGGAAGTGTCCTTGGGGGCTCCCGATGCAGTGAAGGGTACAAGAGGCTATACGCTGAATACTCGTATTGGTTTAGGACTTCAAGTTGCTAACAAGGATGCCGTTCCGGCTGGTGTGTATTTCATCGATGTCGTAAATTCTGACGACAAGCAGAGAAACGGTGCCCGTTTGATGCTGGATTTGGATGGACAAACATTGACAAAGGTTGCTCCGGCAGAATGGGATGTCATGAATTTCGCACATATGCCTGCTGCAAAATGGGTCGTATCAGAGTCTACAATCTATAACAATACACCGGTTATCCGTAACCAGGAAAGTGCAGAACGCTTGAATGATTGGGGTACTTACCGGATTGTAAGCGTGAAAGACGGTGTAATTACACTGGAAGTAAAATATTTCAATTATCAGGGCAAGCGATTTACTGAAACGGTTAAGCTGACTCCGGTTACCGATGTGAATGAAAATGGTTACTATCATGCAAGCTTCACGGCCAATACAGATACATTGGTTACGTTCACATATCTGAATATCGCAGGAAACTTGTCTGTACAAATTGGAAACAAGGCTGTCGGAGAAGATACTATCTTGCGTGTGGCTGAAGGTGAAGGCACGAAGTTTGTTTTTGAAATGGTAAAACCTGCTGTAGAAAAGTATGGTGTTGATAAGGCGTTTGAAAAAGGACAGTACTATATCCGTGTAAACGATGCGGACAAACTGACTAACAATTTCAAATATGTACAGATTTCCGAGGTTGACGGTACTGAAATGTTGGTTGTTGCAGGTAAGGAAACTGCCACTCCGTTCTATTTGAAAGAGGTGAACTGTGATGAAAACGGTGTTCACTATTATGCCCTGTTGGCTGAAAGCAAGAAAGCCGGTGTTATCGATGCTTCCGGTCTGATCAAGGCTGAAAACTTGATGATTGAAACTCGTACTTCTGCATTTGCAGTGAATGAACTGAAGACTCGTTTCTATCGTGAATTCACGGAAGAAGAACTGAGCAATAACAATATGTTGAAGTTCTACCGTACGGCTTCTACTGAAAAAGAATACCTGTATGCTGCCGCTCCGGAAAACGATATGACATTCTTGGCTGTAGAAGGTAAGGGTGACAATGCTGCTGCTGCTGAAATGACTGTGATCCCGACAACTGAAGCTGGTGTATTGATGCCGCAGTACTTTATTGCTCGCAATGTGGTGGAACAAGCTGGTACAATCGACTTCTGTGGTGAAGAACATAAAGCTTTAGAGGATTCTTTAGCTTGCCCGCATACAAAATTTGTTCCTGATACTGTATTCGGCGACTTCTTGGTAAACTTGAAGATTGATACAAAGAAATATGGTAAATATGATTGGGAAGGCCAATACACTCGCCTGGCATTCTTGAAAGGTTATGCAGTGAAAGAAAAAGATGTCCTTCCAGGTGAAGGTGAATATACGAAATTGTATATCGACGGCAAGGAAGTTTCAGCTGACAATGCACATAGCGCAACCAAGTTCGAATTCCGTCTGGTCAATGACAATGAAGAACAAGATTTCTTGATCGAGTCTGAATCTCATAACAAGACTTATTTTGATGGTGGTGTTCGTCCGAAGGATGGTGGTTGGGTTAAGATCCAGAATGGTGTTCCTGTTATTGTTGCAGCTTCTTATGAAAGTGCTATCCAGGGTGATGTGTTCAACGCAGATGTAGCAGAAGGTGGTGCAACAGCCAACGACGAAATCACAACTTCTGAAATAATCATTATCGCAGGCGAAGGCAATGTAACAATCGCTAACGCTGCCGGTAAGAAGGTTGTTGTAAGCAACATCTTAGGCCAGATAGTAGCCACTCAGGTTCTGACATCCGACAATGCTGTGATTGCTGCTCCTCAGGGCGTAATCGTAGTGGCTGTTGAAGGTGAAGAAGCTGTAAAGGCAATTGTAAAATAAGAATAGGAATAGTTTGGAGTGGCAGCGGCCACTCCCTCCCTATATAGTAATTTATAATCAAATAATTCTAAAATGTTGACTGTGTGGGATAATACTCTAAGTAGCCTGTGACAGGCGAACAAGCAGTCTAATATTAATAATACTAAAGTATTGAAATAAAGTTCATTCTGCCGTGAGCCTGCGAAGGTATAAGGCAGATAAAAAAACGAGCCCCGGAGACGTTTTCGTCTTCGGGGCTTCGTTTACATTTGCAAACATATTTAGAGTTTGTGAAGTCGCTGATCGAGCTTCTTTTCACTTTACCTTAATTAAACTCTTTGCCGTATTTTATTTGTGCATCGGCAACAAATTGTTTGATGCGTTGTTCATCCTCTTTCTTGCAGATCAGGAGGACATTACCGGATTCGGCCACGATGCAATCATTGATGCCCTGTATGACGGCAAGACGTTTCGGATTGTCGAGGGCAACGATATTGCCGTTGCTTTCGTACATTATCGCTTCGCTTTTCAGGAGCGCATTGTTTTGTTCGTCTTTCTTCGCCAGGTCAAACAGCGATCCCCATGTTCCGAGGTCAGCCCAACCAAAGTCGACACAGAGCATATATACGTTGTCTGCTTTTTCCATGATCCCGTAGTCGATGGAGATATTCAGGCAGTAAGGAAAGTTCTCGGCGATGAAATCGCGTTCTTCCGTCGTGTTGAACTTTTCTTTGCCCAAGTCGAAACGGAGGGAGATGTCGGGGAGGAATTTGGAGAATGCTTCCAATATGGCGTTGACGTTCCAGACGAAAAGACCGGAATTCCAGAAAAACTCGCCACTCTCCATGAATACTTTTGCCAGTTCCAAGTCTGGCTTCTCAGTAAAAGTTTTCACTTTCGTGAATTCGCCCAGCATGATATCGCTGCTTTGGATATATCCGTAGCCTGTTTCGGGACGGCTTGGTTTGATGCCCAGCGTAACCAGCGCATTGTTGTCTTTTACGAAGTCGAGACTTTTCTGTACGTCTTTCAAGAAGACATCCTCTTTCAGAATCAAATGATCGGAGGGGGCGACAACTATATTTGCATTCGGGTTGCAAGCCTTGATATGATATGCCGCATAAGCGATGCAAGGAGCTGTATTACGACGTGCCGGTTCCAATAATATCTGCGATTCTCCCAACTCTGGCAGTTGCTCTTTTACAAGTGAAGCGTATTGCTCATTTGTTACGATATAGATATTTTCGATCGGAATAATCTTGGAGAAACGATCGAATGTCATCTGTAGTAGCGACCGGCCTGTACCGAAAAAGTCAAGAAACTGTTTAGGGTAACTTTCTCTGCTGAAAGGCCAGAAACGGCTTCCGATCCCACCGCCCATGATAACGCAATAATTATCTTTCATGATGATCCAGGTTGTTTTTTAGTTATACTCTTACAAAGTTAACGAAATATTCCGGGATTTCGTTTATCCATAAATCCTAAGAAGATATAAAATGAAAAAAAAGAGGAAAATGTTTGCAGGTTTAAAAATAATGTCTACCTTTGCAACGCAAATGAGAAACAAACTTACTCAAAGCAAATGCCCAGATGGCGGAATTGGTAGACGCGTTGGTCTCAAACACCAATGGATTCACTTCCATCCCGGTTCGATCCCGGGTCTGGGTACGAGAAAATCCTGATAATCATTGATTGTCAGGATTTTTTGCTTTTACGGAGCGTACAAATCCTTAATAGTTTGATAAAACAATGAAAGTTTTTCTGGTTCCGTTTGCGTGGCGGGCGGTTCTTTGCTTGGAATATAAACTTAATAAGATGCTAATATCATGATGAAGAGTCAGAATTCGGCAATTGGCCGATCACATGTCGTTTGGCTGGATGTGGTACGTTTTGTTGCCATGTTTACTGTGGTTTGTTGCCATAGTACAGATCCGTTTAACTTTTATCCGGGCGAACCTCCCGCCAATATCGATCAGATTAAGTTTTGGGGAGCTGCCTATGGGTCGTTCCTACGTCCCTGCGTCCCCCTGTTTGTGATGATCACGGGAGCTTTGCTGCTGCCAGTGAAGGGCGATACTTCCGTCTTTTATAAAAAAAGAATCAGTCGTGTCTTTTGGCCTTTCCTGATCTGGTCGGTGCTTTACAACTTGTTCCCTTGGATAACCGGACTGCTTGGCTTGTCACCGGAGGTGATTTTGGACTTTTTCCCCTATTCTGGCGAAGAAGTTGCCCGCCAGTCGTTGGGTATTTCCTTGAGATATATTGCGGAGATTCCGTTGAATTTCTCGATTGTGGATGTGCATATGTGGTATATCTATCTATTGATCGGTCTGTATCTGTACCTGCCTATTTTCTCTGCCTGGGTGGAAAAGGCTTCTGAAAAGGCCAAGTTATGGTTTCTGCTGGCCTGGGGCGTGTCGACGTTGCTACCGTATTACTATCAGTTTGTTTCGCCTTATGTCTGGGGTGGATGTTCCTGGAACTCCTTCAATATGTTGTATTATTTTGCCGGTTTCAATGGCTATCTGCTTTTAGGCCATTACTTGCGTAATCACGACTGGAGCCTGAATAAAATCCTGTTGGTCGGGATTCCGATGTTCTTGGTCGGCTATGTCGTAACCTTCTTTGGTTTCCGCTATGTAACTGCTTTGCCGGAATACAGCGAAGAATTGCTGGAACTTTTCTTTACCTATTGTTCTCTTAATGTTGTGATGATGACGATCCCCGTTTTCTTGTTGGCGAAAAAGGTGGACGTACGGTCCGAAAAGGTCAAGAGTCTGCTGGCAAACCTGACGACTTGCGGGTTCGGAATCTATATGGTGCATTATTTCTTTACCGGTCCGGGTGTCGTTCTGATGCGTGTCTTGCATGTTCCGGTAGCTTTGCAGATACCTGCCGCCGCGGTTGTCGCATTTGCTATTTCCTGGCTGATTGTGGCCGTTATTTACCGGTTGATGGGGAAGAATGCCAGATATGTAGTAGGGTAGTCGCCCTCTTATTGTCCGTTTTCTCACAGACTTGCTGTCAATGCCTGAACTGGGGTTGCAAAAGGATGTTTTTGCCATAATGTGACTCAAATACAAGCATATTAGGTCCTTGATATGAAAAAATGCTGTACTTTTGCAGGTATAGTCTAATAACAACGGGATAATGATGCTAAATGGCAAGTCAATAATCGGCGAACTACTGGTAATTTTATTTGTTTTTACTCTTTCTCTTTTCCCTGCGGAGGCAAGGACGACAAGCGTCGATGGTCAGAAAGTTTTGGTCATTAGTTCTTATTCTCCGATCAAAGAGGAGGGAAACCATCTGATTGCGTCTTTTATAGATCAGATGCGAGTAGATTCGGAAGCGAAAATATTTGTCGAGTATATGGACTGTGAGGCTTCTCCCGTCTTTGATGCCTGGGTAGGATGGATGCGGCAGCTTTTTGCCGCCTATAAGGTAAAGCCAGATGTGGTCGTGTTGCTTGGCAATGAGGCTTGGTCTTCCTATCGGGCTACTTGCGTGGATAGCTGGCATGAGATTCCTGTTGTGTTAGGCTATGTGAAAGGGGCCTTCATCGATTATGAGAATAAAGATAAGAAGCTGTTTTCAGTTGCCGATATGATGCCGATGAAAGAGTCGTTCGGCGATTTCAGAATAACGGGATATTCCTATAAGGATTTTGTCATTGAGAATTTGTTGCTGATAAAACGGCTTCAGCCGCATATCCGTAAAGTGGCGTTTTGTTATGACAATCGTTATAATATGGCGTTTTTTGAGTCCTATATCTACGATCTTTTCAAGCAGATCGATTCGCTCGACCTTCGCTATATGGATGGTTGCAAGTTGTCTACTCCCCAGCTGCTCGATTCGGTAGCCTGCATGGATGATTCCTATGCTATCTTATCGGCGGGATGGTATACCGATGCCCTCCAATATCCCCATGCCCATTCGATGCTTCACAATGAGCTGGCGCGTTATACGTCCAAGCCGGTTTACCAGGTTTTGGACCAGGGCACGTCGAACATGAATTACATCGGCGGCTATTTTATTTCCGGGGAGGATTTGGGTAAAGACCTGGCTTTGCTGACTTATAGTGTCCTGACGAAAGGGATCGAACATAGTCCGGCTTTTCAGTTCACACCTTCACTTCCCAATTACTATATCAACTATCCGACGTTCGTGGCTTCAGGGATTGATCCTTCGTTATTACCCCAAAATACGGTGTTTTATAACGAAGAACCTTCATTATGGCAGGAACATCCGGTAGAAGTGATTCTGTTTGTCTGTCTGGTTATCCTGATGATGGTCATCTTTATCGGTATCTTGAATTACAGAAAACGTAAGGAAGATGCCTACAAGACGGCAAACGCCAAAATGATGGAGCTCCTGAGTCGGATGCCGGACATGGCGACCATTTTTGATTCCGATTTGAATGTAGTGGATATCGTGAATCCGGAGAACCACATTTGGAATGGTGTTGACACAAGATGCCAGATCGGGAAAAACCTGAAGGATCTTCATCTTGAGTATCCGCAGGCTAAAGAGATGCTGGATGAAATCATCCTGCATGTGAAACGGACAGTCGAAACGGGTGAGGTGACTGTCTTTAATTGCAAGTATGGAAAAAAGGACCAGATTAAATATACAAAGGCACGTGTTGTGCCGTTCGAGAATAATTCGGTTATCTGCTTCACCCACGATGTGACTCCTTATGTCGTTGCCGAAAAGGAAAACCTGCGTTTGAAAACATTCTTGCAATCGATTATGGACAACCTGCCGGTAGGATTATTTATCAAGGATGTGGGCAATGAGTACCGTTATCTGTTCTACAATAACAAAGTCTCTGATTTTTATAAAGAGGCCTTTGACTGTATGCTGGGAAAGAATGATTTTGAAGTGGACGATTTGAAAGCTTCCCTTTTCCGGGAAGAAGATAACCGGGTGTTGCAAAGCGACAAGCCGATCTCCTTTAACCGGGTGTTATTTGATGAAGAAACCGGATTGCCCGTCCGTTGGGCTGTCACCACCAAGACACGCCTGGAAGATAAGGAGGGAAACCTCTATATTGTTGCCACAATGGTCGATACGACGGATATCCGCAGGAATGAACTCGAACTGGATGATATACGTCGGGAATTGTCTGTTGCCCTTGATGCCGGTTCCCTGTCGGCCTGGTGCTACGATGTGCGGAAGAATATATTCACCTCCCTCTACCGGAAGACGCTTGCCAGCGACGGTTTGAGCAATAAAGGGGCACTGGATTTATTGCATCCGGACGATAAGGAGAAATACAGCCGGTTTATGTCTCGCCTTTCCGGAGGAGTAGAGAATAAACTGAGGGAAGTGTTCCGATTCAGACAGGGCGAAGGTTATGACTGGTTCGAAACCTATGCTATCGGGTTGAAGTCGGAAAAGACAGGCGAAGTCGAACAGATTATTGGGACGGAAAGAAATATAACGAGTGAGATGAAGAGGCGTCAGGAACTCGAAGAAAACAAGCTGCAATTGGATTTCACCCTCGAGGCGGCCCAGATTATCTCGTGGGAATATAATCCGGATACCCGGATTTTCTACTCTCCCCGATCTACCGTGTTTGAAGGAATGACAATTTCGTTGGATGAGTATCTCTCGTTTGTATATCCCGAAGATCGTGATTTGTTCCGGAAAGGCTTGGAAGATCTTGCCTGTGGAAAGATCCATGTGATGGAGGTCCAGATCAGGACGATGGTGCCGGCACTGGGGGATCGCTGGTTCGAGATGCATGCCGTTCCTTATGGACGAAATGAAGACGGGAAGATCCGTAAACTGATCGGGTTGAGGCGCGATATCACAGACTTGAAGATGACAAACGAACTGATCCGCCTGCGTAATAAGGCGGAGGAAGCCAATCGATTGAAGAGTGCTTTTCTGGCCAATATGAGCCATGAGATACGAACGCCCCTGAACGCGATTGTCGGCTTCTCGAATCTGATCGCGATGGCGGAAGAGCCGGATGAGATCGGTGAATATGTCAAGATCATCGAGACGAATAATGAGCTTTTGCTCCAGTTGATCAATGATATTCTCGACCTCTCGAAGATCGAGGCCGGACAGATGGATTTCAATTATTCGACAGTCGATTTGTCTGAGATATTCAATAATTTGCAGCAGGTCTATAAGTCGCGTGTGAAGGATGGTGTTGATTTGGTCTGTCACCTGCCGTCTGTCGCTTGTGTGATCCATTCGGAAAAGAACCGGCTGACACAGGTTCTCTCCAATTTCCTCAGTAATGCTTGTAAATACACTTCAGAGGGTTCCATTACGATGGGATATGAGAGGATAGGCGATATCCTGCGCTTTTATGTGGCGGACACCGGCAAAGGACTTGCCGAGGAGAATATCCCACATGTTTTCGAACGTTTTGCTAAATTTGACAGCTTTGTTCAGGGGACGGGATTAGGGCTTTCCATCTGCGAGTCCATCATACAGTCTTTGAATGGTAAGATCGGCGTGGATTCGGAATTAGGCAAAGGTTCGACTTTCTGGTTCACGATCCCTTACAATCCGGTAAATGAATAAACGAGTATAAAACAAATAACAATAAAATGGAAAAAGTAAAAAAATCGTTGGTAAAGAAAGAGTATCTGGTTCCTTTTGTATTAGTCACATCTTTGTTTTTCTTATGGGGTTTTGCACATGCTATTTTAGATGTGCTGAACAAGCATTTCCAGGAGGCGCTTGTCATGACGAAGGCTCATTCCGCTCTGATTCAGGCAACGATGTACACGGGTTATTTTACGATGGCTATCCCGGCCGGACTTTTTATCAATAAATACGGATACCGCCAGGGAGTGGTGTTCGGTCTCATCCTCTATGGGATCGGATCGTTGCTTTTCATTCCGAGCGAACAATTGATGTCGTTCAACTTCTTCCTCTTTTCCTTGTTTGTGATCGGTTGTGGACTAACATTTTTGGAGACGGCAGCCAATCCCTACGTGACGGAGCTTGGGGATCGCGAGACGGCAGCCAGCCGTTTGAACCTGGCACAATCTTTCAACGGGTTAGGCTGTATCTGTGCGCCGGTGATCGGTGGAATGCTGTTGTTTTCTGGTAACGGAGAGGCTAACATTGCTTTGCCCTACACCGTGATGGGAGTTGTCGTCCTGTCTGTCGCCCTTGTTTTCTTTCGCATTCGCTTGCCGGAGATCGACCATGACGATTGTGAAGAGACGACGGCTGAGGCAAAAGCTGGATTGAAAGGATTGTGGAAACACCGTTGTTTCACCTGGGGTGTGATGGCCTTGTTCTGCTACGAAATAGCGGAAATATCGATCAATAGTTTCTTTATCAATTATGTGACTGACGATGGGTGGATGGATGCACATGATGCCGCTATCGTTCTTTCCTTCGGAGGATTGGGGCTGTTTATGGTCGGACGTATTATCGGTAGCTGGATTATGAGTTATATCCGGGCGGAGAAAGTCTTGTTTATCTGTGCGATCTTTACCGTTTTGGGGGCTTTGTTTGTCACCCTGAATTTAGGTGTTTTGTCGAAAGGTGCTTTATTTGCCTGTTATATCTTCGAGGCTATTATGTTCCCGACCATTTTCGCTATCTCGTTGAGAGGGCTGGGTGACTATACCAAGCGTGCTTCGTCCTTCTTGATGATGTCTCCGATAGGTGGAGCGGTCGGACCGTTATTGATGGGGTATGTGGCCGATATCTCGACAATGTCGTTTTCATTCGTTGTGCCGCTGTTCGGGTATGCTGTGGTACTTATTTATTCCTATATGGTGATGGCTAAGAAATTGTATTGATTTATGATTTCAGATTTATGATTTATAAGTTACATACGCTGATAAATCATAAATCTGAAATCATAAATCGTTTCACTTATTCCTTTCGATAATATCCCAAACATCTTTCTCTGTTCCTCCGAAAGGACCGGATGCCTCCAGTTTGATCGTACACATGGCGGCGGCAAAACATCCGGCTTCTTTGTATGAAGCTCCTTTATTTCGCATATACAGATAGCCGGCCATATAGGTATCGCCACATCCCGTAGCGTCTACAATCTCTGTTGGAGGGTAGGCGGGTATCTCATGAAATTTGCCGTCGGCATAAATGACGGACCCCATGCTTCCTAATGTCAGCAATACCTCCTTGACGCCCCAGTTTGCTAATTTCAGTGCAGCTTCGCGCGGATTTTTGCATCCGGTGAGAACTTCCGTCTCGTGTTCGTTAGCTTTCAGGATATGGATGTATTTTAGTGCCTCCTTCTTTTCTGGCCAGTCTACGGCGAAAACTTTTTCACCGCGAACTTCGCGCAAGTAACCTTGGGCATCGACCGACAGCATCCCTTTGCTTGATAAATATTTGATTACGTCTAAGGAAAAATCGTCCGCCAGCAAACTTCCCAAATGGTAGATTCGGGCATCGACATCCTGTAACCCTTCCACTGTGAACGGATCGGCTTTTGCCAATACCCGCTGCGTCCGATTATTTTGGTTCTCGCCATATGTATTCTCAAAGTAGACGGAATGGGCACTGGGCAAAACTTTGACATTGATCCCTTTCCTGCGTATTTCTTCTACCGCATCCATTTCACTGGCAGCAAGAGCTGTTACCAACAGAAAATCGGAAGTGTCTAAATTGCTCATTCCATGCGCGAAATAGAAAGATGTCCCTCCCGGCATATGCAGTGTTCTTTTCGGCGTTACAATCTTATCCAAAGTAATGTGGCCGATACAACAAAGATTATGTGTATTCATATTACTTATTTAATCAGGCTGCAAAAGTAGAAAAAAACAAGGAATAAATTGCTGCTATGGATATTTTTAGCTCTTTCTCCACCATTTTGAATAATAAATAGTGTACATCATTACACTTTTTCTTTATTTTTGCCGAAGTGATAAGTTATTGATTTATGTGATACCAGAAAAGCTGTCATCTTATGAGAAAACATCTTTCCATCTTTATCTTGATCCTGTTCTTGTTGCCGGGAGTATTTTCGCTGGCAAAGACCTCCTCTTCTTCCGATATACGCTATCTGTTCGCTTATTTTACAGATAAGAATGAGAATCGCAACGGTATGCATTTGGCCTGGAGTGCAGATGGATATACCTGGATGCCGATAGGACCAGAACATAGTTTCCTGAAATGCGATTACGGGACTTGGTATGCTGATAAACGTATGCGTGATCCTTTTGTCATGAAGGGGCCGGACGGACTTTGGCATTGTATCTGGACACTGAACTGGGACGGGAATGCAATCGGATATGCCCATTCTAAAGACCTCGTACACTGGTCGCGCCAGTCTTATCCGAAAGTGATGGAAGGATATGAAGTCCGGAACTGCTGGGCTCCCGAAATGATTTACGACGACGAAAACCGGCAATATGTGATCTTCTGGGCCAGTACGATCAAAGAGGACGGCGTGTGGAAGACTGAGCCGGGAGAGAAATATGATCATCGTATGTATTATACTACGACAAAAGATTTCAAAACCTTTTCCCCTGCAAAGATATTCTTCGATCCGGGACATAACGTGATCGATGTGACCATACAGAGAAAGGATGGTAAATATTATATGCTTTATAAAGATGAACGTATCTGGCCGAAAGCCAAAAAGGAACTGTCGGTTGCTGTAAGCGAGCATGCAACAGGTCCGTATTTGCCGACTGGAGATAAACCTTTTGCGACCGACTGGGTGGAAGGTCCGGCTGTTTGCCCGTTGTCCGATGGAAGTTATGTCGTTTATATGGACGCCTATACCCGTCATCGCTATGAAGCGAAACGGACACGTGATTTCCGTACTTGGGAAGATGTGACAGATCGTATTTCGATACCGAAAGATGCCAAACATGGCTCTATCATCACTGTTACCAAAGCATTTGTCGATAATATCCTCTCGGAAGTGGCTGCGGCCCGGAAGCGTGAGGACCTGCGTAATGAACGACTCGCTTTGCCTGCTTCCTTAAAAGAGGCGGTTCCTGTTGAGGCGGAAATTACTGTTGAGGGCGGCCAGGCGAAAAAAATCAGTGATCATCTGTTCGGTGTCTTCTTTGAAGATCTGAATTATGCAGCTGACGGTGGCTTGTATGCCGAATTGGTCCAAAACCGCGATTTCGAATATGCCCCGGAGGATAAGACTGGCAATGATCCGGACTGGAACAGCCGCTATGCCTGGGAGTTGAAGTCATATAAGGCAGATGCTCCGGCGGAGCCCATTGTGTTGGAGATCGACACGGCAGCCCCTCTTCATCCCAACAATCCGCATTATGCGGTACTCCATGCTCAAAGTACGGAGTTGGACTTGATCAACAGGGGTTTCGATGGTATCCACATTCGGAAAGGGGAGAAATATAACCTTTCTTTTTTCTCCCGTATCCAGGGTAAAGGACAGGGAATTTTGCAAGTTCAGTTAAGGAACCGCTCCGGAAAGCCGCTCGCACAAGCTGCGGTTAAGGTTACACCCGGAGAATGGACGAAACAACATCTCACATTGCAGGCGGTGGAAGATGCGGACAGTGCCAGCCTGTCTATACAGACGGTGACCCCCGGCATTTATGCTTTAGACATGATCTCCCTTTTCCCGCAGAAAACATTTAAGAACCGTCCGAACGGTTTGCGTGCCGACTTGGCACAAACGATAGCCGACTTGTATCCGCGCTTTATGCGTTTTCCGGGAGGTTGTCTGGCGCATGGCGATGGTGTACATAATATTTATAACTGGAAAGAAACGATTGGTCCGCTGGAAAGCCGGAAACCTCAACGCAATTTGTGGGGATATCACCAGACGAAAGGGCTTGGATATTACGAGTTTTTCCAGTTCTGCGAAGATATTCAGGCAGAACCTGTTCCTGTTATTGCCGCGGGCGTATGTTGTCAAAACTCCCGTGGAGGCGGGCAGCAGGGAGTCGCGATGTGCGATATGGATGCTTTTGTCCAAGACATCTTGGATTTGGTAGAATATGCGAATGGAGATGCCTCCTCGAAGTGGGGCCGGATGCGTGCCGAAGCCGGCCATCCTGAACCTTTCCATCTGAAATATATCGGGATCGGAAACGAAGACCAGATAACGGATGCCTTTGAAGAACGTTTCACGATGATCTATAAGGCTCTGAAAGCAAAACATCCGGAAATAACCGTGATCGGTACGGCCGGACCGTTTAACGAAGGAACTGACTATGAGGAAGGATGGAAGATCGTAGATCGATTGCAGGTTCCGATGGTGGATGAGCACTATTACCAGACACCCGGTTGGTTCCTGAACAATCAGCATTTCTATGATTCTTACGACCGTCAGGGTGCGAAAGTCTATTTGGGAGAATATGCCGCTCATCTTCCCGGTCGTCCGAATAACTTGGAAGTCGCTTTGGCGGAAGCGGCTTATATGACTTCACTGGAACGTAACGGGGATGTGGTCAGCATGGCATCCTACGCTCCGCTCCTGGCAAAAGAAGGACATACGCAGTGGAATCCCGATCTGATTTACTTCAACAACGGAGAGGTGAAGCCAACCGTCAACTATTACGTTCAGCAGCTGTTCGGCCAAAATGCAGGTGATGAATATCTGTCAGCCACAGTCAAATTGTCTTCCTTATCGGAAGATATCGGCAAACGTGTTCCCGTCTCTGCCGTGAGGGATCGCAAAACGGGCGACTTGATTCTGAAATTAGTGAATATCTTGCCTGCAAATACCCAGGCACAGGTCCGGTTGAATGGTGTCGAGGTCGGCGATACCCGTGCCGTTAAGACTGTACTGTCCGGAACGTTGGAAGATACGGATTTGAAGCCCCGGACTTTTGATTGCACAGTCGGACGTGAATTCACCTGCGAATTGCCGGCATATTCACTTACTGTAATCAGAATCAAGATAAAATCCGTATATTAGTCGCTGTTAATAAAACTGCGACATTATGGAAACTGCATTTTTTGTACTGTTACTCCTTGTAGTGTGGATCAGCTTGTATAATCATATAAGCAAAGCTACGGCCAATATAGATTCTCTGAAAAAAGAAATTGCCAGCCTGCGGAAACAATTGGAAAACCGGACAGTAGAGGAGAAAGAAAATGCAGTTTCGCTGGCTAAACCGACGGAAGAGGAATATCATATTCCAATCTTATCCGTAGAGGTCAGGCAGGATGAAGTCACTCCTAAGCCGGAGATGAAACAGCCTCGACCGGAACCCCGGAAAGCTTCGGACATTATCCCGCAGGAAATTTCCAAAAAGAAACATAGACCGGTTAATTACGAAAAGTTTATCGGAGAGAACCTGTTCGGTAAGATCGGTATCCTGATATTGGTTATCGGCATGGGATTATTCGTGAAGTATGCGATCGACAAAGATTGGATCAACGAGGTTTTTCGAACTGTGCTGGGCTTCGTGGTCGGTGGAGGTTTGTTGCTGATCTCACTGAAGTTGAAGAAAACTTACCGGGCGTTCAGCTCCTTGCTGGCAGGTGGTGCTTTTGCTATCTTCTATGTCACGGTCGCAATGGCCTATCATTATTACGGGTTGTTCAGCCAGGTGACTGCTTTTGTCATTTTAGTGGTGCTTACGATCTTGATGTCCGTCCTTTCCGCCTTCTACAATCGGCGCGAATTGGCTATTATTGCGCTGGTCGGTGGTTTTATATCACCTTTCCTTGTCAGTAACGGTATGGGAAGTTATTTTGTGCTGTTTGTTTATGTGACGATCCTGAACCTTGGGATGTTCGGTCTCTCCATTTGTAAAAAATGGGGAGAACTGCCGATCGTCAGCTTTGTGGCGAGCTATCTGATCCTGTTGGGCTATTCGAGTGCGGGAGATTTGGATGTGGCTGGGTTTGCACAATTGGTGCATCTGTTACTTTTCGCGACTTTTTTCTTCCTGATCTTCCTTCTGTCAGTCGTGATGATAACCCGCTCGGATAGCCGTAAAATCAACCAGTTGCTGATGGCTGTCGTGGTACTGAATAATTTCCTTTACCTCTTTTTCTGTTTGTGGTTCCTGCGGGAGATGCAGCTCGAACAGAATATAAAAGGGGCTTTCACCTTGTTCATCGCTCTGGTGAATGTCGCGATTGCCTTTATCATAAACCGAAGGAAAGTCGAAAATAGCCTGCTTTATCCGACATTGATAGGGTTGGCACTCGCCTTTGTTTCCATCACCATACCGATCCAGTTGGACGGGACCTTTATCACCCTTCTTTGGGCGTGTGAGATGGTGATTGTTTTGTGGCTTTTCACCAAATGGAGAATCCGGGTATATGAATACTTTGTAGCGATCCTGTTTTTTCTGACGAATGTTTCCTATTGGATGGATATCGAAACCTTGTTGGACTCCGGCGTAAGGCAGACTTTGTTCGCTAACGGCATGTTTACCACCGGAGTATCTGTCGGCATATCCTTTTTGCTGGTAGCTTGGCTCCTGTTCCGTGAGAAAGATCTGTTCACCACAACTTCCGTCTGGAAATATTCGCCTTGCAATGCGATGGCTCTTTTAGATGGAAGTGCTGTTCTTTATATGGCATTTATGATCGAATTCGCGCGAAATATCGACGACTGGTATCTGTCGCAAGGCTTAATGCTGGCGTTTACGGCGGCTACCTTGTTTATATTGCTTCTCGTTATGCGGAAGCGTTTTTCGGTGGAACGTTATTTCCGGTGGTATGCGTTCTCCCTGCTTCTTCCGGTTTGTTGGTATATGTACGTTTTCTTCGGTTACTATGCCCGATGGACGGCTTTGCAGGCACTCGGATGGTTGACAGTGGGTATTATTGCGGCGCATATTTACTGGCTGGCAAGGGAATATTATGCTGTGTTCAATTTTCGTAGCAAGACGGCAAACCGGATGACGGTCTATGTCAGTATTCTTTCCACCGTCCTGCTGTCCCTTGCCGTACGAAGCCTGCTTTGCCAACTTTCGCTTTCCGATGAGACGAATGCCGGCTTTTCCATCTCCCTGGCAATTGCCGGTTTTGTCGAAATGGCAATCGGTATGCGCCTGCATCTTAAATCGTTGCGTATGGTGAGCCTGTCTACCTTCGGAATCGTTCTTCTCAAATTGGTCGTTGTTGATCTGTGGCTATTGCCGACGATCGGGAAGATCATTATCTTTATTATCCTGGGTATTATCTTGTTGCTGCTTTCGTTCCTGTATCAGAAATTGAAAAAGGTTCTGTTCGAGGAAGACCGGGGAGAGGAAAAAGAATTTTAATGCAAACAAAAATATGAATAGTCGTGGAAAACGATTCATACAGCCGTATCGGTTAACCATACTTTGTCTACTGCCATGTATTGCATACGTTATATCACAAATGTCGGTAATTATTTAATTACCCGCAAATATATCAAGGTAAAAAGTGTACGTCCGGTTGACGCAACATCTCTATCGTGCCGGAAGACTACCTTGTTGTAAAACCCGTAAAAAAGTCATTGGTTCGAATCGAAACTACCATCCTGTTTAATTCGGTTTTGTACCCCGTTTAGTTCAAATTACCCGCAGGGGTAATATATTTTAACAAACTGCTGGTTTGGGTATGGTGCTTATAATTATATGCTTATGTGATATTTCCGGTTAAAAGGGGGATATTGTCATTTTTTTTCGTAAATATTTGTGCTTCATAGCACTGCGATTGGCTGAAAAAATTAGAGATGTTTGGCTTAAATACGATATACAGTGCACTTGTTTAACCAATAACTATTACTATATTTGCATTGTGCAAATAGCACAATTGCGTTGTTTAACTGATTCTTTCAAATAAAAATCTGGAAAATTTGAAAGGGAAAGAATGGGTTAACATATCCCGCATCGTATCTGTAAATATGGTGTGGGAGTATGTTGCTTATTTACTCCCGAAGGTTTTCCAGAGCCCTATTTGATAGATAAGTCACAGCTCTCACACTCTATATAATAATTTAAAATTTGGAGATCGAGAACGCCGTGATTTAATTCACACAGAAGAAAGATGTTGGTTGAAAAGAAAATACTATCCGACCATTTTGAAGAAATATATGTCTCTTGGTTTTCCCGGATGAAATATTTCGCTCTGGAATATGTCGTGTCAGAAGAAGACGCAGAAAATATTGTCCAGGACGTATTTACCGAACTGTGGGAAAAGAAAGAGATTCTGGCTTATGATGTGAATCTGGTCGCCTTACTCTTTACTTCAATCAAAAACCGCTGTATCGATCTCTTACGCCACCGCATTGTGGTGAAGGAAGCTGTCAACCTGATGCAGGAAGAATATCAGGCTACTTTGCGGATGAAACTTGCTTCTTTGGAATTATTCGATCAGTCACTGCTTTCCGAGCAGGATATTGAACGGATCATTACCGAAGTGATAGACTCTCTGCCTGAAAAATGTCGGGAAATTTTTATCAAAAGTAAGATAGAGGGTAAAAGGCAGAAAGACATAGCAACCGAATTGAATATATCCCTGAAAACAGTTGAAAACCAAATGGCTATCGCTTATAAAAAAATTAAAGGCGAATTGAAAGGCTACCTCCCCTTATTATTATTTTTGCTCGCTAATTAAAAAAACTGTTTATCCTTTTGGGGGTTTTGGTTTCCTGATCCGTTTATTAAGAACAAAAGCGGAAAATATGGACGAACGGATACATAAATACTTTTATGAGGAACTTTCCACGGAAGAGCGACTATCCCTGCTGCGCGATGTCGAGGCGAGTGAAGAACTCAAAAAAGAATTTGCTGAATATCAAAATCTATGTGCCTTGTTGAACTTAGGACATCAGGTGCAGGATAAAACAATCGGCCAACAGAAATACGACCGCTTTATTTTGCAGAAGCAACATGCCGTGATGTGGAAGCGTTGGACACGGCGGATTGGGTATGCGGCTGCTATTTTGATAATAGTCGTTTCAACAAGTATCTTGACCTATTGGTATGCACAGCCTGAGCAAACGGAGTTCCTATCGGAGAATGTGATGAACACGTTGTGTACCCCTGCCGGGCAGCGGGCACAACTGATTTTGCAGGATGGGACGGAAGTCTGGTTGAATGCGAAGTCGAAATTGATCTATCCGGCTCGTTTTACCGGTGATAAAAGGAATGTTACGATCGAAGGAGAAGCCTTCTTCAAAGTGGCGAAAGACCCGTCCCGCCCTTTCATTGTTTCCACGCATGATGTAGATATGAAAGTTTTAGGCACCCAGTTTAACGTATGTAGCTATCCAGCGACCGGCTATGTACAAACTAGTTTGTTGGAAGGTTCCGTACGCGTCTTTTTCCGGAATAAGGAATCTGGCGGGATCATTTTGGAACCGGATCAACAGGTGACCGTCTCGAACGGAAAGATGAAGGTAGAACCGATTCGCCTGAAAGCCCATTTTTTATGGCTTGACGGTATATATGCCTTTGAAAATGAACCTTTGATCAATATTCTGGAAAAGATGGAACTTTACTATGACGTAAAGATCGTAGTAAAAGATACATCCTTATTTAAAGATACTTATACGGGAAAATTCAGGCAGCGCGACAGCCTTGACGATGTTTTCCGCGTATTACAGCAAATCCGCAAATTCAAAGTAGAGAAAGACACAGAGCGGAACATAGTGACCTTAAAATAACAACATGTCAAACATAAAAACGTATAGCCTATGATGAAAGAACAGTAGAAAAACAAAAGCGGCAGAAGCTACCAACAACTGCCGCCAGAGTTAAAGCAAACACAAGTCGTAATTTTTTAGTATTCACTTTAAAACATTAGAACAAAGATATGAAAAGAAAAACTTTGTTGCTACCTTTTATTATACAGAATAATAGCATTAAATACTTTTTTAGAATTATGAAGATATCACTCTTCTTCTTATTTGTATGTGTATGTCAACTGATGGCTATTGAAGCAGGGGCACAAAATGCGGAAGTCACACTTAGGCAAAATAGTATGACGATAAAACAGTTGATTAAGGAAATTGAGACACAAACGGATTACCTGATTGTCTTTCGGGATCAGGATGTAGATATTGATCGGATTGTTTCTTTTTCTAGAAAAACGGCTACAGTTGTTGACTATCTGGAAATGATTGCTAAGAATACTGGAGTAGGTTACAGGTTGGAAAATAACTATATCACGTTGCTTCCTGCCTCTAAATGGATTAACCAAGAGAAAAAGAAGAAAGTGAGTGGGCAAATAGTCGATGCATCAGGTTTGGCTGTGATAGGAGCAAATGTTGTAGAAAAGGGAACGACGAATGGTACGATAACAGATACAGATGGTAATTTTTCTTTGGAAGTCAGTGAAAATGCAGTGTTAGTCATAAGTTATATCGGCTTTATTCCACAGGAAGTAACAGTTATAAATAAGTTAAATTTTAATATAAAACTAAAAGAGGATACGGAAGTTTTAGATGAGGTAGTAGTGGTCGGATATGGAACAGCAAAGAAAAAAGATTTAACTGGTGCTGTTTCTAGTGTTAAAGCAGAGAAACTATCAGCTCAAGCACCTCGAAATGTACAAGATATTTTACGTTCGAATGCGGCAGGTTTGAATATTGGTATTGCAACAGATGCTAAAGCAGAAGCAGACTTGACTGTCCGTGGTAAAGGTACTTTATCAGCAGGTAGTTCTCCTCTTATTGTTTTAGATGGAGTGATTTATGAGGGAAATTTGTCTGATATAACCCCTGAAGATATAGCAAGTTTGGATGTCTTGAAAGATGCAAGCTCTGCTGCTGTGTATGGGGCAAAAGCTGCGAATGGAGTTATTGCAATTACAACGAAAAAAGGAATTGAAGGGAAACCTGTGATTAATTTCAATGCAAATATATCTTTTGCCCAATCTGCCAGTCAGCCTAAGATATTGGATGCTGATGGATTTTTAAAATTTAGGCAGGACTATAATGAAGGTAGGAATTCGGATGAATATTTAGCGAAATATCCTCAAATATTTGTAAATCCATTTAAATTGCAAGGTGTTGATCCGCTTGTATGGTATAATTATGACCAAAGTATACCTGCCACATCCGTCACTGATAAACAATTAGAAACTCAATGGTTGTCCCGTCTGAATTTATTGACCCCTGAAATTAATAATTATTTTGCGGGCAGAATCACAAAATGGGATGATCTCGTGTTTCAAACGGGACTACAACAAGATTATACAGTTAGTGTATCGAATGCAACAGAGAAGACATCTCAGTATTATTCGTTAAACTGGGCAGATAGGGATGGAATTATTACTGGAGACAAATATACAAACTTTAGAGCAAGAATGAATGTAAAAACAGATATTACATCATTTCTTTCTGTAGGTATGAATGCTCAATTTTCATCTAGAAATGAAGGTTTTTTGAAATGTCTTTGGGAACAAATGACTATGATTTCGCCTTATGGAGCAAATGAGGTGGATAATTTAGAAAGCCCTTATAGACGAAATCCGACAGGAATGGACCCTGTTAATCCTTTCTATGATAATATGTATACAGAAAGGAAAGATTTGTATCAAAATCTAAATGCAAAATTATATGCAGAAGTCAAACTTCCGTTTGGAATCGAATATAGTTTGAACTTTACACCTTATTATAGTTGGCATGATTATTATAACCATTATTCATCTGAAGGGGAAAAGTGGGAAGCTATAGGGGGAGCTTCAGTTAGAACGAATACTAAGCAGTTTAGTTGGCAAATAGATAATATTATTCGGTGGAAGAGAGAATTTGCCCAAAAGCATAAAGTAGAAGTCACATTGTTGGCGAATGCAGAAAAAGCTCAGTATTGGTCCACTACAGCAGAGGCTCAAGGATATACGCCTAATGATGTTTTAGGGTTTCATCAATTACAATCGGGATCAGTACAAAAAGTTTCAAGTGACGATACTTATCAAACAGGGGATGCTTTAATGGCTCGTTTATTTTATTCGTTTAATAACAAATATATGTTGACAACTTCTATCCGACGTGACGGCTATTCTGCATTTGGAAAGAAAAATCCTCGGGCTACATTCCCTTCTGTTGCTTTAGGATGGGTTTTTACTCAAGAACAATTTATGCAACAAACAAACTCTTGGCTTAATTATGCAAAATTGAGAATTTCTTGGGGAGAAAATGGAAATAGAGATATTGGTCAATATGCAGCATTGGCTCAAATGAAATCAAGTTTGAGACCTTATATTGACCAAACAGGAAATATCTATACAATTTCTCAGATGTTTGTAAATACAATGGCAAATCATAATTTGAAATGGGAGAGGACTGCTGCGTTTAATTTTGGTTTGGATTTCTCTTTGTTTAATGAATTGTTGAGTGGATCCATTGAAACTTATGTGTCTAAAACAAATGATTTGTTAGTAAAGCGAGCATTACCTGATGTCACTGGTTTTAACAGTGTAACAGCTAATTTGGGTCAGTTACAGAATAAAGGATTTGAATTGACTTTAAATGCGAATATTATTAATTCAAAAGATTTCAAATGGTTTGCCTCAGGTAATTTTTCTTTAAATAGAAGAAAAATAAATAGTCTTTATGGTGATATGGTTGATGTTTTGGATGAGAATGGAAATGTTATTGGACAAAAAGAGTCAGATGATGAAACCAATAAATGGTTTATAGGTCAAGATCCGGATCGTATTTGGGATTACGAGAGATCCGGAGTCTGGCAAAAGGATGAACGTGAAGAAGCTGCTGTTTATGGATGTCAACCTGGTGATTTTAAGTATGTCGACCAAAACGGAGATGGTATCATGAATAATAAAGATAAAATTTTTCAAGGATATACAACTCCTCGTTTCCGTTGGACTTTGAGAAATGAATGGACTTATAAGAATCTCTCATTATCGGCTGTTTTATATTCTTATTTAGGATATTATGGGGCTTTTCAAAGGGCTGCCAATAATTATTCGTTTCCAGACAGAACATCGGATTATGATTTTCCAAGATGGACAACAACAAATCCAATAAATGATTATGCACGTATTGGTTCAAAAAATATAGGAACTAATTATGTAAGCAAATCATTTGTTCGTTTGGAAAATGTGACGTTATCTTATCATTTCCCAAAAGAATGGATAAATAAATTTGCAATACAGTCTTTGCGCTTATCCGGTAGTATTCAGAATGCTGCTGTTTTTGCTCCTCATTGGAATTTCTGGGATCCAGAAAGCGGTTCTGTTACTCCTCGTACGTTTAATTTAGGTATTAATGTTACATTGTAAAAAATAGATTATGAAAAGTAGGAATATATATATATGCGTTGCTACAGCTTTTTTATCACTTAATTCTTGTACAGATAGTTGGTTAGAACCTAAACCGTTATCTTTTCATACCCCAGAAGATACTTATGTTGGAGTCGATGGTTTTGAGGCAACTTTGTCTGCATGCGAAGCTGAAATGCATGACGAGTATAATGGAGATGGATGTGCTATTCTTACAGAAATGATACAATCAGATATTTGTGTGGAAGGAACTACTGATAAGGCTGGACCTCAAATGGATATGGATAAATCTTTATTACCCGATATGCCTTTGGATAATATGGATTATACTCGTGTCGGATGGTATTGGACGCATGGTTACAAAGCTATTAAATCTGCAAATATAATCATTGCTCGTATTGATGATGGGAAGTTCGCAAATGAAGAGGAAAAGAGCCGTATTTTGGGACAGGCCTATTTCCATAGAGCTTATTGGTATTATAAATTGGTACATCAATTTGGTGATGTCCCTTGGTTAGATTATGAATTGGCAGAACCTAAGACCGATTTTTATTCTTATGATAGGTGGAGTATTTTGGAAGAATTAAAAAGAAACTTGGAATATTCTTATCAAAATGTCCCTGATAATGTCAATCGTGGAAAAGTCTCAAAAAGTGCCTGCGGAGTTTTGCTAATGAAAATAAATATGTGTTTGGGATATTTTGATGAAGCAATACAAATTGGACGATCTATAGTTGCTGAACATCCTTTGATGACAACTCGTTTTACTTCAAATCAGAATAAACCTAAAACAAATCTGATGCATGATCTGCATAGTGTTGAAGCAAAGATGGATATATCTAACACTGAAGGTCTAATGTATATTGTGTCTTACCCAAATGCTCAAGGCTCTACGCAGTCCAAATTGATGAGAAATACAATTCCACGTGTAGTCGGGGTCACCACTCCGGATGGAATGTCTGGAATCGTTTATACAGATAATGTGGAACCTCAATACGAAATTAATAAAACGTATGGTAGAGGCATTGGCAGGGCTCGTTGTACTAACTACTATCAGTATACTATATGGACGGAGAAAGAAAAGAATGATTTAAGAGGTATCTATAATCGCGATAGTTGGATAAGTCCATCTGATTTGTATTATAATGATCCGACATTAAAAACAAGTGGGAATATTTATTATGGTACACACTTGGTAAAAAACCCGGCAATGTCTGTGGAAGATTCTATTCGAGCTTGGTATCAATGGCCTCATTATAAATTATATGTACCCGATCCACTCTCTTCTGATTGGTATTGGGGCGGTGAGACTCCTATGTATATTTATCGTTCAGCGGAAGTTTATCTATTAATGGCAGAAGCTTATTATTGGAAAGAGCAACCGGCTAAAGTGGCGGAAATGTTGAATGTTGTCCGTAATCGTGCTGGAGCAGAATCTTTGACTGCTTCAGATATTAATATTGGTTCAATTTTAGATGAACGGGCGCGTGAACTATATTATGAAGAAAATAGACATGTGGAAATTACTCGTATAGCTTTTACTTATGCTCATACAGGTAAAAATTGTGAATATTTTGGAAGAAGCTATAGCCTTGATAATATATCAGGGCCTGGAGGTGCTGGCTCTAATATTAAACAAGAGGGAATCAATTTCTGGTATGATTGGGTAAATGCGAAGAATAATTTTTATAATAAAGGTATCAAGCATCGTTGGGCTGAATATAAAATCAGTGTCCATCATCTGTTATGGCCAGTTCCTGCATCAGCTATTAACGCGAATACGAAAGGGGTTATAAACCAGAATATCGGTTATCCTGGTGCAGAGAAAAATGTAGAACCGCTTAAAGTTGGTCAATTATAATAAATGGATGTCTTATTAAAAATAGAATAACTCATGAGATCATTTTTTTTTATATTATTTCTTTCCTTGATTTATAATTTCGCTTGTGGTCAAGCGATCATACAAGGAATAAACTATGATGAGAGTAAAGTGCCTGATTTTGTGCTGCCGGATCCTCTCATTTGTAATGATGGACAGCAAGTAACCACTGCGGACGAATGGGAGAAAATAAGAAGGCCGGAAATTTTAGAGATATTTATGTCTAAGGTCTATGGACGGACGCCGGCTGATAAAATCGATGTGTCTTATACCTTATTAGCTTGTGATCCAAAAGCAATGAATGGTAAAGCAACTTGTAAACAAATATTGTTCTCTTTTACAAATGGGAAGAAAACAATAGATGCAATTTTATTATTATATATTCCTAACCATGTACAAGGAAGAGTACCCGTGTTTGTTGGATATAATTTTATGGGGAATCAAACGACAACATTAGAACCTTCGATTTACTATTCTCCAGGATTAAAATTTGTACATGGCAAAGATAGTCCTGTATGGACAAGAGGAGCGCAGAAAAACCGTTGGTGTTATGATAAAATATTAGAACGTGGATATGCTGTAGCGACTATGTGTTATCATGATATCTATCCGGATCAAGCAGAGTTGAGAGATTATAGTGTAGCCTCTCTTTTCCCTGATTATATATCTGGATCCAAAAATCATGATGAATGGGAAGCAATTGGAGTTTGGGCTTGGGGATCAAGTCGTATAGTGGATTATTTGGAACGTGAGGAAAGAATAGATATGAGTAAAATTGCAATAATGGGACATTCTAGGCAGGGGAAAGCTGCACTTTGGTCTGGAGCTCAGGATTCACGTTTCAAAGTAGTCATATCAAATGATTCTGGCTGTGGGGGAGCCGCCTTGTCAAAAAGGGTTTATGGAGAAAATATTGCCCGTATAACAACTGTATTCCCTCATTGGTTTTGTCCTTCATTTAGTCAATATGCTGGTAATGAAGAGGAGTTGCCTTTTGACCAACATGAGATGTTAGCTTTAATAGCACCGCGCCACCTTTATGTAGCAAGTGCGGAGGGTGATCTTTGGGCTGATCCTAAGGGGGAATATTTATCTGCATATTATACCAATAAAGTATATGAATTATATAAAATGAAAGGATTGGTTTCACTAGTTCCTCCAGCTATTCATCAACCAATTATGAATGATGTAGGTTATCACATACGGGCAGGTAAACATGATGTGACGGATTATGATTGGGAGTGCTTTATGGATTTCTGTGATTTACATTTTAAGTAAATTGGAATTTTTGTAAAGGTAAGAAATAGAAATATTGGATTTTGTTTTTTAGGATCTGATTTGATATAAAATTTATTCATCAATCAATATTGCTTTGAAAATATGAGGTACCTCTAAGATATAGTACAATGTGAGAGATTTGTGCCAATATCTTAGAGGTATCAATTTTAAAAAAAATGAACAGATTAGGCTGCATTTTTATAGGAGTAACACGTGCTCATTGAGATTTATTTTAATGATTTTCTATTTCCATCACTTTCCAAGATTTCCATCTGCTGAATAGCAATCTGATTGAGTTTTATTAATCGTTCTCTTTGCAAAATACCTTGATTAATAAAAACGGCGTTAAGATTTTCCATATTGGACAGGCAAATAAGTTCATTAATGGAAGCATAGTCGCGGATATTTCCTTTGAGATTGGGGTGCTGTTCGCGCCATGTCTTGGCGGTCATGCCAAACATGGCGACATTCAGTATATCCGCTTCATCGGCATAGATGATGTTGGCTTGGTTAGGAGTCACTTCGGCCGGGATAAGATTCTGCTTGATGGCATCAGTATGGATGCGGTAGTTGATCTTGGATAGTTCACGTTTAGCAGTCCAACCTATTTGAATTTGTTCTTGCTCTTTTAATCGTTGGAATTCTTTCAACAGATAAAGTTTGAATTGAGGCGATACCCAAGATGCAAATTCAAACGCAATATCTTTATGTGCATAGGTTCCTCCATAACGTCCAGCTTTTGCAATAAGTCCCTTGGATTTGGTTTTTTCTGCCCATTGCTTTACTGAAAGGATAAATCTGTTTAGACCTGCTTCATTTTTAATTCCCTCGAATTCGGGGGAATTAAAATCCGGATTATACATTTCTTCCCATATACCAAGGAACTCTATTGTGTTTTTGTTGCGTAACCATTTTTCTATCAGTGATAACCCATTTTCTATATTACGTATCATATCGGTCAATGAAATGTAATCTTTATTATCATAGGTAATAATAGTTACTTCTGTATTTTGAACTTTTATTTTAGCCATATTATTCAGTAGTGATTTTCCGAGTATAAATTTTCTTTGTAAATATATGAATCGCATGGTTGTTTATAAAACCTCTACCACCCTCTCCAGCGCCATCCCATGCGATCCCTTTATCAGCACATGATATCCTTTTAGGGGATTCTTGCGCAAGGCTTCGATCAGTTCCTCTGTTGTGGCATATGTCGTGAAGTCTTTTCCGGCAGCTTTTTGGAAATGTTCGCCGCACAGGAATACTTTATCGTAATTACCTTCCTTGATCCGGGTTATGACTTCGGTATGGAGTTCATCGCTTGTTGGACCTAATTCGCGCATATCGCCTAAGATAAGCGCTTTGGGCGAGACAGACATTGTGGAGAAATTGTCTAAAGCGACTTTCATACTGCTCGGATTTGCGTTGTAAGCATCGATGATCAGTTCATTGTTTTCAGTCTTTTTCAGTTGTGAACGGTTGTTGGTCGGCTCGTAAGCGGCAATGGCACGGCTTATGCGTTCTGCCGGAATCTTGAAGAAACGGCCTACCGCAACGGCTGCCAGGACATTGTCCAGATTGTAACTGCCGATCAGATGGGTTTCCACCGTGTGGATTTTACCCTGCTGTTTCCATTCGAAAGTCAGATAAGGGTTGCTACTGACTACGCATCCCCAGGCAAAAGCGGTCTCATCGGAACCGTATGTGACCTGCTCGATTCCTTTGGCGATATCTGTCAGGTATTGATTGTCTTGGTTAATGAATATTTTCCCCTTCGTACGGCGCATATAGTCGTATAATTCCCCTTTCGTTTTGATCACACCCTCGAAAGAACCAAAACCTTCCAGATGGGCACGTCCGACATTGGTGATAATCCCGTAGTTCGGTTGTGTGATGTCTACCAACTCTTTGATATCGCCCGGATGGCTGGCACCCATTTCGATCACAGCCATTTCATGGTCATGCGTCAGTCGGAGTAAGGTGAGAGGTACGCCGATATGGTTGTTCAGGTTGCCTTCGGTGTAGAGAAGGTTGTATTTGGTAGACAGGACGGAGGCCAGCAGTTCCTTTGTCGTTGTCTTTCCGTTTGTTCCGGTGATACCGATAATCGGACAGCCGAGCACTTTACGGTGGCGGTGTGCTAATTGCTGCAAGGTTGTTAGTACATTGTCCACAAGGATCGTACGTTCTCCGATAAAATAATCAGGATTGTCGATTACGGCATATATGCAACCAGAAGCCAGCGCCTTTTCTGCATATTGGTTACCGTCGAATTTATCCCCTTTCAAGGCAAAGAAAATCGAACCGCGAGGACAGTTGCGGCTGTCGGTTGTCACTTTCGGATTGTGTATAAACAATTCATATAGTTCAGGAATAGTCATAGTCTTTTTTCCTTTATAATTTCTATGAGAGTTATTTCACGCAAATGTAGTGATTTAATGTATTTACCTTTATCTTTGTCGGAAAGAAAAAAAGGAATGTTACATAAAACGCTCAATATTAAAGGAACACTTACCTTGCTCGATACTCCGCTGGTGATGGGGATTCTGAATGTCACTCCCGACTCTTTTTATGCCGACAGCCGGAAACAGACGGAGGCTGCTATTGAAGAACGCATACAGGCAATCTTATCCGAGGGAGGACAGATTATCGACCTCGGAGGCTATTCTTCCCGCCCAGATGCAGCAGAGGTCCCACCGGAAGAAGAGATGGAACGTCTGGCTTTTGCCTTGAAAATACTGAATACGCATTATTCGGATGTGGCCTTATCTGTCGATACATTCCGGGCGGATGTGGCTCGTCGTTGTGTCGAAGAATACGGCGTCGCGATAATCAATGACATTTCGGGAGGGGAGTTGGACGCTGAGATGTTTGAGACGGTCGCCCGTTTGCATGTACCTTATATAATGATGCATATGCGCGGAACACCCCAGACGATGCGGCAACATACTGATTATGCGGACCTGATAGAGGAGATTATGCTCTATTTCGCGAGGAAAGTCCGGCAGCTCCGTTTATTAGGAGTGAACGATATTATACTGGACCCCGGTTTCGGTTTCAGCAAGACAGTGGATCAGAATTATACATTGATGAGTCATTTGTGCGAGTTCAAAGAATTTGGTTTACCTCTGCTCGTCGGTGTTTCCCGCAAGAGCATGATCTATAAATACCTGGGCGGAACACCTGCCGACAGCTTGAACGGGACGACTGTCCTGAACACGATCGCTTTGTTGAATGGGGCGGATATCCTTCGTGTCCACGATGTAAAAGCCGCAGTAGAAGCAGTCAAAATCGTCTCAAAAACTTTCAACTTTCAACTTTCAACTTTCAACTGTTAATATTATGTGGATGAACTTCGGAATAAAAGACCTGATTGATGTCTTACTGGTAGCCTTCTTCTTGTACCAGACATATAAGCTGATGAAGAATTCCGGTACTTTGGCTATCTTTAGTGGAGTAGTTTCGTTTATTATTGTTTGGATTCTGGTTTCCCAGGTGTTGGAGATGCGCCTGATGGGAGCGATACTCGACAAGTTTATCAGTGTCGGTTTCCTTGTCTTGGTGATCTTGTTTCAGGATGAGATACGCCGTTTTCTGGTGGCGCTCGGTTCGCACAGAGGATGGAAGTTCCTGGGAAAAATATTTTCGAAAAAGAACCACGACAAAGAGAACGAAGGGAAGTTTATTGCCCCGGTTGTCCTGGCTTGCATGAATATGGCGAAAAAAAAGACGGGGGCGCTGATCTGTATTCAGCAAGATGTCGATCTGACCGTTTATGAGCATACTGGTGAAATGTTCAACGCTGATGTCAATGCCCGTCTGATCGAGAATATCTTCTTTAAGAACAGCCCTTTGCATGATGGAGCCATGATCATTGCGGACAACCGTATCAAGGCTGCCGGCTGTATTCTTCCGGTAGCCCAGAACGCCAATCTGCCGAAAGATATGGGGTTGCGTCATCGTTCCGGTCTGGGAATGTCACTCGAAACGGATGCGCTGGTAATCATCGTTTCGGAAGAACGTGGGAAGATATCGGTTGCCCATAATGGCAAAATAGAAGTGAACGTTACGGCGGAAGATTTACAACAAATCCTGTCAGGGGAGAAGGAAGTAACAAATTATTGTTAAATGTTCTGAAACTGATAGGTCCGCATGTAAATCTTTTATTGATTTTGCAAACTCTATATTGCATTTTGCCTACTTTTGTACCCGATTATCGTGATATCTAACTAACAATATAATAAAAACAGATCTTCCGCTATGGACTTAATGCAAGAGATTATTGCACGCGCTAAAGCAAACAAACAGCGTATCGTTCTTCCTGAAGGAACAGAAGAAAGAACATTGAAAGCTGCCGACCGTTTAGTGGCCGACGAAGTTGCAGACATTATCCTGATTGGCAACCCCGCTGAAATCAACAGTTTGGCTGCTCAGTACGGGTTGAACCACATTGGACAAGCTACTATTATTGATCCGAAGAATCACGAAAAGAAAGCCGCTTACGCAGACCTGCTTTTCCAGTTGCGCCAGAAAAAGGGTATGACCCCCGAAAAGGCAGCTGTTTTAGTAGAAGATCCTTTGTTTCTTGCCTGCCTGATGATTAAATCCGGCGATGCCGACGGTGAAATCGCAGGTGCACAGAACACGACCGGTAACGTGTTGCGTCCTGCTTTGCAGATTATCAAGACTGCTCCGGGTATGAATTGCGTTTCAGGCGCATTCCTGATGTTCACAAAAACTCCTCAGTATGGTAAGGAAGGTATTCTGGTATTTGCCGACTGTGCCGTAATGCCGAATCCGACAGCACCCGAACTAGCAAGTATCGCTATCGCTACGGCTGCTACAGCCCGTGATATCGTAGGAATGGAACCGCGTGTCGCCATGTTGAGCTTCTCTACGAAAGGTAGTGCTTCTCACGAGATGGTCGATAAGGTTGTCGAAGCTACCCGTCTGGCAAAAGAAATGGCTCCTGACCTGAAGGTTGACGGAGAATTGCAGGCCGATGCCGCTTTGGTGGAAAAGGTCGCTTCATTGAAAGCTCCGGGCAGCGATGTCGCCGGACAGGCTAACGTTTTGGTATTCCCGACTCTGGAGGTGGGCAATATCGCTTATAAGCTGGTTCAGCGTTTAGGTGGTGCAGAAGCTGTAGGTCCTATCCTGCAGGGTATGGCTGCTCCGGTTAATGACCTGTCCCGCGGTTGCTCTGTTGACGATATCTATAAGATGGTTGCGATTGCATGCAACCAGTCAATCGGTCTGAAGGCGAATAAATAATTTGATTTATGATTTATAATTTATGATTTATAATTTATCATCGTCACATAAATCATAAATCATAAATCATAAATCCTGAAGTCTCAACTTATAAATCATTGAAATCATGAAAGTATTAGTATTAAACTGCGGTAGCAGTTCGATTAAATATAAATTGTTCGATATGACATCCGGCGAAGTGATGGCACAGGGTGGTATCGAAAAGATCGGTCTGCCGGGTGCATTCCTGAAGCTGACTGACAAGGACGGTAAGAAAGTCGTTCTGGAAAAAGAAATTCCCGGCCACAAGGAAGGTATCGAATTTATCTTGAGCATTCTGACTGACAAGACATACGGTTGCATCAAGGAATATAACGAAATCGATGCTGTCGGCCACCGCGTGGTACATGGTGGTGAAAAGTTTGCTTCCAGCGTGAAGATCGACCAAGATGTGATCAACAAGGTAGTCGAATGTTCTGATCTGGCTCCGCTGCATAACCCGGCTAACCTGAAGGGTATCGATGCGATGGAAGCGCTGATTCCGGGTATTCCCCAGGTGGCTGTGTTCGATACGGCTTTCCACCAGACAATGCCGGCTAAGGCTTATATGTACGGTTTGCCCTACGAGATGTATACGAAATACGGTGTACGCCGCTACGGTTTCCATGGAACAAGTCATCGCTATGTTTCCCGTCGTGCTTGCGAAATCCTGGGCGTTCCTTATGAAGAACAGAAGATTATTACGGCCCATGTAGGCAACGGTGGTTCCATCGCTGCCGTAGACCACGGCAAATGTGTTGATACTTCTATGGGGCTGACTCCGGTTGAAGGTCTGCTGATGGGTACTCGTTGCGGCGATGTAGATGCCGGCGCTCTTTCTTTCATTATGGATAAGGAAGGGTTGGATGGCCATGGCTTGTCGGATTTGATCAATAAGAAGAGTGGTGTTGCCGGTTTGGTAGGCGGTTCTTCTGACATGCGTGATTTGGAAAATGCGGTAGCTGCGGGAGACGAACGAGCTATTATGACATTGGACGTTTATAACTATCGTATCAAGAAATATATCGGTGCTTATGCTGCTGCTATGGGTGGTTGCGATATCTTGGTATGGACCGGTGGTGTCGGTGAAAACCAGTGGGCGACACGTCGTGTCGTTTGTGAAAACATGGAATACATGGGGATGAAGATCGACGTTGAAAAGAACGAAGGTATGCGTGGTGAAGAAATGGTTATCAGCACGCCGGACAGCAAGGTCACGATCATCGTGGTACCGACAGACGAGGAATACATGATCGCTGCTGATACAATGGATATATTAGGTAAATAATAATTATTCTAATCCTCACAGCTTACAAAACATTAGGATTAGTGTTTAGACTGCCCCGACACCGGTTGGGGCGGTCTTTTTTTATGCCTGTCTACAACGGATTACGGGTTATTTGTTTATCTTTGGCAGAGTTCTTAATCAATTGGTTAACCATTTTAATTCAGTATCATACCATGAAATGTTGTAAGTTTTTAATTCTTTTATTCCTCTCGGCACTGTTGCTGCCGGAATATACAAAAGGACAGCAGTCAATCTCTGTCGATGATTATCCGCTCATAGGGGCACAGGTCTTTATCGAACCCGGCCAGACGGAAGAAGAAACTGAAGGATGGTTCCGGACGATGCGTGACAACGGCATGTCGGTTTGCCGCATTCGTATGTTCGAGTCGTATATGCGTAAGCCGGGAGGTTGGGACTTTTCTCTTTTCGACCGTGCTTTCCGTTTGGCGGAGAAGTATGATATCAAGATTATCGGGACTTTCTTCCCGCTAACGGAAAAGACGGATATCGGTGGGTGGAAATTCCCTGAAAGCCGCGCACAACTGAATTCGTTTGCCGAATATATCAAGCAAATGACCACTCACTTCAAACAGTTCAAGTCTTTGTATGCCTGGGTGCTGATTAACGAACCGGGCGGCGGTCTGAAAGATAACGAATTTTCACGCCAGATGCGCAAGGAATGGAACAGGCAGTATCCGCAGCCGGAATATCTGGAAAATGACTATCCAGTATTGGTCGATTTGCAGGATAAGCGCTTTATGAACTATATGACTACTTGGATGTTGAACTGGATCGCATCCGAAGTGCGCAAGCATGATAAGAATATCCACCTACATGTAAACAACCATGCTATTTTTTCTAATATCGCCGAGTATAATTTCCCGGAATGGCGCCGCTTCTTGAATAGCTTGGGCGGATCGGCACATGCAAGTTGGCATTTTACCCTTTTTCCGCGTGAAGAATACAGCCTGGCCATGTCGGCTGATTGCGAGCTGTTGTTGTCCGGTGCAGGAAACTTGCCCTGGTTCATGACGGAACTGCAAGGTGGTAATAATACCTATAGCGGTGGCCGTGCCATGTGTCCGACAAAGGAGGAGATCACGCAATGGCTCTGGATCGTCATGGGGACAGAGGGAAAAGGCGGTATCTTCTGGTCGCTTAATCCGCGTGCTTCGGGTATCGAGTCGGGTGAATGGGCGTTGCTTGATTTCCAGCATCAGCCTACCGATCGTGTCACTGCGGTAGCAGAGGTTGGTAATTGCCTGAAGCGACATAAACCGCTTTTCTCGGAGGCAAAGAAACTTGATCCAGGAATCAGCATTGTCTATATCCGTGAATCTCTTTGGACGGAAACAGTCGTGTCGCAAGGTACGCCTGCTGCTCAGGATGGTCGTGCCATGTGTATGACAAATATGTTAGGATATTTCAAAGCTTTGTCGGAAAGAGGTATTACCCCCAACCTGAAAGCCTTTGAGGAATATGATTTCAGCCGTCCGGATTATACGGGACAGACGATTATCCTGGCTCATCAGATTGCAGTCCCTCTTTCCTATGTTCCATTATTGGAGTCTTTTGTCCGCAAAGGAGGCAAACTGATTGTGGATGGAATGACGGGGTTCTATGATGGGGACGTACACAACCAGATGTTGACAGGTTTCTCTCTGAAAAATCTTTTCGGGGGCTGTATATCCGAATTTAAACGAATTGATACTCCCTGTCTGTACCGCTTGAAGGGCTATGAACAGCCTGTGCCGGGATACGGCTGGAAAGGTCTGATCCGTCCCGATAAAGGTGCTGAAACGCTCAGTAGGGGAGGAGAACTGTCATTAGCTTCCCGTTTTGCCTTTGGAAAAGGAGAGGTGGTCTGGGTTCCGGGACTGTTGGGTAGCGGTGCTTGGCAAGGAGATGGTGCTCCGCTTGCCGGGTGGGTTTGCCGGGAATGCAATACTGATCGTTTGCCTTATTCTTTCCAAACCTATCATAGAGATGTCCTTATGAAGCTTTCGGAAACGAAAGAGGCCTATATGGCTGTCGTTGTAAACAAGTCGGGTACACTACAAACTATTGCTTTGAAGACGGATGGGAAAAAGCGTCCATCGGAAGTTCTCTTTGCCGATAAGGGAGGAGTTGTAAATGGTGATATTCTGACTGTTCATCCGGAGGAGACATTGGTGGTCTGCTGGAAAAAATAATATTGGGATGTCTCTGCCGGTTTGATTCCTGTCCTGCGAAATATAGCTCCCTTCCTATAAAAAATGGCTCCTGTGCCGGATTGTGTGCGTTCGGTTTCGCTGGGTAGTTACTCCGTCTCGAACTGCTCCATATACAGGGTTTCCCCGTCCCAGACGATATAGGAGAAGTATTGCATCCAGTCACCCGCAATCAACAGCCGCGCAGAACGCGAAAGCATCAGGTCGAGCATGATATGGCGGTGCCCGAAGATAAAGAAGTTGATATCCGGGTGCGTCTTGAGGTATTCTTTTGCAAAGAGAACCATATATTCGTGGTCTTCACCCTGGTATTCGGCAGCTTCCCTTGTCTTATGTTTTTTTAGTCCGCTTTTGCGACTACTGAGCGACCAGCCGAGAGCGAAGCCGAATGTCCAGCGGGGATGGATACCTGCATACAGCCATTGGCAGAAACGATTGCGGAAAAGGGTGCGGAGGAAACGGAATGCCCGGCTTCGATAGTCTACCTCGTCGCCATGCCCAAGGAAGAACCGTTTGCCTAAAAGGTCTATGGTAAGCACATCCCGGTGGATGACCGCACCTATCTCTTTTGTCAGGTAGTCGAACATCCAGATGTCGTGATTGCCGATAAAGATATGGATTTCCACCCCGTTGTCGGATAGTTCCGCCAACTTGCCGAGGAAACGGACGAATCCTTTCGGTACGACGTATTTATATTCATACCAATAGTCGAACATATCCCCTAAGAAATAAATCGCCATTGCCTCGTCTTTGATGCTGTCCAGCCAGCGTACCAGTCTCTTTTCAATGGCAAGCGGGTCTTTATGGAAACGGGCGCCCAAATGGGCGTCCGATGCAAAATATATTTTCTTTCGAAGGGAATCCATGTCTCTATAAAAAACCTAATTCAAGTTTGGCTTCTTCGGACATCATGTCCTTATCCCATTCAGGCTCGAACACGAGGTTTACTTCCACATTGTTCACGCCGTCGACAGACTCTATTTTCATCCGGACATCTTCCAGAATGAAATCGGCGGCAGGACAGTTGGGCGCGGTGAGGGTCATGTCGATGCGGACGTTCTTCTCATCGTCCACCTCTATATTATAGATCAGGCCAAGATCGTAGACGTTCACCGGGATTTCCGGGTCGTATACGGTTTTAAGCATGGCGACAATTGCTTCTTCTGTTTGGAGGAATTCGTTGTTCATATTTCTTTAATTTGAATGCAAACGTACGAATTAATTGACAATTGACAATTGACAATTGACAATTAATAACAGGAAAGGATGAGTTCTGTTCTGTAACCAATAGCTTTGCGATGGCTAATGCATAGGGTTATCCTTCGTAAAGCATAGCTTTATCTTATAGGGTTCCCTCGTCCGAATAGCTGTAGTAACTGCCATCTGTCAGAACAATATGATCCAGCAATTGCATGTCGAGCAAGCGGGCGGCATCGCGCAGGTGTTGTGTCAGATGGTCGTCTTGCTGGCTGGGGCGGATGTTTCCCGAAGGATGGTTATGGCAAAGTATAATGCCTGTTGCAAGGGCGTTGATCGCAGCTTTCAGGATGATACGCAGGTCTGCAGAGGTCTCGCTTGTCCCGCCCTGACTGATTTTGACTTTTTCGATGACAAAAGAAGAACGGTTTGTCAGTGCGATCCATAGCTCTTCGTGAGGAAGATCGCAGAGCAAGGGATGAAAGAGGCGGTAGGCGTCGTCACTCGTACGGAGGGCAGGCCGCTGGATGGGGGTGCTGTTGCCACGCCGTTTCCCAAGTTCGAGAGCTGCATTGATAGTGATCGCTTTCGCTTCTCCTATACCTCTGAATTTGATAATCAAATCTTTGATGGAAAGTTTGGCTAAGGCATTCAGGTTGTTGTCGACGGAACTTAATATGCGTTGCGATAGTTGGACAGCGGTTTCCTGGCTGTTGCCGGAGCCGATCAGGATGGCCAGTAATTCGGCATCACTAAGGGATGCAATACCTTTCAATAACATTTTCTCGCGTGGGCGGTCTTCTTCTGCCCATTCTTTTATTTTCATAGAAAGAGAGTTTTGGATGATTTTAGATTTATGATTTATGATTTATACGTTGACAAGATAAATCATAAATCATAAATCATAAATTTTACCGGATACGTCCTACATAAGAGCCGTCCTGTGTATTGATTTCGATGATCTCACCCTCTTCAATGAACAACGGAACGCGTACTTCGGCACCTGATTCTACTGTTGCAGGTTTCAAAGTGTTGGTTGCTGTGTCGCCTTTGATGCCCGGCTCCGTATAAGTTACTTTCAACTGTACTTTTACAGGCATATCTGCGAACAGGACAGTTTCTGTTGAAGCATCTGAAACAACTTCTACAATCTGGCCTTCGATCATGAAGTCCACACCGTTGATCAGGTTTTTGTCAATGATGATATCGTCAAAAGTTTCCTGATTCATGAAGTGATAGTGTTCACCTTCCTGATATGTATATTGGTATGGGCGACGTTCTACGCGTACGTCTTCCAACTTTTCACCGATATTGAAACGACGTTCGATCTGACCGCCTTTGACAACGTCTTTCAGGGTTGTACGCATAATCGTATTACCTTTTCCCGGTTTTACGTGAAGAAAATCGACGCAGAAATAGAGTTTACCGTCCAGACGGATACATGTTCCTTTCTTGATGTCCTGTGAATTAATCATACTAATGTGCTTTATATTATATTGTTAATTTATCTCGTGATGGATTTCGGGTGCAAAAGTAGTGTTTTCCTCTTAAAGTAACAATAAACTTCTGCATTTTTATTTGGAAATAGGTTGCAAATCAGTTTGATAAGCAGAGGATATACAACGGCAAAATACGGAGGGGTGTCAAAATCCCCTTGTCCCCGCGCTTGACGCGGGGCCGCAAAAGAGCAAGCCTTATCAATCAGATGTTTATATGACTGGCTTTAATGCGATCCCGCGTCAAGCGCGGAAACAGATAGTTTTGACACCTCGACAGGGAAGCTAAAAGAGCGAAATAATAAAGCTGATAACCGGAACGAGGATAGCCGTCATGATCCCCATCAAGCCGATGGCAAGTCCGCTCAAAGCCCCTTCCACCGCACCGATCTGGATGGCAACGGAAGTGCCTACCCCGTGCGAAGAGGCACCCAACGCCAATCCTTTGGCTATACGGCTTTCAATGCCTAAGACTTTCATCACGAACGGTCCGACAATGCTACCGAAGATTCCGACTGCTACAACGATGACGGCTGTCAGGGAAGGAATGCCGCCGGATTTTTCAGCAATGCCCATCGCGATCGGTGTTGTGACCGACTTCGGCTCGAGCGTGGCGACTAACGCGGCATCTGCTCCCATCAGTTCGCCGATCGCTATAACACTGACAATCCCGACAATTGCTCCGACAAAGACGGACGTCAGGATCGAAATCACATTTCCTTTCAGGTATTGGATCTGCTCATACAGTACATATCCTAACGCCACGACCGACGGCCCCAACAGGAAATGGATGAGGTGACTGCCTTTCTGAAACGATTCGTATTCGATATCCATCGCTTTCAGAACAACTATAATGACTAATATGGAGGTGATAAGAGGATGCAGCAGACTGATACGTGTCTTTCTGTACAAAGCCAAAGAAGCCAGATAAGTGCCGATTACCAAAGTCAGCGAAAATACTTCCGATTGTGCCAGGTTATTCATTACTGTCCGTCTCCTTTCCTAATTTTTGCTGGATGAGTGCCACGCTGGCAATTACGAGTAGGGTACTGACAACGGAGGCTGTTACGATCACTACCCAATACTGGGAGATGATGCCGAGCGAGTTCATCAATCCCACACCCGCAGGTAGGAAAAACAGCCCCATGTTTTCGGTCAGAAGCGTGGAGAGCTTCTTCACTTTGTTAGGTTTGACTATCTTGAATGCCAGCGCCAGGAATAACAACACCATTCCAATTACGCTACCCGGGATAAACCCGTTGATAAAATAACTGATAAACTCTCCTGTAAAATAGAAGAAGAGGATGTAAAATGCTTCTATTAGCATATTCTTACTGTCTTTTAGATAACCGCTGCAAAGATAACATCTTTGCAAGAAATATGTTCTACAACATATAATATTTAACTATCCGGCCAGTGCAGACGTAATGAACATGTAAATCATCATACCGATAATGTCGTTTGTAATCGTGATAAACGGCCCGGTAGCCAAAGCGGGATCGATCTTTAGTTTATCGAGTGTCATGGGGACCAATGTTCCAAAGATACTGGCGAACATCACGACTGCAAACAGGCTTAAGGAAACCGAAGCGGTGATGCCTCTGTCGCCTAACATAAAAAAATTATAGATAAATACGACTAAACTAATGATGCTGGCATTGATCAGCGAAACGACAGACTCTTTCAATATCTGAGGCAGAATGTTCCCTTCCTTCAAACTGTTGTTGGCCAAGCCTTGTACTACGATGGCGGAAGACTGGATACCGACATTTCCGCCTGTCCCCCCAATCAGCGGGATAAACAGTGCCATCTTGGGGTTGACGGCAAAATTTCCTTCGAAATTACCTAAGATCAGGGAGTTCCCGATACCGCCTATCATACCGATCAGGAGCCAGGGAAGGCGGGCGGCTGTTTGGGTGAAGACGTTATCCGAAGTTTCCACATCCTGCGAGATACCGGATGCCAACTGGTAGTCACGTTCGTGCTGTTCGCGTACTTCGTCCATGACGTCGTCGATGGTGATACGTCCGACAAGACGCCCGATACTGTCGATAACCGGCAGGGCGACCAGGTCATACTTCTCGATTGTCTCGGTCACCTCTTCGATACTGTCGCTGTCGCGGACGGAGATCGGGTCTTTCTTCATCACATGCTTGATCTTCGAGACGGAAGGATTGGTGATCAACTTCTGCAAGGGGAGAACTCCACGTAGGCGCTCGTCGTCGTCGACTACATAGACGTAATAGATTTCATCCATGTCTTCGGCTTGCTTGCGCATTTCGTCGATACATTTGGGCATACTCCAATTTTCGTTCACCACGATCATTTCGGTCCCCATCAAACCACCGGCGGTGTCTTCGTCGTATTTCAGCAGGTCGACGATATCACCCGCCTGCTCTACGTCTTCGATGTGCGAAAGAATTTCTTCCTGGGTATCTTCGTCCAACTCACGCATCAGATCAACCGCGTCGTCGGTCTCCATATTGTCCACGAAGCGTTTGGCAATCAGTTCGTTCGGGAGTTCCTTCAGCAACTTGTGACGGTCTTCTTCGTCCAGCTCCATCAAGACATCCGCTGCCTTTTCGCCATCCATCAGCAGATAGAGGTAGATCGCCTCTTGAAGATTTAGTTCCTGGTACAGTTCGGCTATGTCCGCCGGATATAGTTCGTCCAGTATCTCCTTGATCTTTGCGTCATCCTTCTCTGTGATGATGTCTTTCAGATTGTCTATATAATCTTTCGTCAGTTCAATCATTTTGGGAGAATTTATAATTTATGATTTATGATTTATGAAACAATACAAGCTCCATAAGTCATAAATCATAAATCTGAAATCATAAATCGTTTAAGTTCCGCTCTGTTATCAGTGTCAGTTCCACGAACTGTTCTACGGATAACTGTTCCGGTCGTTTGTCGAAAATCGGGAGCGGATAATCGGGACAATCCTTTCCTAATAGCGGTTTCATGGAGTTACGCAATGTCTTGCGGCGTTGGTTGAATGAGGTTTTGACAACCGTCTTGAAAAGCTTCTCGTCGCATCCCAATGATTTCCGGTTATTACGTACCATCCGTATCACCGCGCTCTTGACCTTTGGAGGTGGATCGAATACTTTTTCGCTGACCGTAAACAGATATTCCACTTCATACCATGCTTGCAGCAGTACGCTCAGGATACCGTATGTCTTGCTGCCCGGACCGGCGGCAAGGCGCTCGGCCACCTCTTTCTGTATCATGCCTGAACAACAGGGAATATGTTCCTTGTAGTCGAGCACTTTGAAAAATATCTGGCTGGATATGTTATAAGGATAATTACCGATCACGCAAAACTGGTCCGGAAACAGCTTGCTAAGATCCAGACGTAGAAAGTCTTCGGCCAGAATCTTGCCTTCCAAGGCAGGGAAGTTCTGTTCCAGGTAATCGACCGATTCCATATCCAGTTCCACTACTGTCAGATCATGCCCTTTTTCCAGTAAGAATTGGGTGAGGACGCCCATACCAGGGCCGATTTCCAATACAGGCAACTGCTTGTAATCGGACAATGTATCTGCAATACGCTCAGCTATTTGCAGATCTTTCAGGAAATGTTGTCCTAATGCTTTCTTTGGCTTAACTAATCTCATCCACTTCTTTGGTGTAATGTGTTCGTATTTAAATATAATGCTTATCTTTGCAGGCGTACAAAAATACAACAAATAATTTAAAGTCATCTACGCATAATGGATTTTAAAGCAATTCTACGCACGTTTCTCAAGATAATTCTCCCGCTTGCTTTCGGTTGTTTACTTCTCTGGTATCTGTACAGTAAGATGGATATCGGCGAGATTTGGAATGTGATTCGTAAGGGTGTTCGCTATGAGATCATTCTTTTTTCCCTTCTGTTCGGTTTGGGAGCCAATATTATCCGGGGATTGCGTTGGGGGTTGCTGATCCGTTCGTTAGGTGATAAGGTGAAGACCGGCAACGTGATTTATGCCGTGCTGGGGAATTATGCCGTGAACCTTGTGTTGCCTCGTGTCGGTGAGGTCTGGCGTTGCGGGATGATAACCAAATATGACAAAATACCATTTACCCGCCTATTGGGGACACTGCTCGTCGACCGTGTGAGCGATACCATCATGGTCGGACTGATCACAATGTCCATCATTATCTTCAATTTTGATTTCTTCCGCAGCTTCTTTGCGAAGAACCCGGCGTTGCTGGATGGCTTCCAGTCTATGTTCAACTCGATATGGATTTACGTGGCCGGCGTAATTTTTATTGCCGGAATTTGGTTTATATTCACATATATGAGTAACTTTACGCTGGTCAAGAAAGCAAAGTCGATGTTGCAGAACGTCTGGGACGGAATGAAGAGCATCTGGCTGATGAAGCGTAAAGGTCTTTTCGTGATTCAAACCCTGTTGATCTGGACAGGATATTTCCTGTATTTCTACATCACTTTCTATGCTTTCGATTTTACCCGTGATTTGGGCGTTACGGTCGGTCTGATCGCTTTTACGATGAGTAGTATCGCCGTAGCGGTACCCGTTCAGGGAGGTATTGGCCCGTGGCATTTTATGGTGATCGCCACCTTGATGTGCTTCGGGGTAAAAGAAACCGATGCTGCGGCTTTCGCCCTGGTGGTGCATACGGTGCAAACCGCTTGGCTCGGACTTACGGGGTTGTTCGGTGTGGTGGCGCTTCCCTTTATGAATAAATCAATTGACAATTGACAATTAAATGTCCGGTTGTCCATTCGATATATAACATTATTATTAACCTAATTGTCAATTGACAATTTAAAAAAACACCGTTTTTTATTATGTCCGCAGAAATCAAAAATCTTTCTCCGCAGCCAGTCTGGGGTTATTTCTATGACCTTACGCAAATCCCTCGTCCGACCGGACATATGGAGGCTGTAACCCGTTTTATGGTAGCTTTTGGTAAAGGATTGGGATTGGAAACTTTGCAGGACGAAGTGGGAAACGTTTTGATTCGTAAACCGGCTTCTCCGGGAATGGAAGGACACAAAACCGTGACCATGCAGTCTCACCTTGATATGGTTCCGCAAAAGAACTCTTCGGTAAAGCATGATTTTCTAACCGATCCGATCGATGCTTATATAGATGGAGATTGGGTGAAAGCACGCGAAACGACATTGGGTGCTGATAACGGTATGGGTGCTGCTTTTGCTATGGCTGTCCTGGCGGACAAGACATTGACGCACGGTCCTCTGGAAGCCCTTTTTACCATTAACGAAGAAGTGGGAATGGATGGTGCAGTCGGTTTGAAGCCGGGTTTCCTGAAAGGGGAAATCCTGTTAAACTGTGATTCGGAGGAAGAAGGCGAGTTGTTTGTCGGTTGTGCCGGTGGCGCCGATCTGAATGTCTCCATGCAATTTAAGGAAGATACTTATATTCCGGAGGGCGATGTTGCCGTAAAAATCAGCCTGACCGGCTTGAAAGGCGGTCACTCTGGTGTGGATATTCATTTGGGACGTGCGAATGCGAATAAGCTGATGTTCCGTTTCTTAAAAGAGGCCGTACGCGATTATGGGGCTCGTCTGTCATCTATCGACGGAGGTTCGTTGCGCAACGCAATCCCGCGCGAGGCTTTTGCCATCATAACGATCCCGGGCGATAATGTGGAAGCTCTTTGGGAGCTTGTCTCCGATTATCAGGAAATGTACCGCTCCGAATATAAGGGCATTGAACACAATATTAATTTTACGGCCGAAATGACCGATATGCCGGCAACTCTGATTCCGGAAGAGATTCAGGATGATCTGATCAATGCGATAGAAGGTTGCCAGAACGGTGTGATCAGTATGCTGGTCGACTTTCCGGGCACGGTCGAATCGTCTACAAACTTGGCAATCGTCAAGTCCTCGAACGAGATGATCGAGATTCAGATTTTGGTTCGCAGTTCGTCCGAGAGCCGCAAGGAAGCTGTTTGTTCAAGTTTGGAAAGTATTTTCTCTCTAGCCGGGGCGAAAGTGGAATATTCGGATGGTTACGGAGGATGGCAGCCGAATATTGATTCGCCGATCCTGAAAATCATGCAGCAAGCTTATTTGGATTTGTACGGAAAGAAGCCGGAGGCAAAGGTTATGCATGCCGGTCTGGAATGCGGTATCATCCAGGAATCCTACCCCGATATGGACATGATCTCTATCGGTCCGGACTTGCAGCATCCGCATTCTCCTGACGAGCGTGTAAGCATTCCGTCTGTTGCTCGTACGTGGGACTTTATTGTTACGACGCTTGCGAGAATCTGATTCGTATATAGTGAGGAGTTGTCAAAAAGGGTTGTAAGCTGTCGGGCTTACAGCCCTTTTTGATATGGCTCCTTCATATTTTTGTAAGAGGTATCTGTATATCCTGATTGCTTTGTTTGTCTTTGTAACCGCTGTAACTGTTACGGGTGTAATAAAAGAGTCCTCAAATATGGACAATGGAGCCTGTTTTTAGGGCAAATATTCGTTTCGAAAAATAAGGAAAAGAGGACTGTTTTGAGCGGTTTTCTGTAAAAAGGTATATTTGGGCACTTTGGCGATTTTCGTAATAGATTGATTGATAGCAATGTGCTAATTTATATAATGTACACGTAAAAGGGCTTTTTTAGGGGGTAATCTAGGTATAGATACGGATATAAAATACTGATTTTTAGGAAGATATTAAGCGCATGAGAAATGACTAATGAAAACGTACGTTTTTTTAGTCATTTTTGGAGGAGGTTTTCAACGGTTCGTGATAAAAAAGTGGTTTTTCGTACTTGCTAAGCTATCTGATTGATAAGAAAGAATATAGAAAAAGAAAAATCTTTGAAGAAAGAATTGCAGGTTCAAAAAGTATATGTATTTTTGTAGCTGAAAAAATGGCGAAAAAAAACGTACGTTTTCATTAGTCATTTTATAGGATGATCCCAAGAAGGGACTTATAGAACTGAATTTCATTATATATAGTATTATTAATTAAATTATTAGATTATGAACAAAAAGTTTTCTACTCTTTTGGCTACACTCCTTGTAGCCGGTGGAATGTCTTCTGCTTCAGCGGCTGTAACTTCGCCTTCAACGAGTACTCCGATTACGAAGATTGAGACAACAAAAGCTTATCAATTGTATGGAGGGCTTGACCAATTATTGGTTATGACCAAGAATGCTAATGGACAGTACAATGTAGAGTTTCTTCCTGCTAATCAAGTTAATGATTTGGCTTCTTCTTTATGGACGATTAGCTATGTGACTAATCCTGTAGGAGGTCCAGATTTTACTTTGGTTAACAAGGCTACTGGTTGTCCCTTGTCTGTTAATCTGAAAGATTTGACGGTTACTCCTGATGATATTAAAGTAGGTGGTAATATCAGTTCTTGGAAATGGTATCCGGCAGTAACAAAAAGTACTGGTTTTACCTATAATGATAATATGGCATTGAAGTCATATTTCACTACTGACTCAGTTGCTTATCTGACTTATTCTGGAAATACGGTAAAAGCTGCTAAAGCACATGCAAATGATTTGGCTTCAATAGGTGGTCAATTGACACTTGCGCCGTATAGTGCTGCAGCTTACGTTCTTTCTGCTAAAGAATTGAATACTAAGATAGGAACAGATCCTGAAGGTCAATCTTTCAAGCTGTCTGCAACTCCGGAATTAAAGATTGGAACAAACAGTTCTTTAGGTAATATTTTTACTAAAAATACATTGCGTGCTTGGAATCAAGCTGCTGTAACAAACGAAACGAATTTTGACTTGCATAGTGGTTTTTCAAACTGGAATTCAACTTCAGGCTATGTTTGGTTGCAGGTTATTGATGGAAAGGGAGATGATAAACCTTGTGAGGATACCTATATAATGGCTGATACTGCTTATATCGATGGTCTTCATGTTAATAATCAGGATTTTGTGCAATTTACAGATACTACTCGTGCAATAAAAGATATTGCTAATGGAGAAGATTATCTTAAAAGCTTCCAGCCTGGTCGTAACGGAAATTCATCTTTGTTCAAGTTTACTTACTATCCTACGGAAGATAGTTTAGCTATCGATGTATTAGAATATAATAAGAAAGCGGCAACTGCTACTTCTTATTTAGGTAAAACAACGGTTTGGACAGATGTTAAAACATTAGAAAATAGCGTTATTTTAAATCAATTGACCACTGCGAATGAATTGACTCTTGCGGCTGTTCCAACAGGTGTTTCTCGTAACATCAAGTTCACTTTGGGCGAAGGTACAACTAACCGTACATCTAAAGACAATGGTGTTTATGTAATTAAAAACAAGAAAGGTCAATATTTGGCAGTTCCTATTTACAACACGAAGTTATCAGGTTGGAGTGCTGCTGAATGGGTGACTGTTGATGCAGACGCACAAGATGTAATGCGTATGCCGGCTTACCAGTGGGTTGCTGTTAAGAATGATTCCATGACAGTTGACACGAAGAAGATTTCTTCTATGACAATTACAAACCGTGAGTTTGCTGGTACTGCTCAATCTATCCAGTTGCGTCAGAATCCGGGTGCTGAATACTTGTTTACACAAGAAATTATTGTTCCGGGTGACTCTTTGATTGTTGAAGCTGTACCTGCTTCTGTTATTGCCAACAAAGAATTAGGTTACTTGAACTTGGAAGATGCTGAATTGGCTGTTATGACTTATAACTTCAATTATTTGCATTCTTATGCAGATGATAAGTTCATCGGTATGATGGAAGATTCAGTTTTGAATGTGAAAGATGGCAAGTATGCATTCTTTATGAAAGAATCAAAAGAAGCAAACTATGGTTTCACTTCTCCGTATGTTGCCGGTTTAAAACAATTAACCCGTGTTATTTACACTCCGTATGTAAAGACTGCTAACGGTGATCGTTATATTACAATTGATGCTGAAAAACGCTACAGAATGACTTATGATGAAGCGGAAGCACAGAAGTTCTATCTGAAAGAAAACAACTTCTACAAACCGGCATCTAAGGAAGCTGCACAGCCGTACTACGCATTTATTAATGTAACAGAAACAGCTGATTCTACAAAGATGGGTTCTGCAGATCAGGATCTGAACGTAATCTTGAGAGATCAGGTATTGAATGAAACTCGTACTTCTGCATTTGCAGTAGTTCCGAACGATGCTCCTCTGTATCGCCGTTTCAATACAGAACTGGAAGGTGCTGTTGAAGGACAGGAAGATGCGACGAAGATCTTGAAGTTCAAAGAATTCTATCGTGGTGAATACTTGATGGATGAAAATAATAAAAAATTCCAGGATGAAGTTGTTAACTATGTAGGTATTGAACGTGCAGATAAAGCTACAGGTTTATCATTCTATGTGGATACAGTTGTAGTGAAAGGTACAGCAGGTCACGAACAGAAACCGCAGTATTTCGTATATGTTGACAGAGTAGTTGTTGATCCGGTTCCGGGTAAGGAATGTCAGGAAGGTGATAATCATGTTGATGCCAACGGCGATCCGACAGATGCTGCACATTGCGTTCATGCAACTCCTTCTAAAGCAGGTTTCACTGTTGCTAAATACATGGTTAGCTTCGCAGACTCATTAAGCGCAAAAGATGCTGACAAACTGTATAAGTTTGGTGAATACACTCGCGTAGGTTTCGTGAAAGGTTTGCATATCGGCGACAGCCTGTATATCTTGACAAATGGCTTCGAAAATATGGAAGCAAGCAAGTTGGATACTGCTGCTATTCGTGCTAACTACAAGGCTACAAGCAATGAGTTCAATATTATCGATTTGAAAGCAGAACATACAGACGCTCATCATAACTATACTTGGTCGTTCCGTTACACAAATCCGGAAGCTGCAGCTGCAGTTGATGAAGATGCTCGTCGTTTCTTGATCGAATCTGATAAGAAAGATGCAGATAATGATATTGCTCCGTCTAAGGCTGCATGGTTGAAGAGCCAGAATGGTTGCTTAGTATTGTCTGATGCTGCTACTTCAACATTCGAAAATGCTAAGACAGGTGGTGACAACGCTCTTATCTTCAATATCGAAGTAGGTTCAGAAAATGATCTGGCAACAGACAACGAAGAAATCGCAACTTCTGAAGTAACAGTTATCGCTGGTGCAGGTCAGGTAACAATCGCTAATGCTGCCGGTAAGAAGGTTGTTGTTTCTAACATCCTTGGCCAGACAGTAGCTAACACAGTTATCACTTCTGACAATGCTGTAATTGCTGCTCCTCAGGGTGTAGTTGTAGTAGCTGTTGAAGGCGAAGAAGCTGTTAAGGCTATCGTTAAGTAATAATAGAAAATTCATCATCAGGTAGGGATACGAGCAATCGTATCTCTGCTCTGAAAAAGAATAAGATTTTATAAATCAAATAATTCTAAATTTTACCGTGCAGCTTTCAAGCTAATTATCCCGTGATGGGTGAACAGGCGGTAATATTAATACTAAAGTAAATAATTAAAAAAAGTTCATCTGCCATTATCCCTGTGAAGAGAAAAGGCAGACACAAAATGAAGCCTCTCCGGTAGCAATATCGGGGAGGCTTTTGTTAAAAAGAGCATTGATTCTGTATGTTTTCTGGGCAACCGCACCAAAAATTGCTATCCAAGACCATCTCTTCTTTCTCTATAAAAATTTGCAAACCAACCATCATACTATCATGGCTGGTTGTTAGCTGTTGTTTCACAATATGTTAAAGCATGATAGTAGTCGTTTTCTACTATCATTCTACCATCATGCATCTATCATGCTTTTTATTTAATAGTTTATTTATGTAACCGATAATGAGCTGTTTATATTTATATAGGCCAAAATGACTATCGACAGAAACGAGATTATTTGACACAAAAAACGCTCTTTTCGCCGGATAAGATGCAAAAACAAGGCATAAAAGTGTCCTCAGCATGGCAGATAAACATCCCCACATCCCCGGAAGAGCTTCGCGCAGACCCGGATCTGCACCTCTTCCACACCCGGATGTCCGTGGCTCTTACACCTGGGGCTCAAGCAGCTATTCAAGCTGTTTTTGGCAAAAGAAAAGCTTGTCTTGATGAAAAATGAAGCTATTTTAACCTGTTTTGCACCTATTCCCGGACGGTCTCTGTTTTTATTGTATAATTGACATACAGTATGTTATCGTTTTTCACTATGATGGTTATGATAGATGAATAATAGTGCAAAATGGTAACTATCATGCTGTAACGAGTTGTTTTAAAGTAATATACGGGCGATTATGATAGTATGATGGTTGGTTTTGCAAGAACATTTATATAGTCATCGTCCGTATCGGTGGCGAAAACAGATGGACGCTTTATGAAAAGAGCGTGTTCTATTTTTCTATTCCCAAAGAAAAAAATTGTACTTTTGTGAGCTACATTAATAAAGATTGAACAATGGCTAACGATGAAATGAAACAAATCTGGAAAGTGCCGGAGCCGACCCTTAGGAGGTTGCCGTGGTATCTTGCCTTTTTGAAACTGATGAAAGGAAGAGGGGAAGCTTTCGTATCATCTACTCAGATTGCCAAAGAAATTAATGTGGACCCCAGTCAGGTGGCGAAAGACCTCTCTTTTGTGAATATTTCAGGGAAGACACGTGTCGGCTATGAAATCAGTACGCTGGTGGATGTGTTGGAGGATTTCTTAGGTTTTACGGCGCAGCATAAAGCATTCCTGTTCGGTGTCGGTAGCTTGGGAGCCGCCTTGTTGCAGGATTCCGGTCTGAAACAATACGGATTGGAGATTGTTGGAGGCTTCGATGTCCGCCGGGAATTGGCCGGAACCGAGATTAACGGGATACCGGTCTACCACATGGATGATTTTCCTGCCAAGCAGAAGGAATACGGAGCGACGATCGGAGTGATTACCGTCCCTGTCGACAAGGCGCAGGAAGTGACCGAATTGATTATCGCGGGAGGAATCAAGGCTTTGTGGAACTTTACCCCGTTCCGTATCCGTGTGCCGGAAGATATCGTGGTGCAAAATACCTCTATGTATGCCCATCTTGCTGTGATGTTCAACCGCTTGAATTCAATCAATCACTGATATATGAAAATAATAGCCGTAGGAATGAATTATGCTGCTCACAATAAAGAGCTGCATCATTCGTTAAAATTATCGGAGCCTACTATCTTTATGAAGTCCGATTCTTCGTTACTGAAAGACGGCAAACCGTTCTTCATTCCTGATTTCTCTTCGGAGATTCATTACGAAACGGAGATCGTCGTGAAGATAGACCGGCTGGGAAAAAACATTGCCGAACGTTTCGCCCATCGTTACTATAACGAGGTGACGGTAGGGATTGACTTTACAGCCCGCGATTTGCAAAACAAGCTGCGTGCGCAAGGTCTGCCTTGGGAAATCAGCAAGGCGTTCGATAATTCGGCTGTTCTTGGGACATTCGTCCCACTGGAGCGTGTGGGAGATGTGAACCGCATTCCTTTCCATCTGGATATTAACGGGAAGACCGTCCAGGAGGGAAATACACAGGATATGCTTTTCCCGGTCGACAAGATCATTGCCTATGTGAGCCGTTTCTTTACGTTGAAGATAGGTGATCTGATCTACACCGGAACCCCGGTAGGCGTGGGGCCGGTCAAGATAGACGACCACTTGCAGGGATATATCGGCGAGCAGAAGCTGCTGGATTTCTTTGTGAGATAACACGGAAAAAACGTATGAAGAGAATCTTATGTGTCTTGCTGTTTGTATTCGGTCTGCTCACTTCTGCTTGGGCGGATAGTAGCCGATATGCCTCCGAGTCGGTATTGAACTCCGGGAAATGGGTGAAGATACAGGTGGCGGAAGATGGTATTTACAAACTGACGGCTGCCGATCTGAAAAAGATGGGCTTTTCCAATTTGGATAAAGTAGCTATCTATGGCTACGGAGGATGGCCTTTGGATGAAGATTTCTCTACTACCTATATTGATGATGTTCCTGAGGTAGCCGTATGGAGGAGTGCGGATTATCTGTTGTTTTATGGGAAAGGGCCGCGCAAATGGGAATATTCTTCTTCTGATAAGTCCTTTATCCACACCAACAACCCCTATTCCAATTACGGATATTATTTCGTGACCGAGAAAGAAACAGCCGGGCGTACGATGGAGAAGGCTGCATCTGCTGCTGGAGCCACTTTGCAAGTGACAACTTTCGATGACTATGTTTTGCACGAAGAAGAGTTGGTATCGGTGAACAGTTCCGGGCGTGAACTGTATGGGGAATCGTTTACTTCTACTTTATCCCGTGATTTCACGATATCGGTTCCGGGTATTACGAACGACGAGGGAAAAGCCACTCTGTCTTTTATCTCCCGTGGCAACGGAACGATTACTATGAATGTCGATGGAAACGCTTTAATATCCGGTTCCGTGTCTGTCCCGTCGGACGAATACGAAGTGGCACGGGAACTGTATCGCGAAAGAGCTTGGACTGCTGATAAAGGTGAGACTGTGAAGGTTAATATAGGATACAGCACGACCGGACATAAGAATGTACACTTGAACTATTTCCGCCTTCAGATGAAGAGGCAATTGAAAGTATATGATCCTTATACATTCTTCCGCAGCCTCTCGGCAAGAGGCAATGCTTCCCGTTTTGTGATTCAGGGAGCCGATGCCGGTACGCTGGTTTTTGATGTGACCGACGGTGTAAATCCGCAACAGATGGAAACGTCTCTGAACGGGACAGAGTTGTCTTTTTCGATTCCTGCTTCCACTTCCTTGAGGGAGTTTGTCGCTGTAAAACCTTCGCAGATTAAAGCTCCCGTGACGGTCGGCGAGGTAACGAATCAGAACCTGCATGCTTTGCCACAGCAAGATATGATCATTATTGCCCAGCCTAATTTCACCACGCAAGCGGAACGTTTGGCGGAAGCGCATCGGACAAAGGATAACCTGACGGTCCGAGTGGTGACGCCAGAATCAATTTATAACGAGTTTTCCAGCGGTACACCGGATGCAACTGCTTATCGCCGTTTTATGAAGATGTTCTACGACCGGCAGACTTCGGAAGCTGATGCTCCTAAATATTTACTGCTGTTCGGCGATGGCTCGTTCGACAACCGTAAATTGACTTCCGCCTGGAAATCGGTGGATATGAGCAATATGTTATTGACGTATCAGACGGAAAACTCATTAAGTAGTCAATCGTATGTGATTGATGACTATTTCGGATTTCTGGATGATGCGGATAATAAGAAATCCCTTCAAAATAAAAAGCTATGTCTGGGGATCGGACGTTTTCCTATCAGGGCTGTGGAGCAGGCGACTCAGATGGTGGATAAGGTAATCTCTTATATGGAAAATAAAAATACAGGGTCGTGGAAAAACAATCTGTGTTTTATGGCTGATGATGGTAGCAATACGGATGGATTTATGACTGAGCATATGGAGTTTGCTGATCAGCTGGCAGGTTATGTCGAAAGTGAACATCCTGAGTTTTTGGTGAATAAGCTGTATTATGATGCCTATAAAAAAGACATGGCAGCAGGAACTTATCCGGATGTAAGGAGTGGCTTGCAAAAACTTCTAAAAGACGGACTTCTATTGTTTAATTATACCGGACATGGAGGGACAACGGCTTTAAGCGATGAGAAAGTGTTGACACAAACAGATATCAACCAGTTTACTTATACTCATCTGCCGGTATGGGTGACGGCTACCTGCGATTTTACGCGATTCGATGACTTGAATACGTCTGCCGGAGAAGATGTCTTTCTGAATAAAAGCAGTGGAGGCATTGCGCTGTTTACGACTGTCCGTGTCGCTTATTCCAGACCTAATTTCCCGATCAACGACAATGTTATCCGTAATTTGTTTGAAAGAAATAATGGGCGTCGTCGTACGCTGGGAGAAGTGATGCAAGCAACGAAAAATACTTTGTCGTCCGTTTACAAACTTGGTTTCTGTTTGATCGGAGACCCTGCTGTAAAAATGGCTTATCCAGAATTTGGAATGAAAGTGACGACCGTAAATGGACAAGCGGTAGATGAAAATTCAATCTCTTTCAAAGCTTTGGAAAAGATTACTGTCGAAGGAGAGGTGTTGGATGCTTCCGGACAGTTGGTAACTGATTTTACTGGTATAGTAAACCCGACTGTAAAAGATAGCAAGGTGACTGTCACTTGCTTGAAGAACAGCAATAAAGATGACACTCCGGCTTTCACCTTCACCGACTATCCGAATACGATTTTTATAGGGAATGACTCCGTGCGCAACGGAAAGTTCAGCTTTACTTTTACGGTTCCGAAGGATATTTCCTATTCCAATTTGCAAGGGAAAATGAACCTGTATGCCGTTGATACGGAAAATGGTCATGAGGCACAGGGTAATTTCGACAATTTTATTGTCGGAGGAACTTCTGACACGGCGGAAACCGATACGATCGGTCCGGAAATCCGTGCCCTTTACCTGAATGATACGACATTTGTAGATGGCGGTCAGGTGAACACGACTCCCTATTTTGTTGCCGAATTATGGGATAAGAGTGGAGTGAATATCACGGGAAGCAGTGTCGGGCATGACATGATGCTGGTAATAGACGAATCGACTGTTCTGAGCTATAACCTGAACAGTTATTACGAACTGCTTCCGGGCGAAGAGGGGGCTGGTATCGTGAAGTTTCCGATCCCGGCACTTGAGCCGGGCAAACATACAGCGGAGTTCTGGGTATGGGATATCCAGAATAACTCGACCGTGCGGACATTCACCTTCGAGGTGGTTGAGGGATTGAAACCGTTCCTGTTCGATGTGATCGCAACGCCGGGTATCGCCCGCGAGCAGGTGACCTTCCATCTTATGCACAACCGTCCCGAAAGCCGTATGCGGGTGGGTATCATGGTCTATGATCTGGCAGGACGCCAGCTTTGGAAACATGAAGAAAGCGGAACGTCCGGCCTGTTCGAAAACTATACAGTTTCCTGGGATCTGACATGTGGGGGCGCCCGTATGCGTCCCGGTGTCTATATCTACCGGGCAGCCATCAGCACCGATAATTCCAAAGACGCGACAAAAGCAAGGAAGTTCATCATTTTAGGCGAATAGGAAGGAGCGCATGAACTCCATCGTGTTTATCGTTGCAGTCAGAACAAAGAAACCGATAATGATCCAGTCCAGTATCCGGTACATGCGGACCGGCAATCGCGTGTATAGCCAGCCCAGCAGGATCGGGACTGCAAACATCCAATGTCCGCCGAACAAGATCGCTTCGTTCATCCCGTAGCGGATGATAAAGTGGATCACGAAATCGATACTCAGGTACATAAGCAACAGTTGTACATATTTGTTTTTCAGGTTGAGCAAAGCCGAGGCTGTGACTAAGAACAACAGAAACATGATTACGGCATTGTTCCAACTGTGCAGGTATTCGCTGGGCCGTAATACGACCTCTTTTCCGACTAACTGTTGTGTGAGAGGCGTGCTTATGATCGTGTTGCCCCAGAAATCGACCAATGCTTGTTTACCGAATGTCTCGTCATGGATAAAATACTGTCCGAGTTGTCCGGTCGTTTCGATAGGAGACGGGCCTTCCGGGTTGAACAGTTTCGCTTTGAGGGTATAAAAGCCCATGATGACAGCTACGCAAATGACAAATGGCAACATTACTTTGATCCCCGTCCGTATTTTACGCCAGAACGGTGCTTTATTCAGGAACAGGGCCATTGCCGGTTTGGCAGCGTTGGTGATTGTTATTCCTCCACAGAGGAAAGAGAGGAAGAGAATAGTCCGCCCTTTTATATATCCGGTCAGCTTGTATTCCCTGGAAAGCATTAATAGTGAGAAGACGAGCAGGAAAAAGGAGAACGGATAAGATTCTGTGGTGAATGATAGGACAACGGTTGTGAAGAAGCATCCCGTGAACCCTGTCAGCAACAGTGCCCGCCTGGAAGAAATCTGGACAATCTGTTTCAGGTAACGATAAATCAGGACCAGTCCGCCGGTTATCAACAGGTTCATCAGCATCAGGCAAATAATACCGGAAGTTTTCTCTTTGAACAGGGTTGTCAACAGGATTATCAACAAGGTTTTCAACAAATGAAAAATACCGAAGAAGGGATGGCTGATGTCAAACGCTCCTCCGCGCGTGTGGAGATGGAATAGATTGTCATACCCCAAGTAACTTCCTGCTCCCCCGTTGGGCACATCTATCAGTTCCGTATGAAAGAGCATCCGGTACCCGATATACCCGTAAAGAATGAAGAAGAAAAGGAAAAGTCCGGTTTCTATCAGGGTCGGTGGAAATAACGTGCGCTTAGTCTCTCTCCACTCGATCCGGAGAGCGCGAAACAGAATAGACAGGCAGGATGGCATCATATATATGTTTATTTATTGTTGAATGGTTTATAATGGGGAACATCTGCAAGGGCAAGCAGTTCTTTGTCACCGGAACTGTCACCATATACATGCAGCGTCTCGGAGGAGAAATCCGGATATAGCTGACGGAGCCTGCGTACCTTCTCGCTCCCTTTACAGTTGGGCGTGGAAAACCGACCGGTCAAAATCTGTCCCCTGATTTCCAGTCCAGTCCCTTCTACGAGCCGGATTCCTATTGTTTGTGCCCAGGGACGTATCCAGTCTGGCACGGACGCGCTGATGATGGCGATCTTGTTGCCTTCTTCCTGATGCCTCCGTATCTCTTTCAGGGCCGCAGGATAGACGAAAGCCGGTATGCGGGAGGCATATTTGAGGCAAGCCTGATGAAAATCCTCTGTCTTCATCCCTTGCAGGAAAGAGGAGATCACAAGTTCTTTGGCCCGGTGTGTGGAAAGAATGCCTATTAAAGCTGCTCCTTTCAGCAGGATAATCCAGGGAAGTCGCAGGAGAAAAGCTTTCCGTCCACAAGCCTGAATCAGGAAATCCGGCAGTGAGTCGCGGGAAATGATAGTACCGTCGAAGTCGAATATTGCGATTGCCATATCAATAAATCAGTAAAGCGAATACGATAAACCAGCCGGCCACTGTCAGTTGCAAAGTACGGTCCTGCAACAGGATATCGGTCGGATTGCAGTTACTCTTTTCCACCAAGATGATTTGCAGGTAGCGCATGATGCCTGCCAGTACGAAAGGGACCGTGGCATACAAGTATTCGCTGCTCCTCGACGTTACTTCGGGCGAAAGCGTATATAATATGTAAGTCACGGCTATGATGGAAGAGAGAAACGACAGGATCACGTTCAGGTAGTCGATCGTATATCCGGTAATATTCTTACGTGAAATCTGTCCGGTCTCCATGAAATTACGCAAATCATCCCGGCGTTTGGCAAAGGCGAGAAACAGGGAGAGGATGAATGTCATGATAATCAGCCAGTGCGAAAGTTCTATCTCCCCGGCGACAGCTCCCGCTTCAAGCCGGATGATGAAACCGCAGGCGACAATCATGGCATCTATGATCTGTATCTGTTTGAGATAAAGCGTATATGCTAAGTTCAGGAGGACATATCCTCCTGACAACAACCAGATCTGGTTGTTACTTGTATGCATGAAACAGAAACATAATGCACTCGTCCCATATAGCAAAAATAGGAAGACAAAGGCTACCATCGGCGAAACCTTCCGGGAGGCAATCGGCCGGAATCGTTTGACCGGATGCAGGCGGTCTTCACCCGCGTCCATCAAATCGTTGAAAACGTATACGCCGCTGGTAAGCAGACAGAAACCGGTAAACAGGATGGCAACATTCCATAACCTGTCTACGTCTCCTATCTCCTGTGCAAAAAACATGGGAAGGAACAAGATGATGTTTTTTACCCACTGGGAGGGGCGCATCAGAAGAAATAATGCTTTAACTTTGCCTGTCGATTGTATATCTTTCATACTCAAAAGACAAAAGTAGGAATTTTATTTGAGCATACAATAAAGTTCGGATTATTCAGTTTATAATGCAGTAGGAGCGGTTCATGAACCGCCCGTACTTCGTTGATAGGTAAATCGGAAAATAATTTAAGAATAGACATATGATAAGTAAATTCAGAATCGGTGTACTCGTTATAATACTTAACTTCTTCGCTTCGGTTGCGACGACTTGGGGACAAGTGGAGAACCCTTCTTTGCTCCAAATGGCGGTTCCTTCGCTGAACATCGCTCCGGATGCACGAGGAGGCGGTATGGGAGACATGGGAGCGGCAACTTTGCCGGACATCAATTCGCAGTATTGGAATGCGGCCAAATATGCTTTTATGGGAAGTAAGGCGGGAGTCAGTTTGTCTTATACTCCGTGGTTGCGTAAATTGGTCAACGATGTGGCTTTGGTGAACATGACCGGTTATTACAAATTAGGAAATAGTGATTTACAGGCTATCAGCGCATCTTTGCGTTATTTTTCATTAGGAGAAGTAAATATATGGGAGAATATCGGGGATGTTCCCTATGGTTTGAACCCGTATGAGATGGCGTTCGACGTGGCTTACAGCCGTAAATTGTCCGAGTCCTATTCGATGGCGGTAACCTTGCGTTACATCCGTTCGGATATGGGAACAGACCAGAATGAAGAGAGCAATGCGGGCAATGCTTTTGCAGCCGATATCTCCGGTTACCTGGAAAAGTATGTGCTGATGGGCAATGCCGAGGCATTGTGGAGCTTTGGTTTCAACCTGTCCAATATCGGGAGTAAGATCTCGTATGACGGAGGAAATAGGAATCAGTACCTTCCGGCCAAGTTGACTTTGGGAACAGGGCTGCTTTATCCGATTGACGACTACAACCAGATCGGTGTTTATTTGGACCTGAACAAATACATGGTTCCGTATGCTCCGCAAAAGAAAGATGGAGAGACTGATGCCGACTTTCAAGCGCGTGAGGATGACTATAAGTCGTGGTCGAGTATTTCCGGTATGTTGAAGTCTTTTACCGATTCACCTAACGGCTTGCTGAAAGAGATCATGGTTTCGGTCGGAGCCGAGTATAGTTATAATGAACAATTTTTTGTTCGCGGCGGTTATTTTTACGAGAATGCGAATGTCGGTAACCGTAAGTACTTTTCTGTAGGTGCCGGTTTCCGTATGAGCGTGTTCCAGCTGGATGCCGCTTATCTGATCAGTACGGTTCCGCAGAACCCGTTGGACCAGACACTTCGTTTCTCCCTGTCTTTTGATATGGATGGAATTAAGAACTTGTTCAGATGAAAGTTGAAAGTTAAAAATTGAAAGTGATGAAAGTACGGGTTGGGTTTGGATATGATGTGCATGCACTGGTTCCGGAACGAGATTTATGGCTGGGCGGAGTGAAAATAGAGCATACGATGGGCTTGCAAGGGCACAGCGATGCAGATGTTTTGATTCATGCTATCTGCGACGCTTTGTTGGGGGCCGCCAATATGCGTGATATCGGTTATCATTTCCCCGATACGGCAGGAGAATATAAGGACATTGACAGCAAGATCCTGTTGTTCGATACGATGGAACTGCTTCGTGATGCCGGATATACATTGGGTAATATAGATGCGACCGTCGCTGCCGAACGTCCGAAGCTGAATCCTCATATCCCCGAAATGAAACGGGTGATGGCCGATGTCCTCCAGGTGGATGTAGAAGATATCTCCATCAAGGCGACAACAACCGAGAAGTTAGGCTTTACCGGACGGCAGGAAGGAATAGCTGCGTATGCAACGGTACTGATACAGAAATAGCCTTCCTCTTCCAGTTCTTTCTCTCAAATATTTTCAGGTGTTTCCCTTGGGTGAAAATTTATTTTCATGCAAGGGAAAATTTATTTTCACCGGCATGAAACAAAAGTTCCCCTTGCATGAAACTGAAATTCTCCTTGTATGGAACAAAGTGAAATTAACCACTCATCTTGTTTTTCCCGCCGTTAATTTGTAGATTTGACCCCATAAAGATGGAATGAAATATGAAGAGTAACGACTGGAAGGACCGTCTGGGAGTCATGTATTCTACGAACCCGGATTTTCAATATAATACAGGAAACGAAGAGGAAGAAGAAACGCTTCCGAAAGAGAAGCAGCAGTTGCGCATCGCTTTGGATAAGCGGAACCGGGGTGGCAAGGCCGTGACATTGGTAACCGGCTTCCGGGGAACGACCAGCGATCTGGAAGCACTTGGGAAGTTCTTGAAAGTGAAATGCGGTGTCGGCGGCTCGGCCAAAGATGGAGAAATCATCGTACAGGGCGACCTGCGTCCTAAAGTGCTGGAAATATTGCAAAAAGAAGGCTATGTCAAAAGCCGCATAATCTGATTGTATGCTGACTGTCTACAGAGCTTCTGCTGGAGCCGGGAAGACGCATAAGCTGACCGGTGAATATCTGACCTTGCTATTTACGGGGCCGGGCGCTTTTCGCCGTATCCTTGCCGTGACCTTTACGAATAAGGCGACGGACGAGATGAAGACCCGTATCGTCGATGAACTGTATAATTTGGCTTCCGGCAGGAAATCGGATTATGTGGAATTGCTGACGTCCACCTATTCGTTGACAGAAGACCAGGTGCGGAAGCAGGCAGCCAAAATATTGATTGATATCCTGCATGATTATTCCGCTTTCAATATCAGTACGATTGACCGCTTTTTCCAGCAGACTATGCGTGCCTTTACACGTGAGATCGGTTTGCAGGGTGGTTATGGGATCGAGATGGACCAGGAGTTGGTGCTCACGACGGCAATCGATAATCTGTTGTCGGATCTCGAAAAGCCTGAAAGCAAGGACTTGTTAGGCTGGCTGCTCCGGTTTGCGGAAGATAAGATAGAGAACGGAGGGGAATGGAACCTCCGTAAAGATATTATGGCCCTGAGCCGGGAGGTCTTCAAAGAGAGCTATAAGGCCTTCAGTGAAGCGGTCGGCCGGGATATAGAAGACAAGAAAGCGCTGGATGACTATAAGAACGAGCTGTACGGCATCATTCGTTCGGTGGAATCAGCCGCTAAGGAGTTGGGAGAACGTGGCCTGGCGATCCTGAATAAGTACGGACTCAAAGTTACTGATTTTAAAGGGGGCAGTCGTTCACCTCTGACGCTTCTCGACCGTCTGGTGCAAGGAGAGATGAAAGAACCGTCCGCTACTTTTATCGGTCTGGCGGATAACCTGGACGGCTGTTTCACGAAAACGGTTTCGCTCGGTACCCGGCAGATCATCGGATGTGCTTTCGAGGATGGTTTGAACGATTGCATCAAAGGGATTATTTCCCTGTTCAATAATCTGACCGCTTATAATACCGCCCGTGAAATTGTCCGTTATTATTATACCTTGGGGATTCTGACCGATGTGTCCCGCCAGATAGCCGCCTACCGGGAAGAAAAAAATGTGATGTTGATTGCCGACACGACCGAGTTGCTGAATAAGGTGATCGGGGGTAGCGACGCTCCTTTCATTTATGAGAAGACCGGTACGCATGTCGATCACTATATGATAGACGAGTTTCAGGACACCAGCGGAATGCAGTGGAACAACTTCCGTCCGTTGATCGAAGAGAGCCTTGCACATAGCCTGGATAATTTGATCGTAGGAGATGTGAAGCAAAGCATCTATCGTTTCCGTAACTCGGACTGGAAGTTGCTGGACGAACAGGTGCAAGCCGACTTCTCTCCTGAAGTAGTTCATGAAGAGACGCTGAAGGATAACTGGCGCAGTTGCCGGAATATCGTGGAGTTTAACAATGCCCTTTTCACGACGCTTCCGGGTGTCTTACAGACTGTATATAATGAAGCGCTGTCTGTTTCTTCTCTGAGCGAGGAACAGCGTGCGGCGTTTTTCACCAAGATCATGTCCGCCTATGATAAAAGTTTCCAACAAGTTCCTCCTCCTTTCATGCAGAAAGACGGGCATGTGCGGATTGAATTTCTCTCTGGAGATGATGAGAAAGATTGGAAAGAGGAAGCCCTCGGACGTCTGCCCGGCGTGTTGGAGAAATTGCAGGATAACGGATATGTGCTAAAAGACATTGCGATCCTTGTTCGTACCAATCAGGAAGGGGCACAGGTGGCGGATACTTTGCTGGCCTATAAGGAAGAACATCCTTCCGACCGCTACAACTACGATATTATTTCAGATGAAGCTCTGTTTGTCAGTAGTTCGACGGCTGTCCGCTTCATGGTTTCCCTGTTGCGTTACCTGAAGAACTCCGAAGACCGGACGAACGGACAGATTGCTTTATACTCCTATCAGGTGTTGAAAGGGATATTTGGGGTTGAAGCTCCGGCTTTTCCGCCGGAAGTCATCTCTGTCCTGCAAATCCTTTCCCGTCAGTCTCTCTATGAAATAACGGAAGGTCTGTTCCGCCTTTTTGCCGACGACTTTCCCGAAAATGAGCAGGTTTTTGTCCAGGCTTTCTTGGATATGGTGTCCGAATATACTCAGAAGGAGAGTGCGGACCTGAATCGTTTTCTGAAATGGTGGGATGAGACGGGCTGCCGGAAAACAATTGCCACACCGGACGGACAGAACGCGATCCGTATCCTTACGGTCCATAAGTCGAAGGGGCTGGGTTTTAAAGTCGTAATCATTCCTTTCGGGGATTGGGAGATCGATCATAAGCCGACAAAACCGGTCATCCTCTGGTGTCATCCGGAAGAAAAGCCGTTCGACCGCCTGCACTTAGTTCCCGTGCGCTACGGCCAGTCGTTGGGAAAGACGATTTTTGCAGGTGATTATTTTAAGGAACGATTGCATGCCTTTATTGACAACCTGAATACGTTATATGTCGCTTTCACCCGTTCGAAAGAGGAGTTGATCGTCTTCTCTCCGCGCCCGAAGAAGATAAAGGAAGAAACCGGCGAAGTGGAAAAGATATCGACTTTGACCGACGCTTTGTGGGCCGGCCTGCGTACGGATATGCCCGATACACGGGAGGGAGAGAAACTGATCTCGCTGCCTGCTGCTTTCGATGCCGGGACAGGTGTTTTCGAGTTGGGCGATTGGTGGCATCCGGTTGCAAAGGAAGATAATGGGGATATTCAGGAGATCGGAATGGCACGTCTTAGCTCTATCTCTCCGGACGACCGCTTGCAATTACGCTTGCATGGCAAAGGCTATTTCTTCGATAATGCCCGCCGGAAACATGGGGCTTTGATGCACGAGGTGTTGAGTCGTATCCGTACTCGGAAGGATATTCCGCAGTCGGTCGAACGATACCGTCAGGAAGGGGTGATCGACAGAGAGGAAGCGGCGTCACTTGTCGCTCGTCTCGAAGAGTTGTTGAGCCTGCCGGAAGCCGCCTCTTGGTATGACGGTACGGCTCGTGTGTTGAACGAGGTTGATATTCTGTTCGGAAAAGGGTTGTCCAAACGTCCGGACCGCGTGATGATCACTGGAAACAGTGTGATTGTGATCGACTATAAATTTGGGGAACATACCGACCAACGTTATCACAGCCAGGTAAGGAACTATCTGAAACTGATCCGGCAAATGGGCTATGGAGAGGTTGAAGGTTTCCTTTGGTATGTTGAATTAAACAAAATAGAAGCGGTGAAAGGGTGATATATTTTTGTTATTCGGTAAAAATGAATATTTTTGCAAATTCTTACGATAAATACTCGATTAGATTAAAGAATGAAAGTACATAAAGAAGGAACAGGTCTATTATTAACGCTTTTCACGATATTCTTTGTCGTGGACGTTGCGCTGTATCATACTGTCGGTAGAGGTTGGGTGTTCTATACCACGACTTTCGTCACCACAGTCCTGTTCTTGTTGGTACTTAACTTTTTCCGTAGCCCGTTCCGTCGTTTTCCGTTCGATTCGGAAGGATTGGCGATCGCCCCTGCCGACGGCACGATCGTGGCGATCGAGGAAGTGATGGAGAATGAGATCCTGCACAGGGAATGTTTGCAGATATCCATATTCATGTCCGTTTTCAATGTGCATGCCAACTGGTTTCCGGTGAATGGGACTGTCAAGCATGTGTCACACCAGAAGGGACGTTTTATGGCGGCCTACCTGCCGAAGAGCAGCACGGAGAATGAGCGTTCGGCTGTCGTGATCACGACCCGCGGTGGAGTGGAGGTGCTGGCTCGCCAGATCGCGGGAGCAATGGCACGGCGTATCGTGACTTATGCCAAAGTCGGCGATAAATGCCACGTAGACGAGCAGATGGGCTTCATCAAGTTCGGTTCGCGTGTAGATGTTTACCTGCCTGTCGGGACGGAAGTCCTGGTCGAAATGGATCAGAAGGTTACCGGTAACCAGACTCCGATAGCCCGTTTGGGAAAATAAGAGAAATAAATGAGCATCAAGAATAGTATACCTAATTTTGTTACCTGCTGCAGCCTGATGTCGGGTTGTATCGCTTGTATTATGGCGTTAAGGGGAAACTTGCCGATGGCGACCCTATGGATTGTCATTGCCTCTGTTTTCGATTTCGGTGACGGTTTTGCCGCCCGCTCCCTGCACGCCTATTCTCCGATGGGGAAGGAATTGGACTCACTTTCCGATATGGTAAGTTTTGGTGTCGCTCCCGGAATGATCGTTTATTGGCTGTTGGAGCAGGCATGCATGACGGCTCCTGTTTTGGGAGAGGCGGCTGGTTATGTCCCGTATATGGCTCTGGTGATACCGGTCTTTTCCGGATTGCGCCTTGCCAAATTCAATATCGATGAAAGGCAGACGACTTCTTTTATTGGTATGCCTGTCCCGGCCCATGCTCTTTTTTGGGCGTCTATCGGGTATGCGTTTCATTCTGCCGTACCAGTGGACAGCATCGGGTTTATTGCCGGAACAATAGTTGTGGCAATCTTGTTTTCGTCTTTGCTGGTGTCTGAAGTTCCGATGTTCTCATTGAAAGTAAAGTCGTTGGCATGGAAAGGCAATGAGCTTCGCTATATTTTAGTAACTGGGGCGGTGGTCTTTGTGGCTCTCTTTGGTGTTTTGGGCATTGCCGGAACAATCATTCTCTATATAACCTTGTCTTTTTTTAACAAAAGAAGATAAACAAGAATTCGTATCTTTGTGTTTGTGTAATGAACCAACTAAGTGACGGAATATGTTTAAGTTTTTGTTTGTTATGTTCTTCTTCTTTATCCTGTTAGTTTTTCTAATGGGATTCTCTATCTTGCGTACCTTTAAAAATATCCTGTTCGGAAGCGGAAGTAGTGGAAAGAAGGGTGAACAACGCCGTCAAACAAGCGGTTACTCTTCCAACGCGCGCAGCAACAGCTCTGCACGCGAAGAATATGCCTCGCAGGCCTCCCGTAAAAAGATCTTTGCCAAAGATGAAGGAGAGTATGTGGATTACGAGGAAGTGAAATAAGTTGTTCAGCGCTTGCGCTGAAAGAAGTTGCGCATTTCTTCGGCGCACTCGTTTTCAAGGACCCCTTTTTTGACTGTTGATTTTGGATGTAAGGCTTTCGGTGCGTATTGCTGGAAGCCTCTTTTTTCATCTGTCGCCCCGTAGACGATCTTGCTCAGTTGTGACCATCCGATCGCTCCGGCACACATCACACATGGTTCTACCGTCACGTAAAGGCTGCATCCGGTCAGGTACTTGGCTCCTAAGACGCCGACTGCCGCTGTTATTGCCAGCATCTCGGCATGGGCAGTCGGATCGTTCAGACGTTCCGTCTGATTGTGGGCGCGGGCTATGATCCGGTTGTTGCATACGATAACGGCGCCGACGGGAACTTCTCCCTCTTCGGCTGCTGCGCGGGCTTCTATCAGTGCCTGCTTCATGAAATATTCGTCGTTGAATGGATCGATCATCTTCTCATTTCGTTTTCATTGAAGAGGGTAGGATAGTCCTCTTCCAGGGTTTTAAGTATGTGGGACAGGATTGTTTCGCGGTACCAGCGGGATTTGTTGATGATTTTATACCTGGCAAGATAACGTTCCACAGCCTTCTGCTCATCGTCGTTGAGCATGAAAGTGACCTTGTGCACGCGCGGGTGATTCGGCTGTGGAGATGAATATTTACGTTTCAGTGTCATAGTTTTGCAAATGTAAGGGGGAAAGCGCAAATAAAAAAGAAAAACATTATATTTGTGCAAATTACAAGGAATGGCTAAACGGAACGAAACGGGGAAAGACGGTGAGTCGGTTGCACGTGCTTTTCTGGAAAAGCAGGGTTACAGGATTACCCATACAAACTGGCATTGGCATCATTATGAGCTGGATATCGTAGCAGTCAAGGATACCTGGCTGATAGTCGTAGAGGTGAAAACGCGTTCGGAAGATTACCTTTTAGCTCCGGAAGAGGCAGTCGATGCTCCCAAAATCCGCCGTATCGTGGCGGCAGCCGATGCGTATGTCCGCTTTTTCAATCTCGAACTGCCGGTTCGTTTCGACATTATAACCGTAATCAAAAAAGGGGAGGAGTTTGAAATAGATCATATAGAAGATGCTTTCTATGCTCCTTGCCGCTAATAAAACAGGTAGAGCAGTATGAATATAGAAGAAGCCAGGGAGTATTGCCTGTCGCTGAAGAATGTGACGGAGTGTTTCCCTTTCGATGATGTTTCGCTGGTGTTCAAAGTGGAGGGGAAGATGTTTTTGCTCCTGCCTCTGGATACCGTGGAGCCGTGCGTGTCGCTGAAATGCAGCACTGATTATATCGAAGATCTGCGTGAACGATATACGGCAGTAGAAGGTGCTTGGCATTTTAACAAAAAATACTGGAACACCATCTACCTTGACCGGGATATGCCGGATAGCGAGATCAAGCACTGGATCCACCATTCTTATCGCGAAGTGATCGCCAAGTTACCGAAGAAAATAAGAGAAGCTTACGAAAATGAATGATAAAAACGAAACTCCAAAGATCATCCGGCTTGCCGAGACGGACTCGACCAATAATTACCTACGGGAACAATGTGCAAAAGCCAGGTTGCCGGAAGGCAGCCTCGTCATAGCTGATTTTCAAACAGCCGGAAAGGGGCAGGTCGGAAACTCATGGGAGTCGGAAGCCGGGAAGAATTTGATGTTCAGTATTCTTTTATATCCTGATTTCCTTCCTGCAAACCGACAGTTTCTGATTTCCCAAATCGCCTCCCTGAGTGTGAAGGAGACGTTGGAGGGATATACGGATTCCGTCAAGGTGAAATGGCCGAACGATATTTACTGGAAAGACCGTAAGATATGCGGAATGCTGATCGAAAACGATCTGTCCGGGCAGCATCTTTATTGTTCGGTAATTGGTATCGGACTTAATATCAACCAGGAAATATTTCGCAGCGATGCTCCCAACCCTGTATCCCTGACTCAGATTACAGGTAAGGCATATGACCGGGAAGAAGTACTGGCCCGCTTCCTGCGTATCTTCTTTAACTACTATTTCCTATTATTACAGGAGAAAGAGGAAGAAATCCGAACTGCCTATATGGCGGCCTTATATCATGGTGACGGTTATTATTCCTATATCGATGAAAACGGTCCTTTCGAAGCCTGTATCCATGCCATCGAGCCGACCGGTCATCTGATCCTCCAATTGCACGATGGGGAGCGGCGAAGATATGCGTTCAAGGAGGTGACAACCGTTATTTCCAGATAAGAAGGTATGCAAGACTGAATCCGGCTTGCTGATTAGTATAATTCAGGGCAGTATGTCAGAACTACCTTGTTCCCGCGTCAAGCTGGGGGACAAGTATATTTTGACATACTGCCCTGAATCTTACTATCTTCTTGGTTGGTCTGTCATTGTGAACACCAGGTTTCCGCCATTCATGATATCTTTATGGCTGATTGTAAGACCGGTGACCGGCTTTCCGTTCAATTCCACTGATTTGACGTATTTGTTGGCTTTGGATAAACCTTTGGCTTCGACAGTGAATGTTTTGCCTTCGGGGAGAGACAGAGAAATCTTTTCTATCTGAGGAGCGCCTAAAACATATTCCCCGCTGATCGGGTTGACCGGATAGAAGCCCATAGCCGAGAAGATATACCAGGCGGACATCTGCCCGCAATCGTCGTTGCCGCACAGACCGTCCGGTTTGGCCAGGTAGAAGCGATCGAAGACTTCGCGGATTACCTGCTGCGTTTTTTCCGGATGGCCGGCATAGCTGTAAAGGTACGCTACGTGATGGCTGGGCTCGTTACCGTGTGCATATTGTCCGATCAGTCCGGTTACATCAGAAACAAAACCGGTGTTCTCGGCTGTGCTTTCGAGGAAGAATAATGAGTCGAGTTTGGTCACGAAAGCCTCATTGCCGCCCATCAGATCGATCAGGCCTTGTACATCGTGTTGTACGTGCCAGGTGTACTGCCAGGAATTGCCCTCCGTGAAATCGCCACCTGAAGAGCTGGCGTGTGAGAGCAGGAAGGAATTGAACGGCGTACGCCAGTTGCCTTTAGAATCTTTTCCTCTCATCAGCTTGAGTTCCGGATCGAAGAGATTCTTATAGAATGCAGCACGTTTGGAGAAATGTTCGTAATCTTCCGTTTTACCTAATGCTTTTGCCATTTGGGCTACACAATAGTCGTCGTAAGCACATTCCAAAGTCTTGGAAACCGATTCGGTGTCGATGATGTCGAACGGGAAGTAACCGTATTTCTCGAATGTTTCCCAGTCGGAGTTGAAATGGCTGACGGTGGCACTCGCTTTGACTGCCTGATAAGCTTCTTCCGCATCGAACCCTTTGAATCCTTTCAGGTAAGCATCCACGATCACCGGAATGGCGTGATTGCCGATCATGCAGAAGTTCTCTTTGCCCCACAAAGCCCAGATCGGCAGGAAACCTTGTATCTTCTGATGATCCAGCATCGTCTGGATCATGGCGTCTACCTTATCCGGATTCAGGATAGTGTATAGCGGATGAGCGGCGCGATAGGTATCCCAAAGTGAGAATGTAGAATAGTATTCGCCTGTCGGAGACGTATGAATATTGTCGTCGATGCCACGATACCGTCCGTCGATGTCGGCAATGTTGTTCGGCTGCATCATCAAGTGATACATGGAGGTGTAGAAACTTGTCTTTTCATCCGTCGTACCTGTAACTTGGGCGCGGGAAAGGAGTGCTTGCCACTGGTCGCGTGTGGACTGGTGGACAGCATCGAAATCCCATGCCGGGTTCTCTTTTTGCAGGGATGCGAGCGCTCCGTCGACACTTACGCTTGACATGGCGATTTTCACCTGTACGGCTTCGCCCGGTTTCGTGTCGAATTCGAGTATCAGGCGTTTCGCTTTCTCCCCTTTTTCGGCGGGAAGTTCTTCCCTGAGCGTATAAGGACGGTCGAATTTGATCACATAGAAATAATGGCGTGTCACCCAGGCGCGGGTTTGGTTATGCCCGGTGATCGTCTGGTTGTCCGGCATTTCGAGCTCGGCTTCTAAGACATGTGTTTTCAGTGCATCCTTGCTTCCGACCATACCGCGTTGAAGGTCAACCAGCAGACGTGCCGACCCTTCGTTGTTGTATTTATAGCGATGGAGGGCTGTGTGGGCGGTAGCCGTAATCTCAGCATCGACACCATAGTCGGACAAGGTGACCGCATAATAACCCGGCGATGCTTTCTGGGTGGATTTGTCGTATTCACTTTTATAAGTATTGTCTTTTATATCGCCGCTGAACGGGAACAGTAGGATGTCGCCCAAGTCCGGACAGCCCGTTCCGTTCAAATGTGTTTGGGCGAAACCTTCGATAAAGTTATCATCGTAATTATATCCCGAACAGTATCTCCAGGAGCCGACACCGGATTCGGGGCTCGCCTGTATCAGGCCGAACGGTGCACAAGCACCCGGAAACGTATGTCCGTTGTCCGCATTTCCGATAAAGGGATTAACATACTGGCAATAGTCTTCCTCGACATTGTCCTTTGCCTGAGGTGCAGGGCTGCACGCACTGACCATCCCTAACAGAGACAGTCCGATCACAAGGTCCTTCATGAATTAGAATTTTATATTTGCAATTAAACTTCGTTATTCCATTTTTCCGTCTTTCATCTTGTCCCGAATCTTCAACCGTTTGATCTGCAGGAAACGCAGCAGGCCGATAACAAGAACAGTCGCCGCGATCACCCCGAAATACTGCACATAATCAGGATCGGCTTGTTTGCCCGGCCAGCCAATTATGCTCATAATGATCAGGTAAATCAATAGAACTGCGGTTGTTATGTTTACTTTCTTCATCGGATTTCTCGTATTTAATGTGCAAACTTAGAGAAAAAATATGATTTATGTTTGTCTTTGTTTCTATTTAACGGATAAATGCCGGAAAATCCTGCAAGAAAGATGGACAAGTCGGATTTATGTATATCTTTATCGGCGATTTGATTCTATATGTATGAAAGGTGGATCCGAGATATATTCTTTTAATCAGTTGTTTACTGACTATAAAGGTCGTTTTGTCCATTTTGCCAACACATATGTAGGCGATAGTATGGTTGCAGAAGATATTGCGATCGAAAGCCTGATGTATTATTGGGAAAATAGGGGAAAACTTGCACCTGACTCGAATGTCCCGGCCTATATCCTGACCGTTATCAAACACAAATGTCTGAATTACCTGCAACGTTTGCGTACGCGGGAAGAAATAGTCGAGTATTTGAAGGACTGCGACACTTGGGAATTGAACCTGCGCATCGCCACCCTCGAAGCCTGTAATCCTGAAAAGCTGTTCTCCGACGAGTTGCAGTCGCTTGTCGACAAGGCGTTGGAAACATTACCTGAACAAACACGTGACATTTTTGTCCGCAGCCGCTACAACAACCAAAGCCATAAGGAGATCGCAGCAGCCTTGGGCATCTCGACGAAAACAGTGGAGTTCCACATTTCCAAGGCCTTGAAAGTTTTGCGTGTAGCCTTAAAAGATTATTTCCCTTTACTGGCTTTTTTTCCGAGATTCTTTTGCTGATACTTGCCTGTCGACAATTGTCGGCAAGCCTGCTTATAATTGTCGGCAAGTTTGCTGACAGTTGTCAACAAGCGTGCTGACGGTTGTCGACAGGCGATTACTCGACGGAAAAATCCCGATACTTGGAGAGTAAATCGAAATACTTGGCAGGTAAATTTCAAATACACGGTGTCCGACCAGAATTATTAGCCTACTGTTTTCGCTTTCCTTTGGCTCTGTTTTTTACGTTATGAAAATTTTTTCAAAAAAAGTTTCCTTTTCCGTTAGGGATATTTCCTGCTTATTTGCTTTATAAACAGAAACGGAAAAAATGGAAAAAGAAACACTATATAAATTCTTTGACGGAAAAGCTTCTCGTGAAGAGAAAGAAGCTGTCCGTATCTGGCTGGAATCCTCTCCCGAAAACGAGCAAATGCTTTTCAGAGAACGAGAGTTTTTCGATGCGATGATTCTGTCGGGTAGTACGAAGTCGGCTGGGACGGAAAAGAAATCCCGTCCTTTTTACCGGACTGTCTTGTTCGAAGCCATGAAGATTGCTGCCGTGTTTGCTATTACTGTCGCCTGCGGAACGTATTTCTATAAGTCGGAAATCAGGAAGATAGGAGAGGCAATGAATACGATCAAGGTTCCTGCCGGTCAGCGAGCCAATCTGACTTTGCCGGATGGTACGAACGTCTGGCTGAATGCCCGTTCCGAAATGTGTTATCCTGCTGCCTTTACGGGCAATAAGCGAGAGATAACTCTGGATGGAGAGGCTTATTTCGAGGTGACTCACAATGATGACAAACCTTTTGTTGTTCAGACTAACAAGTGTAATGTCGAGGTACTGGGGACAAAGTTCAACGTGGAAGCATATAGCGACTCTGAGGATTTCTGCACGTCGCTGATGGAAGGTTCGGTACGGGTGTCGGATAAAGGGAATCCGTCGGAAACCGTGTTATTGTCCCCTAACCATATGGTCTCTTTAGAGAATGGTCAATTGTCTACATCTCCGATATCGGATTTTGATGTTTTTCGCTGGAAAGAAGGGTTGATCTGTTTTCGGAATATGAATTTCGAACAGTTGATGCTACGTTTTGAAAAATGTTATGGAATAAGAATTGTGGTAGAAAACAAACATCTTGTTAATTATATCTGTAGTGGTAAATTTCGTATTTCAGATGGTATAGATAACGCGTTACGTATTTTGCAGAAAGATGCAAAATATTCTTTTGAGCGGAACAAAGATGAGTCCGTTATTTATATTAAGTAATGTTTAATTTTAAATCAAATGCTTATGGTATAGAATTTTAGTTAACCTTTATACAAAATGCCGACGAGTGTCCCCACACTTATCGGCATTCGACTAACACAATTAATTAAACTGTATTAATAATACTTACTATACAAAGATATGAATAAAAAATCTTTGCCGGATATCCTTTTGATAAAAAGATTCCGACGTAAACACTTTTTTAGAGCCATGAAAATAACCACTTTATTGTTATTCATGTTTATTTTCTGCCTCCATGCGGAAAATTCTAATTCACAAAATGTCAGTGTAACGATTCGAAAGAATGATGTTAGGTTGGAGAGTGTTTTGAATGAGATCGAGAAACAGACTGATTATTTGTTTGTTTATAATAAACATGTAGATGTAAACCGGAAGGTGTCTGTCGATCTCAATAAATCATCTTTGGAAGAAGTTCTGGGTGAATTGTTTGAAGGAACAAATGTTAAATATATATTAGATGGTTCTTATATATTACTTTCGCCCAAAGGTGAACAGATAACACTTTCATCTGCAATGCAGCAAAGGAATAGAGTGATAACGGGAACTGTAACAGACAGTAACGGTGAACCTATTATCGGTGCCAATGTAGTCGTAAAAGGAACTACTAACGGAACAGTTACAGACATAAATGGAAGATACTCGTTGGAAATACCAGAGAATGCTATAATCCAAGTCTCTTACATCGGCTATCTGGGACAAAATATTGCAGCCAAGAGCTCAAAGGAAGTCAACATTCGTTTGGTAGAGGATACGCAAAGTTTGGAAGAAGTGGTGGTCGTTGGTTACGGTACACAAAAGAAAGCGGATTTGACAGGTGCCGTCGCGAACATTAAAGCTGAAAATTTGAATGTAGAAAGCAATACGAATATTATGCGTGCTTTACAAGGCAAGATTGCTGGGGTAGAAATTGTTTCTAAAGGTGGTGAACCAGGAAATAATTCAAGTGTAATGATTCGAGGTATCGGTACATTTAATAATAATGCTCCACTGTATATTGTGGATGGTATGTATATGGATAATATCGACTTTTTAAATCCAAATGATATAGAATCAATAGATGTATTGAAAGATGCTTCTTCTGCTGCAATTTATGGTTCGAGGGCTGCAAATGGTGTTATTATCGTTACGACAAAAAGTGGTAGTGATACGGCTGGTTTGCCTACAATAACAGCCTCTGCTAATTTAGGGTTTCAACATGCAACTAAAAAAATTGATCTTTTGAATGCTGATGAATGGATAAAGATCAGCACCTTGTCCCGTGAGGCGGCAGGAAAACCGATGTTAGACATGGCGGCTAATCCTCAAGCAGATACGGATTGGCAGGACGAACTTATGCATACTGGTTTGCTGCAGAATTATAATTTATCTGCACAAGGAGGTACCAAGCATTTCAAATATTATGTGGCTGGTGGATATACAAACCAAGAAGGAATCATTCGTAAAACAGGATATGAACGAATGAATTTGCAAGTAAAGACAGAGTTCAAAAAGGGAATTGTGACTGTCGGTGAAAATATATTAGTTTCGTATGAAAGAAATAATCCGGTTACTCGTTCAACTAGTCGCTCTGGGGGGCTTGTTGGTTCGATGCTAAACTCTATTCCTACTTATTCAATCTATGACGATACAAAAGATGGTGGTTTCAATGGGCCTTGGGGAGATGCAATTACTTGGGCGAATCCGGTCGGTATTCTTAACTTACAACAAGTTAAAAATGAATATTACAAAACTTATGTGAATACATATGCAATGATAGATTTTCCGTTTGATTTGCAATATAAATTGAATGTGAATACAGATTTGTGGGGCAGCTATAATTTTAATTTTACGCCTCATTACGATATGGGACTGAATCAAAGTAACAGGAATAGTCAGACAGAATCGCGTGGACAAACTAAAAATTTGTTGATTGAAAACTTATTGACATTTGACAAGACGGTTGGTGACCATAAAATAACAGCATTGGTCGGATATACATTCCAGCAAAATAAGTATCGAGGACTGAATGCTGGTGGCGCATTCATGGCTGATGGTATAACTGTTATTGATGCGGCAACTGAAACAAATGGAGGTAGTAAGGAAACGATTACTGCTCTTACTTCTTATTTGGCTCGTGTTTTTTATTCTTATAAAAATAGATATTTATTTAGTGCAACCATTCGTCGGGATGGTTCTTCAAAATTCATGAAAAATAACCGATTTGGAAATTTTCCATCTTTCTCTGTCGGATGGAATATGAAGGAAGAGACCTTTATGCAACGTTTAGATTGGCTTGATATGTTGAAACTCAGAGGTGGATATGGTGTATTGGGGAACCAGGAAGTCGGTAATTATTTGTTCTCAGCCGATGTGACGTCAAATATTAATTATTTGGTAGATGGATCAATACTGTGGAGTGGAGCGTTTCCGAAAGAATTTGCTTCCCCATCAATTAAATGGGAAAGTACGAAAATGACGAACATCGGATTGGATATAGTCATGTTAAATAATAAGTTGAAGGTCACTGCGGAATATTATATAAAGAATACAACGGATATTTTGTTGACAGTACCTATCCCTTTGTCTACTGGTGCAGCTAATGATCCGTTGAAAAATGCCGGTCATATTCGAAATAAAGGTTTTGAACTTATGCTCGGATGGAATGACGTTATTTCTAAAGATTGGAGTTATTCATTGAATTTAACGGCTAATACGGTTAAAAATAAAGTAATCAAAATGGGCACGGGAGATCAGGTGATTTGGAGTGGTAAACCGAATCAGTCTGGTGCCAATGTAACTAAATCTTTGCAGGGGTATCCGATTGGAGGTTTCTGGTTGATAGAAACTGACGGTTTATTCCAAACACAAGATGAGGTTGATGCACATAGTAAAAATGGAAAATTGATACAGCCGAATGCGAAACCTGGTGATATTCGCTTTAAAGATATGAATGGCGATGGGAAAATAAATGATGATGACCGCATATATCAAGGTTCGCCATTCCCGACATTAACAATGGGCTTGAATGCATCTTTGAAATGGAAAAATTTTGATTTGAGTGTCGGCTTGCAAGGCTCGTTTGGTGCAAAAATTTATAATTCAATGCGTCCTGATTTGGAGGATATCAGTAAAGGAACGAACTATTCTAAGGTTGTTTTGGATCATTGGACAGTTGATAATACTAATACCTTTATTCCAAGATTGATTTGGGGGGATCCGAACCAGAATGCCCGTACTGATTCAGATCGTTTTTTGGAAAATGGCGATTTTGTACGGATTACAAATGTACAGTTGGGATATAATTTGCCTAGTAAATGTTTCCCATTCCTAAATACGGCAAGAGTTTATGTAAATATGGATAACTTGTATACGTTTACCAATTACTCAGGATTTACACCGGATGTGAATGGGGGCAGTGCTTTGGAAAGAGGTGTGGATCGGTATACTTATCCACTTCCTCGTACAATTACGGTTGGTGTTAATGTTTCATTCTAAAAAATAAGATGTTATGAATAGAATAATTATATCATTTTTGATCGCACTGTCTGTTTTTACAAGTTGCGATTCTTATTTGGAACAGTTGAATCCGAATAAGATAACTTCAGATACCTTCTTTAAAACGGAGGATGATTTTTTGCAGGCATTGGCTGCTACTTATACTCCGTTGAGGAATCCACGTGGTGGGTACTATAATGTACGTGCTATTCAACTTCGAAATTTTAGGGGTGATGATGTTTTGACTCGAAATGATAACGAAAGTTTATATCAGATTTATCTGTTTACAAATTCTCCTAATAATGATGAAGCATCAGGAGTCTTTATGGAATGTTATTCCGCTATTTATCGTGCGAATATGTTATTGGAAAAGATTAAGGAAAGTGGGCTTTCTGATGATTTCAAAAAACAAATATCAGGAGAAGCTTTGTTTTTAAGGGGTATAAATTATTTTTTCTTGGCTACGGAATTTAAAGATGTGCCGTTGCGTTTGGTTGCAACGCAAACTCCGGAAGAATTTCCGATAGCCAAGTCTTCGCAAAATGATATATATAAACAAGTTGAAGCAGATTTGCAACAAGCAGTGGAAATTTTACCTCTTAAAGCATTGAATGAAGGTAGAGCTACAAAAGGAGCTGCATTGGCTTATTTAGGAAAACTTTATGTTTACATGGGGCAATGGGACAAAGCTGTTGTAACGTTAGAACCCTTAACAAAGGCTCCGTATTCATATAAATTGACAGAAAATTATTATGAGAACTTCGACTTGGAACATGAATATAATAGTGAAAGTATTTTTGAAGTGACTTATCAGAAAGTGGGTGCTGCAACGGATCGTTGGGGCAAAGAAACTATGAATACAATGATGACTTCACCCTTGAACCGAGTATTTGGTTGTGGTGATGTCGGTGGTTGGGATATTTGTTGGGGTTCAGATAAATTGTTAGGAATGCTTACTTCTGAATTGGATAAAGATGGTAATTTTGATATACGTGCTCGTTCCGGAGCAGCTTGGAATTATCCAGGTTGTATATATTATCAGAAACCTTTTTTAGAAACAACAAAATCGTCAAACCAGAATAAACTGTATATTCAGAAATATACCTATTCTCCTTTTAATGACCAGGAAATAGTCCCGGAATCGGAAATTAATATACGGGCTTACAGATATGCGAATGTATTACTTTATTTAGCTGAAGCTGAGTTAAATAAAGGGAATATTAATCAAGCTATCATTTATATTAACCAGATCCGTGAACGTGCAAATCTGAATTTGTTAGCGATGGGAACCCCTCGTGAAATGGTTGAAAAAGATTTGATTAAACAGCGTGCAATCGAATTTTTCTGCGAGGGGGAGCGTTTTTATGATTTACGTCGTTGGGGAAAATTGGAGCAGGAAATCAAAAACTCTACAGCGGAAAGAGCGGCTAATTTTACGATGAAATATGCTTATTTCCCTATTCCAAGTAAGGAAATTCAAACGAATCCTTTGTGTACACAAACGGAAGGTTGGTAATTTTTAATGTTTGATATTTTATAGAGTGCTGTCTTTTTCTTGAGGGTGGCAGCACTTTTTATCTAAATTGACTTTTATGAAAAAGATAATTATATTATTGGTATTTATTGGTTTAGCCATTCATTTACCAGCACAGTACGATGCTACACCTTTGAATGATTTGAATTGGAAGCTTTCTTGTCAGGCTTATACATTTAAAGAATTTTCTTTTATGGAAACGCTCGACAAATTGAATCAATTAGGAATCCGTTATGTGGAAATATATCCGAATCAGGCTTTAGGGGACGGTACGGGGCGGACCACTAACTATAAAAATAAGGGCATTGCCTCTGATTTGAAAAAACTCTTGAAATCTAAAAATATAGAAGTCCTTTCGTATGGTGTGGTTACTCCGAAAAGTGAAGTCGATTGGAAAGAACTGTTTTCTTTTGCGAAGGAGTTAGGCATTTCAACTCTTATAAGCGAACCGAGTTATGTTCAATTGGATTTGGTGGAAAAGCTGGCCGATGAGTATAATATAAAAGTTGCTATCCATAATCATCCTGCCCCCACTCCGTATTTTGATCCGGAGATTATATTGTCGAAATTGAAAGGACGTAGTAGTAAAATCGGTGTTTGTGCAGATATCGGACATTTTGTGCGTTCTGGAATTTCTTCTTTGGAAGCAGTGCAAAAGCTTCGTAGTCGGATAATTTGTCTGCATATGAAGGACTTGAATAAATGGGGAGACCGGAGTGCCCATGATGTTCCTTGGGGAACAGGAATCTGTAATATACCAGGTGTTCTTAATATTATGAAAACGTTGGGACCGAAAGTCGGTTTATTCATGACTGTTGAATATGAATATAATTGGAAAGAATCACAACCAGAGGTTGCCGAGAGTGCTGAGTACTTCTATCGACTGATTTATTCAATGACAAAGATGTATTAACTTAAAATTACTCCAAATTATGAATAGAAGGAATTTTTTAAGACAAGGATTAGTCTCTACGGTCGCCTTAACGATTGTACCGAATTATGTTATATCCGGATTGGGACATAAGGTGCCGAGTGATAAATTGAATATAGCTGGTATTGGAATAGGAGGAAGAGGTAAAAAAGTGCTGAATTTTATGAAAGATGAGCAAATTGTTGCGTTATGTGATGTTGATTGGAAATACGCGAAGCAGACTTTCCTTGAATATCCTCGTGCGAAACAGTATATTGATTATAAACGTCTGTTCGATGAAATGGCTAAGGATATCGATGCTGTTGTAGTAGCGACTCCGGATCATACTCATGCGGTTATCGCATCAGCAGCAATGGCTTTAGGTAAACATGTCTATTGTGAAAAACCTTTGACACATTCTGTTTATGAATCTCGTTACTTAACTAAAATGGCAGAGGAAACAAAAGTAGTTCAGGAGAGGGGGACGGCAAATATGTGAGTGGATATGGAATGGGGAAATAGGAGAAGTGAAGGAGGTTCATGTATGGACGAATCGGTCAATATGGCCGCACGGACTTCAGCGACCAACTTTGGAAATGTCTGTACCGGAAACTTTGAGTTGGGATTTATTTATCGGCCCAGCTAAATTTCGTCCTTATAATGAAGTGTATACTCCTTGGAACTGGCGTGGTTGGTGGGACTTTGGAACAGGTGCATTAGGAGATATGGCTTGCCATATATTGGATCCGGTATTTAAATCATTAAAATTGAAATATCCGACGAAAGTGATCGGATTTTCGACACAGGTGAATATTGAATGTGTACCGCATTCGGAACGGATACGATTTACGTTCCCGGCACGAGAAAGAATGATGCATGTCAATATGCCGGAAGTTACCGTTCATTGGTACGACGGTGGTTTTGTTCCGAATGAATTGTATGAATTGTCAGAAGGGGTAATGACTGGAAAAGAATGGGAGAATGGTGTTATCTTTAAAGGAACGAAAGATATATTGATCTGTGGTTGCTACTCGGCAAATCCGTTTCTCGTTTCGGGGCGTATTCCTGTTTGTGGAAATTTGATACCTCGAGTGGAGACTCAAGTAAAAGGATGGAACAAAGGTGATCATCAGAAAGATTGGATTCGTGCCTGTAAGGAAGATGTTGAGACCCGGATAGAAGCTTGTTCTAATTTTGCTTATACCGGACCATTCAATGAAATGGTTGCAATGGGAGTTTTGGCTGTCCGTTTACAAAGTCTACATAAAGAATTATTGTGGAATGGTGAAGCTATGTGTTTTTCCAATATTCATGATATGGAAAAATTGAAAATCGTAAAAACGGATACTTTCTCTGCGAATGACGGGCATCCTACTTTCAAAACTGATTATGCAACATTCGATGCTCAAGAGATGGCTGAAGAAATGATAAAGCATACTTATAGAGAAGGGTGGTCTTTATCCTGATCTGAGAGTAGCTATATAAAAAAGATTCTTGGATTTATAAATTGTGGGGATTAAACAAATGAAAAGAAAAATATTCATATTGATAGGAATATTATTGTTTCCCATTCAAGTTCGAGTTATAGCGGAGATAATTCCATTTAATCGGGCATGGAGTTTTATTCTTCAAGACATGACGGATGATGAATATTTAAAGTTATCAGGAGATGATTGGAGGGTTGTGAATTTGCCACATGATTGGAGTATTGAAGGAGAATATAAAGAGGTCGGTAATGGAACCGACTGGCAAAGCGGCTTTCTTCCTGCAGGAGTCGGATGGTATAAAAAAACATTTAACTGTCCGAGAGAATGGAGTAATAAAAAAGTTCGTATACAGTTCGATGGTGTTTTTATGAATAGCAAAGTATGGATAAATGGACATCTACTTGGAGAACGACCTAATGGTTATATAGGATTTGTTTATGACTTGACTCCATTTTTAAAAGAGGGGAAAAATGTAATAGGAGTTAAAGTCGATCATAGTAGGCCTTTGACCGGACGTTGGTATACTGGGTCTGGAATTTACCGGAATGTTAAATTATTAATTTCAGATATGACACATCTTCCTTATTCGGGTGTTTGGTTTAGATGTAAAAATGTAACTGAAGCGGCATCAGATTATACTGTAGATATTGAAGTAATATCTTCCGAGAGTTCCTCTTTGCAAGTCGTGACGCATTTAATCGATGGGAAAGGTGTATTGGTCGACAAAAAAACAGAAGATGTGAAAAATGGTAGTTCTTGCCATATTGAAGGGAATATTAGTACTCCACAGTTATGGAGTCCGGAAAATCCAGTAGTGTATACATTGATCTGCCAGTTGGTGCGGAATGGAAAAGTTTTGGATGAAAATAGGCTTGTAGTTGGCTTTAGATCATTGAAATTTGATGCAGAAACAGGCTTTAGCCTAAATGGGGAAAAAATTAAAATAAAGGGCGTTTGTGATCATCATACTGCTGGGGCTGTCGGGGCCGCGGTTCCGGAAGACATACTTTATTACCGTTTGAAACTGTTAAAGGAAATGGGGTGTAATGCGATTCGTACGGCTCATAATCCGTTCTCTCCGGACTTCTACACAATGTGTGATACATTAGGTTTTTTTGTTTTGAATGAAGGATTGGACGGATGGGATATTCCGAAAGCGAAAAATGATTATGGCAATTATTTTAATCAATGGTGGAAAACGGATATGACTGCATTTATTAAACGAGATCGGAATCATCCTTCTGTTTTTATGTGGAGTATAGGGAATGAAGTTCCCAAACCTAAACCGGAAATACAAAAGCAACTTGTCGAATTATTTCATTCGTTAGATCCGGATAGACCGGTAACACAGGGGGGAACTGATCCGACACGGGGAATGAAAACTAGTTATGATAAGAATTTTCAATTTCTTGATATTATTGGGTTTAATGGGAATGGAGAGGAAGTCGGAGAATTGGAACGTTTTAAAGAATTGTTTCCTGAAAAATGTGCTATTGCAACAGAAGTACCTCATTCTTATCAAACACGGGGAGTATACCGGACTAAAACGCAATGGAGAAGGCGTGATTTCCCTGCTCCTTGGGAAAAGAAAAATCCGGTACGATGGGATGAATTTGAAAGGCGGGTTTTTCCGATTCCTAATTTGAGTCAAGAAGAATGTTTCCCGGAAGAAGATGTAAATTCGTATTATCAATCGTCCTACGATAATGCATCTGTACGAATCAGTGCGCGTCATTCATGGCAAAGGACTTCTTCATTTCCGTGGTTGATGGGTGAGTTTAGATGGGGTAGTTTTGATTATTTAGGTGAAGCCGAATGGCCTCAACGGTGCGGTAACTTTGGAGTTATTGATATTGCGGCTATACCGAAAGACGCTTATTTTCTCTATCAAAGTTTGTGGTCTGATGTACCTATGGTACATATATTACCTCATTGGACTCATCCGGGAAAAGAGGGAAAGAATATTCCTGTTGTGGTTTATACTAATTGTGATTCTGTCGATCTCTGCTTGAATGATCATTCTTTGGGGGGGCAGGTCAATGATGGTAGGCAGTTGGTTTGGCATATACCATATACACCCGGTCGTATACAGGCTATTGGGTATAAAAATGGTAAGGGACAGGTTTCCGATGTACAGCAGACATCAGGAATACCTCATAAAATAGTCTATTCTTGTAGTAAAAGAACCTTGCAAGCTGGTTCGGGCGATGTTGCCAGAATAGAAGTAAGCATAGTGGACGAGTTGGGTACTTTTTGTCCGATGGCATCTAATCGAGTTGTGTTTAAGGTGGAAGGTCCTTTGAAATTGTTGGGAGTTGATAATGGTGATCCCATTGCTCATATACAATATCAGAGTGAATTTTGTCAATGTTTCCGAGGAAAATGTGTCTTGTTGGTACAAGCGACGGACAAATTCGGAACGGGGCGTGTTATTATTGAATCGGAGAATTTAGAAAGTAAAAAGTTATACTTGAATATATTGAAATGAAAACACTACAGTCGATTTGTTTATCAGGGGCATTTGTCTCTTGTCTGAATGGATGTAAACAGGCCGGGCAGGAAGAGCATGTGCCATTTAATGTCATTTATATATTGGCAGACGATTTAGGATATGGAGATATTGGATGTTATGGTCAGAAATTGATAAAAACACCACATTTGGATGAAATGGCTTCACAGGGAATGCTTTTTACCCAACATTATGCAGGTTGTACGGTCAGTGCTCCTTCTCGTGCTTCTTTAATGACCGGTTTACATACTGGACATACGTTAATTCGTGGAAATAAGGGGGTGAAGCCTGAAGGGCAGATGCCAATGCCGGAAGGAACGTTTTCTTTAGGAAAATTATTCCAATCATGTGGATATGCAACCGGTGTGTTTGGCAAATGGGGTCTCGGATTTCCTGGTTCCTCTTCAGAACCAGGAAAAATGGGATTTGATGAATTTTATGGGTATAATTGTCAAGGCTTGGCTCATAGTTATTATCCGGATCATCTATGGCATAATCAGGAAAAAGTTGTTTTTCCTGAAAATGTAGGTAACGGACGGAAGACCTATTCTCATGATCTTATTCATCGGCAGGCTTTGCAATTTATAAAAGACCATAGAAGCCAGCCTTTTTTTGCGATGTTGACGTATACGCTGCCCCATGCTGAAATCAATTTGCCCCATGATTCAATATATCAACTTTACGAAGATAAATTTGAAGAACAACCATATGACAAACCGGGCAGTTATTATCGGTCTGAAAAGCCTCATGCTTCTTTTGCAGCAATGGTGTCACGTTTGGATATGTATGTTGGTGATATTTTAGCGGAATTGAAACGATTGGGGTTAGATAAAAATACAGTTGTTTTCTTTACGAGCGATAATGGACCTCATCAAGAAGGGGGAGCTGATCCTGCTTTTTTTAATAGCAGTGGACCTCTTAGAGGAATTAAACGTGATTTGTATGAAGGAGGGATTCGTGTACCAATGGTTGTTTGGGCTCCAAAGCTTGTTAAAGCTGGCTCTTCTTCAGATCATGTTTGTGCGTTTTGGGATATGATGCCTACTTTTGCGGAGCTAATAGGGGGTACGATACCTGAAAAAGGAGATGGAATTTCTTTTTTGCCTACATTGTTATCAAAAGAAGGACAGAAAAAACATGATTATTTGTATTGGGAATTTCATGAACAAGGGGGACGGCAGGCTATACGAAAAGGAGATTGGAAATTGATTCGGCAAGGGATATCATCTCCAAATGGTTATTGGTTAGAACTTTATAATTTAAAAGAAGATGTTCATGAAGACACGAACTTAATTGAGAAGCAAGAAAATATTGCAATGGAGCTTGATAAACTTATGAATCAAGTAAGAGTTCAATCTGAGATATTTAATTTCGGGAAATAGGGTGGCACTCACACAACATGAGGAGTGGCAATGATCAAAAATAGGTAACTTGGTGAAACAGGTTGCTTGATTTATTCATCTTAAAATAATATTCATGAAAAATTTATTTAAAATGAGTAAGGAGGTATTTCTGTTATCTCTTTGTACGGTTGTTTCCCCGTCTTTAGCTGAAAATAATGAAAGGCCAAATATCATATTTATTTTAGCAGATGATTTGGGCTATTCAGAGATTGGATGTTATGGACAAAAACTGATTGAAACACCGAATATTGATAATTTAGCTCAAAAAGGAAAATTATTTACAAATGCTTATGCTGGTTCACCAGTTAGTGCTTCTTCTCGCTGTTCATTGATGACCGGTTTGCATGCTGGACATGCCTACATCAGAGGAAATGACGAATGGATTGAGAAAGGAGATGTGTGGAACTATACAAAAGCATCCAATGATCCGAATCTTGAAGGGCAAAGACCTATTCCCGCTAATTCTGTTACAATTGCCAAATTACTGAAAGGGCAAGGGTATCGGACCGGATGTTTTGGCAAGTGGGGGCTTGGAGCTCCTTTTACAGAGGGAGTTCCTGAAAAACAGGGGTTTGATCTTTTTTTCGGATACAACTGCCAAAGACAAGCTCATTCCTATTTTCCCAATCATTTGTGGAGGAATGATGAACGGGTTCCTTTAAACAATAAAATTATTCCACCAGGAACCAAGTTGCCAGAAGGTGCTGATATTTATGATGAGAAAACGTATGAACAGTTCTTTCAGTCTGATTATTCGGCCGAGATTATTTTAAATGAGAGTATGAAATTTATGGAGGACAATGTAAGGAACCCTTTTTTTATATTCTATTCAACAACTTTGCCGCATAAACCGGTTCAGGCTCCAAAACGTTTAGTTGATAAATATGTGAAAAAATTTGGTGATGAAAAACCTTATATTGGTGGGAGTTATTATCCCTGTCGATATCCGAGGGCTACTTATGCAGCGATGGTATCTTATTTTGATGAACAGGTAGGAGATATTGTTTCCAAATTAAAAGAATTAGGTATCTATGAAAATACGATTATTATAGTGACCAGTGACAATGGTCCGGGTTACGATACCGAACATTTTAATAGTGCCAGTCCGTTTTTGTCTATTAGTGGTCGTGTGAAAGGTAGTTTGTATGAAGGTGGAATACGTACTCCGTTCATAGCCGTATGGGACAAAAAAATAAAGCCAGGAACAATTAGTGATATGCCGATAACATTGTATGACCTGTTACCTTCTTTTTGTGAAGTATCGGGAGCACCTATCCCGTCGATAACGGATGGAATTAGCATTATACCGGAATTACTTGGTAAGAAAGGACAAAAACAGCATGAATTTTTGTATTGGGAATATCCGCATAGCGGAGGACAACAAGCAGTGAGGTATGGAAAATGGAAAGCTTTGCGAATCAATATTAACAAAACGGGTAATACCCAAATCAAACTTTTTGATTTGAGCCGTGACATACAGGAACTCCATGATGTTGCCGAACAATATCCGGATATCGAAAAAAAAATGGAATATTATATGTCTGTTTCTCACACAAAGCCAGCTTTGGATGTTTTCTATCTAAAGCCATTTGACAAATGATTGATAACGTAAATGGTTTTTATCATGAAAAAAAATTGTGTGTTATTTTTATTGTTGTTTGTTTCAGGATTGATCCAGGCACAGTGTAATTTTACATTTACGTTTAGTTCTTCGCAAGATTTGCAACGTTTTTTACGATATGATACCCACTTTCCTCCTTATGTACATGCGCATAGGGGAGGAGGATATGCCGATTATCCGGAGAATTGCATTGCGACATTCGATTATACTTTAAAACAAATTCCAGCTTTTATGGAAATCGATTCTCGAGTAACAAAGGACGGGGTAATAGTGCTGATGCATGATGCAACTTTGGATCGTACTACGACGGGAACGGGTAAGGTTTGCGATTATACGTATGCCGAATTGAGTTGTTTTTTTCTGAAAGACAAATATGGTAAAAAAACGGATTATAAGATTCCGACATTGGAGGATGCTTTAAGGTGGGCAAAAGGAAAAAGTGTGTTGATTATAGATAAGAAAGATGTACCGATTTCCCATGTTTTGGAGATGGTAAAGAAAGAAGAAGCGGAAGCCAATGTGATTATGATGGCTTATACAATCGAGGATGCAAAGAAGATACTCATGGCTGATTCATCTTTAACATTACAGGTTTTTGTGAAAAACAAGGAGGCATTTGACCGTTTGGAACAAAATGATATTCCATGGACGAATATTGTCGCTTTTGTGAATCATGCATACCCGGAAGATTGCCATGTGTTGGATTTATTACATCAGCGGAATGTGAAAACAATTGTGGGAACATCTCGTAATCTTGACATGGAATATGCTCGGGGGGATGAGAGTGTCTATGATGAACTGTTGGATAAAAAAATCGATATAATCGAGGCTGATAGTGCGCTCACAGTAGGGAAAGCTTTAATCCGGTTATTGAAAGCTTGTCCGGTTGTGCAAAAATATATCACTTTTAATAGGTAGGAGAAAGAAATATGAACAAACAATTTGATTTTTGTGTATTATCACTGGCTGTATTAGGAGGATATTCCAGTTTGAATGCAAGAACTTACTGCGAACCGGAGGTGAAAAATAGGCCGTTGAATGTCGTTTTTATTCTCTCAGATGATCATAGATATGATTATATGGGATTTATGAACAAGATTCCGTGGTTAGAGACTCCCAATATGGATAAAATGGCAAGGGAAGGTGCCCATTTGAAAAATGCGTTTGTGACGACATCCTTGTCTTCTCCCAGTCGTGCCTCTATCTTGACCGGTTTATATTCTCATACCCATAAGGTTGTCGATAATAAAGCACCTCTCCCAGAAGGTCTTGTCTTTTTCCCTGAATATTTGCAAAAAGCTGGTTATACGACTGCTTTCTTTGGCAAATGGCATATGGGAAATGACACAGGAGATCCTCAACCCGGTTTCGATCATTGGGAAGGGTTGCAAGGACAGGGACAATATTGGAATCCAAGATTGAATATTGATGGGACTTGGGTGCAATATGAGGATGGTGCATATGTGACTGATCTGCTGACGGATCATGCAATATCTTATATGAAACAACAACAGGTAAAGAACAAACCATTTTTTGTGTATTTGTCTCATAAAGGGGTTCACAGTCCGTTTTCGGCAGCGAAACGACATGCCGGCTGTTATCAGGGTAAAGACTTTATCAAGCCGCCATCATATGAAACACCGAAGTATGGCATTGCCCGGTTACCCAGTATGGATTCACTTACGGGAAAAGCCGCTTCCGGAGTTGATTATTATGGAAATGAGATGCTTCCTGATTGGGTGAAGAATCAACGGGAAAGTTGGCATGGGGTGGATTATGCATATCATGACGATTCGTCTTCCTGGCAGGATTTGGTCCGGAAATATTGTGAGACCCTACGTTCTGTCGATGAAAGTATCGGATCCGTACTCTCTTATTTGAAGGAAGCGGGTTTGGATGAAAATACTGTAGTCATTTATATGGGAGACAATGGGTTCGCATGGGGAGAACATGGATTGATAGATAAAAGACAATTCTATGAAGAGTCAGCTCGGGTTCCTTTATTGGTACGCGCACCGGGAATCCTTCAAAGTGGAATACAAATAGAACAATTAGTGCAAAATGTGGATATTGCCCCGACTATCCTCGACTGTGCGGGAGTGAAAAAGGCGGACAATATGGTCGGTTATTCCTTTTTGCCTTTATTAAAAGGTGAAAAGGTCGAATGGCGGGATCGTATTTTCTATGAATACTATTGGGAGTTCGGATTTCCCCAGACCCCGACCATGCATGGAGTCCGAACGGAACGTTATAAATTTATCCGCTATCATGGAGTTTGGGACACCAATGAGTTCTACGATTTGGAGGCTGATCCATATGAAATGAAGAATTTGATTGCCGAGCCGGAATATCAGGCTATTATTAAACAGCTGAATCATGAGTTGTATGATTGGTTAGAGTCTACGGATGGCATGTCTATTCCGTTGAAAAGAACGGAAAGGCCTCATTCTGATCATCGGAATATCAAAAATTATTGATTGTAAACATTAAAAATAATTGAGTGATGAAAAGAATATATTTAGGTATTCTGTTTATATTTGTCCCTATCTTTGCTTATTCTCAGAATAAAGAGGTGTATCCTAAATGGATGGAAGGGGAATTGGAGATACATCATATAAATACGGGGAAAGGTGAATCTGTTTTTTGTATTTTGCCGGATGGGACGACTTTATTGATAGATGCAGGTGATATCGGTAATAGAAACGATCCGAGGAATACGTGTACTATTCCAGATTCAACTCGGGAAGCCGGTGAATGGATTGCCCGTTATATTTTGAATAATATAAAATTTAAGGACAAAAAAGAGATCGACTATGTATTGTTGACTCACTTTCATAGTGATCATATGGGGTCTTATTCTGACAAGTATCCGAAAACCCGGAAAGGTGGAAATTATCGGTTGAACGGCTTAACGGAAGTGGCGGAATATGTGCCTTTCGCAAAAATGATAGATCGTGATTATCCTGCATATAATTATCCGCATGCGATTGATGGACCAGCTTTTAATAACTACCGTAACTTCATTTTATGGAATACGGAATACGGCTCTATGAAAGTGGAAAAATTTATTCCCGGAGCGAATCGGCAATTCGTGCTGGTGAATAATCCGACAAAGTATAAAGATCTTTTTGAAATTAGGAATATTGTAGCAAATGGGGAAGTTTGGACAGGAGTAGGGCAGGAGACCCGGCATCATTTTCCGGCATTGGAAAATTTAAAAGATTCAGAATCGGTCAGTGAAAATAACTGCAGTGCAGGGATACGTATCAGTTATGGGGCATTTGATTATTTCAATGGTGGCGATATAACAGGCGCGGTTTATCTCTATTCTCCGTTATGGACTGATATTGAAACGCCTGTAGCCAAGGCTCTTGGCCCGGTGGAAGTTTGTGAAGTAAATCACCATGCTTGGCGGGATGCAATGAATGAGTTTTTTATAGCTTCGTTACGTCCACAGGTTTTTATTATGCAAGTTTGGAATGTTTCACATTTCGGATTGGATGTTTTGGCAAGAATGCAGTCTGAAAGACTTTATGGGGGGAAACGGGATATTTTTGCGACGAATACTCCCCGGATCAGCAAGGAATACATTAGTCAGGCCCGGAATATGAAAAGATTAAAGGGTGAACAAGGGCATATTGTCATAAAAGTGCATCCGGATGGGAAATCATTTCATATTTATATGTTGGATGACAGTGATGAAAGCATGTATGTTGAATCTATTCATGGACCTTATATTTGCAGATAAGTATGAAACATTGTGTAAATTTACTCGCTAATACGGTTATAGTGGCATCTGTTTTTGTTTGGGGGACAGGGTGCAAAGAAAAGAAAGTTCTTGAACGTCCTAATATCTTATGGATTATGGCTGATGATTTAGGAACGGATCTGGCTTGTTATGGGACCCCGGAGATCCAAACGCCGAATTTGGATCGCTTGGCAACTGAGGGAACCAGATATACTAATATGTTTACAGTTGCTGCTGTTTCGTCTGTAAGTCGTTCGGCAATGATTACGGGTATGTATCCTGTAAGTATTAATTGTCATCAGCATCGGACTCAATATAAATCTCCTTTACCGGATTCAATAAAACCAATTACTGAATATTTTAGAAATACAGGATATTATGTTAGTAACGGAACAGTAAAAGACCGGACAAAGTTTGGTAAAACTGATTACAATTTTGCCCATTCGGTCGAAGAACTGTATGATGGTCCTGATTGGGCTGGACGAAAGGAAGGACAGCCTTTTTTTGCACAAATACAGATATCTTATCCGCACAGACCTTTTATTCATGATACGGTGCATCCGATAAATCCGAATAAAGTGCTGATTCCTCCTTTTTATCCAGATCATCCGGTGACAAGGAAAGATTGGGCTTTATATTTAGAAACTATACAAGTTGTAGATCGACAGGTCGGATTAATATTGGATCGTCTGGAAAAAGAAGGACTATTAGAAAATACTGTTGTTTTTTTCTTTGGTGATCAAGGGCAACCTCACGTAAGAGCTAAACAATTTATGTATGAAGAAGGTACTCATACTCCTTTAATTGTGCGTTGGCCAGGAAAATTGAAACCTAATACGGTTTGTAATGATTTGATTAGTAATGTTGATTTGAGCGCACAAGTTCTAGCTATTGCAGGAATAGCTTTACCTTCTTATATGCATGGAAAGGAATTTATTAATGATGCACCCAAAAGAGAATATCTTTTTTCAATGCGTGATCGTAGGGATGAGACTGTTGATCGTATTCGTGCTGTACGCTCTACTCGTTACCGGTATATTCGTAACTTTTGTCCGGATTTACCGTATACACAACCGAATTTGTATAAAAAGTTTAATTATCCGGTTCTGACATTGATGCGTTTAATGCATTGTGAAAGAACTTTGTCAAAAGAACAAGATATTTTTATGTCTGACATTCGTCCTGTTGAAGAATTATATGATTTAGTGAAGGATCCTTTTGAACTAAATAATCTTGCGGCGGATTCGGGAAGTGTCGCGATAAAAAACAAAATGAGTTCGACTTTAGATGATTGGCTTCAAAAATATGATGTAGCTGTATATCCGGAAGATGAAAGGGAGGTTGAATATGCAAAAATATTGATGAAAACAAATTTTGAAAAATGGATGCAACAAAAAGGTTTGGATCCTAGTATTTCGGATGAAAATTTTCTGAAGTGGTGGTATCATAAGTTATCTTTGTGAAGTTTTTTGTAGGGAGGTAAACCTCATGGTCCTGTCATTCTTGACTTGCTTCGTTATCATATGTGTGATATGAGATAACGAAGCAAGTTTGTCCTGACAAAACGAGATTATGTTCTCCTTATAATCGCGAATTATAGTATTATTTTTGATATCTTTTTTGTGTTCCCTGTATTGATTGTTAAGAGATAGACACCTGATCGTCCTATCACCGGAATCATCTGTGAACCTTGTCGTATTCTCTTTTGAAGCATGCAGTGCCCCATCATGTTAAAAATTTTGATATATCCTGCTTCCGGGATGTTTTTCAGATGCAGTTGCCTGTCTTTTATGAAAAAATGGAAATCCTCAGCATTGGGGGACTTTATTTCTGTGCTTTGTTTATCGGGATGGGGTTCGGTTATGCTTTTGCTTATAGGGAAGTTTGTTGGGATTATGTTTATTGCTTTTGTTGAGGGGCTGTTGGATGGTACTCTCAATTCAGTTGGTGAGGATGCTTTTACGAAGAAGGCGGTGAAAGGAGGGAGAGCATAGTTGCTGTTGAGAGAATAAGTTTTATAACCGCTTCCGTTATATACATAGATGTTTCCGTCCAAAACAGTATTTTCTTCTATTTGTGATAATACGAGTGGGGAAGGGAATGGATTACCGCATAAATACCAGCCGTAATTCTCTTGATTGCCTGGAGTCACGTTAGAACTTGGAGGGATTGCAATAACTCCTATATTGGCAAAGTTTTCGGGGATGTCGCCGGATCGAGATGAAAAAGATAAGGTTCGGTTTGTCGTTTTCTCATCTAATGCGATCAGGTAGCCTTTGTTCTTTTCGAACAGGGGGATATTGTCGGGACGAACAGGTACGACTTCCCAGTTTCCGGCAGATTGATTGGACGATGCCCGTTTATCGCCATTGTAGGATTGGACATAAAAATAGTTGCCTCCGTCGTTAGGTGTCGCATCCTTTTGTTCAAAGCGGGGATCGATACCGGACGGATAAACGTCGAAAGGAAATGAGATAAAATACCATTTGCCTGATTCTTCAAAAGTTTTATGGAGGGTGACACTGCCGGAAAGAAGTATCGTCCCTTCTGAATTGAGATACGCCTTATTTTCGTATAAGTCCAGATCCTGTAGGATAAACCGATTACCAGGATTGATTTTCAGTGAACCTGAGTGGATGGCGATATCTTTGCAATAACTATCCGTCGTTATAGTTACATCCCCTTTTATGAGCGCATTCCTGTGGCGAAGTGGAGGAAGATGCGACCAAAGAATCGTATCATTCCAGTTTCCCATACCGGAGAATAGAGAATATGAAGGGATGTCGCCGTAAGCAAAAGCATATTGCAGGCAGTAATAACCTTCCGTGTTGGAAGAACTGGAAGCAGAAAATAGATCGAATCTTAAAGGTGTTCTTGTTATAGATAGTAAATCGTATTTGCAAGAAGTATTGTCTTTAGATACAGAGAAAAGGGGGCTAACAGGACTTTCATCCTCTCGGTAGATGCGAATGCTCAAGTTGTTACCTTTATTGAGATATCGTCCTCCAAAGAATATTTCGGCTTTGACATCTGTGTATAGAGTCGGGGTATATTGCATAAAGTTGATTCTACTTCCTAAAGACATCCGTAATCCCATTTTCCCTCCTAATTTATCGATGTTGACAGAGGATATATCTTGAATTTGTGTAGCTCCACTGGTCGTATATTCCCAATTATCCCATTCTGAATCCCCGAATGTCTGCAATCTGAACGTGTCGGAAACAAGCCTATTCTCATCGCTACCGACAAAACTTTCCCATGAAGACGGATTGGAAATCTGTGCGTGGAGTGGATAAACGGCACCGAAGAATAAAATCTTTATAAGTGCATACTGAACAAAGTGTATGACTTTCTTTTTCATAGTTAATACTATTTTGGATTGATATTATGCGTACAAATATACATAAATAATTGAATTTACTATCTTTGCCGTATGAAAGAATTTATTATATCTGAAGCACAGACAGAAAAGGCAGTTCTCGTAGGGTTGATTACCCCTGAGCAGAATGAACAAAAAGTGAAGGAATATCTGGATGAATTGGCTTTTCTGGCCGATACGGCAGGTGTCGAGGCTGTGAAGCGTTTTTATCAGAAACTGGATTATCCGAACTCCGTGACCTTTGTAGGTTCCGGTAAGTTGCAGGAGATAAAGGAATATGTGGTGGAAAATGAGATCGGGTTGGTGATATTCGATGACGAACTTTCCGCCAAGCAATTGCGTAATATCGAGAAAGAGTTGCAGGTGAAGATTCTGGACCGTACGAATCTGATTCTGGATATCTTCGCCCGACGTGCACAGACAGCCCATGCGAAAACGCAGGTGGAATTGGCTCAATATAAATATATGTTGCCCCGCCTGACCCGTTTGTGGACACACCTGGAACGTCAACGCGGTGGTGTCGGTATGCGTGGGCCGGGTGAAACTCAGTTGGAAACGGATAAGCGTATCATCCTGGATAAGATATCCAAGCTGAAACGGGATCTGGTCGAGATCGATAAGCAGAAAAGCGTTCAACGGAAAAATCGCGGAAAGATGGTTCGCGTAGCTCTGGTCGGTTATACCAATGTCGGAAAGTCCACATTGATGAACCAACTTAGTAAGAGCGATGTGTTTGCCGAAAACAAATTATTTGCGACACTCGATACGACTGTCCGTAAGGTGATCGTCGATAATCTGCCTTTCCTACTGTCCGACACGGTCGGCTTTATCCGTAAGTTACCGACCGAACTGGTCGAATCTTTCAAATCGACTTTGGATGAGGTACGTGAGGCGGATTTGTTGGTACATGTCGTTGATATTTCTCATCCGACGTTTGAGGAACAGATCGAGGTCGTGAACCGTACCCTGTCCGAAATCGACAAGGCGGAGAAACCGATGATTATGGTATTCAATAAGATCGATGCTTTCACTTTTGTCCCGAAGGATGAAGATGATCTGACTCCGCGTACGCGTGAGAATATCGACTTGGACGAACTGAAACGCACCTGGATGAATAAGATGCAGGATAATTGCATCTTTATCTCGGCTAAGGAACGGACGAATATCGATGCACTCAAAGCCTTGCTGTACGAGCGGGTGAAACAGATTCATATTACCCGTTTCCCTTATAACGATTTCCTTTTCCAACAATATGATGAAGAATGAGTGAGGAATATTTTTTTAGGCATCTGCAATCGGAAGAAATTGTAGATTTGGAGATGAACGGCTGTACAGCCGATAATTGGGAAAACGTAAAGGTTGCCAGTCCTTTTCATGCCGAACACGTTTGCAACGTCCATTTTTCGGGGAGTGTGGCATTGGGCCTTTTTGAAAAAGAATTTACTCTTCCGGGAGGAGTGAAGAAGCATAGTGGTATCCGGAATGCGACTTTGCATAATTGTAAGATCGGCGACAATACGCTGATTGAAAATGTGCACAATTATATCTCCAATTATTTCATAGGCGATGATTGTTTCATACAGAACGTGAATGTGGTGTATGTGGAAGGCAGATCATCTTTCGGTAACAATGTCGAAGTATCTGTCCTGAATGAGACAGGAGGCCGGGAAGTTCCTATTTATAACGGCCTGTCCGCATCATTGGCCTATCTTATAGCCTTGTACCGTCATCGTCCGGCCTTGATACATCGTTTGCAGGCTATGATTGCCGACTTTGCCGACCTGCAGACTGGTAGCTATGGCTTTATCGGTAACCATGTGAAAATAATCAATACGGGGACTGTGCGCAATACTGTAATTGCCGATTATGCGACGGTCGAAAATTGTACTCGTCTTGATAACGGTACGGTCAATAGCAATGAGAATGCCCCGGTATATATTGGCGACAGTGTTATCGCAGAGGATTTTATCATTTCTTCGGGGGCTGTGGTTGCCGATGCCGCCAAGATTATCCGTTGCTTTATCGGGCAGGCTTGCCATGTGACACATAACTTCTCTGCGCATGATTCACTTCTGTTCAGCAATTGCGCTTTTGAAAACGGGGAGGCTTGTGCCATCTTTGCAGGGTCTTTTACGGTGTCGATGCATAAGAGCAGTCTGCTGATAGCTGGTATGTATTCGTTCCTGAATGCCGGAAGCGGTTCGAACCAGAGTAATCACATGTACAAGTTGGGGCCCATCCACCAGGGAATTGTGGAGAGAGGTTCCAAGACGACCAGTGATTCCTATATCTTGTGGCCTGCACGTGTCGGAGCTTTTTCTCTGGTAATGGGACGTCACCACCATCATAGCGATACGTCGGACTTGCCTTTTTCCTATCTGATAGAGAAAGACGATGAGACCTATCTGGTTCCCGGTGTGAACCTGCGTAGCGTCGGTACGATCCGAGATGCGCAGAAATGGCCGAAACGTGATAAGCGTACCGACCCGGAACGGCTGGATATGATTAACTACAACTTGCTGAGTCCGTATACTATTTATAAGATGATGAAGGCTGTCGGAATCTTGAAGAACTTGCAAGAACTGGTGGGCGAGACATCCGAAGTCTATTATTATCAGAATACCCGTATCAAAGGTTCCTCTTTGCGTACGGCTCTCGACCTTTATGGCATGGCAATCAATAAATTCTTGGGGAACTCCTTGATCAAACGTTTGGAGGGAACGGATTTCCGTTCTATGGATGAAGTCTGGGCGCAGTTGAGACCGACCTCTCCGGCTGGCCGTGGGGAATGGCTGGATCTGTCAGGGTTGATCCTTCCTCGTGAAGAATTGGACGGGTTGATTGAGAAGGTTGAGGAAGGCGAAATCACTTCACTTGACGCGATAGGAGAGTTCTTTGCAGCTATGCATTCCAATTATTATGATATGGAATGGACATGGGCGTATGATATGCTGGAAGAATATTATGGCGTGAATCTGTCATCTATATCGGCAGCACAGATCGTTGACCTTGTCCGTCGTTGGCAGGACTCGGTGATCGGATTGGATAACCTGCTTTATAAAGATGCAAAGAAAGAATTTTCCCTTACCTTCATGACCGGTTTTGGCGTGGACGGTTCGGATAAGGAGAAACAGGAAGATTTCGAAGGCGTGCGCGGTGCATTCGAAAGCAACCCGTTCGTCACGGCTGTCAAAGAGCACATTGTTGTCAAGAGGGCTTTAGGCGATGAACTGATCGGGCGCATGGAACGGCTGCTCTAATCCCGCGGCTTGCTTCTCGGATGATGTTCCAGTATCTCTTTCCGTAGGAACTGGCGATCGATGTGGGTATATATTTCGGTTGTGGTGATTTTCTCGTGTCCCAACATTTCCTGGATAGCGAGCAGGTTGGCGCCGCCTTCCAACAGATGGGTGGCGAAGGAATGGCGGAACGTATGCGGGCTCACGTTTTTTTTGATACCGGCCATTTCCGTTTGTTGCTTGATAATATGGAAAACCATGATCCGCGATAAAGCCGTTCCCCTCCGGCTCAGGAACAGGATATCTTCGAATCCCTTTTTCACTGGGACATGGTTGCGGTCATACAGGTAGTTTTTGATTTCCTTGATGGCAGTTTCCGAGATGGGAACCAGGCGTTGTTTGCTCCCTTTTCCTTCCACTTTGATAAATCCTTCGTCGAAATAAACGTCCGTGAAGCGCAGCGAGACCAGTTCCGACACGCGCAGTCCGCAGCTATACAAGACTTCGAGCATCGCCCTGTTTCGCTGCCCTTCCGGTAACGTCAGGTCGATCGTATCCAGAATGCTGTTTATCTCGTTGACAGTTAGAACTTCAGGTAATTTCAGGCCGATCTTGGGCGATTCTAACAATTCGGTCGGATCAGTTGTTATATAATTGTCCAGGAACAGGAACCGGTAGAAAGATTTGATCCCTGAAATGATCCTTGCCTGTGAACGTGGGTGAATGCCGATATCATGTAGGCGGGCAACAAACTGTTGCAGGTCGTCATATGTGACATCCGCATACTTCTTGCCTTCGCTTTCGACAAAATTTGTCAGTTTGTCAAGATCCGTCAGGTAAGCGTCGATAGAGTTGGCCGAGAGCGCTTTTTCCAGGCGGAGATATGTTTTGTATCGTTCTACTTTATCGTTTTCTTGGTGCATATTTTGATGTATGATTTTAGAGTTATGATGTATGATTGGCGGAAGGCGTTCGTGGGGCTTTGGAAAAAAGTTTCACAGGGCTTCCTGAGTTGAAACAAAAGTTTCAACTGTTTCCTTTGGACGAAACTTTTGTTTCATCCGGGGAAACTTTAGTTTCACTGGCGGGAAACAAAAGTTTCATGCCGATGGAACTTCCGTCAGGTAGGCGGGGAACGAAGGCGGAATCATACTTCATAATTCATAAGTTTTTACTATCTTTGCCGGATATTTCCTGTCCGTAAAAGACAGGGCAAAGGTAATAAATTACGGCAAAATGAAGAAAATTCAGATTATCAACGGCCCCAATCTTAATCTGTTAGGCAAGCGCGAACCGACAGTGTACGGAAATACTTCGTTTGAAGGCTATCTGAGTGAATTGCGTGCCCAATATCCACAATGTGAAATTGCTTATTTTCAGAGCAATGTGGAAGGTGAGATGATAAACAAGATCCATGAGGTCGGCTTCGATTACGACGGGATTATTATGAATGCAGGCGCTTATACGCATACGTCCATTGCTCTCCACGATGCAATAAAAGCTGTAACGACTCCGGTTGTGGAGGTACATATTTCAAACGTACATGCCCGTGAATCTTTCCGTCACGTGTCCATGATTTCCGCTGCTTGCAAAGGAGTGATCTTAGGATTCGGGTTGGATTCGTACCGGTTGGCGGTGGAAGCGGTGATTCAATGAGGAAAGTGTGTCAAATATCGGTATTCATGGGACGCAGACAACCCAGAAGAGCGCAGATTAACGCAGATATTATTAATTATTAGCAAAATAAATCTGCGTCCGTCTGCGTATTCTGCGTCATCCGCGTCCGGTAATATCACTTTGACACACCCTCTTCATGGACAATTAGGAAGGTTTAGAATTTGTTTAGGTAAAAAGAAGTTTAATAAAGGTTTGGCTTTTGGAGTTGAGGATTGGCTGTTTTTTAAATTGTCAATTATCAATTGTCAATTGTCAATTTAAAAAAGGGTTATATGTTAAAGCATACGAAGATTGTTGCTACAGTTTCCGACCAGCGTTGCGAGGTCGAGTTTATCGACGCGTTGTACAAGGCAGGAATGAATGTCGTGCGCCTCAATACGGCTCATATGGCGGAGGAAGGTTTGACCAGAGTCGTTAATAATGTCCGTACGGTATCCAATCGTATCGGTATTCTGATGGATACTAAAGGGCCGGAAGTACGTACGACTACTGCGCAGGCTCCTATCCCGTTTAAGACCGGGGAAATTGTTAAGATCATGGGAAACCCGGAAGGAGAGACTTCGCATGATTGTATTTGTGTCTCTTACCGGAATTTTGTCAATGACTTGGGCGTCGGTAGCGATATCCTGATCGATGACGGAGATCTGGAATTGAAAGTAATCGAAAAGAAAGAGGATTTTCTGGTTTGCGAAGTGGAGAACGACGCAACCTTGGGAAGCCGTAAGAGCGTGAACGTGCCGGGTGTACGCATCAATCTGCCTTCCCTGACAGAGAAAGACCGTAAAAATATCATATGGGCGATCGGACACGATCTGGATTTCATCGCTCACTCTTTTGTCCGCAACAAGCAGGACGTGATGGATATCCAGCGTATCCTGGACGAACACAACAGCCCGATCAAGATTATCGCTAAGATCGAAAACCAGGAAGGGGTCGACAATGTGGAAGAGATCTTGGAAGTCGCTTACGGCGTGATGATTGCCCGTGGTGACTTGGGTATCGAAGTGCCGGCCGAGAAGATACCGAGCATCCAGCGTATGCTGATCCGCAAATGTGTCGAAGTGAAAAAGCCGGTGATCGTAGCTACCCAGATGCTTCACTCCATGATCAACAACCCGCGTCCTACCCGCGCCGAAGTGACGGATATCGCCAATGCCATCTATTACCGCACGGATGCCCTGATGTTAAGCGGTGAAACGGCTTATGGAAAATACCCGGTCGAAGCTGTCCAGACGATGACGAAGGTAGCCCGTGAAGCAGAAAAGACAAAGCTCTCTGCCAATGATATCCGTGTCCCTATCGAAGGAAACGATCTGGATGTGACTTCTTTCTTGGCCAAGCAGGCTGTAAAGTCGTCCTCCAAGCTGCATGTGAAAGCTATTATTACGGATAGCTATACCGGACGTACGGCACGTTACCTGGCTGCATTCCGTGGTACTTCCACTGTGTTCTCGATCTGCTACAATCCCCGTGTCATGCGTATGCTGTCCCTTTCTTACGGCGTATGGGCCGTTCACCAGCCTTATAATGACAGCCGCCGTGGCTATTTCTACGATGCGCTGAACGAGTTGATCAAGAGCGGACGTATCACCCGTAACGATATGGTGGCTTATCTGAGCGGTAGTTTCGGTGAAGGTGGCGGTACGAGCTTCCTTGAAATCAATAATGTAGGGAAGGTGCTGGATGCCGGAAGTAATTATCAGTTACCGACGTTTAAGGAGTAAACAAAGATTTATGGTTTATGATTTATGATTTATGTCCCAGCAGGCAAGTCATAAATCATAAATCATAAATCATAAATCATAAAGATGACAATAGACGAATATATCCTTTCCCATAGCGACGAAGAAGGTGCGCTGCTCTCAGCCCTGAACCGGGATGCGAATGTGAACCTGCTTCGTCCGCGTATGTTGTCGGGGCATTTGCAAGGGCGGATATTGAAGATGTTTTGCCGGATGCTTCGTCCCCGCCGTGTGCTTGAGATCGGTACTTATACGGGGTATGCGACTCTTTGTATGGCGGAAGGGCTGGAAGAGGGCGCTCTGATCCATACGCTTGAGATCAACGACGAGATGGAGGATTTCATCATGAAATATCTGAGACAGTCGCCCCATCAGGATAAGATACGGGTGCATTTCGGAGATGCCCTCGATATTATCCCGGCGCTTGGTGAAACCTTCGATCTGGTTTTTATCGATGCCGACAAGCGGCTTTACTCGGAATACTTCGACCTTGTTTTCCCGATGGTGCGTGCCGGTGGATTGATTCTTGCCGACAACACGTTGTGGGACGGTCATGTGATAGAAGAGCATCCCACGGATAAACAAACACTCGGTATTCTTAGTTTTAATGATAAAATCAAAGAAGACCCGCGTATTGAAAAAGTTATCTTACCTTTGCGTGACGGCCTCACAATGATCTGGAAAAAATAAAAAGCAAGAAATTATGGAAAGTACAAGACTAAGTAAAATAGAACGTCTCCTGCAGAAGGAGTTGAGTGATATCTTTCAGAAACAGACACAGGCTATGCATGGCATCCTGATCTCTGTCAGTGTGGTACGCGTAAGCCCTGACTTGAGTGTGGCACGTGCTTACCTGAGTATCTTCCCGTCTGAGAAGTCGAAGGAGATGCTTGAGAATATCCGGGCGAATACGAAGGCTATCCGCTTTGACCTCGGACAGCGCATCCGGCAGCAGGTTCGCAAGATTCCTGAACTGACTTTCTTTATCGACGATTCCCTGGATTATATCGAGAACATTGATAATCTGTTGAAAAAGTAAAAAATACTGCGTTGAACTTCCCGTTTTATATAGCCCGGCGTTACCTTTTCTCGAAGAAATCCCACAATGCCATCAATATCATTTCGATGGTATCTGTTTGTGGAGTGGTTGTTGCTACAATGGCTTTGGTATGTGCGCTGTCTGTATTGAACGGGTTTGTCGGACTGGTTTCTTCCATGCTCAGCAACTTCGATCCGGAGTTGAAGATTCAGCCTGTGCAGGGAAAAGTTTTCGATCCGACTCTTCCGGCTGTCCGGGAAGTGAAAGAACTGCCTGAGGTTGCTTTGTTTTGTGAAGTGTTGCAGGACAATGCGCAGGTTCGCTATCGGGACCGCCAGATTACTGCTACAGTGAAAGGTGTAGACGATACTTTTGGGCGCCTGACGCGGATAGACAGTATTTTGGTCGATAGTCGGGAAGGCCGATTTGTCCTGTCCGACGAAGTGGCCAATTATGCTAACTTGGGTGTCGGAACGGCTTTCTCCTTGGGGGTGCGTCCTAATTATGCCGATCCTTTGGAAATTTATGCTCCCAAGAGGAATGAGAAAGTCAATCTCTCTAACCCTGTTGCTTCCCTGAATTTGGAATATGCTTTTGTAGGTGGTGTATATGCCACTAACCAGCAGATGTATGACGAAAACTTCATCCTGCTGCCTTTGTCGATGGTCCGCTCTTTGTTCAGTTATGAGAAGGAAGTTTCGGCGATAGAGTTGTCATTGGTTCCCGGTGCGGATATTCATTCGGTCAAAAGCCGTATAAAATCGCTTTTAGGTGATAATTTTTCGGTCAAGGACCGTTATGAACAGCAGGAAGCCTCTTTCCGGATGATGCAGGGGGAGAAGTGGATGATCTTCCTGATTCTGTGCTTTATTCTGATCCTGGCTCTGTTCAATGTGATCGGTTCGCTATCCATGCTGATGATAGAAAAGAAAGAGGATGTCTGTACTTTACGGAATATGGGGGCGGACGACCGCCTGATCCGTCGTATTTTCCTCTTCGAAGGTTGGATGATTTCCGGGCTCGGCGCTCTGATCGGTATCGTTATTGGATTGGTTCTTTGTCTGTTGCAACAGGAATTAGGTATTATCAAATTAGGCCAGGCAGCCGGCTCCTTTATTATCGATGCTTATCCGGTCCGTGTCGAAGCCGGTGATATCCTTATTGTCTTTATAACTGTCCTCACCATTGGCTTCCTTGCCGCTTGGTATCCCGTCCACTATCTGGGGAAGAAATGGCTCACCCGATAATTATTGGAAGATAAGATATTACAAAAAGATTACGGTTCGTTGCCCATTCATAAATAATATGTATATTTGTGGATGAACTAATAAAACAGTAACTATGAAAAAGGAAGGGTCAGATCTGAAAATCATGGAAGAGATGGAAAGAAAAAAGTTGCAGGACAGGTATATTCGCTTCGATTGGGCCATTAAGCGTCTGTTGCGGCAGAAGGCCAATTTCGATGTGCTCGACGGTTTCTTGACTGTCATGCTGAACGAAGAAATCAAGATCGTCGAAATCCTCGAAAGTGAAGGCAACCAGGAAAGCGCCGACGACAAGTTCAACCGCGTCGATATCAAAGCCTTGAACAGCAAAGGCGAAATCATCCTCGTCGAAATCCAGAATACACGCGAGCTGCATTATTTGGAACGCATCCTCTACGGTGTCGCCAAAGCCATCACCGAACATATCTCGATTGGCGAAGGTTACGAGAAAATCAAGAAAGTCTACTCCATCAGCATCCTTTATTTTGATATCGGTATCGGTACAGACTATATCTATCACGGCCAAAATCATTTCGTCGGTGTACATACGGGGGACCATCTGCGTGTCAACACGCGTGAACGGGATGTGATCGTCTCGCATCTTCCCGCCGAAATCTTCCCCGAATATATCTTGGTCCGGGTAAATGAGTTCGACAAAGTGGCTCTCACCCCTTTGGACGAATGGATCGAATACTTGAAAGACGGCACGATCCGTCCCGACACGACTGCACCGGGTCTGAAGGAAGCCCGTGAAAAGTTGAAATACTACTCGATGTCCCCCCAGGAACGCCTTATCTACGACCGCCATATCGACGCCATCATGATCCAAAACGACGTGATCGGCACAGCCAAATTAGAAGGGAGAATAGAGGGAAAAGCAGAAGGAATCGCCGAAGGTGAGGCGAAAGGGAAAGCGGAAGGTCTTGCCGAAGGCATGCGTCAAGTCGCTTCGAAGATGAAAGATACGGGTGTAGATGTTGCTACCATAGTAAAGTGTACCGGCTTAAGCGAAGAAATAATTTTGTCTTTATAAGGGGACTGTTCATCTCTCAATCTCTCATGATTTGTACGCAGAAGGCTCGGATATAAGAAAAACTGAACCAAATTGCCTTCACTCTTGTATGATATGATAATCAAAAGGTTTCAAGGTCGGGTGAAGCTGAAATGATTCATATTTGCCAATATGTGAACTTCAATGGTAAATTAAAAACAACCATCATATTATCATGTTTCTTGTGTGAGGATTGGTAACATAATATACAGGTATGACAGCTGTTTCCGTTATACCATGTAGAGATCGATTCGGTTTATATATTTAATGTACGCACGTACATTAATTTCAGATATGTAGGGCTTTGGAGTAGTTCCTCTATAAATACCAGAGTTTGTCTTGTAAATAAGCATTTTCGTACGGGATAACTTATCTTGTTGATAAGAAAGAATATAGAAAAGGAAAAAATATTAAGGAAAAGGATTGTCGGTTTAAAAGTTATGCGTATTTTTGCCAAGAGAAAATCGTACGCAATGGTATTTGATTATAAGATTTAGAAGACGTACGTGTTATTTGATTGATTTATTTACACTTTAGTATTAATATTAAATTATTTGATTATGAACAAGAGATTTTCTACTCTTTTGGCTGCCGCTCTGGTAGCCGGTGGTGTCTCCGCTTCTGCACAGACAAAGGCAATTGGGAGTGCAGATGACATCTTGGCGAATGCGAAGTCGGGAGATTACGTTACGTTAGCTGACGCTGACGATAATTTCTTGAATGTTGTACTTGATAAAGATGGAAAGGCTACAAATGCACTTACAACAGCAGGTACTCCGAAAAATTTTACTGGTATCACTATGCAGAATGCATTTAACTCAATGTGGAAGATTGAGATTATAGCTCCGACAAGTGCTGCAGGTATTCCTACTTACAAATTTGTAAACAAACTGACTCAACAGTCTTTGGCTGTGGATTTGGTTACTAATGGGAAAGATGGTGTTTCTACTACAGAAGTGGAATTGAGCGAATATGGAAATGATGAATGGGCGTTCAATTCAACTTTAGGTCTTTACGCTGTTTCAGGAGACTCTACTTTCTTTATTAAGGAGGCTGGGAATATTGCTGTTTTGGCTGCTGTAGAAGGTGGTGTAAGAGAGGCTATTACTGCTGCTGCTGGTGATGCTTTTGTTATTACTCCGGGGGCAATTGCTGCTGATGCATCTATTGACCTGACTCCTGCTGGCTTCAATTTATTGAATGGTGGCAACAAGTTGACGTTTGCCAATAATAAGGATGTAAAGAATCCGACAGTTACTCCTGGAAATATTTTAACTGCTAACAACTGGGTAGCTCGTAGCGCTTCTAATACTGCAGACTCATTAACTTCCAAGGATTTATTCCTTACTAATACGAAAGTGACGGCATCTGGAAATCCGTATATGTTGATGTCAGATACATTGTTTTATACGATGACATCTACTGTTGCAGATCAATTGAATCAACTGATTTGTGATACTATCACAGTAAGTGGAACGGCTTTACCAAAGTGGGAAGCAAATGGTCGTTATACATATGGGATTGAGGAAAATGGGCAAGCAGTGACTCGTGGAACAGGCGATGATGCAAAAACTGTTGCAACTCGTCCTTCTGCTTCGGCTGTATTTACTGGTAAATATTTTGTATCTAAGGACTCTTTAGTGTTAATCGCAAAAAATAAAACTGTAAAGCCTACAACTGACAAGGTAATTACTACTATTGTGAATGGTGCTAACATTGGACAGATCGCTCTGAAGAGTTTGGATGGAAACAAAATTGTTTTAACTCCGGCAACTGTAGCTCTTACTGATGAAAAAACGGCTACGGATAATGAATATATTCTTCCGTTGATTCAGGCAAGTGAAGTTGCACCTGAAGATGATATGCGTACAACAGTAGACGATAACCTCTATAAGATTAAAGATGCTAAGAGTGGTAAGTACTTAGCTGTTGCTATTAATTATACTGACTCTGTTGCAAAATGGACTGAAATTGATAAAGACTTCCAGTCTTTGGATCACATGCCTGCTTATCAGTGGGTTGTATTGCAGAGCAGACCTGGAAAATTGACTTCTGCGATAACGATTACAAACCGTGAATATCCGGCTAAAAATACTCAGTCTATTCAGTTGATGAAAGATAAAGACGGAAAAGTATATTTCAACAATGGAACTGCTGATATTTATGTAGCATTCGAAGAAGTTGCAGCTACTGCTAAGTCTGATACATTGTTAGGTTACAGAAACTTCGACAAAGATTCTTTGAAAGTTGTAACTTATACATTCAATCATTTCAGCCCGTATGATGCTTCTCACTTTATTGGTGTAATGGCTGATGATGATTCAACACTGACAGTAAAAGATTACGAAAGTTCATTCAAGTTGGCTCAGAAGGCAGACAAGGCAGTAAAATATGGTTACGATGTGACGGCTGCTGTTGCAGAGAGAATCCCGGGCTTGAAAAATCTGTATCGTAATGTTTACACTGCTGCTGTTCGCGATGGTTCTGCTAACAATGGCAAGAGCATCTTCCGTAACGCAGATGGTAAGTTTGCTGTAGACGAAACTGCTACTGCAATGGACTTCTATTTCAAAGAAAACAACTGCGACAATGGTAAGCATTATTATGCACTGATTGCTTTGTCAAATGATACAACTAAAGCTGGTGTTGCTGAAAATACGAAGAAAGCTGTATTGAAAGCTGAAGAAATGGCAAACATCAATACATCTGTATTCGCAGTTGAATTGTTCGATGCTCCTCTGTATCGTCGTTTCAATACTGAGTTGGAAGGCGTAAAAGACGGTAAGGATATTGCTCTGAATCTGAACTTCAAAGAATTCTATCGTGGTGAATACTTGATGGATGAAAACAACGAAAACTTCCAGGATGAAGTTGTTGATTATCTGGGTATTTGGACTAAAGACAAAGCAACAGGTTTGTCATTCCATGTTGACACAGCTTGGGTGAACCGTGGTTTAGGTTATATTAAACCGCAGTACCTGATTTCTGTTGATCGTAAAGTTGTTGATGCTATCGCTGCTGAACCTTGTCATTTGGATCACGAACATTTGAATGGTATCACAGAATGGACTTGTCCTCATGCAACGCAGGCTAAAGCAGGTTACACTGTTGCTAAGTTCTTGGTTAACTTCCAGGATTCTGCTAAAGCAGAAAAAGCTCGTGGTGTGAAAGACGCTAAGAATCCGTATTTGTTCGGTAAATATTACCGTGCTGGTTTCGAAAAAGCAATGCACATTGGTGACAGCTTGATCTTCTTGGTTAACGGCTTCGAAAATATGGATGTTAATAAGTTGGATACAGCTGAAATCGTTAAGGCTTATACAGCTGCTAAGATCAACACGACTTACATTAAGAACTTGGCTGCTATTAATGATAAGCACCAGACTTATACTTGGTCATTCCGTTACATTAAGCCGGAAGATGCTGCAACTGCAACAGAAGAAAAAGAAGTTCCGTTCTTGATTGAATCAATGGCTCAAGAAGCTATTCAACCGACAACTGCTGCTTGGTTAAAGAGCCAGGATGGTTGCTTGGTATTGTCTGAAGAAGGTGAATCTACATTCGCAAATGCTAAAACAGGTGGTGATAACGCTCTTATCTTCAACATCGAAATGGGTTCTGAAGAAGATCTGGCAACTGACAACGAAGAAATCGCAACATCTGAAGTAGCTGTAATCGCTCAGGAAGGTGCTGTAAGAATCGCTAATGCTGCCGGTAAGAAAGTAGTTGTAACTAACATCTTAGGTCAGACAGTGGCTAACACAGTTATCACTTCAAGCGACGCTACAATCGCTGCTCCTCAGGGTGTAGTTGTAGTAGCTGTTGAAGGCGAAGAAGCTGTTAAAGCTATCGTTAAATAATTCGATGCATTTATTAATTAAATAAATCGACTGCTCCTCTTTTCGTGAGAAAAGAGGGCAGAAAACAAATAAGCCTTTCCGGTAGAAATATCGGAGAGGCTTTTTGTGCATATATATGAATGTGCAGATTAGGGGGATTTGGAGAATCGGGACTACTTATCCTCTGGAGAATACGATATTTGAAAACAATCCTGTATAATCGTCCAAATACACGATTCTGACAGGGTTTAGGGCCGCCATAATATAAGTATTTTTCTGACCTGTTGAAAACTTTTTGTTACTTTTCTCTTATATTTCTTGGCGGTTAAATTAGGAAATGTGTACTTTTACCCTCCAATAGGGTGATGTGTGTGCTAATCAACCAACTACAGGCCCTTATTTTAAGGAAAAGTTTAACATGAAGTAGCGAAGAAATGGAAGAAAAAGAAGTCTGTTATCATGTGCCGGTAATGCTTCATGAAAGTTTGGAGGGACTGGGCATTCAACCTTCCGGTGTGTATGTCGATGTCACCTTTGGAGGTGGAGGACATTCACGTGAAATCTTGAACCGGCTGGATAACGAAGGGACACTTTATGGATTTGATCAGGATGCCGATGCTGAGAAAAACATTCCGGCGGATTCCCGTTTTGTATTTGTCCGCAGTAATTTTCGTTATTTATATAACTTCATGCGCTATCATGGTGTTGCAGGTGAAGTCGATGGACTGTTGGCGGATTTGGGCGTTTCTTCCCATCATTTTGATGACAAGGATCGCGGGTTTTCTTTCCGTTTCGACGGGGCGTTGGATATGAGAATGAATACCCGGGCAGGACAAACTGCTGCGGATATTGTTAATACATATACGGAAGAGCAGTTAGCCGACTTGTTTTATCTTTACGGAGAATTGAAAGTGGCACGCAAACTGGCATCCGTGTTGGTACGTAGCCGCGAAATAAAGAAGATAGAAACGATCGCCGACTTTTTGGAAGTGATAAAGCCTTTTACGGGAAAAGATAAGGAAAAGAAATTCCTGGCTCAGGTATTTCAGGCCTTGCGTATCGAGGTGAATGATGAAATGCGTGCTTTGCGCGAGATGTTGCAACAAACGCTGCAAGTGTTGAAGCCCGGTGGTCGTCTGGTTGTTATCACTTACCATTCTTTAGAAGACCGGTTGGTGAAGAATTTCCTGAAGACGGGTAACTTTGAAGGGAAGGCAGAGCAGGACTTTTTTGGGAATATCAAATCTCCGTTCCGTCTGGTAAACAATAAGGTGATTGTCCCGTCGGGCGAGGAGATCGAACGGAATCCCCGCTCCCGGAGTGCAAAATTAAGAATTGCGGAGTTGAATAATGAACATAAAGTCCAATAACTTTCAACTCTCAACTTTCAACTTTCAACTAAAAAGTATGGCTGTGGACACGAAACAGAAGAAAAAGAAGAAGGAGAACCGTTTCTCTTTTTTGTATATATTGGGCGGTGGGATCTTGAAAGAAGATTTCATCGTCAAACATACGAAGATGATTGTTCTTGTCGTTATGCTGATATTTATTTTTATCGGTAACCGATATGTCTGTATGCAACGGCTACGTGAGATCGATCGTCTGCAACAACAATTGCGCGATGTACGATTCGAGGCGTTGTCCATTTCTTCGGAATTGACGGGCAACAGCCGCCAGTCGCAGATCGAACTATTGATAGAAGAACAGGGTATAGAATTGGAAGCGGCGAAGAATCCGCCGTATGAATTGTATAGGTAAAGATGGCTGAAGATATCGAACCAAAAGAATTTGCTCCTAAGAGTAACCGGATTATATTCTGTTACTTCTTCATCGTGTTCCTGCTCGTATGTGTAGCAGGTAGCGTGTTGATACGAGCTTCCCAAACCGCTTTTGTCGAGAGAGACTATTGGTTGCATCTTGATTCGATACAAAAACGGCCGGACCGTTTGGTTTATCCCAGCCGGGGAAACATATTTTCTGCTGATGGCAAGCTAATGGCGACCAGTGTTCCTTGCTATTACCTTTACATAGATTTCGCAGCCGATTGCTATTCAAATAAGACAAAGAAATGGAGCAGTTTGGATACATTCTTGTATAGTAAGCACAACGGGGTCGACTCGCTTTCTGTCTACCTCTCCCGTAAGTTGAAAGACCGTACACCGGCCGGTTATAAGAAATATCTGTTAAGTGGTTTGAATGCGAAAAAAAAGAGCCGCCAGTTCCCGATTTGCCGGGATAAGGTGTCCTATTCGGATTTGAAGGAAATCAAGAAATTCCCTTTCCTCCGGTTAGGAGTGTTCAAGAGTGGTTTCTATACACGGGAAATGGTTGAACGCCAAAAGCCGTTTGGCACATTGGCCTCCCGTACGATCGGCGACACGTTCCGTGATATCGATCCTAAAACGGGACTGACCAAGGGAAAGAATGGGCTGGAATTGCAATACGATACTTTGCTTCACGGTGTAGCCGGCTTGAATTCCGTGCGACGTCTCGGTGGAGGGTGGACGAATGTCGTGGAAGTGGAACCGGTGGAAGGAATGGATATCCGTACGACAATCGACATCAATATCCAGGATATAGCAGAGAAGTCGTTGCTTGACATGTTGAAAAAGATCGATGCCGCATCGGGTACGGCTGTCGTAATGGAAGTTGCGACAGGTGAGGTGAAGGCGATTACCAACATGGGACGTATCCGTGAAGGCGTCTACGGCGAGGATACCAACCATGCCGTAGCGGATGAAACGGAACCCGGTTCGACCTTTAAAGTCGCATCTATCATGGTTGCGCTTGAAGACGGTGTCTGCCAGCCCGGCGATACGGTCGATGTTGGTAACGGTATCTATATGTATAAAGGGGCCCGTATGACGGACCATAATAATAATAAAGGCGGTTACGGTCGTATCTCGGTGGAACAGGCTATTTGGTATTCGTCTAATATCGGGGTTGCCAAGACGGTCCTGAAAGGATACGAAAAGAATCCGACTAAGTTTGTGGAAGGACTTTACCGCATTGGTTTGAACGAAGACCTGCGTCTGGAAATTCCCGGAGCCGGTCGTGCTAAAATCCGCCGACCGGACGACACGGTACGTTACTGGTCGAAGACAGCTTTACCGTGGATGTCTTTCGGATATGAAACCCAGATTCCGCCGATCTATACGCTTGCTTTCTATAATGCGATTGCCAATAACGGGAAGATGGTGCGTCCGATCTTTACGAAAGAAATCTTGCACAACGGCAAGACCGTGCAGAGCTTCTCTACCGAAGTGGTGCGGGAATCCATCTGCTCGGAACGTACGCTCAATATGATAAAGGATATGTTGTTAGGAGTCGTGGAGAAAGGTACCGGTAAGGCTGTCCATTCCGACTTTGTCCGTATTGCCGGCAAGACCGGTACGGCTCAGATCGCTTCGGGAGGTGTTTACCGGCAGGCAGGGCACCAGGTTGCCTTCTGCGGCTATTTCCCTGCCGACGAACCGAAATATTCCTGTATTGTCGTGATCCGTCAGCCGCGCAACGGCTATCCTTCGGGTGGTACGATGTCTGGTGGTGTAGTGAAGGCGATAGCCGAGAAGGTATATGCCAGCCATATGTCTTTTGATATCCGCGACATGGAGAAGGACTCACTGGCTGTAATGTTGCCGCAACCGAAAGCAGGTGAACGGGATGCGTTGGAATATGTTTTGAACAAACTCGATATAGAGGCCGATAACGATAGTATCGAAACCAAATGGGTGACGGCTAAGCGTGAAGACGGCAGGGAAGATGTGAAACTGAAAGATATCCCTATCCGCGAAGGATTGGTGCCGAACGTAGTCGGCATGGGAGCGAAAGATGCCGTTTATTTGCTGGAAAGCGTCGGATTACAAGCGTCGTTGAATGGTATGGGGCGTGTATCTTCTCAATCCATATCTCCCGGTTCGCGAGTTTCGAAAGGACAAACCGTTTCATTAACATTAAAATAGGCTATGGAACTAAAAGAACTTATTCATCCGTTGGAAGTGCTTGAGGTTGTCGGAAACGCCGACGTGGAGATCTCAGGCATCCAGTCTGATTCCCGTAAAGTGGAAAAAGGCTTTTTGTTTGTAGCGGTTCGGGGTACTGCCGTAGACGGTCATGCTTATATCCAAAGTGCGATCGAAAAAGGTGCTGCCGCAATCGTCTGCGAGGAAATCCCTGTCCTTCCGGATGAAAATATGCAGGTATCCGAAAGCAAACCGGTTTTCATCCGGGTGAAAGATTCGGCGGATGCTTTAGGTAAATCGCTTTCCACTTGGTATGAGAATCCTTCGGACAACCTGATACTGGTGGGAGTGACCGGAACAAACGGAAAGACAACGATTGCGACGCTCCTGTACGAGATGTTCCGGAAGATGGGGCATAAAGTGGGGCTGCTCTCTACCGTCTGTAACTATATCGATGGCGAGGCGATTCCGACCGACCATACGACGCCTGACCCTGTCACTCTCCATAACCTGATGGCCCGGATGGTGGATGCCGGTTGCGAGTATGCCTTTATGGAGGTTAGTTCGCATTCGATCGACCAGAAGCGTATCAGTGGTCTGTCCTTCAACGGGGGCATCTTTACCAATCTGACGCGTGATCACCTGGATTATCATAAGACAGTCGAGAATTACTTGAAAGCCAAGAAGAAATTCTTCGATGATCTGCCTGCTTCGGCTTTCGCACTTACGAATGCGGATGATAAATCCGGCCTTGTCATGCTACAGAATACGGCTGCTAAGAAGCTGACTTATTCGCTGCGTACGTTGGCAGATTTCAAAGGAAAGATCTTGGAATCCCATTTCGAAGGAACCGAAATGCTGGTTAACGGTCGTGAGGTGATGACACGTTTTGTCGGTCGTTTCAATGCCTATAACTTGTTGGCAGTGTATGGGGCGGCTGTCTCGTTGGGCAAGGACCCGGAAGAAGTGTTGGTCGTGTTGAGCGATCTGCATTCGGTTTCCGGTCGTTTCCAGACGATCCAGTCTCCGTTGGGATATACGGCAATCGTGGATTATGCCCATACGCCTGATGCATTGACGAACGTGTTGAGCGGCATTCATGAGGTGCTGGACGGCAACGGCCGTGTGATCACAGTCGTAGGTTGTGGCGGCAACCGCGACAAAGGAAAGCGCCCGATCATGGCGAAGGAAGCGGCCAAGTTGAGCGACCAGCTGATCCTGACTTCCGACAATCCCCGTTTCGAGGAACCGGATGAGATCATTAAAGATATGGTGGCCGGCCTGAATGCAGCCGATATGGAGCGCACACTCTGTATTACAGATCGTGCGCAGGCGATCAAAACGGCCACTATGCTGGCCAGGAAAGGCGACGTGATCTTGGTTGCCGGCAAAGGCCATGAAGATTACCAGGAAGTAAAAGGCGTAAAGCACCATTTTGACGACCGGGAACAGTTAAAAGAAATATTTAAGAGTTGAAAGGTGAAAGGTGAAAGGGGAAAGTTAAATGCTGCTGAACATAACTTTCAATTTTCAACTCTCGACTTTCAACTGAAAAACGAAGTTTTTTATGTTGTATTATTTGTTTAATTATTTGGATCAGCTCGATTTCCCGGGTGCCGGTATGTTCAAGTATGTATCATTCCGTTCCGCTTTGGCATTGATCCTGTCATTGTTCATCTCGACGGCTATCGGACGTCGCATCATCGACAAGCTGCAACTATTGCAGATCGGCGAGACGGTGCGTAACCTCGGTTTGGAAGGACAGATGAGTAAGAAAGGGACGCCGACGATGGGAGGTATCATCATTATCATTGCGATCGTGGTGCCGACCTTGCTCTGTGCGAAGCTGACCAATATTTATGTGATCCTGATGCTGGTGACGACCATCTGGTTAGGGGCATTGGGATTTGCCGACGACTATATCAAAGTGTTCCGGAAGAACAAGGAAGGGATGCATGGCAAGTTCAAGATTATCGGACAGATCGGTCTGGGGCTGATCGTCGGTCTGGTACTTTTTATGAGTCCGGATGTGGTGATCAAGGAGAATATGGAAGTGCGGCATGACAATGTGATCGAGGAAGTACGCTTCCATACGGTTGAAAAGAAGTCGACCAAGACGACGATCCCGTTTGTGAAGAACAACAATTTCGATTACGCCCAGTTGGTTAATTGGGCAGGCGAATATAAAGAGGAAGCCGCCTGGCTGGTCTTCGTCCTGATGGTGATCTTTGTGGTAACGGCCGTATCGAACGGAGCGAACCTGACAGACGGCCTGGACGGACTTGCGGCGGGAAGCTCGGCGATTATCGGGGTGGCACTCGGGATACTTGCATATATGTCGTCGCACTTCGAGTTTGCTTCCTTCCTGAATATCATGTTCATTCCGGGAGCGGAAGAACTGGTGGTATTTGCGGCTGCCTTTATCGGGGCGACAGTCGGATTCTTGTGGTACAACGCTTATCCGGCACAAGTGTTTATGGGAGATACGGGTAGCTTGACGCTGGGCGGTATCATCGCCGTATTCGCAATCATTATCCGGAAGGAATTGTTGATCCCGATCCTGTGTGGCATCTTTCTGGTAGAGAATCTCTCCGTTCTTATGCAGACGTTCTATTTCAAATATACGAAGAAGAAATACGGTGAAGGGCGACGCATCTTCAAGATGGCTCCTCTCCATCATCATTTCCAGAAACCCGGTAATGCGGGAATACAGGCTTTGATACAGAAACCGTTTAACGTGGTGCCCGAATCTAAGATCGTGGTCCGCTTCTGGCTGATCGGTATCATCCTGGCAGTTGTTACGATTGTGACGTTAAAGATGAGATAAAGTGATTTATGATTTATGATTTATGCGTCGATAATAAATCATAAATTATAAATCATAAATGAATAAAGAAATCATAAATGAATAAAGAAATCATAAATCAAATGAAGAAAAGGATTGTTATCTTAGGGGGTGGTGAAAGTGGCGCAGGTGCCGCTGTGCTGGCGAAGGCGAAAGGACTCGATGTGTTCGTTTCCGATTTTTCGTCTATCAAACCCAAATATAAGGATATGCTGGATGCTCACGAAATCCGTTGGGAAGAGGGCCGGCATACCGAAGCCGACATCCTGAATGCCGACGAAATTATCAAGAGCCCGGGTATCCCCGACAAGGCTCCCATTATAAAGAAACTGAAGGAGAAGGGTACGCCTATCATCTCCGAAATAGAATTTGCCGGACGGTATACGGACGCCAAGATGATCTGTATCACCGGGAGTAACGGCAAGACGACGACGACCATGCTGACCTACCACATCCTCCGACAGGCGGGAGTGGACGTGGGGCTTGCCGGAAATGTCGGGAACAGCCTCGCCCTTCAGGTGGCCGAAGATCCTCACGCCGTTTACGTGATCGAACTGAGTAGTTTCCAGCTCGACAACATGTATGACTTTAAGGCGGACATCGCCATCTTATTGAATATAACGCCCGATCATCTGGATCGTTATAACTACGAGATGCAGAACTATGTGGATGCTAAATTCCGCATCCTCCAGAATCAGACGGCCGAAGATGCTTTCATATTCTGGAACGACGATCCTATTATTGCCCGCGAAATTGCCAAACGGCATCCCGAGGCAACTCTCTACCCGTTCGCCGAAACTCACGAAGCCGGCGTAAAGGGCTATACGGAAGATAAAAAGATAAGAATTGAAACCTCAAACGGAACGTTTACAATGGAACAAGATTTATTAGCATTATCGGGAACGCATAATCTGTATAATTCGCTGGCTTCTGGTATCGCATCCAAACTGGTGGATATCCATGATGAAAATCTGCGAGCTTCGCTGAGCGACTTTACCGGGGTGGAGCACCGCCTTGAGAAAGTGGCACGTGTGCGCGGAGTCGATTATATCAACGACTCGAAAGCTACGAATGTAAACTCCTGCTGGTACGCCTTGCAGAGCATGACCACTCCGCTGGTCCTGATACTCGGCGGAACGGATAAGGGAAATGATTACTCCGAAATAGAAGAGCTGGTGAAGAAAAAGGTGCACGCCCTGATATTTCTCGGTGTGGACAATACTAAGCTGCACGCTTTCTTCGACGGGAAGGTGCCCGTTATCGAAGATGCCCGTTCGATGGAAGAAGCGGTGTCGAAAGCGTATAAACTGGCTGAAAAGGGAGATACCGTCTTGTTGTCACCTTGCTGTGCCAGCTTCGACCTCTTCAAAAGCTATGAGGATCGAGGCGACCAGTTCAAAGCCTGTGTGCGTAACCTGTAAAGAAAAACGGAGAGATGAATTTAGCAAGTAAATTGTTCAAAGGCGACCTGGTGATCTGGATCATCTTCATGTTCCTTTGCCTGATTTCGGCAATAGAGGTGTTTAGCGCGAGTAGCACGCTTGCCTACAAGAGCGCGACGCATTGGGAGCCGATTGCAGATCATGCCACCTTCCTCTTGGGAGGATGTGTGCTCGTCTTGCTCTTGCACAATATCCATTGCCGCTGGTATGCCTTGCTTGCCGGAGGGGCTGTGGTTTCAGCCATTCTGTTACTCCTTTTGTTGACGAGGATACCGGGATTGGTGGTGGTAATAAACGGCGAACCTCGTTGGATGAATATCGGCGTGACGTTTCAGCCGTCCGAGATCGCCAAGATCACATTGATGGTGTATACCGCTTTCATCTTGAGCAAACGCCACTGGTTTACGGATAAGCAGATGTTCTGGTGGATACAGGGAGCTGCCTTGGTGATCTGTGGCCTGATTTTCTTTACAAACGGCTCTACGGCGATCCTGCTCTTCTCCGTTATTCAGATGATGGCATTCTTCGGGCAGATCTCATTGCTTCGTCTGTTGAAGTTTTGGGGGAGCTTGTTACTTATACTGATCTTTGCGGTGTCGCTCCTCTATTTTGCTCCGGAGCCGGTGATGAAGCGGATGCCTGAGCGTGTACATACTTGGAGGGCGCGTATTGAACGCTTCGTCGACGGTACGCCTCCCGTTAAGATAGAGTCGGGCAAGGCTGTCCATATTGACGGAGATGACTACCAAGTGGTGCATGGCAAGATCGCCATTGCGCGTGGTGGTCTTTGGGGCAAGTTTCCCGGACACGGCCAGCAGCGTGACTTCCTGCCACAGGCATATTCCGACTTTATCTATGCTATTATTATAGAAGAGATGGGAATGGTTTTTGGGGGAGCTTTCGTCCTCTTCCTTTATATCGCCCTGCTTGTCAGGGTGGGGATGATCGCTCGGAAATGCGATAAACTATTCCCCAAGTTCCTTGTTTTGGGATGTGGCTTGATGCTTGTTGTCCAAGCATTGACCAATATGGCAGTCGCGGTCGATCTCATACCGGTGACGGGGCAGCCGTTGCCGTTGGTCAGCCGTGGCGGAACGTCGACCGTCATCTCTTGTGCCTATATCGGGATTATCCTTAGTGTGAGCCGCTTCGGAGCCAATATGGGAAATGAAGAGGAGGAAGAGGAACCGGCGGCGGATGAAAATCCCGTAGGCATCGAACCGGATACGGATGGGCATCCGATTGAAAGCGGACTGGCATCCGTTGAAAACGGAGTCAAAACCGTAGACAGTGACATAAACCCGCTCGAAGCCGTAGCCGAGCTGAAAGAAGAAACAACAACAGAAAAGAATATATGAAACAGTACCGAATCATCATAAGCGGCGGTGGAACCGGAGGACATATCTTCCCGGCTATCTCTATCGCCAATACCTTCAGGAAACGTTTTCCGGAGGCGGAAATACTGTTTGTGGGAGCTGATGACCGGATGGAAATGGAGAAAGTGCCTGCCGCCGGTTATCGTATCGTGGGATTGCCGGTAAGCGGCTTCGACCGTGCCCACCTGGCTAATAACATCCGTGTCGTAGGCCGTCTGCTCAAAAGCCTCCGGCTTGCCAAAAAGACGATACGCGAGTTCAAACCCGATATTGCCGTAGGCGTAGGCGGTTATGCCAGCGGACCGACGCTTTGGATGGCCGCTTCTTTAGGAATCCCTACCTTGATACAGGAGCAGAATTCCTATGCGGGTGTCACGAATAAGCTTCTGGCAAAGAAAGCCAGCAAAATATGCGTTGCCTACGAAGGCATGGAGAAGTTCTTTCCGGCCGACCGCATCGTCGTGACCGGCAACCCGGTCCGCCAGGATTTGGAAGAGGCGTTGGGCAAACGTGAGGAAGCCTTGAAGTTCTTCGGCCTTTCACCGGATAAGAAGACGATCCTGGTGGTGGGCGGCAGCTTGGGAGCCCGGACGATCAACCGCAGCATACAGGGCGATTTAGACAAGCTCTTCGCTTCGGATGTCGACGTACAAGTGATTTGGCAAACCGGACGCTACTATCATGAAGAGGCTTTAAAGCATCTGAAGGCTTACAGGGGAATGCCGGTCTGGTGTTCGGATTTCATCACGCGCATGGACTATGCATACGCGGCCGCCGATCTGATTATCTCTCGTGCGGGAGCCAGCTCTATCTCCGAACTTTGCCTGTTGAAGAAACCGGTGATCCTGGTCCCTTCTCCCAATGTGGCAGAAGATCATCAGACGAAGAATGCCTTGGCTTTAGCGGGTAAAGATGCTGCTATCATGGTGGCCGACAAAGATGCCGAACAACAATTGGTCCCGAAAGCTCTCGAAATCATCCACGACGATGAACGCCTCCGTACCTTGAGCCGCAACATCGCGACACTGGCCCACCATGAGAGCGCGGAACGCATCGTGGACGAGATCGTCAGGATCATCGAATAGGCCTTGTCCCCGCGTCAAGCGCGGGGACGCAAAAGCTATAGTCTTTTCCGAAGAAGATGCCGGTCTTTTATAGCAAATACGATAGGAAGATATTATCTTTGTAATAAAGAATAGTAACGAATAAGAAAATATGGATATAAACAATATAACGGCTGTCTATTTTGTTGGAGCCGGTGGGATCGGGATGAGTGCCTTGATCCGCTATTTCCTTTCGAAGGGAAAGAAGGTGGCCGGTTACGACAAGACCCCTTCCGGTCTGACGGAACAGTTGAACTATGAAGGAGCCGTCATTCATTATGAAGACAATGTGGATCTGATCCCCGACGACTTTACCGATCCGGCAAAGACGCTGGTCGTCTATACCCCTGCCGTCCCAGAAGACCATTCGGAGCTCTGCTATTTCCGGGGGAATGGTTTCGAGGTGATGAAGCGTGCCCGTGTATTGGGTGAGATTACCGACTGTAGCCGGGGACTGTGTGTGGCCGGTACGCATGGCAAGACAACGACGTCCTCGATGGTCGCCCACCTGCTGAAGCAGTCTCATGTGGATTGTAATGCCTTCTTAGGTGGTATCCTGAAGAACTATAACAGCAACCTGATGCTTTCCGCAGAGAGTGATTTGACTGTGATAGAAGCGGACGAGTTCGACCGTTCCTTCCACTGGTTAAAGCCCTATATGGCTGTTATTACGTCGGCCGATCCCGATCACCTGGATATCTACGGGACTCCGGAAGCCTACCGTGAAAGTTTCGAACATTTCACTTCGCTGATCCGCCCGGACGGTTGCCTGCTCATGAAACAGGGTATCAATGTCACTCCTCGTCTGCAAGAAGGCGTGAAGTTTTATACTTATACCGGCGCTCTCGACACAAAAGAACTTTCAACTTCCAACTCTCAACTCTCAACTTTCTACGCCGAGAACGTCCGTATCGGAGGAGGCGAGATTTTCTTTGACTTTGTCGGTCCCGATGTCCGTATCCCCGATATACAGTTGGGTGTGCCCGTGAAAGTAAATGTCGAGAACGGAGTCGCCGCTATCGCCCTTGCCTGGCTGAACGGTGTGACGCCGGAGGAGATCAAGCACGGTATGGCGACCTTTGCCGGTCCGCGTCGCCGCTTCGACTTTCATCTCAAGAAAGAAAATATTGTTTTGATCGACGACTACGCCCATCATCCTGCCGAGTTGAAGGCAAGTATCCTTTCTGTGAAGGAACTGTATGCCGGGCGCAAGGTGACCGGTATTTTCCAGCCGCACCTCTACACCCGTACGCGTGACTTTGCCGCCGACTTTGCCGCCAGCCTCTCGCTTCTGGATGAACTGATATTGTTGGATATCTACCCGGCACGTGAGGAACCGATACCGGGTGTCACTTCACAGATCATCTTCGATGCCGTAACTATCGCCGACAAGCGGTTGATCCGTAAGGAGGAACTGTTGGAGGTGGTAGCTGCAGAAGCCGGAAAGCTCGAAGTCGTCCTGATGGTCGGAGCCGGTAATATTGAACTGCTGGTAGACCCGGTAAAACAAATATTGGATAAAAAAGAATAAATCGTGATCCGTACCGTATCCATAATCGTTGCAACACTGTTGTTCTGTTACATTGTGTTTGTCTCCTTCTTCTTTCGGGAAAGCAGGCAGAAGGAATTGTGCCGTGACCTCCAGGTAGTGGTGGTGGACAGTCTCGACAAGCATTTTGTGAGCGAGAGCGATCTGGTGCATATCCTCAAGAAGGCTGACTTGAACCCGATCGAGAAACCGATGGACGAGGTCAACACCGACCGGATTGAAAACGAACTGCTGAAAAATGAAATGATTGCCCGCGTGGAAGCCTACAAGACTCCTTCCGGCATGATTAAATTGGAAGTGGAGCAAAAAATCCCTATCTTGCGTGTGCTAAGTCCGAGAGGCAACTATTATGTGGATAATTTGGGAAGCACGATGCCTGTCAGCCGCCGTTATGTGGCGCACGTTCCGGTGGTGAGCGGATATGTGGAAAAAGAGCTGGCGGTAACCGACTTATACAAATTTGCATTATTTTTGCAGGAGAATGATTTCTGGAATAATCAGATAGAACAGATTTACGTTCATCCTGATAACGAGGTGGAACTGATCCCGCGGGTCGGTAACCACCGTATCGTGCTGGGCTCCTTTGTTGATTTCGAGGAAAAACTGGACAATCTCCGGCTCTTCTACGAGAAAGCGATCCCGAAGGTGGGATGGGAGAAGTACAGCATTATCAGTTTAAAATATAAGGATCAGATTGTTTGTACTAAAAGATAGAGAATATGGCATACACAGACTTTATAGCGGCCATCGACCTTGGCTCTTCTCACATGGTCGGTATGGTAGGTACGAAAGGCCCTGCGGGGACTCTTTCCATTATTGCCTACGAAGTGGAAAACTCCGATACCTGTATACGAAGAGGATGTGTATATAATATAAAAGATGCGGCCGGCAAGATTGTGCGGTTAATCCGCAAACTGGAAAACAAGTTGGGCGGTTCCCGTATCGGTAAGGTTTATATCGGGGTGGGAGGCCAGTCGCTGCGTTCGATCAACCATGCAGTGTCGAGAGTGCTCGGTAGCGGTACGGTGACCGAAGAGGTACTGAAGGAACTGGATCAGGAATGCCGGCAGTATCGTCCCGATATGCTGGACGTGCTGGATATCGCTGCTCCCGTTTATTATCTCGACAACCAGCCGGAAACTCATCCGGTAGGTCTGGGTTGTTCGCGTATTGAAGCCCGCTATAAGTTACTCGTCGGCCGTCCGTCTCTCCGTCATGCCGTAACCACGAATATGTCGGAGCAGATCAAACTCGATGTGGCAGGTGCCGTTGTCGCGCCGTTGGCATTGGCGGATCTGATCCTGACGGAGCAGGAGAAGCTGAAAGGGTGTGCGCTGATTGACTTTGGTGCAGGTGTAACCTCTGTCACGATGTACAAGGACGGCAGTCTGGCCGGTCTGTACGTTATCCCGTTGGGCAGCCATCTGATCACCCGCGACCTGACGTCCTTAGGCATGCCGGAGAAGGAAGCGGAGCGTGTCAAGCGCACGTACGGCAATGCTATCTGGGAAAAAGACAACGAACAGCAGATGGTCACGGTAGACCTGGCTGACGGACAGCATTCGAGCGAGATCAAACTCTCGGATATCAATATGGTGGTGGAAGCCCGCAGCCGTGAGATCATCGAAAACATATATGCTCGCCTGGAAGATACGGGAGTAGCGAAAGAACCCGGTTACAGCATCGTGATTGCCGGTAACGGGGCCGCGCTGAAGAATATGCGCGAAGCCCTCAGCGAACGTTTCAAGATGGATGTCCGTTATGCATCTGTCCGCAAAGACTTGATTGCCGACGGCGAGATGATAGCCAACAATCCCGAATATACGACCGCAGTCGCCCTGTTGCTGAAAGGTACGGAAAACTGCGCTCTTTATACCGCTCCCGAACCGGAGAAGCCGAAAGTGGTGGAACCGAAGATCGAGCCGAAAGAAGAATCCGTAATCGCTGAAATAGAAGAAAAGCAGGAAGAAGTGCCTGCCGAACAGCAGGTGGCGGCTTCGGCTACGACGACTAAGAACCGCAATTCAGGGACAAAGAAAGAGGAAGAGAAGAAAAAAGGCAAGAGCTGGGGAATCTTCGACCTCTTCGATAAGGCTGTGGATAAGATGGGAGAAGGTATTGATAAAGCCTTGAAAGATGAGCAATAATCGGTAACAATAAAAGACAGACGACAATGGACGATAATACATACGATTTTGATTTGGCAAAAGCGCCTCAGACAATCATCAAGGTGATCGGTGTCGGTGGCGGTGGTGGTAATGCGGTCAGCAATATGTATCGCGAAGGTATCCGGGATGTATCTTTCGTATTGTGCAATACCGATAACCAGGCGTTGCAGAAGTCGGAAGTACCCAATAAATTACTGATCGGACAGAATACGACGCATGGACTTGGTTCGGGGAATGTCCCGGAAGTTGGAGAAAAAGCCGCCTTGGAAAGTAAAGAAGACATCAGCCGGATGTTGGATGACGGTACTCGTATGGCCTTTGTTACTGCCGGAATGGGAGGGGGTACGGGAACTGGAGCCGGACCGGTAGTCGCTAAGATCTCTAAAGATATGGGGATTTTGACTGTCGGTATTGTTACGATACCTTTCGTCTTTGAAGGACGGCCGAAAATCGTGAAAGCGCTCCGTGGTGTCAGAAATATGGCGCAGAATGTCGATTCGCTTTTAGTGATTAACAATGAGCGGTTGAGGAATTTTGCCGATATGCCGGTTCCACAGGCGAATCGTAAAGCGGATGAAACATTGACAATCGCGGCCAAGAGTATAGCCGAAATCGTGACGACCGATTTGGAACAGAATGTCGACTTTGCCGATGTCGACACGACGATGCGTAACAGTGGAGTAGCTTTGATCAGTATCGGTTTCGGAGAAGGAGAAGGCCGTTTGCGACAAGCGATAACGGAAGCTTTGGAGAGTACGTTGGTCAACGATGTGAACAATATTTTCAATGCCAAGCGGGTAGCGTTTGTCATTTATTATAGTCATGAAGACGAACTTCGTATCAGTGAAATGGACGATATACATGATTTCATGTCGCAATTCAAGACTGAATACGAGGTGAAGTGGGGACATGGTTATGATGATAGTTTGGGTCATAAGATCAAGATTACGATCTTGGTGACCGGTTTCGGATTGGAAGATATCCTGACCAAGACGGAGCAGCAGGAGCTTGTCACAGAAGAACAACTGCGCGAAATGGCAGAGAAGGAAGAAGCGGAAAGGAAAAGACGAGCCGAAGAAGATGCCTTGATGGGACGTTATTACGGTGAATATATCGACTCGCGTCCGAATGCCGAAATCGTTGTCTTTGCCGTCGACGAATTGGACGACGACGCCCTGATCTCTTTCATGGAAGATAAACCGGCCTATAAGCGGACTGCCAAAGACATACAGCAGATACGCCGGAAAGGAGAGGAACCGGTACGTACCCAAGGTATGTCGTTCACCTCTTCTACTGCTAACCAGGGCAAGAAGCCTAAGTCGGGCGGCACAGTTATTAGTTTTAGATGATGGATAATGACTAATTGATAATTAATAATGAAAAATTAATGATGAATAGTTGGAGACCTGAAGGTTTGATTATTCATTCTTAATTCTTTAATTTACAAAACTATGGATTTGTTCGAAAGAGTCAGCGAAGACATTAAAAACGCAATGAAGGCGCAAGATAAAATCGCCCTCGCCACATTGAGAAACGTGAAGAAGTTCTTTCTCGAAGCGAAGACCGCTCCGGGAGCCAACGATACATTGACCGATGCTGATGCATTGAAGATCATGCAGAAGCTCGTCAAACAGGGTAAAGATTCCGCCACTATCTATGTGCAGCAAGGACGTCAGGATTTGGCAGACGACGAGTTGGCACAGGTTGCCGTTATCGAAAAGTACCTGCCGAAACAGATGTCGGCTGAAGAACTGGAAGCCGAGTTGAAGGCGATCATCGCGCAGGTAGGTGCTGCCGGCCCGAAAGACATGGGTAAGGTGATGGGAGTCGCTTCCAAAGCATTGGCAGGGAAAGCTGAAGGACGTATGATCTCGGAAGTCGTTAAAAGACTTCTGAATTGAAACTTGAAAATGGAAAATTGAAAGATAAAGAAGAAACACTTTACTTTTCAGTTTTCCATTTTCTTCCTCTTGTTGTCTCCTTATTAATCTAATTTTCAATTCTCAATTTTTTATTTTCAATTACCGGTATGATTACTTTTGTTTGTTGCCTTATTGCACTCATCGTAGGTTATTTTGTCTACGGTACATTCATTGAACGTATTTTCGGCATAGATGCCAAGCGGCAGACTCCTGCCTACACACATCAGGACGGCGTGGATTATATCCCGATGCCTACCTGGAAAGTCTTTATGATCCAGTTTTTGAACATCGCCGGATTGGGACCGATCTTCGGTGCCATTATGGGGGCGAAGTTCGGAACCGCCTCTTTCCTGTGGATCGTGCTGGGTAGTATCTTTGCCGGTTCGGTACACGATTACCTGTCCGGGATGTTGTCCTTGCGCCATAACGGGGAGAGCTTACCTGAGATTATCGGCCGCTACCTGGGGGTGAACTTCAAACAGTTTATGCGCGGGTTTACGGTGATCCTGATGGTGCTGGTCGGCTCCGTGTTTGTGGCCGGACCTGCCGGGCTGCTGGCTAAGCTGACACCGGAACATCTGGATACCACTTTCTGGATCATTGTCGTGTTCCTCTATTATATCTTGGCGACCTTGTTGCCGGTCGATAAGATTATCGGGAAAATCTATCCTTTGTTTGCTGCCGCTTTGCTGTTTATGGCGATTGGTATCCTGGTGATGTTGTTTGTCAATCATCCGCCGTTGCCTGAGATCACGGATGGGATGCCGAACACTTATCCCGGTCATCTGCCTATCTTCCCGATCATGTTCGTCAGCATTGCCTGCGGTGCTATTTCCGGTTTCCACGCGACACAAAGTCCGTTGATGGCCCGTTGCATCAAGAATGAGAAGTACGGACGTCCTATATTCTTTGGTTCCATGATTACGGAAGGTATTGTTGCATTGATCTGGGCGGCTGCCGCTACTTATTTCTATCATAACAACGGTATGGGTGAAAACAATGCCGCCGTTGTCGTCGACAGCATTACGAAAGAGTGGCTCGGTACGGTAGGCGGCGTGTTAGCTGTCTTAGGTGTGATCGCTGCCCCGATTACTTCCGGTGATACGGCGTTTCGTTCGGCCCGTCTGATCGTAGCGGATTTCTTGCACCTCGAGCAGCGCAGTATCTCCAAGCGGCTCATGATCTGTGTACCTTTATTCTTGGTGGCTATCGCTCTTTTGCTTTATAGTCAGAAAGACAAGGATGGCTTCGATATGATCTGGCGTTATTTTGCCTGGAGTAACCAGACGCTCGCGGTGTTTACTTTATGGGCGTTGACTGTCTATCTGGTAATATCGAAGAAGCCTTATATCGTTACACTGATCCCGGCCTTGTTTATGACAGCCGTCTGCTCGACATACATTTTTGTCGCTCCCGAAGGCTTAGGCATGGAAAACGGCATTTCACAAATTATCGGCTTTGCCATAACAATCGTTGTTTTAGCCTTCTTCCTGGTTTGGAAGAAGAAGAGCAGCAAGATATAATATGGAGGTTATACAAATGATCATCGTCCCGTAGGGGCAGGGCTCTGCTCTGCCCTTTGAAATCCCGCAAGGCGGACGCTATTTTCATTGGGCGGAGTAGAACCCCGCCCCTACGGGACATCATTATTTTATTGCGCATACATAAACCATTATTTCCCAGAAATCGAAGGAAAAATATCAGAACTGTAAACTGAGGCTTGGGGGAATCTCTTATCTTTATCCACAGAAACATATAAAAGGATAACCACCATGAAAAAACTGATAAGTTTAGTCTGCCTCTTTTGCCTGTTGGCCTTTTTGCCTTTGTCTGTTATGGGGGAACCCATTGACCGGGAAGCTGTTGTCAAGCGGCATCGTGTATGTACGACCGGGACACTCCTGAAAAGTCCGGCACAAGTAGGTAACGGCAAGTTTGCCTTCGGGATGGATATAACCGGATTGCAGACTTTTGTTCCTTTTAATACCCTGTCCGACTGGAGCTGGCACAGTTTTCCCCTCCCCGAAGGAATGAAAGCCGAAGATTACCGTCCGGTTGTCGTGGAGACGCATGGCAAAAAGATCGCCTACGAGCTCCGTAACCCCGACCAGCCTGAACTGTCCGAATGGCTGACCAAGAATCCCCACCGCTATAACCTGGGCCGTATCGGTTTCCGCCTGCTGCGCGAAGACGGTACGGAAGCGCAGGAAATCGATCTTGGCAACGCACGCCAGGAGATCGACCTGTGGACAGGTGTCGTTTACAGCCGTTTCGAACTGAATCGCAAGGAGGTGAAGGTGCGCACGGTCTGCCATCCTGATAAAGATATGATCGGAGTCAGCATCGAGTCCGAACTGTTGAACGATGGTAATATGAGCATCTATCTCGACTTTCCTTATCCTGACGGACGCTATTTCAAGCATTACATAGGACGCTATGATACGATATCGGGCCATACCTCCACCTTCGAGAAGTTAGCTCCGAACTCGGTCCGTATCGCCCGTACGATGGATGATACTCACTACTATGCTACTCTTGACTGGACCGGCCCTGCTACTTTCTGCCGTGAATCTGAAAAGGCGCATAAGTTCCTCCTCCAGCCCCAGCATACCTCCACTTTCTCTTTTACCTGCTGTTTCTCTCCTGAGCCGGTCATCAATGTGACCGAGTCGGTTGCCTCTATCGAACGGAAGAGTGCTGCCAGTTGGGAGAAATATTGGCGTTCGGGAGCCGCCGTCGATCTTTCCGGCAGCAAAGATCCCCGCTGGTTGGAATTGGAACGGCGTATTGTCCTCTCGCAGTACTTGATGCGTGCAAATGAAAGCGGACTGTTCCCACCTCAGGAATCCGGTTTGGTGAACAACGGCTGGTTCGGCCGTTTCCACTTCGAGATGATTTGGTGGCATGGCGTGCACTACGGGTTGTGGAACCGGATGGAATGTTTTGATAACTATCTGAACGTCTATAAGGACTTTATGCCGAAGGCCCTCGAACGCGCCAAGAGCGAAGGCCGCAGTGGTGCACGTTGGCCGAAGTGCACCGGAAACTTCAACCGCGAATGGCCTGGCAGCGCCCATGCCTATCTGATCTGGCACGAACCCCATCCGATCTACTTCGCCGAGATGCAATACCGTCAGAAACCTGTCCCCGAAACATTGGAGAAATGGGAAGATATTGTGCTGAACACAGCCGATTATATGGCGGATTATCTTTTCTACGACAAAAAGACGAAACAATATGTCCTGGGTCCCCCTGTTGTTGTCGTTTCCGAGAATACGGACCCGTTGCAAACTATCAATCCGATTTTCGAGTTAGGCTATTTCCGTTACGGCTTGCGCACAGCGCTGGAATGGGCGGACCGTCTGGGCCTGTCGGAAAAAAGAACGAGGAAATGGAAGGAAGTACTTTCGAAGATGGCTCCCCTTCCCGTTGCCGACGGTGTCTATACCACCTACGAGGGCATTCCCGATATGTGGACAAAATATACCTACGAGCATCCGGCCCTGACCGGTGTCTACGGCATGTTGCCTGGTGACGGGGTAGACCAGCCGACTTTCAAGCGCACGTTGGAGAAAGTCAGCAAAGAATGGCAGTTCAACCGCATATGGGGCTGGGATTTCCCGATGTTGGCAATGGCTGCCGCCCGTACGGGACAGCCAGCGTTGGCAATCGACATGCTGATGCACCCTTCCGCCGGATTCCAGTTCGACGAACATGGCTTGGCGACAGGCGGTCCGTTTCCTTATTTTCCTTCCAACGGAGCGTTGCTGACGGCAGTCGCCATGATGTGCGGCGGTTGGGACGGTTCGGAGGGGGAGGCTCCCGGTTTCCCGAAAGACGGGAGCTGGACGGTTCGCTACGAAGGTTTTGTACCGATGCAGTGACAATCCGGCTATAACTCTTTTCGAAAACAACTGTCATACTATCATAGTTTGTTCTTAATCTATTATAAATCAATGAATATATAGAATGATTGATCGTATGACGGTTGTTTTTCTCACGATCAATAAAAACAAACACATTTTTCTTGAAATCATGTAGCTTATTTTCAAGTAACTACCTCTCTATTCCCTTTAACACCCGGGTGTTGGTGCCTGTGACACCCGGATCTAAAGACCGTGCAGACGGGGATCAGAATCGAGCTTGAATGGGAGTATTGGTGAAAAGTCCTGCCTGCTTTGTGTTAAATTTGTCCATAGATTTGGGACCAATCTAAGGGTGACAGACAAACTATGATAGTAGATGATAGTTGAATCTTGTACTATCATTCTTCATCTGTATTGATTTTCAATGGATGTATTCGAAATCATGATAGTATAACAGTAACTTTTGAAAACTTATATAACGAAAAGGCTCGCTTTCTGCCGGATTTGGACTGATCTGTGCAATTGGCTTCATTCTTGTGTTTATCCCTAATAATTACCGGGTGAACTGTTATTCCCGAACAACGAAAGCAGGTAGTAAGTTGAGACCGTGTAGTGAAGTGGAAGGAATTTTGATGTTTTTTGCTGCTTTTTTAGGCTAAATCCGGTAAAACTAAAAAAATGAACGAACAAGCATCGGGTGAAAAATAAATAAGTATCCCCTTGAAAACCTGTGGTAATCAAGGATTTCCTTGAAAAGGACCGATTTTTGGACCAAAACGGGGTTGATGAATTTTAAGACTTGATGTTCGGATAATAATTTGCTGGTAATCAAGTGGTTGATGGGATGAAAAATGACTAAAAAAAACGATCGTTTAAATTCGTCATTTTTCCGAGACAAAAATACGCATTCCTTTTTAAACCACAACTCTTTTCTGTAAAAAATTTCATACCCCTATATCCTTTCTTATCAATTAGATAGCAATTGGAGTACAAAAAACCACCTTTCCAATACGAACTTTGAAGATAGGCAAAAAAAATGACTAAAAAAAAGGATCGTTTTTGCTACCAAAGTACAAATGTTAACACGTGTACATTATATATGCGTGTACATATGATAGTAAGAAGTAAGAACTGATATTTCAATTAACTGTATTATTAATATTAAAATTTAGATTATGAACAAGAGATTTTCTACTCTCGTTGCTGCGTTCGCAGCAATTGCTACTGTCTCTTATGCACAGATCGGTGACAAGTATGTGTATTTGAAGAACAGTACTAATTACCTTACGGTTACAAAGGAGAATCCGGCAAAAGCTGACTCTGTGTGGTTTAAAGCTGCTGGTGTTACTAAAGCAGAAAAAGACTCTGCTTTGTGGCTGCCGAAATATGTTGAAACAATGACTAGTGGTGACTCTGTATTCCAGTTTGTGAACAAAGCTACTCAGAAGAATCTGTCTTTTGCCGTGAAGAAAAATGGTGCTGATAAATATGGTACAATGATTGCTCCTGGCATCGATAAGTTTGTGTTCAAAAGTGGTGTAGCTAGTGGCTCTGCAATTTATGCAGCTTATAATTTGGATGGGAAAAATGTTATTGTCTCTTTGAGTAACACTCCTGGAGAATTAGCAGTTGCGGAAAATTTGGATGTAACTAATTCGAGTGCTGTCTCTCTGGTTGAAGTTGAAGCTCCCGGCGCATTGAATTTGACAACTGTCGCAGATTTGGCCGGTAAACTTTCTTCTTTCAAATTCGAATTCAAAGGAAAAGACGGTGGAATCTTCACTGCTACGGATTTGATTCCGGTTCCGGTAAATAGTAAATATCGTTTCCAGGTTGTAGGTCAGGAAAAGAGCACAAAGGGTACGAAGAAGGATCAGTATATCACTATTGATACTACAATGATCGGTTCTACTACTTCTATCCAGGTAGCTGCTTTCAAATTGGATACAATCGTTGCTGCCGGTGGTGCACAGTACCAGGGAGGTAATGAAGGTTTGCAGACATTCAAATTGTCAATGGATTTGGGTAACGACTCAATCAGTATGACGACAGATTCTATTGTCCGTTTTGTAAATGGTAAATACGAAGTTGCTGTCAATGGTGGTTCTGGATATACCTACATTGTTGGTTACAAGACTTTCAATGGTGCGCCGGTATTATGTATCGACTCTGCTGCTATTGAAGCTCCGTTTATCACACTTGCTAAAGGTACTCCGGTTAAATTGGCTGGTGGAACAGGTGTTTACTCTTTGCAATTGAAGGCTAAGGGTGGCAATACTAATGCTACTTATAATGACAAGTATTTGGTTGGTGATGGCTCTACTCCTTCTGCAGCTGTAGCAGCAGCTTCTGCCTATATTCCTTCTACCCAGTTCTATGTAAAAGAACATGAAGATGGCACTTATTCTATCCAAGGTCGTGAAGCTACTTCTATATCAACTAAGACGGGTTCTAATGGCGAAACTTATGGTGAAGCAATTGCTTCTTCTTTGCTTTTGGACGAAAAACCGTTATATGCTGTTGATGTAGCAAATGGTGTTTATCACTTAGGTAAAGGTAATGGGCAAGATACTCTTGTGTTCAAGAAATTGGATGTAGATTTGACAAATGAACATATCGGTTACAAGTACTATACAAAAGAAGAAATGGGTTATGGCGCTGTTAAGTTCAACTTAGCTTCTGCTGCTGCCGATGATATCTATTTGTCTTTGGTTCAAGATTCTGTGATTGCTGGTGCTAAGGGGGCTGAAAAGGCACTTGAATTGCGTTTAGTTGAAGGTGCAGAGATCGCAAAAGACACTGTTTATTATGGTGCTCAGGCATTAGGTGATACATTGGTTCGTGTTGCTTATGCATTGGAACAGGCTTATGATGCAGAAGGACGTTTGGCTCACGAAAATGTCAGCGGTGTTGAAGTTGTTAAGTTGAGCAAAAAGGCCGGCTTGCAGAATCAGCGTTTCTTCTTTGTGGCAGGTCCTGCTGAAGATTCTTATAAGATCGTTGAAGCAACGACTACTAATAACGATATACTCACATTGAACATCTCTAACTTGTCTGTGACTTATGATGAACCGGTTGCCGGTGTTGAGACTTATTTCAACATTGAAGGTGCTGAAGCTCCTGTTTACAAGAAGATGGAAAGCGGTCACTACAATATCGGTAACGGTCTGGAAATGTTGACAGCTTCTGCCGGTGTAGCTAAAATGTTGCGCGTAGGTGACGAACTGAAGGCTGCTTCTACTGCTGATGACTTCTCTCTGTATGTTGACTCTGCTTATGTAAACCGTGGTGAAGACAATACAGAATATGGTTACTACATCTACAAAGGCGCAGAAGTTAAGAATGACACGATCATTGGTTCTGTTCTGTCTGCTAAGGGTGACAGCGCTATCTTCCGTTCTGCAACAATTGTAAAGGATACTATCGCTTATGAAGGTGATTTGAAAGATGGCAAGCAGAATAAGTATAAAGTGAGAGATGCTAAGAACACTTCTCTTGTAGGTTTCAAAGTGGTTGAAGAAGGTGGCTTCGAAATCGTTGCTTTGAACTCAAACAAGAAGTTGGCCGTAGTAAACGGTGTCGTTATCTTCTCTGACAACGTTGCTCCTTTGACATTCACAACTGAAGCAACTGAAGCTCCTACAGCAAACGGAGATGTTGAAGTTTCTGAAGTAACTGTTATCGCTGGTAACGGTAATGTAACAGTAGCAGGTGCTCAGGGCAAGAAGGTTGTTATCTCTAACATCCTTGGCCAGACGGTTGCTAACACGGTTATCGCTTCCGACAACGCAACTATCGCTGCTCCTCAGGGTGTAGTTGTGGTAGCTGTTGAAGGCGAAGAAGCTGTTAAAGCTATCGTTAAGTAATTGACGAAACTGATAAAATAATAATAGTATTTCTGTTTCTCCTCTTACGGGGAGGAACAGGATGAAATTAAAATCAAATAATTCTAAGATTCATCGTGCGGTATTCCCGGAACATCAGCTTTTACAGCTCCCTGTCCGAATTGACCAACTACCCCGTGAGGGCGAACAAGCGGTGAATATTAATACTAAAGTAATGAAATTAAAAAAAGTTCATCTGCTCTCCCTCTGTGAAGACCGAAGCAGACAAAAAACAATCCCTTGCAGTCATTGATTGCAGGGGATTCGTTTTTATTGGAAAGACATCGGAAAGATAATTGACCTTTCGCCCTTTATGTACGATATATTTACCTATATTTGCTGTCGAAGTAATAACAATTACAACTAAAACAATTAATTATGGACAAATTTATCAATCCCTTTTCTGATTACGGTTGGAAAAAGATTTTCGGCAGTGAAGTAAGTAAAGATCTTATCATTAGTTCCCTTAATGAAGTCATCCAACAGGAAGTAATCATAGACATAACGTTTCGCAATGTCGAGATGCTCGGTTTGAAACAAGACCAGCGCCGGGCTGTTTTCGACATCTTCTGTGAGAATGAAAAGGGGGAAGTTTTCATTGTCGAGATGCAGAAAAGTCGGCAGAAATATTTCTCCGACAGGGTGTTGTACTACGCCTCGTTTGCCATCCAGCAACAATCCATGATCGTAAAGGAAAGGCTCGAAAAAGAACCGGATGAAGTAGTCCGTAAACGCTGGAACTACCAGATCTGCAAGGTGTATGTCGTGTGCATTTTGAACTACATTATGGATCCATCCCGCCCAGAGAAATACTGTTGGGATGTCGTACGCATGGACCGGGAGTTGAAGCTACCCTTTAGTGAAACACTTAACGAAATCTATATCGAAATGCCGAAATTTGTATTACCTTTGCATGAGTGTGATACGCTTTATAAGAAGTGGTTATATGTTTTAAATAACATCGAGATCATGGAACGATTGCCCCAAGAACTGAATAATCAGATATTCCGCAAGCTGAAAAGCATTGTGGAGGTAGAGCGCATGACCCCCGATCAACGCTTGGAATACGAATTAAGCATATCCGTCGAACGCGATCTTTCTGCCGCCCTCGACACTAGCTTCGAAGATGGGATGGAGAAAGGAATTGAAAAAGGTAAAGCGGAAGGCATGAAGCACGGAGTAGAAAAAGGTAAAGCTGAGGAACAGCTCCTTATCGCTGCCAATTTAAAAAAGCAGGGGATCAATATCGAAACGATTGCGCAATGTACCGGTTTATCTGTAAAAGAAGTTAGCGAGTTATAATCTATCAATGCTTATTAATTAAACTTGCCAGTGTGTCAAATTGATATTTTTAGACACAGATAGCGCGAATGACGCTTATTGATAAAACGTATATTTGCGTTATCCACCTCCCTTTATATACCGATATTCACCTCCTTACAACATATGATACTTCTTTAACTCCTTCCTCAGCTCTAACGCTTTCCCGTCTGTGACCTTGTCCATAAGTGCCCAAAAACGGGCGCTGTGGTTCATCTCGATGGTGTGGCAAAGTTCGTGGAGGAGGACATAGTCGATCAGGTGCCAGGGCAAGAGCATCAGGGAGAGGGAGAGATTGATGCTGCGTCGTGGTGTGCAACTTCCCCAATGACTTTTGCTGTTGAAGATCTTTACACCCGTACAGGTGAAGTTGTGCTGGGAAGCCAGATCAAGCAACCGTGTAGGCAGGAGGCGGCGGGCCTCGTGACGGAGAGCCTGCTCTAAGAAGTCTTTCAGGAGTTTTTGTACACGTTCGTCGACAAAGTCTGTTTGTGTGGGGCAGGCAATGTGCAGGATGCCGCCCTCTAATTTCATATAGAAGTTAGCCCGGTCGGTACGGAAGATATGGAGGCGGAACGTTGCGGTCTGCATCTCTGTCTCATCCGTCAGGAGCGGACGGGCAGGATGTTTGGCAAGGGCTATGAGGAGTTTTTTCCTGTTTTCGCGGATAAAAGCCAGCATACGCGCTTCATCGCCTCCCGGGGGCATGGTTGCCGTAATTGTCCCTTTGGAGATTTTCAACGTGTAGTGGATAGCACGGGGACTGGTGCGGAGAAGGATGGTTCCCAACTCCTTATCTTGTATCGTCTTTTCCATATCGTTTACAAAAGTAATGTTTTCCAGGCAAACAATATATGTCCGGAATTGCTTATCTTTGCCCTAAAGGCGAAGATAAGCGGCACTTGGGCATAAAAAATGAACAAGTTCGTTTTATTCTGCTCTTGGTTTGCATTATCTTTGCGCCCGGATAACGAAAATGAGTATAAACAATATAATAATTAAGCAATCATGAGCAAGAAAGCCCTTTTAATGATTCTTGACGGCTGGGGTATCGGCGATCAAGGTAAAGACGATGTAATCTTTAACACTCCCACTCCTTATTGGGACAGCCTGCTGGCCACTTATCCTCATTCACAGTTACAGGCAAGCGGCGAAAACGTCGGGCTGCCTGACGGACAAATGGGTAACTCTGAAGTCGGACACCTCAATATCGGGGCCGGACGTATCGTTTACCAGGATTTGGTGAAGATCAACCGTGCCTGTGCCGACAACAGCATCATGAAGAACCCTGAAATCGTTTCTGCCTTCTCTTATGCCAAAGAAAATGGCAAAAACATCCATTTCATGGGGTTGACCTCCAATGGTGGTGTACACAGTTCTTTCGATCACCTGTTCAAACTTTGCGATATCTCCAAAGAATACGGAATCGACAATACTTTCATCCACTGCTTCATGGACGGTCGCGATACAGATCCGAAGAGCGGTAAAGGATTTATCGAACAATTGACGGCCCATTGTGAACAGTCGGCCGGAAAGATCGCATCCATCGTCGGTCGTTTCTATGCAATGGACCGTGACAAACGTTGGGAACGCGTGAAAGAAGCCTATGATTTGTTGGTTGAAGGCAAGGGCAAACAGGCTACCGATATGGTTCAGGCCATGCAGGAATCGTATGATGAAGGCGTGACCGACGAGTTTATCAAGCCGATCAACAACGCTACTGTAGACGGTACGATCAAAGAAGGTGATGTCGTGATTTTCTTCAACTACCGTAACGACCGTGCGAAAGAGTTGACTGTCGTGCTGACTCAGCAGGATATGCCGGAACAGGGCATGCATACGATCCCCGGCTTGCAGTTCTATTGCATGACTCCGTATGATGCTTCTTTCAAAGGTGTTCATATCCTATTCGATAAGGAAAATGTCCAGAATACATTGGGAGAATACCTGGCTGAAAACGGGAAGACCCAGCTTCATATCGCTGAAACGGAAAAGTATGCTCACGTGACTTTCTTCTTCAACGGTGGTCGCGAAACTCCATACAAGGCTGAAGAGCGCATCTTGGTTCCGAGTCCGAAGGTTGCCACTTACGACCTGAAGCCGGAAATGAGCGCTTACGAAGTAAAAGACAAATTGGTGGAAGCTATCCATACACAGAAGTTCGACTTTATCGTTGTAAACTATGCTAACGGCGACATGGTAGGCCATACCGGTATCTACAGTGCTATCGAGAAGGCGGTAACTGCTATCGACAACTGTGTGAAAGACACTGTCGAAGCTGCTAAAGCCAACGGTTATGAAGTGATCATCATCGCCGACCACGGTAACGCCGATCACGCACTCAACGAAGACGGCACTCCCAACACAGCTCACTCTCTGAACCCTGTTCCTTTTGTATATGTGACAGAAAACAAAAATGCAAAAGTGGAAAACGGTGTCCTGGCCGATGTGGCTCCGTCTATCCTGCACATTTTGGGTATGGCACAGCCGGCTGATATGACAGGAAATGATTTGATTAAAAACTGAAGATTTATGATTTATGATTTATGATTTATTGTCGATGCATAAATCATAAATCATAAATCATAAATCATAAATTCTTTCATCGTGATACAAATCGACAATACCCTGGTCAGCCTCGACGTCCTCGAACGTCAGTTTTTATGCGATCTGTCGCATTGCAAAGGCATTTGCTGTGTGGAAGGTGATTCCGGCGCACCCCTGCTGGAGGAAGAGGTAGGCGAACTGGAAAAAGCTCTTCCGGCTATCTGGGACGATCTGGCGCCGAAAGCTCAGGAAATCATCAAGAAACAAGGCGTTGCCTATATTGATGAAGAGGGAGACTTGGTGACTTCTATCGTGAACGGGAAAGACTGTGTTTTTACCTGCTATGATGCGGACGGAACTTGCAAATGTGCGGTGGAGAAGGCTTATCGCGAGGGGAAGCTCTCTTTCTATAAACCGGTTTCCTGCCACCTGTACCCGATACGTGTGGAAAAGTACGATACGTTCGAAGCTGTTAATTATAATCGCTGGAATATCTGCAAAGCCGCAGAGATACTGGGTAAGAAAGAAAAACTCCCGGTCTATAAGTTTCTGAAGGAACCGCTGATCCGCCGTTTCGGAAAGGAATGGTACGAGGCTCTTGAGGAGATTGCCGGAGAGTGGGAGAAACAGAAGAGCGAAGAGTAAAAAGATAGGGCTTTCTTCCGGAAAGCCTATACCCTTTGAGGCAAAAGCCTATATCTTTTTTTCAACAAGGATATAGGCTTTTATCTTTTAGATGTCAGTCTTGCGTATCAGGTCAGCCGATTTGCCTTCCTCGTTCAGATAGGTCTCGATATGACGCTTCTTTTTGTCTTCGAGAATCTCGTCGATAGCGATCAAGATGCCGGTTTCTTCCACTTCCCCGAATTCATGGTTGATAGCTGTGCCGAATACGCGCATCTTAGGGGAAAGGCTCATATAAGCATTGACCAGCGGCGGCACATTGATGCCGAACTTACGAACTTCTTGGTTCAACACTTTATAATTGTCCTTGAAGTTGTCATACTTGAAAAGCTCCTGCATCTTTTTTAGGTCCGTGTCTGTTTCCAAAGGACAAGCCGGAGTGATCAGTTTCTCCGGATCGGGGAAGTGCATGTTCAGGAAATACAGGATCATGTTGCGGGCTTCGGAATTGTAGGTGTTATACATCGTTACCTTCCCGAAATAATACTGCAAGCTGGGATCTACCACGGAAAGAGCCCCCAGGCCATCCCAAAGATTGTCCAAAACGAACAGTCCCTTTGCGCTGCCACTACGGGTTGACTGGTATTCCAGCGTTACGAACGAACGGCCCAGCTCGACCGTGTACGGTAAATATTCTTTATTGAACTTATCGGAAAAATTAAACAGATGGGAAGTTGCTAAAACAGGTTTGCCGGTTTTGTCGAACTTTACGTCCGAACCGCAGAGGAAGCGGTAACCACCCAAAATTTGTTCATCTTCAGGACTCCATACGATAAGTTGGCGGTAAGCATCGTCCATCGTGTCGTATTCGTCGATATCGACCGGAAAGCCGGTCCCGCCTCCATAATATCGGAAAGCGATTTCCCTGAGTCGTCCGATTTCCTGCATCACGTTGGGAGAGTCGTGGGCTGTGACAATGTATATCTCATTATTGGATTTGTTGGTTCTCCGCAGCTTCTTGTCCCCGGTCAGTTCAGCTTTCAGGAGAGCACGGTCAATCGGTTTGATAATGTCTTGCATATAATAAAATCAATTATTTCTTTAGATTATAGACGACCTCCTTCATCCATTCTGCCCACTCTGCCGGTTTACGGCTGCTGTCGAAGGTTTGCCAGGAAATCGGCTTCCCGAAATGGATGCGGTATGTCTTGTGTTTGCTTTTAAACATCTCGTCGGGCAGGTAGATCATTTCGTAATTCATCTTTATACCCAATGCTTTCCGCACGTTGGCGAGACGGTAGAAAAAGTTGGAGTTACGTCCTTCGAAAAACACCGGTACGATGTCTCGCCGGTATTCCACGGCCTTTTGGATAAACGACTTCTTCCATTCGGGATCCTGTATCTTTCCGTTTTGTTTGCGTGAGCATAAGCCGGCAGGAAATGTGATGATCTGGTTGTCCGAAGCATAAGCCTTTTCGATCAGTTCGGCGTTTTTTTTCCCCTGCGCCCCATGTTTGTTGATGGGGACGAAGATCGATCTCAGGTTGGACAGGTAGAGCAGCAGGTCATTCACCAGGTAGCGGATCTTCCCGTCGAAGCGTCCGCCGATAATGGCCGACAGGCAAATTCCGTCCAGTCCGCCCAGCGGGTGGTTGGAAGCGAATATGTACCGCCCTTCGGAAGGAATATTCTCTTCGTTTACCAATTCCAGGTTCAAGTCAAAATATCCGATCAACTCCTGCATGAACGCTACCCCGTCTTTATCGTGATACCGGCGGAGGATGTCGTTCAGTTCCTCCTGATGAACAGTTCGGATCAGATAGCGGACTATAAAGCCGGGAATCTTACGGGCGGCCGAAGGCGCCTTTTGCCGTAATACCTGTTGGATGTCTATCTGTGTAATACCTTCTTGTGTCATTTCACGTAATTCTTACGAGAGGCAAAGATAGAGTTAATAATTAAAAGTCAATGCTTTCGGGAAAAGTTTTTAAGTGTCGGCTGCAACAATTCACCTTGTATAGCTGTTTTTATTAGTTAGTACGGAATGTATAGGATATGATAATACGCCTGTGGAGAGGTGTAAGGTGTTAGTTTAAAAATAGATAGGAAGAGAATAGCGGTCCTTTGGTAATGCATTTTTAACACTTAAGGTGCTTTGTTTTTACCTTTTTTGTGTGAATATTAAATTAAAAGGCGCGTTATTTGTGACATTAAAAACGAGAGATTTATTGATATGAGGAAGTCTACGATTTGGTTGCTTGCGGTGGTGATGGCTTTTGCCTTTGCCGGTTTGCTCTTTTTGCAGGTGAAATATGTAAGTATCATACTCAAGAAAAGTAGCGAGCAGTTCAATGAAACTGTCAAACGATCGATGCACCAAGTCTCGAAGAATCTGGAGCTTGACGAAACGGCCCGGTATCTGGAAGAAGATCTCAGCCGTGACGAGGCCAATAACTATCTATATCAGAACGGACAGAGCAGCCTCGGCGGTGGGATCATCACCGAGAAAAAATACAAGATGCAGTTCACCAATGCCGACGGAACCGTAGAACATATCGAGTTTCATAGCGACATCCGGACACGCAAGTTCGAACCGCTTCCTTCGCTGGGCAGCAATAAAGTACCTAACAGCATCGTTAGTACGTCAAAAGATTTGCAGCAAACGCTGAAACGCCGTTACCAGTACCAAAGCGGGTTGTTTAACGAAGTGATCTTGAATATCTTGCACACGGCGAACCTGAAGCCGATCGAAGAAAGGATAGATTTTAAAAAGCTGAATAATTACTTAAAATCAGAATTTGTTAACAACGGATTGAACCTGCCGTTCGTCTTTGCTGTTATTAACAAAGACGGAAAGATCGTCTATCAGAACGGGGATATTCCTCCTGTATCAGACGTGATTCAACAGGTGCTGTTCCCCAACGATCCTCCTTCGAAGCAGAACTACCTGAAAGTGTATTTCCCGACGAAGGGTGATTATATTTCAAGTTCTGTAACATTTATTGTACCGTCGATCATCTTCTCGCTGATACTTTTGGTAACGTTTATCTTTACCATTTATATCGTATTCCGTCAGAAGAGACTTTCGGAAATGAAGAATGATTTTATCAACAATATGACGCACGAACTGAAGACACCGGTTTCGACCATTTCGCTTGCCGCACAGATGCTGAAGGACTCGGACATCACGAAGAGCCCCGATGTGTTCAAGCATATATCTGGCGTGATCAACGACGAGACGAAACGATTGGGCTTCCTGGTGGAAAAGGTGCTGCAAATGTCGCTGTTCGAGCGCCAGAAAGCGGCCCTCAAGCTGAAGGAGGTAGATGCGAACGATTTGCTGGCAAGTGTTGCCAACACATTTGCCCTGAAAGTCGAGAAGTATGACGGTACGATCGATATCGACTTGCAGGCGGAAGATTCAGACATATACGTGGATGAGATGCACATCACGAATGTACTGTTCAATCTGTTGGACAACGCTGTCAAGTATCGCCGCCTCGAAGTACCGCTCACACTGATGTGCCGCACTTGGAACGAGAACGGCAAGTTGTTGATATCGATCGAGGACAACGGTATCGGGATCAAGAAAGAATACCTTAAGAAAGTATTCGACCGCTTCTTCCGCGTACCGACAGGAAACGTACACGACGTGAAAGGGTTCGGGCTCGGACTTGCTTACGTCCGTAAAATAGTAGAGGACCATAAAGGCACAATCCGTGCTGAAAGTGGTTCCGGAAATGTAGGAACAAAATTTATTATTACTTTACCTCTTATAAAAAGTTAGTTATGGAAGAAAAACTAAAAATCTTCTTTTGCGAAGACGACGAGAACCTGGGTATGCTATTAAGAGAATACTTGCAGGCAAAAGGTTATGTGACTGACCTCTTCTCCGATGGAGAAGCCGGTTACAAAGGTTTCACCAAAGGCAAATATGACCTTTGCGTACTTGACGTGATGATGCCGAAAAAAGACGGCTTTACACTGGCTCAGGAAATCCGTTCTATTAACCCTGATATCCCTGTTATCTTCCTTACGGCCAAGACTATGAAGGAAGATATCCTGGAAGGTTTCAAAATTGGTGCAGATGATTATCTGACAAAACCTTTCAGTATGGAAGAACTCTTGCTCCGTATCGAAGCGATCCTTCGCCGCGTGAAAGGCAAGAAAATGAAAGATATTCCTTTCTACAAGTTAGGAAACTTCTTGTTCGATACCCAGAAACAGACACTGGCTATCGGCGATAAGGTCACGAAGCTGACAACTAAGGAATGCGAACTTCTGAGTCTCCTTTGCGCACATGCAAATGAAATTCTGGAACGTAATTATGCACTGAAGACAATCTGGGTAGACGATAACTATTTCAATGCCCGTAGCATGGACGTATATATCACGAAACTTCGCAAACTGTTGAAGGATGATCCGGGAATCGAAATCATCAACATTCACGGTAAGGGCTACAAGCTGATCACTCCTTCAGGAGAAGAAGCTGCCCGTGAAGAAGGTATCCAGGTTCTTTAATCGGAGCTTGACCGGACGCAAATTACGCGGACGAGCGCAGAGTAACGTAGAGAGGGTTATTATCTATAGAAGATAAGTCCCCCCCCTCTCTGCGTTAGTCTGCGCTTTTTGCTTGACTATTGCCGATGGAAGCGGGATTCGCCTGTTATTCCGGTATTGTGACATACCGTTGGCATGGATGTTCCCTCGGCATGGCACAGTCGTTTCCTGCCGTTGGCACAACTGTGCCAAGCAGAGGAAAATGTTTTGGCACACGGGGAACTCAGAGAAATTGCTTATATTTGTGTACAATTAAATAAAGATATGATGAACGATAGACCGCTTATTCTGATTACAAATGATGATGGCGTTGAAGCCAAGGGGATAAAAGAGCTCACCGAGTGCCTCAGGGATCTGGGGGATATTGTGGTTTTTGCTCCCGACGGACCCCGTTCGGGAATGGCAAGTGCAATCACTTCGCTCGTGCCGATCAGATATACATTGGTGAAGAAAGAAAAAGGACTGACGGTTTATAGCTGTACCGGGACTCCGGTCGATTGTGTGAAACTGGCCATCAACGAGGTGCTGGAACGCAAGCCTGACCTGTTGGCCTCCGGAATCAATCATGGAGGCAATCATGCCATCTGCATCCAGTATTCCGGTACGATGGGAGCAGCTGCCGAAGGATGTGTGTTCGGCATTCCTTCGATGGGTGTGTCGCTTTTGGATCACCGTGCGGATGCTGATTTTACCGAGAGTTGCCGCTTAGGTCGTATGCTTGCACGGCGGATCATAAAAGAGGGATTGCCTCATGGCACTTATCTGAACCTGAACGTCCCCAATGTCCCGAACGTAAAAGGAATGAAGGTCTGTCGGCAGGCGGACGGACGTTGGACCAATGAATTCAAACGGTCGGAAAATGCAGCGGGTGAACCTGTCTTCTGGCTTGCCGGTGCATTCGAGAATGCCAAACCGATCCATGCCGACAACGACACATTGGCACTCGACAGCGGCTACGCTTCGCTTGTCCCTTGCAAGATAGATGTGACGGACTATGATTTTTTAGCTGTGCTAAAAAATGAGTTGAAAGTTGAGAGTTGAAAATTGAAAGTTGGAAATAGATAACGTGAAATTATCCCAGTTTCCTACTTACTTTATTCTCTTAATCTCTTAATCTCTTCAACTCTCAACTTTCAACTGAAAAATATGAAATATTTTTTAATCGCGGGTGAAGCCTCCGGTGATCTGCATGCCTCCAACCTGATGGCAGCACTGAAGGAGCAGGATGTGGAAGCGGATTTCCGTTTTCTGGGCGGTGATCTTATGCAGGCAGTCGGAGGGACGCTGGTGAAACATTACAGGGATATGGCTTTCATGGGCTTTATCCCCGTACTGCTCAATCTTGGTACGATCTTGGACAACATGAAAGCTTGCCAGGAGGAAATCCGGCAGTATAGGCCCGATGTGGTGATTCTGATCGATTATCCGGGATTCAATTTGAAGATAGCCAAATATGTAAAGAAGCAGTTGGGGCTGCCTGTCTACTATTATATCTCTCCTAAGATATGGGCTTGGAAGAAGTATCGTATCAAGGATTTCCGTCGCTATGTGGACCGGATGTTCTGTATTCTGCCTTTCGAAGTGGAGTTTTTCCGAAGCCTTGACTACCCGGTGGACTATGTGGGTAATCCTTCGGTCGATTCGGTTGCCTACTATAGGGAAAAACAGATGGTCGGCCCTGATACTTTCCGCGAGGACGAAGGGCTGGACTGCCGTCCCGTACTGGCGCTGTTGGCTGGTAGTCGCCGCCAGGAAATCAAAGACAACCTTCCGACCATGCTGAAGGTGGCAGCCGCCTATCCGGGCTACCAACCCGTAATAGCCGGTGCTCCCGGCCTGGAACCGGAATATTATAAGCAATATATCGGTGATGCGGATGTCAAGATCGTGTTTGGCAAAACTTATCCTCTCCTCAGCCATAGTGATGCTGCACTGGTCACGTCAGGGACGGCTACGCTTGAAACAGCGCTTTTCTGTGTGCCTCAAGTCGTCTGCTATTATGTTGCGGCCGGCCGGGTGGCAAGTTTTATTTTCCGCCATTTCTTTCATACCAAATATATTTCGCTGGTTAACTTGATAGCCGGTCGCGAAGTGGTGCAGGAATTGTTTGGTGTCCGATTTTCATACAGCCAGATACATGACGAGTTGGGGCGTGTCTTGAACGATCCTGTTTACCGTAACCGTATGCTCGACGGCTACGACGAGATGATCCGTCTGCTTGGAAAACCTGGCGCTTCCCGCCGTACAGCGGAGCTTATCTATCAATCACTGAAGCATTAACATCTTTTATCAGCCTTCTTTGCAGCATTTATAGAGTGTTTATCATCTTCCTTTTTAGAAAGAAAAAATAAACAAATTAGATACATGTTATGAAGACGTTGAAAAGTTTTATGCTATTGGTTGGAATCTTGTTAGGTTCTACTGTTTTTTATTCTTGTTTGGATGATGACGATGCTTACAGTGAGTTTTGGAGAGATAGTGTCCAGGCGATTGTAACGGTAAAGCCATTGAGTGATAATTCTTACTATATGCAGCTCGACGACAGTACGACGCTGTTCCCGACAAACTCATATATGCCTGAGAATTTGAAAGAAATCCGTGCGTTCGTTATATATAAGAACGACGAGAAGAAGACCGAAGGCTATGACCAGTCTGTTCAATTGCTAAGAATGGACACTCTTCTGACAAAACAGGTTGCCCCTGATCTGGGAGCGGAAAACGACTCTTACTACGGGACGGACATGCTGGCCTTGAATGGAGGTAGCATTTGGTCCAAGAGCGGTGTGTGGATCGAAGACGGATATATCACGTTCGATTTCTATATCCAAAGAGGGTATAACGACAATGTCAAGCATTTCATCAACTTGGTACAGACAAACAGTGCCGATCCGTATGAACTGGAGTTTCGTCATAATGCCTACGGCAATATCGATTCATCCCTCAGACCTTCGGCCGGCTTGGTTTCCTTCAAGCTGGATAAGTTGCCGAGTACGGAAGGCAAGACGGTGAAGTTGAAGATCAAATATAAATCTTTCGTTTCGAACGACTATAATACCGTAGAGTTGGATTACAAATCAAAAGATACGGAAGATACAGAAGAATAATAACCTTCCCACATAACTTTTATTTTTATCATTTAGTTCAGGGAGAGAGGCATCGGGATGATGCCTTTCTTTTTGTGTGGAGGGTGTGTCAAATTGATATTACCGGACGCAGATGACGCGGAGCACGCAGACTGAGTCGTCTGCGTCCCATGAATACCGATATTTGGCACACCCTCTTTTTCTTCAGAAGTTATAGGCTTTTTCCGGAAATGTGCTATCTTTTTTTGCTTTTCTTTCCGGAAAGATGCAACGTTCCTCTGTTCACCTTCGTTTATATATATGAAAATGGAAGAAACAAATGCACATCTGATCGAGGGGTGCCGACGTGGTAACCGGACCGCACAGCTTGCCCTTTACAAGCAATTCGCAGGGCGGTTGTATGTCGCCTGCCTGCGTATTGTCGGTAACACGTCAGAGGCGGAGGAAGCGATGCAGGATGCTTTCCTGAAAATATTCACCCGTCTGGACCAGTATCAGGATGGACAGTGTTTCGAAGCATGGATGCACCGTATAGCTGTCCATACAGCCATTGATTACGTGCGCCGACAGACACCCGACTGGGAAGAACTCTCGGATAACTACACCGAACCCGACGACGACGGGCCGGACGAGGAGGAAATCCGTTATTCGGTTGCCCAAGTGAAGGAGGCCTGCAAGAAATTGCCGGCCGGCTATCGCGTGATCCTCTCGCTTTACCTCTTTGAGGGATATGATATGGAAGAGATTGCCTCCATCCTGAAGATCCAGCCGCCGAGCGTGCGCAGCCAGTATCTCAGGGCAAAGCGCAAATTGTTGGATATAATAGCAGCAAATAAAGAAAATGGATAAACTGAAAAATTTCATAGACACGAACCGGGAAGCATTTGAAGATGACCTGTTACCTGAAGGCCACTTCGAACGCTTCGAGCAGAAGCTGGCTGCTCCGCGCAAGAGCCGGGCTATGTTATATAGCCTTTGTGCTTTTGCTGCGGCAGCTTGCATCGCCCTACTGTTTCTCTTCAAGCTGCCGGGTGGAACACCTTTGCATACGCAGCCCGGACAGGTAGCCACAGGCCAGCCTATCTGCGAAGTGAAGGAGGAGATCGAAGAACTTCGTCTCTACTACAATATGCAGATGAGCGACATCATCTCGCAGATGCAGGCGATGTACAAACAGCAACGGATTCCGGGGACGGAGGAACTCTTGAAAGAAACAAAACGTGTCCTGACTGACAATTATATGTTTGAAGAAACAGTCCTTCCGACCCTTCCTTGCTCCAATGCCGGTCTCTATGCCATGAACTTGCATTACAGCACCAGCCTGGAAAGTCTCAACATCATGTTGAAACAGATGGAGAGTATGGAAGATTTCAACAGGAATAGTAAACAATAAACACGTTAATCAACACATAAAACAATTTATCAACACATGAAAACAGCTTATCAACACACCAAGAAGGGACAATCCTGCTTTTTACGGGCCGGCCTGTTGATGCTCCTGGTTTTGTTTTGCAGCGTATCCGGTTGGGCTGCCAAACAGGAAAGCATCAAGAAAAAGGAAATCAACAAAAGCTTCAATGTCGGTAAAAACGACATCTTGCAAGTAGACAACCGTTACGGGAATATTACAGTCACGCACTGGAGCAAAAGCGAAGTCTCCATCCGTGTCGTGATAGAGGCGAAAGCCCGCAACGAGGAAAAGGCACAGGACATCATCGACCGTGTCAACATACGGATGGAAAAGATGGGCAATACGGTTTCTGCCGTTACCAGTCTGAGGTCGCAAAACGGGAATAACGGGGGCAACCAATCGTTTACAATCAACTACTATGTCAATATGCCAGCTGAACTGACCTGCGATCTGACACAGAAGTACGGTAATATCATCATGCCGGAAAACAATAAGGGAAAATGCAGCCTGTATGTCAAATATGGTAATCTCAATGGAGGGAATTTCACGGGGCCTCTCAACATCGACGTGCAATATGGCAATATGGAGATCGCCGATGTCGACAACGCGAACTTGGACCTGGCCTATTGCAGCAAAGCCAAAGTCGGCAACGGTTCACAATTGAATATCGATAGCAAGTACTCCAACCTCAATCTTGGAAATGTCCTGAAGATGAACACTGAAGCCAAATATGGCGACATCCATATCAACAGGCTGGACAACGGCTATATGGAACTGAAATACGGGAATTGCAAGATCGACGAGCTGAAACAAGGTATCAACGTCGATGAACTGAGCTACAGCACGCTTACCATCAAGGACCTTGCCAGTAACTTCGACAAAGTCAATGTAGATGCCAGTTACGGTAACTTGAACATTTATATCGACGTGAACGCCTCCTTCCGTGTTGTTGCCAACAACATGAAATATGGCAATTGCAAGATTCAAGGAGGATTCAATATCCAACGTCGTAACCAAGACGAGAACTCGGTCGGTTTTGATAGCCGCGATAACCAAAAGAACAAAAACAACTATATCCTCGATGTCAACAATGGTAAAAACGGCCGTATCAATTTCGAAGGAAACAGTTATAGCAACATAAAGGTGATGGCAAAATAAAACCTGCCGTCTGTATCGGACAAATGAAAGAAGCCCCAGATCGTCAAAAACGATACCGGGGCTTTCTTATTAGAATAAAAGGGATGATTTTGCTTAGTCAAGTTCTTTAATCGTGATGTTACGATACCAAACATCGTCTCCGTGATCTTGGAAACCGATGAAACCTTCTTTGTTTTCACCACCGCAATTCAGCAACAGTTCGTAAGCCAACGGCCATTTGTCTTTGCTGAATTTGCTGTTATCCAACATTTCTTTCCACTGCTGTGTCCACAAATGATATTCAACAACCGGTTCGTCATTCTGATAGTGAACTACCGTACCTTTGTAGCACATGATCTTACCCTTGTTCCATTCACCGAACGGTTTAGAGTTCTGAGGCTTAGCCGGGATCATGTCATACAAGGAAGCAGACTGGCGGTTGCCATCTTTACCCAACTTGGCATCCGGATGGTTTGCATTGTCGAGTACCTGATATTCAGGAGCAGAGATATAAGAGGGCTGTCCTTCGACTTCCTGGATCATATACAGTACGCCGGAGTTCGAACCTTTACCTACTTTCCATTCAAATTCAAATTCATAGTTTTTGAATTTGTGAGCGAAAACCAAGTCGCCACCATCTTTAGCACCAGCTTCACCTGCTCCGGACCCTTTAATATGGATTGTACCGTCTACCACTTCCCAGGCAGCGGGTACATCCGTACGGTCGTAGCCTCTCCAGCCATTGAAAGATTTACCGTCGAACAAAGTGACTTTGCCATCGGCATCTTTCGGGAAAGTAGACAGATCAACAGTAGGCAGGTCGTTCATGAGTTTGTATTCAGGAACGGCAGCTTCTGTCTTTGCCTCTTCTGCAGGAGCAGCAGCTTCTTCTGTTTTTTTACCACCACCACAAGATGTGAAATAACACATCATAATTGCGGCACTTGCTAATAATACTGACTTTTTCATTCTATTTATTTGTTTAAAACTAATTATCTCGGCATATCAGGCAGCTTCCAGCCCTGACGATAGTTATGCTTGATCAATTCGTTTGCAAACTGTTTAGCATTGACAGGGTCTGTCCAGTCTTTGTTAAACGAAGGATGGCCGTCTTTGATCGTGAAACCGTCTTTGATACAGATCTTGATTTCTTCGTTGTCCTTGATATTGGTGAACTGCATGTTCTGGCCGTCCCATTCCAGTGTCTTGTTCAGAGCCTGCAAACGAACTGCCAATACACCCATCACAACCATTTCGTTGAACGGACCGGCTTCTAAGAAGTTAGACTTTGTCTGAACACGGCTGGATGCGCTTTCTTTACATGCACGGATCCAATCTTGTTCGTGACCACCACTCATGGCGTTTGCTACGCGGCGACATACCTTCGGAGCGTTAGGCACACGACCGGACAGCAAGAACGGTTCCTGACCATAGCAACCACAGATCAATGTATCTTTTGTTCCGTGGAAGATTGTCAGACCACCACCAGGACCCATCAGTTCTTTGCCTTCGGGGAAACCTTTCGGACGATCCGGCATCATGCCACCATCATACCAGTGAACTTCCACTTCCGGCATGGCAAGTTTCGGCATATTTTCACGAGCCGGGAAAATGAACTTCACGTGTTGTGCATTAGGAGCACAATCGCGGAGCAACAAAGTGGATGAAGCTTCTACTCTTGTCGGATAACCTAACTTTAAGGCTTTGAACGGCTGGTGCATGATGTGGCAAGCCATGTCACCCAAAGCTCCCGTACCGTAAGCCCACCATCCGCGCCAGTTCCAAGGATGATAAATATGGTTGTATGGTTTTACTTCTGCCGGACCGGAGAACAAATCCCAATTCAGTGTGGAAGGAATTTTGTCTGCCTTTTCCGGTGTGTTCAATCCCTGCGGCCAGATAGGACGGTTAGTCGCACATTCTACCTTATATACATCACCGATTTCACCATTCCAGATCCATTCGCAAACCAAGTCGGTACCTTCAGCTGAAGAACCCTGGTTACCCATCTGAGTGGCAACACCTGTAGAGGCAGCTAATTTTGTCAGCAAACGAGATTCGTAAACTGAGTGAGTCAACGGTTTCTGTGTATACACGTGTTTACCCATTGTCATGGCATCAGCAGTGATCATGGCATGAGTATGGTCAGCTGTCGCGATCAGTACGGCGTCGATGGATTTACCCATTTCGTCATACATCTTGCGATAGTCCCAATATTTCTTTGCATTCGGATGACGTTCGAATACGCCTTTTGAGTATTTCCAGTCGATATCGCAAAGAGCTACGATATTTTCTGTTTTCTCCATATTCTTAAGATTGGCATTACCCATACCGCCGATACCGACAGCGGCAATGTTCAACTTATCAGTCGGAGCTACATATCCGTGAGATTTTCCAAGGATGGAACCCGGAACGATTGAGAAAGCTGCAGCAGCTGCGGCTCCTCTTTGAAGAAATGATCTTCTTGAAATGTTCGACATAGTAATAATTTTTTATAGATTAGCACTTAATTATAATATTCGATGTGATTTCTCGTCTTATAAAAACACAAACTGTCGCAAATATAGCCAATGCGAAAGTAACGGCAAGTCTTCCTTTCGGCTTTCTTCTTTAAAATAGTTTTTTTTAACAGAGGTTATAGATAAAGTCTATTTTTTCATAAATAATATCTATACTTTTAGGGGAAAACATTTTGACGCTTTCCCTATATTTGTATAGGAAGAAAACTTATTCATCCAATCTCTTGTTGTTAAAGTACGATACCGATATGAAAAGAGAGCCTATATACATACGAATATATCATTTTTATCTGGAAGGATTTCGCGAAATGAAGCTGGGTAAAACGCTGTGGCTAATCATATTGGTCAAGCTCTTCATTCTATTTTTTATCTTAAAACTGTTTTTCTTTCCTAATTATTTAGGAAAGTTTGATGAAGATTCGGCTAAGGCAGAACACGTTTCGGATGAATTGACGGGCAGAGCAATTACTCCTTAAATTATATAATTTATGATCGCAAGCATTGACACTTCTTTGATTGACTGGTCAAGAGCGCAATTCGCTCTCACTGCCATGTACCACTGGCTGTTCGTGCCCCTGACATTGGGACTCGGCGTTATACAGGCCATCATGGAGACCATCTATTACAAAACAGGTAACGAATTCTGGAAAAAGACAGCACAATTCTGGATGAAACTGTTTGGTATTAACTTCGCTATCGGTGTTGCCACCGGGCTAATCCTCGAATTCGAATTCGGGACGAACTGGTCTAACTACAGTTGGTTTGTAGGAGACATTTTCGGAGCTCCCCTCGCTATCGAAGGAATCTTGGCATTCTTTATGGAAGCGACTTTTATAGCCGTGATGTTTTTCGGCTGGGACAAGGTGAGCAAACGCTTCCACTTGGCTTCCACCTGGTTGACGATCATAGGAGCAACTCTTTCCGCTCTTTGGATTCTGATCGCCAACGCATGGATGCAAAATCCGGTAGGTATGCATTTCAATCCGGACACTGTGCGCAACGAGATGTTTGATTTTTGGGCGGTGGCCTTATCGCCTGTCGCCATCAACAAATTCTTCCATACCGTACTCTCCGGATGGATTACGGGAGCCGTCTTCGTGATCGGTATCAGTAGCTGGTATCTGTTGAAAAAGCGGGAGACGAAATTCTCGCTCGAAAGCATCAAGGTCGGTGCTCTTTTCGGGCTTGTCGCTTCTGTCCTGATTTTATGGACGGGTGACGGTTCGGCTTATCAGGTAGCTCAGAAACAGCCGATGAAGTTGGCCGCTATGGAAGGCTTGTACGAAGGGGGGAACGGAACGGGTCTGGTTGCCATCGGTTTGTTGAATCCCGACAAGACAAGTTATAAAGATAATGTAAACCCTTTCATCTTCGATATAAAGATTCCGAAACTGCTCTCCTTCCTTGCTGAACGCGATGTGGATGCTTATGTTCCGGGTATCGTCAACCTGATAGAAGGTGGCTATGAGACCAATAAAGGGACGGTAGCCCTTTCTGCCGCCGAGAAGATAGAAAAGGGACAGATTGCCATTCAAGCTCTTGCCGATTATCGTAAGGCGGTAAAGGACAAAGACCAGGTGGCCGCGGGGCAAGCCCGTACTCTGTTGGACGAGAACTTCGCCTATTTCGGCTACGGATATATCAAAGATCCTGCCGACCTGGTTCCTCATGTCGGCCTCACTTTTTATTCATTCCGCGTCATGGTGATCTTGGGCGGATATTTTATTCTGCTATTCATCGTTGCTTTGATCTGGAGCAAAAAGAACAAGTTTGCCGATGCCCGCTGGCTGCAATGGGCGAGTCTGTGGACGATTCCGTTGGCCTACATCGCCGGACAGGCGGGTTGGATCGTCGCTGAAGTGGGACGTCAGCCCTGGGCTATCCAGGACATCCTGCCGACAAGCGCATCCGTCTCCAAGCTGGCAACTTCGTCGGTACAGACAACGTTCTTTGTCTTTCTATTCCTCTTTACCGTCTTGCTTATTGCCGAGATAGGCATTATGGTGAAGGCCATTAAGAAAGGACCGGAGAGAGGGTGAAGGATTTATGATTTATGATTTATGATTTATGCGTCGATAATAAATCATAAATCATAAATCATAAATTACAAGTCATAAATCACAAATCATAAATCATAAATCATCATGACCTATATATTATTACAGCATTACTGGTGGTTCCTTGTTTCCCTTTTAGGAGCACTATTGGTTTTCCTGCTTTTCGTGCAAGGTGGACAGTCTTTGCTTTTCACGATCGGCAAAACAGAATTACAACAAAAAATGTTGCTAAACTCGACCGGACGCAAATGGGAGTTTACGTTTACGACCCTGGTCACTTTCGGAGGTGCGTTCTTCGCCTCTTTCCCGTTATTCTATTCGACCAGTTTCGGCGGAGCCTATTGGGTGTGGATGCTGATACTGGCTTGCTTCGTCCTGCAGGCCGTATCGTATGAATACCAGTCGAAGAAGGGAAATCTCTTAGGTAAAAAGACCTATCAGGCATTTCTGCTGCTGAACGGTATCTTGGGGCCGATCCTGTTGGGTACGGCTGTCGGTACGTTTTTTAGCGGAGCCGAGTTTGTCGTCAATAAAGGACAGCTGACCGATGTTGCCATGCCGGTGATCTCCACCTGGGCGAACCCTTGGCACGGGCTTGAAGCGGCTTTCGTGTTCTGGAACATATGTCTCGGACTGGCGGTGTTCTTCTTGGCACGCATCCAGGCGTTACTTTATTTCATCAATAATATCGACGATGCCGAGATTGTAAAACATAGCCGCAAGCATTTGGTGATCGAGACAGCGTTGTTTTTGGTTTTCTTCCTTGTCTTCCTGATACATTTGCTGCTTGCCGATGGGTTCGCCGTTGATCCGGTGACTCAAGAGGTGTATATGCAGCCCCATAAATATTTTATAAACCTGATCGAGATGCCTGCCGTATTGGTTGTGCTGTTAGCGGGCGTGGCCGGTGTTTTGTATGGCATTGTCCGTACGATCTTGTCGGGGACATGGAAAAAGGGTATCTGGTTTAGCGGGGCAGGTACGGTGCTTACGGTGCTGGCGCTGTTGCTTTGTGCCGGTTGGAACAATACGGCTTATTATCCTTCGGTAGCCGACCTGCAAAGTTCGCTGACGATTGCCAATAGCTGCTCCAGTCCGTTCACACTGAAAGTGATGAGCTATGTTTCCATCCTCGTACCTTTCGTCTTAGGCTATATTTTCTATGCTTGGCGTGCGTTAGATCTGCGGAAGATAGATGCGGAAGAAATGGAAGAGAAAGATACACATGCCTATTAAGAAAACCAATCATGAGGCGAAAAAATCAAAACAGTATCTAAAAAAAGGAAACGGCGAAGCTCACGCTTGGCCGTTTCTACATTTAACCGTTTTAAACAAAAAGAAAAAGTTAGTTAAGGCTTAGATGAAAATATCTTAAGTCTTTTCTACTGACTCTAAATAGCTTCCATAAGGACAGCAAACAAATATATAGAATACCTGTGACCTTCGGAACAATCTTCCCGCTTTTTTTGTTATTTTTCACAGTATGCCAATGCTTTTGTATTATCTTTACACCCAAATTATCCGAAAGACCTTATGGCAGAATTTAACATAAACATATTGGGATGCGGTTCGGCGTTACCTACCACGCGGCATCTGGCAACTTCACAGGTAGTAGATTTGCGGGATAAATTATATATGATTGATTGTGGGGAAGGTACCCAAGTTCAGATGCGCAGGATGCGTCTCCATTTCGGCCGTCTCGCCCATATCTTTATCTCGCATTTGCATGGCGACCACTGCTTCGGCCTGCCGGGGCTGATCTCTACGCTCGGCATGTTGGGTCGTACCGGCGAGCTGGTCGTGCACGGTCCGAAGGAGGTCGAGACGTACCTGCGTCCCATAATGGATTTGTTCTGCCGGGGCATGGGGTTCGAAGTGCGTTTCAATCCTGTCGATACCTGCAGCCATTCGTTGGTGATGGAGGATCGGTCGTTGTCAGTCTACTCCATCCCGCTGAAGCACCGGATTCCTACTTGCGGCTATCTCTTCGCCGAAAAGCCGAAAGAGGCGCATATCATCCGCGAAATGACGGATTTCTACCAGGTCCCCGTCCGCTGCCTGAAGGACATCAAACAAGGGCAGGACTATGTCACGCCCGAAGGTGAGGTCGTTCCCAACTCCCGCCTGACGCGTCCGGCTGCTCCTCCCAAACGGTATGCGTTCTGTTCCGATACGGCCTATAACCGCTCGATCATCCCGATTATCGAAGGGGTGGACTTCCTCTACCACGAAGCGACTTTTGCCGAATGCGACCTTGCCCGTGCCAAAGAAACCTTTCATTCTACCGCACGCCAGGCAGCGGAAATAGCCCGTGACGCCCAAGTGAAACATCTCATTATCGGCCATTATTCCGCTCGTTACGAAGACCTGACCCCGCTTCTCAGGGAAGCAAGGGCGGTCTTTCCCCATACGATAATGGGAAAGGAGGAGATGGTAATACCGGTTTGATGCAATTTTCAAAGGATAATGGACAATAAAACGGTCCGTAGGGGCGGGGTTCTACTCCGCCCAATAAGAAATACCGTCCGCCTTATTATTTCTATTCCAAAAGATTATCGTACCTTTGTGAAGATATCAATACATATATAATATAAAGAAAGAGAGGATATAATCATGACAGCTATGGAATTGGAATGTAAAAAAGACGAACTCCGGGAAATGATCGATATGATTGAATCCGAAGAGACGGCAAATCGCGTAGGAAAGTACCTCAAACGTATGCTTACACGTGAACAACCCCCTTGCCAATACACCATCGAGGAACTGAAAGAGCGTTTGGAAGAGGCAGAGGAGGATTTCCGGATGGGGCGGTATTATACGACAGAAGAAGTAAGAGCTTATTTTCATCAAAAATACAATATATGAACCTGAAATTACATTGGTCAACCAAAGCCATACAAGACCTTGACAAAATTTACAGCTTTTACTCCAAAGGAAATGAGAAAGCAGCAGTAGACTTATATAATGCCATTCTTGATGCAATAGAACTCTTATGTTCTTTTCCGGAGATGGCTCCCATAGAGCTGTCATTGGAAAAGTGCTCGAGGCAGTACCGGGGACTTATGGTCAGAAGAAATTTCAAAATTATATATTATATAAGGAATCGGACGATATATCTTGTAGCCGTATGGGACTGCCGGCAAAGTATTAAAAAACTATGGAAACGATTTAAGCTATTTAATCACTAATAATACAGAACTTTCTACATTATCTGAAAAAATATTCCTACATTTGTACGATCTTAGGGTTTGGCATATGAAGGTATTAATTACAATCGTTTTGTTGCTGGCTGTATGGGCCGGTTATCCGCTTGAGGTGATGGCACAGCAAGCGAATACGGCTATATCCCGGGTGGCCACCCCAAAAGACAAGGAAAAGGACTCTGTGGAGATCAGCGCCTATGATAACAAGATCGTTGTGGAAAATGCTCCGGCCGGTAGCAAGCTCGAAATTTACAGCGTGGTAGGCATCCGGGTGAAAGAGATACCGATGAAGCAACCCTCCGGCGAATATACGGTGGATATTGCCAAAGGGTACTACATCGTCCGGATCGGCGACACGGTTCGTAAAGTGTCCATCCGCTAACATTCGTCAGGCTCCCCAAAAAGACATCCCGACTGCATACGAAAACAACGTCCATCCTACGAAGGAGGCGGCTTGTCGTGTGTAGCCCGTCCGTACTCCGAGAGTGTCAAGAGGGCTCCTATACATCCCAGTACCACCTCTGAACGGTCCGCCCACAGGGCCATCATCCCCAAGGCGGCCAGATACAATGCCAATACCTTCCTGAGGCACATCATCCGGCACCTCGTCCGGCAGCTCTCCTGGTATCGGGTGAGCAGGCTTTTCATTTTTCTCATCTTTTTTCTTCTTTCTCTTTTTCAAGTTCAACAAGAGGCCTAACAAGGCTCTGATAAATTCAAGGATTTGTCTTAGTTTGTTCATGGTGAATTATATATTTGATAGTTGATAACCGTTGGGGCGGGGTCCGCCCGCCCATTACCGCCCGTCCGCCGTCCGTCATTGCCGTCCGTCCCCGTCCGTTCGCCATCCCCGTCCCCATTGGATTCGGCGGGCAGACCCCGCCGTTACGGGGGGATTGTTTTATATTTTCATGCTGCAAGAATTGGGCGGGCAGACTCCGGGCGGGCAGACCCCGCCCCTCCCCAATCCAACAACCTCCCGATGTCCGCTTCGAGCGCGATGATGTTGCGGCGGTACAGGTCGCGGTTGTCGCCGTTTTGTTCACTGATGTAAGGGCTGTAGGCGATCTCTTTTGCATAGGCTTCGGGTTGGAAGCTGAAATGATAGGCGCGAGGATAGGCGGAGCGGATCAGGCGGGCGAAGTCGAGGAAAGAAAGGCGTGTTGCTTCGTAATGCCTGAAATGATGAGTTCCATAGGCCGTCTCGAATGTGGCCCGCTGCCCATGCCAATACGCATTCGAAGCGCCATAGCCCATCAGTCCGAAGAAGTTATGATGTTCCGTCGCAAGACAGGAACTCCCCCAGCCACTCTCAAGCGCACCTTGTGCAAGAATGATCCGGGCGTTTATGCCGAACAGCTTTTCAGCCTCGGCAGCAGCCTGCCGGCAAGTGTGTAAAAAGTTGATTTTTTTATCCATGATATATTGGTAGTTATTTGTATTTCAGGTTGATAATGCTTATATTTACATATTCTAATCAAGTAGAAATACAATGGAAAATTCACTGAATCAAAACAAAGTCTGGGGATGAGGCGAGCTGGCCCTGATGTACTTCCCGAATATCTCACAGAAGAGCGCGACCATGCAATTGTTGAAATGGATACGCGTCAGCGACGAACTGGTCGGACAACTGGAAAAATCAGGCTGGCATCCGGGCAAGAAATACCTCACCCCCAGGCAAAAGGATTACATTGTGGGACATCTCGGAGAACCCTGAAGAGCTTTGAGAGTTGAAAGGTGAAAGTTGAAAGGTGAAAGTTATTTGTACGAACGCGAAGCATCACTTTCAACTTTCACCTTTCACCTTTCAACTCTCAAAGTTCTCCCGGCCGGTCATCTTCGCCCCCTCCCTCGTCTGGAGCACCGGAAGCGATCTTTTCGAACGTATAGTTCTTGACGGCTTCTTTTAGTAATTTGCCGGGACGGAAGACGATGCGGCGGCTTTTGATTAGCACCTGGTTAAACTCCTTCTCGGTCACCGTGCCGGTACTGCCGAACTGTAACTGGAAGCTGCCCAATTCACCCACTTTGACGACCTCGCCTTTGCCGAGGTTGCGGCGCATCACGTTGACCAATTCGTCGAGGATCAGTTTCACGTCACCGGACGAGGCGGTGGACTGGGCCGAGATTAGGTCGCACAATTCATACACATCGCATGTGCCGGTCGTATTGGCACTGGCGTAATACAGTTTCGAACCTTTAGCAGCATCTTTGCGCATATCCTTGCGCAGGACCAATTTGTACTTTGCTGGCATAACATCTGGATTTTAAGGTAAAACATTCATTTCTTAATCACATAGCAAAGATACAACCGCCCCCGGCGCCCATGCGGAATGTGGCGGAACGGTGCGGAAAGAGAGGGAGGAGAGGGGAAAAACGGGGAAAGTTGTATGTTTGTCCATAATCTTTCGTATATTTGTGAATATTAAAGAGGTTGAACAATGGGAAAGCTAACGGACAATGAATTCTCAAAATCATTTTTAAGCCGGATGCAAAATCGTCAGGGGCAGGTCAATCATATGGATATCAGTAAACAGGAAATCCAAAGATGTTGGCAACGGCAAATCCCGTATTTGTATAAAGATAATCAAAGGATTCGAAAAGACAACCGTTTTATTCGTGCTAATGCCGATGGTAGTGAAGATGTCGTTGAACTGGCGAATCTGGAACGTGCCCTGTATAGTCAAGACATAAAATTCAAGAAAATAAGAGCCTCTCGTCCTGCAGGAGAAGGGGTTCTGTTCCAACAGATCAAAAAATAATCTCCATGAATCCCATCCTGCATATTGTCATGGGTCCCAATGGAGCCGGTAAAAGCACTTTCGGCTCTTTGTACACGGATGGTATACCTGTATATGATCCGGATAAAAGAGGAATGGAAATTAGGACCTATATAAAGAATCTGAGCAAATCGCAACGTAAGCAGTTGTATCCGGCCTATACAAATGATATGTTTGAGGAATTATTTGACGAGTTGACAGCTGATTATCAATGGGAGGAATACGACGAATTACGGAAACATTGTATTGCGGATTCTATTGATTTTGCGTTAGAAACACCGTTCGCGGATAATTTTGGGTTGAACCAGGTTTTGTATTTCAAGGCTCATGGATATCATATTCATGGTATTTTCTTTGGGTTGAATACTGTGGCGCAAAGTATCGCGAATGTTAGTCTGAGAGTCAAAAAAAAAGGGCATGACCTCCCTTTGCAGTCCATCGAGTGGAACTTTAATCAATGCTACGTCAATCTCAAAAAATATATGGGTCTGTTTGAATCTATTCTTTTTATGGATGCCCAGAATCCGCTCAATAATCCTGTTTTAGTTGCACAGTATAAGGATAATCGGTTTATGAACATATTGCCGGGAGAGGCTGGATGGTTACGGCGTTTGACATGACCCGTCATATCCCCCGATGCCGGTGCGGAAAGAGAGGGAGGAGAGGGGAAAAACGGGGAAAGTCAGGGTTGGTTCCTACAAAATCGTAAAACTGATTTTTCGTCCGAGGCCTTGGAATATCTTGAACAAGGTGGACAGTTGGATGTCTGCATGTCCGTTCTCGATACGGGAGATGTAGCTTTTCTTCGTTCCGATCTTAGCAGCAAGCTGTTCTTGCGTCAGGCCTGCTTTCAAACGTTCTGCTTTCAATTGTTCGCCGATGATAAAAGCCTCGCAGTTGCTTTCGAACTCATCCCGTTGAGCTGTACCCGGTACGCCGAAGTCCTCGGTGATCAGATCCTCTATAGGGGTACATCTTATTGCTTCCAACTCTTTTTTATTCATTGTTTGTTCCTCCTTTTGTCTTTTTGACATAAAAATATTCATTCATGATCCGCTTGGCTCGTTCTATCTCGCTCGGAGGCGTCTTTTGTGTTTTTTTCTGGAAACCGTTAAATAGAATCACCAAGTTATCTTCATCCATGCAACAGAAGATCCGATAAATATTCCCGCTTTCCTCCACGCGAACTTCATATAGCCCTTTTACGGTGGTTATGGCTTTCAGATATTTCCCCGGTACTTGCTCCAGTGTCATGATATAAACAAAAATCTGATAGATTTTACTTAATGCATTCCGAGGCAAGGTCTTTTTGAAGTCCTTAAAATAGTTGGCGAAGGCCACTATCTGGCGGATATATTTTCTTTTCTCTTCCATAGTTTAGGATTTACTTCGCCAAAGATAACGAATTAGTGAACAAAGACAATGCTTTTCAGTTTTATTTTTTACCACCTATACCCCACAGGGCAAAACCCTATACCCTTTTTTCCCGGAAGCTATGGCTTTTTAGGGGATAGGGTATAGGGTTTTTCTCTCTTGAAAACGGCTCGGAGAGGGAAAAGGACAAAAAGGGGCTAAAAAGGCATCCTATGTTTTTTCAGGGTCAGGGAGGTCTGTCTTTTGGTATTCGCCGTGAGCTATTCTTTTGATATATAAAGGAATGAGCTTGCTGATAAGCCGTCTCACCTCCCTTTCTGCCATGCCTTCCGCCTCGCCTAAGCGGTAGGCTTCCTGCAGGGTAAATTCGTGCGGCAACCGGGCTAAAAGGTTGCGCCCTTTGCGAGGGTAGGAAAGCTCCGGGACTTCCTCGTCGTGGCGGAGCGAGGTCAACAACAGGCGGCTGTGTTCGAGGCAGGTCGAGGTGATGGCGAGGGCGGCCCGGAAATGCTCGTCGGTGCAAAATTGCTTGTCCATCCCATAGCCCGCCGTACCGCACCGCAATGCGGTGAAGACCATGCAGAGGCGGAACGTGATCAGCCCGTAGCGTTTCACGACGCTGAGGAACTCCTCACCTCCGAAAAGATCCGCTTCGTGCAGCCATACCGTGAAACGTTGGTTTAGTTCTCGCCATTGCACCGCCGTCAGGCATACCTGCAACGGGCGTTTGCGGAGTGTCAAAGCGATATCCATCACCTGTTCGGACAGCTCGGCCAGCTTCTTTTCCATCTCCATCCCGCTGCCATCGGGCGAGACATCCTGCCAGACGGCCTCATTGCGGCAGGTGTAGAGCAAGAGGCGGCTCACAAGGCCGCTTTCGCTGTCGGGGATCAGGCGGGGGAATTGTCCGGGCGTGCCGGAGAGGAGCAACGCCAGGCGCGGGCGTTCGATGCGGATCAGTTCGTTGTCCGTCTTGCGCGACGAGGCGACCCGTTCGTGGTGGAACGCCTTGCGGAGCAGGTCGTCGAACATACCGAAGTCCAACTTGCTCGCCGATACGATCGTGTCGATCTCGCTGTCAGCCATCAACCCTCCCATGCTGCCGTTGTCGCGCAGGTGGATGAGCAGCTTCGCCTTGGTGATCTGTGTCGGGATGTTCAGGTAGGCCGTTGCAGCGGGGATGGGAGCGTCTTTCACCGAGACGGTCCGGTGGTTCTTGCGTGCCTCCGCCTTCTTCAGCTCCCAGTCTTCGAGGGCCTGTCGGTATTCCTCTTCGGCACGTCCCGTTTCCACCTCGACCAGGTTCGCATAGTGGTCGGCCAAGTGGCGCATATCGTTGATGCACCCCTTCCCGTTGGCGGCAGGGGCGATTTCGACCGTGAAGATGTGGGGGTAGACGCGCTTGCGGTGATAGACGCCCGATACCTCCGGAAGGCAGGCGCTCAACACTGTGCAAGCCCCCAAGAGAGCCATGTCGCGCTCGCGGCGCTGCGGGTAGAAGGAGACGGCTTCGCGGATCAGGGGCGGGAGCAGCTCGTATAGTTCTTCGGGCAGGAAAGGGGTCTGTTCGCGGAGTGTTTCGCCTGAGTTTTCGGGGTCCGGTTCATACCCTCCGGCGTTCTGATTTGTAGCGGATACCTTTTTTGCCCTTCTGTGTCCTTTTCTGTCGGTGAAGGTCGCGTGTTCTGATGCATTCCCTTGATAAGCAGAATATAACGTCTGCTCGATTTCTGTCGGAGTGAAGTCATCTGCTTGCAGGCCGAGCGTGCAGCAAGCGACTGTTTCGGCATACGAAAAGCCCCTCCGGTTGGCCTCGCAGCCGAGGCGGTAGACCGTCTGGTTGCGCGATCCGGTAAGTGGCGGGTTACGGTCGAGGAAACGGGTGACAAACGCATCGACACCCTCTTCGGCCGACTGCTCTTCGGGGATGTGGAAGACCGTGGCATCCGGGTTGTAATACGCTTCCGGATCGTCGCTCACGTAGCAGCAACGGCTGATGTCCTTACACTTGGCATCGCTCGCCACGCCGCCCGCCTTCTCGAAGAAGGCGGCGACCTGCAGGTAGGCCTCTCTGTGGCGTCGGGGCGGGCAGTCTACGCGTACGAAGACCTTCAGCCCTTCTCCACTGGGACTGACGAACATCGCCAGCGTGAAGTCCAGCATCCGGAAGATGAGGATCAGTGCCGCAAGGTCCTCCACATGGTCGAAATCCAGCCCGACAACTTGACTGTACGTTTCGATCGCACTTGCCTTATGCCCTCCCTTGAATACCCCCGAAGGGGTGAATCCCGGCAATCCGCCTTTCAGACGGCGGGCCTCTTCGGAGCGCCTTTCTGCGAGTGCGGTGCGGTAGGCGATGATTTCACGTTGCCACCGGCGGCGCCGGATCAGGATAATGATTTCTTCAAGAGTTAAGACTTGGCACTCGGTCCGGAACAGGCTGGCATAAAAAGAAACAAGTTCTTGTTTTTTCATGATATTATTAATTTAAGGCAAAAAAGATTGCCGGTTGATGATGACCCAAAGGTAGGGGGATCTTATCATACCGGCAATCATATAAAAAGGATGTTATATGAATTGTAAATCCTTTTATATCAATTATATAAAGAAATTTATTACGGCATAATATATTATTTTGTCGCTTTTAATTTGTTGAAAATTAACATTCTTGCCGATTTCTTTTATCTCTTGAATAATAATAAGTGGACAGTGTCGTGACGGCGACGGCGAACCCGAAGATGACTTGCATGGCTTTGAAGAGCCCTGTTGCCTTTTCCGTGTCTTTTTTGAACTCCGGCAGGTAGCGTATCCCGCTGAAATATTCGACGAGCGTGCGTGCATCGTCTATCGGGATCTGTGTTTCTTCGAGCCCGTCGGCTTCACTGAGCAGTTCGCGTATGCGCTTGCGTGTGTCCCGGACGGCATCGATCGTGTAGCGGGTTGTTTTCACTCCTTCCGTCTGTTTCGACTTGAGGTTTTCCAGGCGGGTGTATAGTTCCGCCATTTCTTGTGCTTTCGGTGAAAGCGTTCGTTTTTTTTCATTATAAATTTTTTTATTTGAT
>UMJY01076082.1_pt1 | contig 189622 bp, 172 predicted proteins | sample 1966191 | NCBI WGS metagenome assembly UMJY01 (sample SAMEA4836161, study PRJEB28245) | human gut metagenome | biome: gut microbiome; material: fecal sample | place: Denmark | collected 2008 | reverse complement strand
GCGGCCACTGCCGCTAAAAAACGAAGTCAATACATTTCTTACCGCCGCCCAGGCGGTCTGCCGTGTAACGGCAGAATAAAATGATGAAATCATTTTATTAAGAAATAGTATTATCCTCGCCCGCCTGCCTCGTCTGCCTTGCCAGCCCCCGTTTATGCTCCGGGAAAACTCGAAGACCCGTCGGGCGCACTGGCGCGTCGATGGCAAGGCAGAGGACGCAGGCTTGCCGGCGCAAGTCAAGGACGATAACGCAGCCAGCGGCGTGCCAGAACGTCCGACGGGCATGTGTCCCCTTGTCAGCTGATGCTATGATTGTTATAAACGAAATTTGGGAAAATAGCAAATGAAATTTTTGTAACAGTAGAAAACCAGAGGAATGTATGGTATAATCCATTCAACCGCGAAGACGGAATGGAGGGCTGCTATGGAGCTTGGAGAAAAACTGCGCTTGGCGCGGCTGGAGGCAGGACTGTCCCAGCGGGCGCTTTGCGGGGACGAGATCACCCGGAACATGCTCTCCCGCATTGAGAACGGCGCCGCCCGGCCGTCCATGAAAACGCTGCGCTTCCTTGCCGCCCGGCTGGATAAGCCCGTGAGCTATTTTCTGGAAGAGGACACCGTCTGCTCCCCCAATCAGGAGAGCATGACCGCCGCCCGCCGGCTGTTCGACGGAAAAGATTACGCCGGGGCAATGCAGGCGCTGGCGCAGTACCGCGCCCCGGACGAAATCTACGACCGGGAGCGGCAGCTGCTGGAAATCCTTGTCCGGCTTCACCTTGCCGAAGAAGCCATCTCAGGCGGGCGGGCGCCCTACGCTTTGGAGCTGCTGGAAACCGTTTCTGATTCCGGAAAATCCGCAGCCTATTATTCCGCGGATTTGGAGCAGCACAGGCTTCTGCTCCTTGGCCGCATTCCGGGGCAGACCGTTCATCTGCCCGGTCTGGATGAAGCGCTGATTATGCAGGCCGCGTCGGCACTGGCCGGGGGAGACGTCAAACGCGCCGCCCATCTTCTGGACGGGGCGGAAGACCACGCCTCCCCCCGCTGGAACTTCCTCCGGGGGAAATGCCACATGGCGCAGGAAGAATTCCCGGAAGCGGCAACGTGCTTCCTCGCCGCGGAAGGGGCATACAACCTCCTCCGGGAGCTGGAAATCTGCTACCGGGAAATGGGCGACTACAAAAATGCCTACATCTACGCCTGCCGTCAGAAGGACGCGCAATAACGAAAAAACGCCGTGCCGCTGAGGAAATTCCTTGCGGCACGGTCTTTTCAATGATTTTACGCTTTTTCCATGACCCAGAGGTTCCGGATCTGTCCCTCGATCTGCTCGTAGCTCCACAGCTTTTCGGAATTGACCACGCTGTTGGGGTCGTTGACCTGAAATTGGCCGTCCTCCACCCCCCGCAGAACGATGTAGTGACCCGTGGTGGTGAAATCGCCCTCCCGCATGGCGCAGATAATGGGCTTGCCCGCTTCCAGCGCGTCCACCATCTTTTTCTTGACCAGCGGAATTTCCGTGGCCTTCAGCCCAAGCCCCCCGCTGCCCTCGCTGATGAGCGTCCAGGAGGAGCCGCTGCCCCGGGAATAGTAGCCGTTTTCCTGGGCAAATTGGGCGACCTGCCGGGGGTTCATGTTTTCGTCGCCAGTAAGGTAGTAGCCCACCATGGCAAGGCAGGTCGGGCCGCATCCGGTGACCGCAAGAAAGTCCTTTCCGTACCGTTCGTAGCCCCACATGGGATTCCACTGCAAAAACAGCGGCACGGTCCGGCTGCCCTTCCAGGCGCTGAGATCGACCCCCGTGTCCTTCCGGAAGGGGTAGTTCAGCACGAAATCCTTCGTCTCGGGGTTGCGCTCGTAAAGGTCAATGAGGCTCTGGGGGTATTCACCGTAGGAAATGCCCTTTTCCTCGGCGAAGGCTTTCACCGTTTTCTCTGCCTCCGTGCGCTCTCCGTGGTAGAAGGAGATATCCCGGTACAGGTTGTACATGGGCTTCGCTCCCAGAATCGCCGCCGCGAGGAGCACAATAACGGCCACGGCGATCACCGCCCGCTGTTTCGTTTTCATCATAACCACATCCTTTTTGACGTCCCCATTATACCACGGCATCTTTAGGAAGTCTTTTCGGAGAGGTTAAGAATTCCTTATTTTTGCAAAAGCCGACAGAGAAGCGTCCCCAAAGGCCATCGGCCTTTGGGGACGGAGATCATGCGGGAATATTCTCTTTCACAACGGCGACGCCGTCTACCAGGTTTGCCATTTCCAGCGTACCCTCCACGGCCATCTGGCGCTCCATCAGGTCGGTGAGGATCACCATGCCGTCCCGGCACTCGATCTTCATGACGTTGCGCATCATGACCGTTTCCGGGGTGAGCTTGTTCTTATAAACGGTAGAAAGACACATCGTTTGTCCCCCCTTTACTTGACCTCAAGGCTGGACAGCACAACGCTCAGGCGCATGTTGCCCTTCTCAAAGTCGGATACGGCGGCCATGACCTGCTCGTAAGCGGTGTGGTCGCCCGCCTTGTCCAGCTGGACGGCGAGGTCAGCCAGCTCCCTGGCATGGGCGGCGTTGTGACCGGCCATGTACTTCATCAGCGCCACCAGCTCCTCCATGGGCGTATGCTCGCAGGTGCCGGCGCAGGACGCACAGTCCTGGCTGCATTCGTGGGAGTGGGTATGCTCCGCGCCGTCGGCATGGAGGTGGGCGTGATCGTGGGGGTGCTCGTGGTCGTGGGTGTGCGCATGGGTATGCTCATGGGTGTGGGCAACGCCGTCATGGGTATGCTCGTGGGTATGGGCGTGCGCATGGTCATGGCCGCCGGCCACGTGTTCGGAATCGATATGCATAGGATAGCCTCCTTTGGTTTTCTTAATATTATACCCACGGAAAGCGTATCTGTCAAAACATTTATTTTTGCGCAGAAATCCCCCGGGAGGGCTTGCGAAATACGCAGAAAAAAGGTATACTATAAAAGATATGTTTCACCCGAGAAAGAGGGGCAAGACGATGACCGACCATACCCACGAATGCTGCGACGCCCATGACCACGAGCATGACCATGCCTATCTCCACGCCCATGGCATTCCCCACAGTCATGGCCATGTCCACGAAAATCAGAAGGCCGTGCTGAACCGGCTGTCCCGCGCCATCGGTCACCTGGAAAAGGTGAAGCGGATGGTGGAGGAGGGGCACGACTGCTCGGAGGTGCTGATCCAACTGGCGGCGGTGCGTTCCGCCCTGGACAACACCGGCAAGGTGATCCTGAAGGACCACATGCGCCACTGCATGGTGGACGCGGTAGCCGCCGGTGACCAGGACGCCATCGACGACCTGTGCCAGGCGATCGATAAGTTCATGAAATAACGCGCAGGGGGTCAGGCGAACGCCTGACCCCCGTCATTATTTTTCTTTTTTGGATGTCAGCGCGTTCAGCAGGCTCACGCCCGCGATAATCACGCCGGTGACCAGGAAAACGCCCAGCATCCCCGTACCCACAATGGGCAGGACATTCCATAGATAATCCACATGCAGCTCCATTTTTAACCTCCTACCAGTGCCAGAATCAGACCGCCCGCAATAACGGAGGCAATCTGACCGGAAACGTTGACCCCGGCGGCGTGCATCAGCAGGAAATTCTGCTTATCCTCCGCCAGACCCATTTTATGCACCACACGGGCGGACATGGGGAAGGCCGAAATTCCCGCCGCGCCGATCATGGGATTGATTTTCTCCTTCAGGAACAGATTCATCAATTTCGCGATCATCACGCCGCCCACGGTGTCCATCACGAAGGCGACCAGTCCAAGTCCCAGAATCAGCAGCGTCTCTACCCGCAGGAACTCCGCCGCGTTCATCCGGGAGGCAATGGTCAGCCCCAGCAGAATGGTAATGAGGTTCGCCAGCACGTTCTGCGCCGTCTCCGACAGGGAATTCAGCACGCCGCACTCCCGGATCAGATTCCCGAACATGAGAAATCCGATCAGTGCCACGGCCTGGGGCGCGACGAGTCCGACAATGATCGTCACCGCAATGGGGAACAGGATTTTTGTGGTTTTGGAGACGGGGCGACCCTTGTAGGTCATTTTGATCTTCCGCTCCGCCTGGGTGGTACACAGGCGAATCACCGGCGGCTGCACCATCGGCACCAGCGCCATGTAGGAGTAGGCCGCCACCATAATGGCCGCCGTGTAGCCGGAACCCAGCTGCTGGGCGACGAAAATGGAGGTAGGGCCGTCCGCCGCGCCGATGATGGCGATGGAGGCCGCGTCGTTGAGCTCAAATCCCAGCAGGGACGCCAGCCCCAGGGTAAAGAAAATACCGAACTGCGCCGCCGCGCCGAAGATCATCAGCTTGGGATTTGCCAGCAGCGGCTGAAAATCGATCATCGCGCCGATGCCGATGAACAGCAGCAGCGGAAACAGCTCATGCCCCGCGATGCCGAGCTGAAACAGATGGGCGATGACCCCCGCCGCGCCGGAATTGGGCAGGTTCACCAGAATCGCGCCGAAGCCCATGGGCAGCAGCAGCGACGGCTCCATCTCCTTGACGATGGCAAAATAAATCAGCGTGCCGCCGATCAGCCACATAAGCACCTGCTGCCATGTCAGAAACGTCAGGTTTTCTACAAGCACTTCCATAAATAAGCTCCTTTGATAACGGTCAGGGGACATCCACGCCGCCTGAATTGGGGTATATTATACTGCGCCGACGGTAAAAATGGGGTAAAGCTTTGCCGGACAGGGAAAGGCTCTCCGGAAAGGCCACGGCAGCCTTTCCGGAGAGCCTTTGTATTATTCGTCGGCAATGCGGTAGCCCACGCCCAGCTCGTTGATGACGTACCGGCTGTCCCCCGGGCGGCAGCCCAGTTTCTTGCGGATGTTCGCCATGTTCACCTGCAGCTTCTTTACGCTCCCGTCGTCCATGCTGCCCCAGACGGAGCGGATGATGGTGGCGTAGGTCAGCACCTTGCCCGTGTGCTGGCTCAAAAGTGCCAGAATATTGTATTCCGTCTGGGTCAGGTGAACGGGATTTCCCCCGACGCTCACCTGCCGCCGATCGTAGTCGATGAGAAGATCGTCCACCGTGAACAGGTTGGCCGGAGCGACCCGCGCCCGGTTCCGGCCGGCACGAAGCGCCGCCCGCACCCGCGCAAGCAGCTCCGCCGTCCCGAAGGGCTTGGTTATGTAGTCGTTGGCGCCTAAGTCCAGGGCGGAGACCTTGTCGTTTTCCTCCGTCCGGGCGGACAGAACAATGATGGGAACGGTGCTGAAAAGGCGCACCTGCCGGATAAATTCGCCGCCGTCCATGTCCGGAAGTCCCAAATCCAGCACCACCAGATCCGGCGTATAGGAGGAGAAGATCAGCAGCCCCTGACGGCACCGCTCGGCGGTCAGCACCTGATAGCCGTTGGTCTCCAGAATCGTCTGGACAAAGCCCAGAATGCTCTGGTCGTCCTCCACAATGAGTACCTTATATTTGTTATTCCCCATTTTCGTCCTCCATTTCCAGCCGGAAGCCGACCTCGGTTCCGCCGCCGGCCCGCTTGTTTGCCCAGATTTCCCCGCCGTGTGCCTTGATAATGGCGCTGCACACGCTCAGGCCGATGCCCATGCTGCTGCGGCTCTGGTCTGTTGGCGCTTCGCTGTCCAGCATCCCCGTGAACAGCCTGGAAAGCTTTTCCTCCGGGATGCCGCAGCCGTCGTCCTCCACGTAAAAATACGCCCAGGAGCCTTTGACCTCCACCCGGAGCCGGAGATTCTCCATACCCTTGGCATGAAACACCGCGTTTTCCAGCAGGTTCATCAGCACCTGGGAGATCAGCATGGCGTCCATGGGGATGCTGACAAATTCCTCCGGGATCTCCACGTGAACGTCTATGTCCGGGTAGTGCTTGCGGAACTTCACCAGCACCGCGTCGATCAGCTCCTCCAGAACGGTGCCGTTCTTGGAAAGACGGACGGTGGCGGCGTCCACCCGGGTCACGGACAGCAGATTCTCCACCATCCGCACCAGCCATTGGGCGTCGGCGCAGACGTCCGACAGAAGCTTCATGTGGGTCTGCCGGGGAAGGGCGTCGAAATTGTCCCGCATGGCGGAGCAGGCGCCGTAAATGGAGGTCAGGGGCGTACGCAGATCGTGGGACACCGCCCGCAGGAGATTGCCCCGCATCCGTTCCTTTTCCGCCTCGGCCTTCATCTGCTCCTGCCGCTTGAGCTGGGTGGTCAGGGTGCTGGTCATGATGGACACGATCAGCATCACCACCGCGGAGGCCAGGCACTCCGGACGGATCAGATTGAACGCCCAGTAGGGATATGTAAAGGCGTAATTCACGGCCATGACACTGACCAGAGAGGAAGCGACCCCCCAGAAATATCCCTGGGTTCGCCAGGCGATCAGGAATACGCCCAGCACGAAGACCATGGGCGTTACGGAGAAGATACCGATCCATTGCAGCAAAAACAGATTCAGAGCAAATGCCGTCACCAGAATGACCGCCGCATAGGCAAAGTCCCCCCAAAAGCGCTTGTGCTGCTTCATCATGCTCACCTCACTTGCCTATTATAGCATTTTTTGTCAGAAAAACATACCCCGAATCGGGGAAAGTTTGCCCAGTCGGCAAAGGTTTGGTAAAGAAACTATTCCGATTCTTTGCCAGATGCCCATTGACAAACGCCCCCGTCTTTCCTAAAATGACAAAAAAACAAGGAGGCCGCGCCATGGGAAGAGCGTCTACAAAAAGCAACAAGAACCGTTACCAGCTCATCCGGGAGGAGCTGGGGCTTTCCAGAGAAAAAGCCGGGGAACTTCTGGAAGCCGTCACGCCGGAGCGCATTGAGAAAATCGAAAGCGGGAAATCCCTTCCTCACCCCGACGAGGTGCTGACCATGGCGGCCAAATACCGCCGCCCCACTCTGTGCAATTACTACTGCTCCAACCAGTGTCCCATCGGGCAGACCTATGTGCCGGAGATCAAGATGAAGGAGCTGTCGGCAATCGTATTGGAGATGCTGGCATCATTGAACTGCGTCAACCGGGAAAAGGACCGCCTGATCGAGATTACGGCGGACGGCAGAATCGACGGGGACGAAATCGACGATTTCATCCGGATTCAGGAGGAATTGGAGAAAATTTCCGTAACAGTGGAAGCCCTACAGCTCTGGGCGGAGAAAATGCTGGCAAACGGCATCATCGACCCGGAGCAGTACCGGGCAAGAAAGCAGAAATAACGTAAGCGCCGGAAGATTGAATGGGCGGCCGTAAAAACAGTGGATGGAGCGTATCGGTATCGATATGCTCCATTTCTTGCGCCAACATATCCAGCCCCTTGGCTCTCCCTCTGGGAGAGCTGTCACCGAAGGTGACTGAGAGGGATTTACATCCTAGTTTCCCCTCTCCATCTTCGCTTCGCTCAGCCAACTCTCCCAAAGGGAGAGGCAAGGGGTTCTCGCGCGGTATAGAACTGTACCCCATTTGTCCCCACCGCTATTTTTCTTTTTGAGTGGAAATAGCCCCGTCTATTTTGCCGCTGCCGCTATGGACGCTTCCCCGCGCAGGGGGTATAATAAGGGCGTAAACAGACATCACGGCAAAGGGCGCACCCCGGAAAGTCTGTTGACACTTCACCGTATCTCTGATACAATGAAGTCACTATTATGGAAAGGAGATTATGATATGAAATCGGCTGCTTTTTTCTGGCTGGTGCTGCTGGTGGTGTTCCTGATCGCCGAGGCGGCCTGCCCCATTCATTTGGTTTCCATATGGTTTGCGCTGGGTGCGCTGACCGCGCTGCTCTGCGCCGCCCTGGGCGCTCCCGTGTGGCTGCAAATCACCCTGTTCGTGGTGGTGTCCGGCGTTCTGCTGGCGCTTCTGTGGCCGCTGGCGAAGAAATTCCTGAACCCCCAGGTCACGGCCACCAACGTGGACTCCGTCATCGGCTCCGTCGGCCGCGTCACGGTGGATATCGACAATGTGGAGGCCCTTGGGCAGGTGAAGCTGGGCGGCATGGAATGGAGCGCCCGGAGCACCTCCGGCGAACCCATCCCCGCAGGGATCGAGGTTCGGGTGGACAGAGTGGAAGGCGTGAAGGTCTTCGTAACCCCTGTGGAAGCAACCGTCACCGTCTGAGAAGAGAATCAATCATTACATGGAGGTTTTACAATGGGTTTTGTGATTTTAGCAATCATCGGGATCGCGTTCATCGTGATCATTACCAACATTTCCGTTGTCCAGCAGTCCCGGGCTTACGTCATTGAGCGGCTGGGCGCGTTCCACAGCGTGTGGGGCGTGGGTATGCACTTCAAGTTTCCCTTTATTGACCGTATCGCCCGCCGGGTCAGCCTGAAGGAGCAGGTTCTGGACTATCCCCCTCAGCCCGTTATCACCAAGGATAACGTCACCATGCAGATCGACACCGTCGTGTATTTCCAGATCACCGATCCCAAGCTGTACGCCTATGGTGTGGAGCAGCCCATGGCGGCTATGGAGACCCTGACGGCCACCACCCTGCGTAACATCATCGGCGACCTGGAGCTGGATCAGACCCTGACCTCCCGGGACGTGGTCAACACCAAGATGCGCGCCATTCTGGACGAGGCCACCGACCCCTGGGGCATCAAGGTCAACCGGGTGGAGCTGAAGAACATCCTGCCGCCCCAGGACATCCAGAACTCCATGGAGAAGCAGATGAAGGCCGAGCGTGACCGCCGTCAGGCGATCCTGCAGGCAGAGGGTCAGAAGAAGTCCGCCATCCTCATCGCCGAAGGCGAAAAGGAATCCGCCATCCTCCGCGCCGATGCCGAGAAGCAGGCCGCCATTCTGAAGGCCGAGGGCGAAGCCGAAGCCATCCGGAAGGTGCAGCAGGCGCTTGCCGACTCTCTGGAAATGCTGAACAAGTCCGCCCCCAGCGACCAGGTCATCAAGCTCAAGTCCATCGAGGCCATGCAGAAGGTCGCCGACGGCAAGGCCACCAAGATCATCATTCCCTCCGAGATGCAGGGTCTGGTGGGTCTGGCCAACGGCATCGTGGAAGGCACGAAGGAGTAAATTATGGCAAGGCAGGGCGACCGCTTTGTGAAGGTCTACTCCCAGGGGAGCAGCTTCACCGCGATTGTGCAGATCTGGGTAGACAGGGAGACCGGTGTGAATTACCTGTGGCAGTCCAGCGGCTACGGCGGCGGGCTGACGCCCCTCCTGAAGCCCGACGGCACCCCCGTCGTGACGCCGCTTCCCCCCGAATACGACAAATAACCAACACGCCCCCGCCCAAAAGGGCGGGGGCATATCCGTCTCTACACGCCAAGCATCCGGTCAAGTCGCCAGTCCAGCCACCGGTACAATCCCATGGCCATCAGGGCGACCGGAATCCACAGCAGGGTAAAGGCAGGGCATATCTGCCCCAGAAAATTTCCGGGACGGCCGCGATAGTCCCAGATCTGGTAGCGCCGGTTCACCAGCAGCCCCGCCGCCAGCTCCACCATGGTGATGATTCCCGCGCCGAGAACCGCCCGCAGCGGCCAAGGCAGAACGGGCTGCACCTGCCCCAGCTGCCCGATGAGCAGAAAGCACACCCCGCCTGCCGCGAACATGCTGATATGGCTGTATCCCCGCCAGAGCAGTTCCAGCCCCACGTAGGCGGCGCCGCCGATGCAGAAAAGCAGACATTTCTTGAGAAAAGCCATGTATTTTCACCTCGGAGGAAGTATTGCCAAAAATTCCGCCAAAAAAACGAAAAAACATCTTGACAATACCCGCTTGTTCGGATACAATAATAAAGCTGATTTCGGCGGTGCCGAAATCCTTTGACCACATGGCGGCATAACTCAGTTGGTAGAGTAGCCGGTTCATACCCGGTATGTCATCTGTTCGAATCAGATTGCCGCTACCAGGCCCGTTGGTCAAGCGGTTAAGACACCGCCCTTTCACGGCGGTAACATGGGTTCGATTCCCGTACGGGTCACCATGTAAAAATCCCGGTGCGTTCGCACCGGGATTTTTGCATGATTCCCCGTCCGGAAATCGAAAGGCCGACCCGGCAACGCCGGGCAAAAAGTGTCCGGCGGACACTTTAGGAAGCGCTGATTCAATCGGCGAGAGCTGACAGCGAGAGATTTTTCCCTGAACGAAGGGTTCAAAAGCGGAGGAATACTGTATGTATTTCCCGCTTTTGAAGCCGCACGGGCAGGGAAAAAGATCCGCTGCTCAGCCGAAGGCGATTGATTCAGCGCTTCCTTTGGCCGTGGGAGATTCCCATTTCTTCTGAACGCAGCCCATAGGGCTGTGGGCGTAAGAAACCCTTTGTATGCAGTTGGATTATTGCCTGAAAGCAGTTCCCCATTGCCGCACTGTCAATATATCGCAACATTTTCCGTACAGAAACGGCCGCCCCGGAAATTTTCCAAGGCGGCCACATTATTTTATTGCCTGTCAGCGGCGCAATCAGAACGCGCACTTCTCCGCGATATAATTCTTCAGCTCGGCAATGGGGATCCGCACCTGCTCCATGGTGTCCCGGTCACGAACCGTGACGCAGTTGTCCGCAGGGGTATTTTCGTCGCCCACGGTCTGGAAGTCCACGGTGACGCACAGCGGCGTGCCGATCTCGTCTTCCCGGCGGTAGCGCTTGCCGATGGAGCCGGCGTCGTCAAAGTCCACCATGAAATCCTTGCGCAGCTCCCGGTAAATCTCCTCGGCCTTGGGGCTGAGCTTCTTGGACAGGGGCAGGATGGCAGCCTTGTAGGGAGCCAGCGCCGGATGCAGGCGCAGCACGGTACGCACGTCGGCGTTGCCCTTCTTGTCGGTGCCAACCACTTCCTCGTCGTAGGCCTCGCACAGGAACGCCAGGGCGACCCGGTCGCAGCCCAGGGACGGCTCGATGACGTAGGGAACGTAATGCTCGCCCTTCTCCTGATCGTAGTATTCCAGGCTCTTGCCGGAGGCCTCCTGATGGCGGCCAAGATCGTAGTTGGTGCGGTCGGCAATGCCCCACAGCTCACCCCAGCCGTTGCCGAAGGGGAACTGATACTCGATGTCGGTGGTGGCGCGGGAATAGAAGGCCAGCTCCGCAGGCTCGTGATCCCGCAGGCGCAGGGAGTCTTCCTGGATGCCAAGAGATGTCAGCCAGTTCTTGCAGAAGTCCTTCCAGTAGGCGAACCACTCCAGATCGGTGCCGGGCCGGCAGAAGAATTCGCACTCCATCTGCTCAAATTCCCGGGTGCGGAAGGTGAAGTTGCCGGGGGTGATCTCGTTGCGGAAGGCCTTGCCCACCTGGCAGACGCCGAAGGGCAGCTTGCGGCGGGTGGTGCGCTGGATGTTGGCGAAGTTCACGAAAATGCCCTGCGCCGTCTCGGGACGGAGGTAGCAGGTGGACGCGGTGTCCTCGGTGACGCCGATCTGGGTCTTGAACATCAGGTTGAACTTGCGGATGGGGGTGAAATTGTGCTTGCCGCAGTTGGGGCAGACAACGTCCTCGTGACCCGCAATGAAAGCGTCCATCTCGTCAAAGCTCATGGCATCCACATTGACGCCCTTGCCGGACCCGGCGGCCTCGATGAGCTTGTCCGCCCGCTGACGGGAGCCGCAGCCCTTGCAGTCAACCAGGGGGTCTGAGAAGTTGCCCACATGGCCGGTGGTGACCCAGGTCTGGGGGTTCATGATGATGGCGGCGTCCAGACCCACGTTATAGTCGGACTCCTGCACGAACTTTTTCAGCCATGCCTTTTTCACGTTGTTCTTGAATTCCACGCCGAGAGGGCCGTAGTCCCAGGAATTGGCCAGGCCGCCGTAGATTTCGGAACCGGCATAGACAAAGCCCCGGCTCTTGCAGAGGTTCACGATCATGTCCAGTGTTTTTTCGCTGTTTTTCATTGTATTTCCTCCAAAAATGGTTATTTATGGGGTGAAAACTCATTATACACGGTTCTGACCCAAAGGTCAAGCTTCTTCCATGCGGAAGGATTCTCCCAAATCGCCGATCATCATTTCGTAGACCTGATTTCCGATGTCCACGGTGGTCTTGCCCTTCAGCTCCTCCGCCGGAATCACGTCCACCAGATGCAGCTCCACGTCGGTGGGCTTCAGGTGGGAGATGTTGGGGAAAATCTGCCGGGTGTTCCGGATTGTGCATACCACAATGGGGACGCCCGCCTTCTGGGCGATCTTGAACACGCCGCTGCGGAAATGGTGGAGCTTGCCGTCCTTGCTGGTGTAGCCCTCGGGAAAAACGCCGATGGACGCTTCGTCGTCCTTCAGCAGCTGAATGCACTTGAGGATGGTTTTCAGAGCGGCGCGGTCATTTTCCCGGTCGATGGGCTGGCAGAGAATTTTGTGCATGACCTTGCCCACGATGAACAGCTTCTGATTTTCCTGCTTGGTGACAAATGCCAGCTGGCTTTTGGGAAAGCAGTGCAGCAGCACGCAGGGGTCGGCGATGAACAGGTGGTTGCACACCAGCACGAACCGCCCATCGGTGGGAACCTTTTCTAAGCCCTTCGTGTGGATGCGTATCCGAAGCAGGCCGATCAAAGCGCCAATGTACACCTGCGCGACCCTGCGGTAAAAGGGGCTGTCGTGCTCCTGGGGCTTGTCCATGTCCACGAGGGCGCAGACCAGACACAGAAAACCAAAGGCTGCCAGGGTCAGTACCAGAAACGCCCCCACAAACAGTGCCGGAAGCCACCAGAACACCACCCCGCCGCAAGCACAAATCAAAACCGCCGCAACCGCAGACACGGCGGCAATTCCCTTCAATAACATGGTTTTCCTCCCTAGCTGAATCTTGAACCCATTATACTCCGATTTTAAGCATGAAACAAGAAGAAATTCTACACAAAGAGTTTTTTTACAAAGGGCTGGAAATTAGGGGAATAGACTGGTATAATAATGAAAAAGTGCCGGGGCGGCGTGCTGCCCCCCATTGCCGGATGTTTGCATCCATGGAGGATTCCGTTATGAAGCAAAAAAGCAAACAAAACCGCCTGTCCATAGGCGTCATCGTACTGGGCTGCTGCGCGCTGGTTCTGCGGCGGCTGCTCTACGGCGTGGCCGTGGACGTGAAAAACCTGCTGCCGGTAAACCATCCGCTGGAAATCGCCCTGTGGGTTCTTTCTGCCGGCGCCAGCCTGTGGATCGTCGTGTCCGTGTGGAAGCTGGACGGGTCGGCGAAATATGAGGACAACTTCCAGCCCTCCCTGACGGCCGCCGTGGGGCATTATATCGCCGCGGCGGGAATTTTGCTGACGGTGCTGCTGCCCTGGGGAACGGTTGGGCGGCTGGTGCTGCTGCGCCGGGTGCTGGGCGTCGTGGCAGCGGTGGGGCTGATCGTGGCCGGGCGCTGCCGCAAGGCGGGAAAATGCCCGCTGTTTCTGACGCATCTGGCCGTATGTGCCTTTTTCGTTGTCCACATGCTGGGCAATTACGGCATCTGGTGCAGCAATCCCCAGCTCCAGGACTACTGGCTGGACTTGTCCGCCAGCGCAATGATGGCGCTGTTCGCCTTCTATGAGGCCGCCTTTGACGCCGGGATGGGCCGGCGGCGGATGCAGCTGGCCACGGGGCTGATGGCCGCGTATCTGGGTTACGCGGCGCTGTCCGGCTCGGGGTATCTGATCTTGTATTTCGGGTGCGCGGTGTGGGCGCTGACCGACCTGTGCAGCCTGACGCCCAAGCCCAAACAGGAGAACGCCGCATGAAGCTCCCCTCGTATGTTTTGGAATGTCTGAACGCCCTGGAAAATGCCGGGTATCCGGCCTACGCGGTGGGCGGCTGCGTGCGGGACGCCTGCCTGGGATTGCAGCCCCACGACTATGACGTCTGCACCGCCGCCACACCCCGGCAGACCGAGGCGGTTTTCGCCGGGAAACGGCTGGTGCTGGCGGGAGAAAAGCACGGCACCGTGGGCGTGGTCACGGCGGGGGGCGTGGTGGAGATCACCACCTTCCGCACGGAGGGCGCGTACCGGGACAACCGGCACCCGGACTGGGTGAAATTTGTGGACAGCGTGGAAAGCGACCTTTCCCGGCGGGACTACACCGTGAACGCCATGGCCTATTCCCCTACCCGGGGCTTTGCCGATCCCTTCGGCGGCCGGGAGGATCTGGAAGCCAAGGTGCTGCGGGCGGTAGGCGACCCTGTGACCCGGTTTCAGGAGGATTCCCTGCGGATTCTTCGGGGGGTGCGGTTCGCCGTGAAATACGGTTTGAGCGTTGACCCGGCGACGGAAAGCGCCATGAAATCTCAGGCGCATTTGATGGATAATCTGGCTGAGGAACGGATTTTTGACGAGTTATGTAAACTGCTGCCATTGGTCAGCGCGGAGGATTTGTGCCGCTTCGCCCCGATTCTGGGGGCTGTGATCCCGGAATTGCAGCCCATGATCGGCTTTGACCAGCACAGTCCCCACCACGCCTATGACCTGTTCACCCACACCGCCCACGTGACGGCGGGCGTCAGCGCCGATCTGACGCTGCGCTGGGCGGCGCTGCTCCACGACACCGGCAAAGTCGCTGCCTTTACCCGGGACGAAAGCGGCCGGGGGCATTTTTACGGCCACGCCCAGAAAAGCGCGGAGATCGCCGACAATGTCCTGCGGCGGCTGAAAGCCCCCACGGCTTTGCGGGAACAGGCGGTGCTGCTCATCGGTCAGCACATGACCTCGCTGACCCCGGATAAGAAGCTGCTGCGCCGCCGGGTCAGCCGCTTGGGTTGGGACACGCTGGACGCGCTGCTGACGCTCCAGGAGGCGGACATGGGCGGCAAGGGAACCGGCATAACGGAGGAAGGGGATGTATTTCCGGAAATCCGGGCGGTTCTGGCAGAAATTCGGGCAGAGAACGCCTGCCTGACGGTAAAAGATCTGGCGGTCAACGGAAATGACCTTCTGGCGCTGGGGTACCGGGGAAAAGCCATCGGCGAGACCCTGAACGCGTTGCTGGAAGGGGTGCTGGACGAGACGCTGCCCAATGAGCGTCAGGCGCTGCTGGACAGGGCGGGACAGGAAATAAAAAATGACGGGATTCCCTCGGAATGAGCCGGGGGATAAAACGGACATCGAACTATTATTGAGGAGGCTGCAATCATATGAACATTGCCATTGTCACGGGAGCCAGCTCCGGCATGGGGCGGGAATTCGTCCGTCAGCTGGGCGGATATGTTTCCGTGGATGAAATCTGGGCGGTTGCCCGCCGGGCGTCGGCTCTGGAAACCCTGAAAGCCGAAACAAGCGTCCCGGTTCGTCCCATCGTGCTGGACTTGCTGGAAGAATCCAGCTTTACGGAACTGGAAGCCCTGCTGGAATCCGAAAAGCCCAACGTCAGGCTGCTGGTCAACGCCGCAGGCTTCGGCAAATTCGGCGCTTACCGGAAGATTCCCGTGGAGGACGACTGCCGCATGATCGACCTGAACTGCAAGGCGCTGCTGCTTATGACCCGGCTGTGCGTTCCCTACATGCAGCCCGGCAGCCACATTCTGGAGCTGGACAGCCTGTCCGCCTTCCAGCCCGTGCCCTACATCACCACCTACGCCGCCACCAAGGCCTTTGTTCTCAGCTACAGCCGCGCCATGAACCGGGAGCTGAAGGCGCAGGGCATCCGGGTCATGGCCATGAACCCCGGCTGGGTGAAAACGGAATTTTTCAACCATGCGTTCCAGACCAACGCCGATAACGAGGTGCGGTACTTTAACCGCCTGTACGAGGCCAAGGACGTGGTCAAGACCGGCCTTAACGACCTGTACCACTCGAAAAAGGACTGCTCCATCCACGGCTTCCCCGTCAAATTCCAGGTGTTCCTGGTGAAGCTGCTGCCCCACAGCCTGGTGATGAACACCTGGCTTAACCAGCAGAAAAAAGCAAAGAACAACAAGGGGCTTACGACGAAATGAGGAGGGGGTTTCCTGCCCTCCTTCTGACCCTGTCGCTGCTGCTCTGCGGCTGCCGGCTTCTCCCAGAGCGGATCCCCCCTACCGGCCTCACCGTCCACTTTCTCGACGTGGGGCAGGCGGACTGCGCCCTGCTGGAAAGCGGCGGGGCGTACATGCTCATTGACGGCGGCAACCGTGAGGACGGCCGGCTGGTCGTCTCCTACTTAGAGCAGCAGGGCGTGGAGGAGCTGTCCGCCGTGGTCTGCACCCACGCCCACGAAGACCACGTGGGCGGGCTTCCCTCGGTTCTTGCGGTGTATCCCACTCACGCCGTCTATGCCCCAACGAGAACCTATGCCTCCGGGGTGTTCGACGATTTTGTCTATTACGCCGACCAGCAGCGGCTGGAGATCACCATTCCCTCCCCCGGGGACAACTGGACGCTGGGAGAGACCTCCGTCACGGTTCTCGGCCCCGTGCAGTCCTACGCCGACCAGAACGATACCTCCATCGTCCTGAACGTCCGGTACGGCGGCACCTCCTTCCTGTTCACCGGGGATATGGAGACCGCCGCGGAAAACGACATGCTGGACTACTGGGGCAGCCGGATGCCCTGGAAGACAGACGTGCTGAAGGTGGGGCATCACGGCTCCGACACCTCCACGGGCTACCGCTTTCTCAACGAGGTAAGCCCCGACTACGCCGTGATCTCCGTGGGCAAGGGCAACGCCTACGGCCACCCCCACGAGCAGCCCCTCTCCCGGCTGAATCAGGCGGGGGTCACCATCCTGCGCACCGACGAGCTTGGCACCGTCGTCGCCCGCACGGACGGCAAGGAGGTCACGTTCACCTGGGACAACCAGTCGGCAAACCCGGAAAACGCGGAGCCGGCCCAGCCGGTGCAGTTCATCGGCAACGTCAACTCCCACAAATTCCACGCCCCCGACTGCGCGAATCTCCCGACGGAAAAAAACCGGATCATTTTTGACACCTACGAGCAGGCAATCGACGCGGGCTACACGCCCTGCGGAAGCTGCCTGGGATAACGGACGCAAATACGCCCCCTTTCACGGCCTGACGAAGCATCACGGCCGGGAAAGGGGGCGCTTTTTCGCATTAAATCATTTCTTCCGGGTGGAACACCCTGTCAAATTCCTCCTCACTGAGGAAGCCCAGCTCCACGCAGGCCTGTTTCAGGGAAATGTTTTCCCGGAAGGCCTTTTTCGCGGTTTTGGCGGCGTTTTCGTAGCCGATGTAGGGATTCAGCGCCGTAACCAGCATCAGGGAATTGTGGAGATTGTGGCGCATTTTCTCCCGGTTTGCCCGGATGCCCACGGCGCACCGCTCCCGGAAGGAGCAGATAGCCTCGGCCAAAAGCCGGGCGGACTGCAAAAAGTTGTAGGCGAGCACCGGCATGAACACGTTCAGCTCGAAATTGCCCTGACTTGCGGCGAATCCGACGGCGGCGTCGTTTCCCATGACCTGCACGGCCACCATGGTGACGGCCTCGCACTGGGTGGGGTTGACCTTGCCGGGCATGATGGAGGAGCCGGGTTCGTTCTCCGGGATGAAAATTTCCCCCAGACCGTCCCGGGGGCCGGAGGCCAGCCAGCGGACATCGTTGGCAATCTTCATCATGTCCGCCGCCAGCGCTTTCAGTGCGCCGTGGGCGAAGACCAGCTCATCCTTGCTGGTGAGGGCGTGGAATTTGTTGGGGGCGGTGACGAACCGCTTCCCGGTGAGACTGGAAACCTCCTCGGCCACCTGCTCCCCGAAGCCCTTCGGGGCGTTCAGCCCGGTGCCGACGGCCGTACCCCCCAGCGCCAGCTCCCGCAGGCCGGGGAGCGACAGCTCCAGCATCTGACGATCCCGCTGTAAGCTGGAACGCCAGCCGGAAATCTCCTGGGCGAAGGAAATCGGGACGGCGTCCTGCAAGTGGGTTCTGCCGGACTTCACCGCGTCGCCGTTCTCCGCCTCCAGACGCAGAAAGGTCTCCACCAGAGCGTCCACGGCGGGAATCACCCGATCCTCAATGGCGTATACGGCGGCAATGTGCATGGCGGTGGGGAAGGTATCGTTGGAGGACTGGCTCATGTTGACGTCGTCGTTGGGATGCACCAGTTTTCTCCCCGCCAGCGCGTTGGCGCGGTTTGCGATCACCTCGTTGGCATTCATGTTGGACTGGGTGCCGGAGCCGGTCTGCCAGACCACCAGGGGAAAGTGGGCATTCAGCGCCCCGGAAATGACCTCGCCCGCCGCCTGTTCTATGGCGCCGAGCTTTTCGGCGGTCATTTTCTCGGGCTTCAGGGCATGGTTGGCTCTGGCCGCCGCCAGCTTGAGAATTCCAAAGGCGTGTATGATCTCCGCCGGCATGGTTTCCAGCCCCACGCCGATGGGGAAATTTTCATGGCTGCGCTGGGTCTGGGCGCCCCAGTATTTGTCGGCGGGAACCCGGACTTCCCCCATAGAGTCATGCTCGATACGGTACTCCATATTTTTCTCCTTCCTGTTGGTTCGCCCCCATGCGGTAGGGCAAAATGTACGGAACTGCAATTGTTTTCATTATAAACAACGTTCCGGAAGGTGTCAATCCGCAAAACCGGGGGCGCAGGTTCCGGCAGGCGGCCACAGTGGTAATTTTACATAAAAAAATATGCTGAAATTCGTCAATTCGCCAAAAATTCAAAATTTATCCATGGAGAATCCATCTGTTAATTGTCAATTCACTTGACAAAATACCAGACGAATGGTACAGTAAAATCAAAGCGAAACCGGGTTTCCCGGATTCCTGTTTAACAAAGGAGAGACTGCCATGAAGCGTTCCGAAGTCAACAAAGCGCTGCGGGAGCTGGAGGCCATGTGCGAAAAGTACCGCTGCTATCTGCCCCCCTTCTGCCATTTTACCCCGGAGGAGTGGAAAACCAAGGGTCACGAATACGACGAGGTTCGGGACTGCTGCCTGGGCTGGGATATCACGGACTACGGCCAGGGAAATTTCGACAAGATCGGCTTCTCCCTCATCACCATCCGCAACGGAAGCCAGACCATGCGGGAAAAATACCCCAAGGTCTACGCCGAGAAGCTGCTGTTCCTGAAGGAGGGGCAGTATTCCCCCAACCATTTCCACTGGTACAAGACCGAGGATATCATCAACCGGGGCGGCGGAAACGTGCTGATCCGGGTGTATAATTCCCACCCCGACGAGTCCATTGACTACGAAAGCGACGTCACCGTCCATACCGACGGCAGAACCTACACCGTCCCCGCCGGAACCCAGATCCGCCTGACTCCCGGCGAAAGCATCTACATCCAGCAGTACCTGTACCACGATTTCGAGGTGGAGCCGGGTACGGGGGACGTGCTGCTGGGGGAGGTCAGCCAGTGCAACGACGACGCCAAGGACAACCGCTTCAACCCGCCCATGGGCCGCTTCCCGGCCATTGAGGAGGACGAAGCGCCTTACCGCCTGCTCTGCACCGAGTACCCCGCGGCCAAGGACTGAGGAGGACACGGGATGATCGACGTAGTAGCACTGGGCGAACTGCTCATTGATTTTGCGGCAAAGTCCACGGACAGCGCCGGATACCCCACCATGGCTGCCAATCCCGGCGGCGCTCCCGGCAATTTTCTGGCCGCGCTGAACGCCTGCGGCAGAAAGACCGCGTTTCTGGGCAAGGTGGGAAACGATGCCTTCGGCAATCTGCTGCTGGGGACGCTGAAGGGTGCCGGGATCGAAACCAGGGGAATCCGGGTGGACGACAGTGTGTTTACCACCCTGGCCTTCGTGACCTTCGACGAAAGCGGCGACCGCGCCTTCTCCTTCGCCCGGAAGCCCGGCGCGGACACCCAGCTGCGGTGGGACGAGGTGGACAAATCCCTCATTGACGAGGCAAAGGTGTTCCACTTCGGCACCCTGAGCCTGACGGACGAGCCTGTCCGCACGGCAACCCAAAAGGCGGTGGCCTACGCAAAGGTGCAGGGAAAGCTTATCAGCTGCGACCCCAATCTCCGGCTTCCCCTGTGGCCGGACGAGGACGCCGCAAAGGAGCAGATGCTTTGGAGCCTGCATCAGGCGGATGTGGTAAAGATCAGCGACAACGAGGTGGAATTCCTCTGGAACTGCACCCCGGAAGAGGGGGCGGACAAGCTGCTGACGGAATTCGGCGTGTCCCTCGCCATGGTGACGCTGGGGCCTGACGGCTGCCTGCTGAAAACGAAGACGGCTTCTTTCCGCGCCGCCTGCCCCAAGGTGCGTCCCGTGGACACCACCGGCGCAGGGGACATCTTCGGCGGCAGCGCCATGGCAAGGCTGCTGGAGCTGGGCAAGCAGGTCGGCGAGCTGACGGAAGATGACCTGAAATTCATCGGCAGCTTCGCCGCCACGGCGGCCAGCCTGTCCACGGAGCATTCCGGCGGCATTCCCAGCATTCCGGAAAAGGATGCGGTTCTGAAGGCAATGGGATAAAATCTTGACCCGGGGCGACACGTCCCGGGTCATGATCGCTATGGGATTGAGGGGATTCAAATGACGCAGAAGCCGCGCAACGCCGACTACACAAAAGAATACAACCGCAAGGCGGTTCTCCGAATCTTGCGCCGTCAGGCCATGAGCCGGGCAGAGCTGGCCCGCGCCACGGGGCTGACCCGGGCGGCAGCGTCTTTGATCGTGGAGGATCTTCTGAACGCGGGCGTGGTGACGGAACTTGCCCCCCAGTCCGCCGGACGGGGACGCAGCGCAACGCCCCTGGCACTGCGGCCGGACAGCTATTACGCCCTCGCGGTGGATCTGGCGAGAAAAGGCTGCACCGTGGGTCTGTGCGACATCGGCGGCAATCTGCTGCAATCCCGGGAGCTTCCGGAGCAGGGCGACATGGTGGCCGCCATTATTGGGGCGCTTGCAGCCCTGCTGGAAACCGTGGACAAAAGCAAGTTTCTGGGAATCGGCATCAGCGCCCCGGGGCCGCTGGACTGCGAAAGCGGGCGCATCCTCAATCCGCCCCGGTTTGAGTGCTGGCACGGCGTGAACATCGGCAAGCGTCTGTCGAGTGCTCTGGGGCTGCCCGCCTATCTGGAACACGACGTGTGCGCCATGGCGCTGCATCAGCGAAACACAGGGTGCAGCCGGAACTTTATGCTGCTGTTCATTGACATCGGCATCGGCGCGGCCATCGTGTCCGGCGGGGAGCTGCTGGGGAATTTTACCGGCGAGCTGGGTCACACCACCATCCGTTTCGACGGGCGGCTGTGCGAGTGCGGCAGCCGGGGGTGTCTGGAAACCTATGCGTCCATCCCGGCGCTGCTGGAGGGTTCCGGCTTCCGGGATTGGTTCGACCTCGTTGACCATGCGGACGAGCCGGAAGCCCGGCGCCTTCTCGACCAGGAGGCGGTCTACCTGTCGGCGGGCTTAATCAACCTGCTGAATCTGATCCCCGTGGACAGCATCTACCTGGCCGGGGACATCTGCTGCCGGCACGAGCTTCTGGTGGAGCGTCTCCGGCGGGAGATCGGCGGAAAAGCGCTGTACCGGGACAGAAATGAGACCCGCATTTTTCCGGTGAGGGATACCCCCAATATGGGCGTTCTGTCGGCAGCGGAAGTGGTTTTTTCGAGATTTTTTACGGTATAAGCAGAGAGATGACCAGATTGGCCGCTCCCGCCATCAGCATGATCAGAATGGGGCTGAGCTTCGTCTTCCGCAGGAGCAGAAACGCCGCGGCAAACAGGGCGACCATATTCCAGTTCGTTCCGGAAAGGCGGATCGCGCCGCTCCAAAAGGCGTTGCGCAGAATCAGCATCCCCGCCGAAGCGATCATGGCCACCACCGCCGGACGCAGGGAGCCGAGAACGCTCTGCAAAACCGCAATGTTGCGGTACTTTAGGTAGAGCTTTGCAATCAGCGTCACCAGAATGCAGGCGGGGAGAATGCATCCCGCAGTGGCTACCAGCGCCCCCGGAACGCCGGCGATTTTCGTTCCCACGAAGGTTGCGGAGTTGACAGCGATGGGGCCGGGGGTCATTTCCGCGATGGTCACGAGATCGGTAAATTCACTCATGGACAGCCAACCGTGTTCGGTGACAATCTGCGCCTGAATGAGCGGCATGGCGGCGTAGCCGCCGCCGAAGCTCAGGGCGCCGATTTGCAGAAAGCTGAAAAGCAGCTGCAAGTAGATCATTTGGCGGTCCTCCTTTGGGAAATCACGGTGCGGATAACGCCGATGACGATACAGGACAGAATGACGTATACCACATTGATCCGGAAAACGTAGGTGGCGGCAAATGCGGTTAACATAATAACAGTGGAGATCACGGATTTCTGCTTCAGGACGCCGCTGCCCATGTCGATTACCACGGAGGCGATGACCGCGCCCACACCGGCCTGCATACCGGAAAGGACGTTGCTGACGATGTAGTTGTCCCGGAACAGCTCGTAAAAAAAGGAGATCACAGTAATAATGAGAAACGGCGGGATGATGGTTGCGATAATGGCGGTGACGGCGCCCAGAACCCCCGCCAGCTTGAAGCCCACCACGATCGCCCCGTTGACGGCGATGGCGCCGGGGGCGGACTGGGCGATGGCAATGAGATCCAGCATCTCGTCCTCCTGGATCCAGTGCAGCTCGTCCACAAATTTCTGCTTCATCAGGGTGACGATAACGTAGCCGCCGCCGAAGGTAAACGCGCTCAAATACAGCGTGGAGAGAAATAATTTTGCCAGAATTTTCTTTTTGTCAGTCATACTTCTACCTCCTCATACCCCCAGTTTACCAACACTTGACTTATTTGTAAAATAGAATTATTATATGAAATGTATAATAAAAACGATATGAATGGAGGAACCGCCATGACGCTGCGGCACATGAAGATTCTGGTGGAGGTTTACCGTCAGAACAGCGTGACCAAGGCCGCTCAGGCGCTGCACCTGTCCCAGCCCTCGGTAAGTCTGGCGCTGCGGGAATTGGAGGATTACTACGGCGTGACGCTGTTCGAGCGGGTGGGACGCCGGATATCCCCCACGGAGTGCGGCCGGGAATTTTACGGCTACGCCGTCCATGTGGTGTCGCTGATGGACGAGCTGGAAACCCGGATGCGGAACTGGGACGCCATCGGCACCGTCCGCATCGGGGCGACGGTCACCATCGGCACCTATCTTCTGCCGGAGCTGGTGCGGCGGTATCAGGCGGAATTTCCGGCGCTGCATGTAGACGTGCAGGTTTGCCGCGCCAGTCAGGTGGAACAGCTGGTTCTGGACAACCGCATTGACCTTGGGCTGATCGAAACCCAGCCGGAGCACGAGGAGCTGGTAGCCGTCCCCTTTTCCCGGGATGAATTGCAGGCCATCGTGCCGCCAAGCTCCCCGCTCGCGGGGCGGGGGGAAGTGGCCATTCAGGAGCTGGCGCAGTTTCCCTTTCTGATGCGGGAGCCGGGGAGCGCCGGGAGGAAGGCGCTGGACGGGTATCTGGCGCTGCACCGGCTTTCGGTGCAGCCCGTCTGGGAAAGCGTCAGCACCCAGGCGCTGATCAAGGCGGTCGTGGAGGGGCTTGGGGTGGCGGTGCTGCCGAAACTCCTGATTCAGCAGGATGTTGCCAGCGGCAACGTGGTGCCGCTGACGCTGCAGGAGCCGCTGCGGCGAACCCTGAATATCGTGTACCACAAGCGGAAATACCTCTCCGAGAGTATGCAGCGCTTCATCGCGCTGTGCCGGGAGACGGGGGAACAGTAGAAAAAAGCACGGTGCAGTCCCGGTAAAAGGGGCTGCACCGTGTTTCATTTAGTGCATTTCTTCGATATGGTAGATGTAATCCAGCGAGGACAGCGCCTCGATGATCTCCACGTGGGTCTTGTATTTTTTCAGCTCCTGGGAGCAGATGGTCAGGGAAATGGAATACACGCTCAGCCCGGAACCGGCGTAGGCCTGGTTGGCTTCGATGTCGTCGATGCGCAGACCTAAGCGGCGGCTCACCGTGACGAAATCCCGGAGATAGAAGCTGCTTTTCAGCTCCATGTGGACTTCAAAATGGTTGGAGCGGTTTTTCAGGTACGCTTCAAAGGCAGGGAAGCCCGCGAGGATACAGAGCAGGAAAACGTACACGATCAGCGTCAGGGCATACAGCCCCGCGCCGGTGGCGAAGCCCAGAATGCAGCAGCTCACCAGTCCCGCCGAGGTGGTCAGTCCCTTGATCTGCCCCCGGGAGGAATAGAGAATGGAATTGGCGCTGACGGAGGTGACGGCCAGCAGCGTCGCCGCCGACAGCAGCGGCAGCTTGCAGCCCAGAAGCACGTATACGTATTGATCCAGCAGCATGGACACCGTGGCGGAGAAGGCCGCAAGCACGAAGGTGCGCAGACCGGCGCTGTGCCGCTTGCTGGAGCGCTCACAGCCGATGGAGGCCGCCAGCGCCACGATCAGCGCGATGCGCAGGAGTGCCGAGCCGAGATTCAGGCCCGCGCTCCAGGCACCAAGCAGACCCGCAATGGGATCCTCTATGGACAGTAGTTCCTTCATTTCCGTTTCCTCCCCGGCATGGCGGTGTTGGCTTTCCCCGGCGTCCCGAAGAACGCCTCCATCTGGGCGGAATGCTCCGCCGCAGCTTCGGTGAATGCCTGTTCGTCCTCGTAATAGGGGTTGTTGTGCTTGGGCAGCTCCTGCTGAATGGCCTGAATCCGGGCAATCAGCAGCTCCACCTCAGACTTTGGCGGCTGCCCCGGCTCCGTAGCCGGAATGGGCGCAAGGTCTTCCAGCTTGTTGGAGTAGGAGCCGGACAGGTACAGCGACAGCTTGGCGCAGGCGGGGCCGATCAGCTCGTATAGCACGCTGGACGCCAGAATGATGGTTTCCAGGGCGTTGCCCACCTCGCCGCCCAGCGTCCGGGCGCCGGTGGCCGCCAGACCGATGGCCACGCCCGCCTGGGGAATCAGGGCAAGCCCCAGGAAATTACGAACCTTTTTGTCCTTTTTCGTCACAAGGCAGCCCAGGAACGCACCGGCATACTTGCCCACGATACGTACCAGAAAATAGAGGATGCCGACCACCACCAGCGGCGTTGTGCCGATGCTCTCGGAGTTGTCCACCAGGGCATCCAAATCAAAGTTCAGACCCGAGCGCACGAAGAACAGCAGCAGAATGGGGGGGCTGAAATAGTTGAGCTGCTGGAACAGCCGCTTGTCGTCGGTGAGGTTCATGTAGACCATGCCCATGGACATGCACCCCAGCAGCGGGGAAACGTCCAGCATGGCGCAGATGCCGCAGAAGGCGAACAGCAGGGCAATGGAGACGATGAGCCGGTTATCCGTGGAGCGCTTGTGGAGCAGCAGCTTCAGGAAGAAGCCGAAGCCCCCGCCCAGCAGAAGCACCAGCGCGTTGATGGCCAATGGCTTCAGCACGGCGCCGGCATGGAACGCGCCGGTGGCCGAGGCCAGCGCCACGGAAATGGCGATGCTGTAGGCAACCAACCCCACCACGTCGTCCAGCGCCACCACCTGCAAAAGGGTGTCCACGAAGTCGCCCTTGGCTTGGGTCTGGCGGATGGTCATAACGGTGGAGGCCGGCGCGGTGGCCGAAGCCAGGGCGGCAAGGACGATGGAGAAATTCAGCTCCAGTCCCAGTACGAAGAAGGTGATGATAAACACCAGCACCGAGGCGAGGATCGCTTCAAACACCGTGATGATCATGACCTTTGCGCCGCTTTTTTTCAGCGTGTCGAATTTGAAGAATTCGCCGGTGCTGAAGGCGATAAAGGCCAGCGCGATATCGGCGATGAAATCCATGCCGTCGATCACGTTTCCCGGCACCAGATTCAGGCAGTAGGGGCCGATGAGGATGCCTGCCACGATGTACGCCGTGACGTTGGGCAGCCGCAGCCGCTTGGTGACGCGGGTGGCCGCGAAGCCGCAGATCAGTATCAGCGCGATGGAAACGATGATCACGGAGACGGTATCCGTAATATGCAGTTTTTCGTAAAATGGGGTCAGCAAAGGACAACGCTCCCTTCTAATATGATAAGTGTGGAGGGCTTTCGGCACACGTGCCGCGAACCGCTCCTGTTGAATTTTTATATGATACACACAAATGGGAAAAAAATCAACCCTTATTTTTTGGAATAAATGATAAAATTCAAAATCTCCGCCGGAACTGCACTGCCGGGGAGAAAAACGAACGCCCGGTATCCCCCCGGGGGGCTTCTCAAATTGACGAAAGGGGGATACAATATCGGAAAACCAATCCGGGAGAGAAAAGCATGGAAGATTGCGCCATTGAAGACAGAGTTGTACGCTATTGGACGATACGGTCCCGCGACTTTGGAGCCGTGCGGAAAAACGAACTGGGCAGCGTCATGGGGCGGCGCTGGCAGGAGGAGTTGGAAGCCCGGCTGCCGCAAGGAACGCCCCTGAACATTCTGGACGTGGGTACCGGCACCGGATTCTTTGCCATCCTCATGGCGCGGCTGGGGCACAGAGTGACGGGCATCGACCTGACCCCCGCCATGCTGGAGGAGGCCGCCGCCATGGCGGCAAGCCTTGGACTGGACATCGCCTTCCGGCATATGGACGCCCAGGAGCCGGATTTTCCGGAGGGTACCTTCGACGTTGTCCTCAGCCGGAATCTGACCTGGACGCTGCCGCAGCCGGAGAAAGCCTATGCCCAGTGGCACCGGGTGCTGAAGCCGGGCGGACTGCTGCTGAACTTTGACGCGGACTACGCGGCCAACGTGCGCAGCGAAAGCACCCAGAACTGCTCCGTAGCGCCGGACAGCCCCTACGGTCACGTGGGCATGACGGAGGCGCTGGTGGAGGAAAACAACGCCATCACCCTGGCGCTGGACGTGGGGCAGAAGCGGCCTGCCTGGGACGAAGCCGTGCTGAAAAAGGTCGGGTTTTCCCGCTGCCGGACGGACTTGACGGTAGGCCGGCGGGTGCTGGGGGAGGCTGACCTGGTTCATGCGCCCATGTTCGGCGTGTTTGCGCAGAAATAATTTCAAACGCCGCGGGGCTTTTTGGTTCCGCGGCGTGATTTCACTATTTTCCGTAATTTTTTATCGATTTACAACCCCCGGGGGGGCTTCCGCTGTCCCCTTTCCCGTGCTAGTATATGGCTATACAAACACACGTTCCCAAAATTCCCCCTCGCTGTTCTCACAGTCGGACGGGGGCAGGAGGATTTCATATGAACCGGTTTGCTACTTATGAGGAAGAAAATATCCACTACTGGACGCACCGCGCCCCCGGATACTCCGGCGTGAATCAGGAGGAGCTGGCGACGGATCAGAAGCGCGTCTGGGGACGCACCATTCAGGAGCGGATCGCCGCCCGTTTCCCGGGAAGAAAACCCGGCTCCATCCGGGTGCTGGATGTGGGTACGGGGCCGGGCTTTTTCGCCATCATTCTGGCGAGAATGGGCTATCAGGTGACCGCCGTAGACTATACCGCCTCCATGCTGGAGGAAGCCCGGCGCAACGCGGGCGCCCTCGCGGACAAGATCGCCTTTCTCCAGATGAACGCGGAGGAGCTGATGTTCGCGGATCACAGCTTTGACGTTCTGGTCACCCGGAACGTGACCTGGAATCTCCACGACCCGGAGAAGGCCTACAGCCACTGGACGCGGGTTCTCGCTCCCGGCGGGCTGCTGCTGAACTTTGACGCCAACTGGTACCGGTATCTGTGGGACGAGGAGGCGGAGCTGGGTCACAGGCGGGATCGGGAAAATCTGGCCGTCTCCGACGTGCGGGACGAGAACGCCGGCACGGACGTGGACGCCATGGAGGCCATTGCCCGGAAGACCCCCCTGTCCCGGCAGCACCGCCCCCAGTGGGACCTGCGGGTTCTCGGCCGCTTCGGCATTCAGGCCAGCGCCGACGAAGCCATCTGGCAGCGGGTCTGGACGAAGGAGGAGCGCATCAACAACGCCTCCACGCCCATGTTCCTCATTGAGGGACGGAAAGCGGGACTGCTGGAAAGTTAAGGAAGTGTAAGCTTTCTAAAGGGGATATCCATTTTGAACAAATATATCGGCAAGCGCTTTTTGCAGCTGATCCCGGTGCTGCTGGGCATTACCTTCCTGTCCTTTGCCATGATGCGCGCCGCAGGCAGCGACGCCATTATCGAGCTGTACGGCGACAAGGGCGCGGTGGCCCAGGAGATCATCGACGCCAAGCGGGCGGAGCTGGGGCTTGACCAGCCCTTCCTCGTGCAGTACGGCTCCTGGCTGAAGGGGCTGCTCACCGGCGATATGGGCGTCAGCTACGTTTCCGGGAAGGATGTCTTCGGGACGTTTGTGTCCAAGCTCCCGGCGACGCTGCTGCTGACGGCGCTCTCCATCGGGGCGACGGTGGTCATTTCCATTCCGCTGGGCATCTGGGCGGCGGTGAAGCACGATAAATTTACAGACTATGTTCTGCGGTTTTTCAGCTTCATCGGCAACAGTCTGCCGAACTTTTTTGTGGCGCTGCTGCTGATGCAGCTATTTTCCATAAAATGGAAGTTACTGCCCGTGATTTCCGGCGGGACAACATTGCAGAGCGCCATTCTTCCCACCCTGACCCTGGCCATTGCCATGTCCGCCAAGTACATGCGGCAGGTCAGAGCCACGGTGCTGGAGGAACTGAACAAGGACTACGTTCTCGGCGCGGCGGCAAGAGGCGTGCGCGGGCGGGTGATCCTGTGGAAAAGCGTGCTGAAATCCGCCATGCTCACCATTTTGACCCTGCTGGCGCTGTCCATCGGCAGCCTGCTCGGCGGCACGGCCATCATTGAAAGCATCTTTATGTGGGACGGCGTGGGGAAGCTGGCGGTGGACGCCATCACCATGCGGGACTACCCCCTCATTCAGGCTTACGTGGTCTGGATGGCGATCATTTACGTGATGGTGAATCTGGTCACGGACATTCTCTACCACGTCCTCGACCCGAGAATCCGACTGGGGGTGCAGGCGGGATGAAGACCGGAAAAACCTCCATCGGCGCAGTCAGGCAAAACACGGTGAAAGCCCGCCTGATTCTTTTTTCCGTCCTGGCAATCGCCCTGATTGTTTGCTCCTTCTTTTCGGAGTACCTGACGCCCTATGACCCGTACCTCCAGAATCTGGACATCGCCAAGCAGGCGCCTACCAAAGCCCATCCTCTGGGGACAGACCGGTACGGACGGGACATGCTGTCCCGGGTCATTGCCGGAAGCCGGGCGAGTATTTTTTCCACGCTTTTGCTGGTGGCCGTCATCACGACCCTGGGTACGGCCGTGGGCGTGACCTGCGGCTGGGTCGGCGGTTGGACGGACACGGTGCTGATGCGCGTTTCCGACGTGTTTCTGGCGTTCCCCGGCCTGGTATTCGCCCTGGCGGTGGCGGGGGTTCTGGGGGGCGGACTGCAAAACGCCATTGTCGCGCTGGCAGCGATCTCCTGGCCGAAGTATGCCCGGATCGCCCGAAGCCAGACATTGGCGCAAAAAGAAACCCAGTGGATGAAGGCCGTCCGGCTGTCCGGCAGCAGCGCGGCAAAGATCATCCTCAAGCACATTCTTCCCAACATCATCGGCCCCGTTCTGGTCACGGCCATGCTGGACATCAGAACCATGATGATGGAGCTGGCGGCGCTGAGTTTTCTGGGGCTGGGCGCGAAGCCGCCGATCCCCGAATGGGGCAGCATGATGAGCGACACCAGAAGCCTCATGACCACCTCCCCGTGGATCACCTTCAGCCCCGGCATTGCCATTTTCCTTTCGGTGATGATCTTCAACCTTCTGGGCGACACCATCCGGGACTACGCAGACCCCAAAAGCCGGAGGTAACCATGGAAACCTTATTGAAATACGAGCATGTGGATATCGCCTATCTGGGGCAGCCCGCCGTAGAGGACGTGAGCTTTCATCTGTCCCCCGGCGAAATTCTAGGCATTGTGGGGGAAAGTGGCAGCGGCAAATCCACCCTGATCAAGGCGGCCATGGGCTTACTTGGCAGCGAAGGCCGGGTCACCGGGGGCAGCATCTGGTACAAAGGGCAAAATCTCACCGCACTTCCCCAAAAGGAATTGCGCAAGCTCTGCGGCCCGGCGCTGGGCTATATCTTCCAGAATGCGGGCAGCGCCTTCTGCCCCATCCGCACGGTGGGAGCGCAGCTGTATGAGGCCATGCGGGAGCATGGCAGAATTTCCAAGGCGGCGTTTGAAGAGCGCGCGCTGGAAATGCTGACAAAGCTTGGCTTTGAAGACGGGAAGCGGATTCTCACAAGCTACCCCTTCGAGCTTTCCGGCGGGATGCAGCAGCGGGTGGGCATTGCCGCCGCCATGCTGTTAAGCCCCGGCGTTCTTCTTGCGGACGAGCCGACCTCCGCGCTGGACGTGACCCTGCAGAAGCAGGTGGTGGAGGAAATGCGGATGGTGCGGGACACCTTCGGCACCGCCATCGTCCTGGTCGCCCACAATCTGGGCGTCATCGGCGCCATGGCCGACAACGTGCTGGTGCTGAAGGACGGCAAGACCGTGGAATACGGAAAAACCGGGGATATCCTGACAAATCCCCAGGCAGACTATACCAAGGCGCTTCTTGCCGCCGTACCCCGGCTTCGGAGGTGAAGACATGGAACCGATTCTGAGAGTCAGCGGCCTGACCAAGACCTTCTCCCGGCAGGGGCAGGCGGCTTTTACCGCCGTGAAAAATATCCGCTTTGACCTGTTCCCCGGCGAGTGTCTCGCCATTATCGGGGAAAGCGGCAGCGGCAAAACCACCGCCGTCAACATGATCGCCCGTCTGGTGGACGTGACCTCCGGCTCCGTTTTTCTGGACGGCGAGGACATCACAAACCGGAAAGGCAAGGCGCTGCGGGAGGTTTACAGAGCCATGCAGATGGTTTTCCAGACCCCGGCGGACTCCTTTGACCCCCGCCGCACTCTGGGCGACGGTATCGGCGAAAGCCTGCGAAACGCCGGACTTTCCCGAAAGAAAACCCGGGAAAAAGTGGAAGCCCTCCTGAAAAACTGCGGCCTGCCCCCGGAATTTGCCGGCCGCTATCCCCACCAGGTCAGCGGCGGACAATGTCAGCGGGCGGCAATCGCCCGGGCGTTGGCCATCGAACCCCGGCTCCTGATCTGCGACGAGATCACCTCCGCGCTGGATGTGACGGTGCAGAAGGAAATTCTGGAGCTGCTGAATACCCTGAGAACCCAGCGGGGACGTGACCTCTCCATTCTCTTTATCTGCCACGATATTTCTTTGGTACAGCAGTTCTGCGACCGGGTGCTGGTGATGTACCACGGAGAAATCGTGGAGCAAGGCACCCCGGATGCAGTCATCCGCAATCCGCAAAACGATTACACCAAACGCTTAATTGACAGCGTACTATCATGATGTTATGCCGTGACGTCCGGCAGGACATAAATATTGACTACGAAAGGAATCCATCATGAGAAAGATCATTTCTCTCCTGCTGACTGCCTGTCTGGCAGCTGCACTGCTGACCGGCTGCGGCGGCAAAGCTCCCGAGGGCGGTACGGCAGCCAAAAAAACCATGGTCATCGGCGACACCACCTTCAACTCCGAAAACTGGGAAGAAACCGTTGACCCCCACCGCACCTACAACGGGTGGGCCTGCATCCGCTACGGCATCGGGGAAACCCTGGTGCATTACACCGACGCTATGGAGCTGGAACCCTGGCTGGCCACCGACTGGTCGAACGACGGCGGCTGCACCTGGACGATCACCCTCCGCAGCGGCGTGAAATTCTCCTCCGGCCGGGACATGGACGGCGAAGCCGTAAAGCAGTGCCTGAATCATCTGCTGGAAACCCACGACCGCGCCCCCAGCGACACGAAGATCGTGGACGTGACCGCCGACGGCCAGGTATTGACCGTCACCACCAGTGAGCCAAACCCTGCCCTGATGAACTATCTGGGCGACCCCTACGGCTGCATCATCGATGTGGACGCGTCGGATTTTGAAAACGGCATTGTCGTTGGCACCGGCCCCTACGTTGTAAAGGAGCTGGTCACGGACGACCATCTGACCCTGACCCCCAACACCCAGTATTGGAACGGCACGCCCAAAATTGACGAGCTGACCATCCGCACCCTCAGCAACGGCGACACCCTCTCCGCCGCCCTACAGGCCGGGGATATCGACGCCGCCTACGGCATGGCCTATGAGGCCTACCCCAATTTTGAAAACGGCGGCTATCAGTTCTCCGCCATCCAGACCTCCCGCGCCTTCTTCGGCTCCATGAACATGACCAGCCCCATCATTCAGGACGCCGCCGTCCGCAAGGCCATTGCCATGGGCATCAACAAGGAGGGCTTCGTGAAGACCCTCTTAGACGGCCACGGCGTCGCGGCCAACGGCGCGTTCCCCGACGGCTTCTCCACCTTCGGCGGCGAGCATGTCACGGCGGAAGCCTACGACCCCGAGGGCGCCAAGGCGGTTCTGGAGGAAGCGGGCTGGGTGGATTCCGACGGCGACGGCATCCGGGAAAAGGACGGCGTGAAGCTGACCGTCCGCTGGCTGACCTACCCCTCCCGTCAGGAGCTGCCCCTGCTGGCCGAGTCCGCCCAGGCGTCCCTCAAAGAGATCGGCATTGACGTGGACATCAACTGCACCGCAAACCGCCGGGAGTTTTTGGCGGACATGGGCAGCTGGGATATTTACGCCTCCGCGCTGGTGACAGCCCCCTCCGGCGACCCCCAGTATTTCTTCACCACCTCCTGCGTTCCCGGCATGAGCTACAACTTCGGCGCCTATGATAACCCCGAGGTCACGGCGCTGATCGAGCAGCTGTCCCGGGAATTCGACCCCGCCAAACGGGGGGAGCTGGCGGTGACGCTTCAGCAGATGATTCTGGACGACAACGCCTACGTCTTCTGCTCCTTCCTGCAAATGAACATGATCTCCAAGGAAAACGTCCAAAACTACACCGCCCACGCCTGCGACTACTATCAGGTCACGGCTGACCTCGATATCACGTAAGGCAAAAGAAACCTCTCGACGATCGCCTCCCTTTGTGGTACAATACCCGCAAAGGGAGGTTTTCCTATGGCCGCAGAACAGCCGAACAACATAAAAAAGCCCCTGTGCGCAGGACTGCTGGCCCATGTATGCGCCAGAGGATGAATACCACACAATCATAACCACCGGCCGTGCTGGTGGTTTGCACAGGCCCCTTAGGGCCTATTACTAGCTGAGCCTATAGGCTCGTCGAATTTATGTCGCTTGCGTGAGGTGTCCTGCTGCTATTTGAAATAGCGGTAGGGTACTTCCTTTCCTCATTATCTGAAGCCACCACATTTCTTTTCTTTCATTTTTAGTAGTGCTTCCTCGCTCCGCTCGGATAATTTATTCTGGGCATAGCTAAAGCTTTTTGGAACCACCAGCCGAGCTGGTGGTTTTTTAAACCAGAAAAACCGAACCCATCTTCCGCCGGGAAACGGGTTCGGTTGATGCCATATGGGAATACATTCAACACCGCACGACGCCGCCGTCGAGATTGATGGCTTCGCCACTGATGTTCCGCGCACCGTCAGAGGCGAGGAACAGCGCCAGCGCGGCGACATCTTCGGGCTGCTGGAAACGGCACAGCGGAATTACGGAGGTCTGCTCGCGGGTGATCGCCTCCAGTGTCTTCCCGCTTTCAGCGGCCAGACGCTTGAGAACATCGCGGAACATCTCCGTCTCCACCGAGCCGGGGCAGATGGCGTTTACGGTAATGTCGTGTCTGCCCAGCTCTACCGCAAGGCTCCGGGTAAACCCGATCACAGCGGCTTTTGACGCCGAGTAAGCGGAGAGGTTCGGAAATGCGCTTCTTCCGGCGATGGACGAGATGTTGATGATTCGCCCAGGCAGACCGCATTCGACCAGGCGACGCACGACGTGGCGCGTGCAGAGGAAAACGCCCGTGGCGTTCACGGCAAATTCCTGGTTCCAATGGGCAAGGGTGTCCGTCTGGATGGGGGACGCAGAGGAAATACCGGCGTTGTTCACAAGCACGCGGATCGGCGCCCCGACGGCTTCCTCCGCGGCGGCAAACGTTCGCTCAACCTCGGCTTCCACGGACACGTCGCAGGAGAAGGGGATAAAGCGTGCGCCGTATTCCGCGCCCCATTCAGGCCGCCGCCGACTCAAGCCCACCACAGTGTAGGATGCTTCCAGAAACGCTTCGGCGATGGCGCGTCCGCTTCCCTGAGAGGCCCCGGTGACGATGACGGTTTTGTCGTTCATGTGTAAACCTCCTACAGATACTTTAATTCCCCGGTAAGGGCGCGGATCAGCGCAGCATGCTCGGGGTACTTTTCTATCATGGCAACCCCATCTGCATTTTCATAGTCCTCGGGGACAAAGGCGGGACTCATTGTGGTGGAGAAAAGGGCATATTCACCGCCCGGGAGAAGTCGGGAACCCTGCCATGAGCCGCCCGGGATCACAAGCTGGGGCAGCTGCCCCGCGGCGATGTCGTTGCCGAGGACATGCACAGTCGCCTTTCCGGAGGCGTCTATCTCAAGCAGCTCCAGCGGGTCGCCCATATAGAAATGATAGACTTCGTCGGTTTCCATTCTGTGCAGGTGGGAAAAAGCGTTTTGCGTCATGAGAAAATAGATGGCGCTGCCGCAGCTGCGCCCATTTACGGACGTTTTGCACCGGTATGTCTCGCGGTACATGCCGCCCTCCCGTTCAAGCGGGTGCAGATCCAGCAGCGAGACAAGTTCGTTCGCGGTCGGCCTTTGCATTGTAGAAACACCTCCATGTAAATGTCAGACAAGTTTTCATAAAAAGATGATATCATGAAATTCGTTGGTTTTCAACATAAAAAATAATTACAGAAAACCCGTCTTGACAAAATAGCCTAACGGTGCTATCTTAAACGTGCAAGTTGTCAGACAATTTAGATAAGTGTCCGACACAGAAAGAGGTGGGGTAAGCAAATGGCGAAGGGGAAAGCGAGCAACGAGGTTTACGAGGTCATTTCTTCAAAAATCAGAACCGGCGAATGGGCGCCGGGCTATAAGCTTCCCAGCGAACCCACGCTTGCAGAGGAGTTCGGGGTCAGCCGTGCCACGGTGCGGGAGGCGCTGCAGGAGCTGATTTCCCGGGGCAGGATAAAGCGTGAGCAGGGCAGGGGCACGTATGTCCTCCATGCTACCATCGATTACGGCATGGACGACCTCATGAGCATCACGCGCTTGCTGGAGATGCACGGAGCCGTCGCCTCCACCAAGGATGTGGAAATCGTGATCGGTTCCGCCAGCGCCGAGGACGCGGAAAGCCTCAACATCTCGGAGCTGGAGCCGGTATATACCATCAACCGTACGCGCTGCGCCGACGGCGTGCCAGTGGTATACGATTCGGTTGTAATCCCATGCCGCTATCTGCCCACCCCCAACAGGGAGGATCTTGAGGGGTCGCTGTTTGAAATTCTCGACAAATCCGGCGTGCATATCACCCAGGGGGCAGGCAGGGTCAGCATTCAGACCGCAACCGACAAGGTGAGCGAAAAAATGTCGCTTAACAAGCAGCAACCGCTGCTGTGCATGTTCAACGTCCTTTATGACCAGAACGGAATGCCCGTGATGGTCGCACGGGATTATTACACGAACAGAATCCAGTTCCCGATCAGAAGAACGAGAAAGGACTACATCTAACCAGCAGTGCAATGAGTCGGAGAACCGGCTTGCAAATAAAAATACAACCAGGAGGAAAAACATGAAAAAAATTATTGCATTGGTACTCAGCGTGGTAATGGTGCTTGCACTGGCTGCCTGCGGCGGTCAGAAGGCGGCCAATACGCCCGCTGCCGGCACGGAAAACAATGCGGAAGCCGCTGCCATCAAGGTCGCGCTGCTTCTTTCGGGTTCCCGGGGCGACGGCGCTTACCTCGACTATGTCTGCGCAGGTGCGGACAAAGCGGCGGCGGAGCTGCCCATTGAGCTGAAGGTGCTGGAAATCGCGGACGCGGCTGACTACGAGAGCAACCTTGTTGCCATGGCGGATGCCGGTTACGATGTCATCATCGGCGGCTCCACATGGTTTGCCGAACCCATCACCACACATGCAGCAGAGTATCCCAACGTGAAATTTATCGAGCTTGACGGCGTTGCCGAGGGCGAGAATGTTGTCTCCGTCAATTTCTCCTTCAAGGACGGCGGTTACCTCGCTGGTGTCGCAGCGGCCATGCTCTCCGCCAAGACGGATATCCCCGGCATTGACGGCGCAAAGGTCATCGGCTATGTCGGCGGCATCGACGTTCCCACCCTCCAGTGGATCGAGGCGGGCTACAAGGCCGGCGCGGCGTCCGTTGATCCTGATATTCAGGTCCTGTCTGCCTATGTCGGTTCCTTCTCCGACCCCACCACGGCAAAGGAGCTGGCCATTGCCCAGATCGATGCCGGTGCAAACGTCATCATTGCCTCCGCCGGCGGCAGCGGCCTCGGCGTGCTGGAAGCGGCCAGCGAAGCGGGCGTGTACTGCATCGGCTTCGACCAGTACGAGACCGGCAACTATGCCTCTTCCTTCTTCACCACCGTTGAGCGGGGCATCGATTCCATTACCTATGACGTGATCAAGTCCATCACCGACGGCGATTGGGTCGGCGGTCAGGAGATCGTTTGCTCCGTTGAAAACGGCTATTGCCGCCTGTCCGACATGGAGAACTTCAAGTCCGTCGTGGGCGAGGCATTCCCCCAGGACATTCCCGACCGTATCGACGAGGTCATCAGCCAGATGAAGAGCGGTGAGATCGTCATGAAGGACGAATAATTTAAGGAAAAAACAACACGGATGGCAGAGCAGCTGCCCATGGTACGGATGAGCTTGCTCATCGGGCAGCACTCTGCCATTGCTATAAGCAAATATAAGCACAATTCCGGCATATTGACAGGAAAGGAGCGGCAAACGGCGGGACGGGACATGGAAAAAGAAAATGTGATTCTGGAGCTTCGCGGGATAAAGAAATCCTTTGGGGAAGTTCATGCGTTAAAAAACGCCAATTTCTCGCTGAGGAAAGGAGAAATCCACTCCATCATCGGCGAAAACGGTGCAGGAAAATCCACATTGATGAAAATCATCGGCGGTGTGTACACGGCCGATGAGGGGACGATCGAATACGACGGAGAAACCTACCGGAACCTGACGTCAAAGCAGGCGATCGACATTGGCATCGGCATTGTCCATCAGGAGTTCATGCTTGTGCGGGAGCTGTCCGTTATCGAAAACATCATCCTCGGTAAGGAACCGAAAAAGAGCCTGAGCCGGATCGATTTTTCAAAGGCGGCGGAGCTTTTGAATACCTATATCGACGATTACGGTTTTGACATCCGTTTGAATAAAAAGGTGCGGGACATTCCGGTGGGCGAAGCACAGCGCGTGGAGATCGTGAAGACGCTCTACCGCGGTGCACAGGTCATGATACTCGACGAGCCGACAGCCGTTTTGACACCCCAGGAGACAAAGCTGCTTTTCAACGTTATCCGCAGATTGCAGGCAGCCGGAACGAGCATCATTTTTATCTCCCATAAGCTCAACGAGGTTATGGAGATCAGCGACCGGATTACGATCATGCGCGCTGGTGAAACGGTTGCCACCGTGGAAAAGCAGGAGACGGATAAGAATAAGCTTGCCGCGCTCATGCTTGGTCGCGCCGCGTTCGTCGGCTCGAAGCACGTGGAGCGGGAGGTCGGCGATGACGTCGCGCTGCGGGTAGAGGGGATATACGCCCCCGGCGACAGAGAGCTGTCGAAGATACGCAATATGTCGTTCTCAGTGAAAAAGGGCGAGATTCTTGGCATTGCCGGTGTCGACGGCAACGGCCAGACGGAGCTTGCGGAAGCGCTCATCGGCCTGCGGAAGCTGGATGCGGGAGAAATATACCTCAACGGCGAAAAAATCAGTGCGCTGGACGTAAAGCAGCACAGAGCAAAGCACATCGGCTATATCCCCGAGGACAGAAACACCCGGGGACTCTGGCAGGAGCGGACGATACGGGAAAATCTAGCGGCGCTGCCTCTTCATCAGAAGCAGATGGCGAAGTTCGGCATCATTGACCGCAAGGCGGTGACGGCATACGGCGAGACCGCGGCGGAACGGTTTGACATCCGTCCCCGGGGCATTGGGCATATATGCCGGGGACTGTCCGGCGGCAATGCGCAGAAGGTCGTCGTTGCCAGAGAAATGTCCCAGCCGCTTACGGTTCTGATCGCGTCCCAGCCGACGCGGGGCGTGGACATCGGGTCGATCGAGTCCATCCATGCCATGATCCGCAAGGCGGCGGACGAGGGAACGTCGGTCGTGCTGATTTCCACCGAGCTGGAGGAAATTCTCTCGCTCTCCGACCGCGTGGTCGTCCTTTACGAGGGACAGATCGCAGGAGAGGTAGATGCGGGGAACACCAGCGAGGAGGAGCTGGGCTTGCTCATGACAGGCGGCAGCAGAGCAAAGGGGGACGCGCAATGAGGAAATGGAAACTCAATAAAATAATCGCCCCTCTTTTCAGCATTGTGCTGGTGCTGCTGATTGGCGTTGTCATTATGCTGGTGGTGGGCTATGATCCCATCTACGCCTACGTCCAGCTGATCCGCGGCAGCTTCGGCACAAAACTCAATTTCGGTACGACCCTGGAAAAGATAACGCCGGTTCTGCTCAGCGGGCTTGCCTTCGTGATCGGCATGAAGGGCGATTTCTTCAACATGGGCGTGGAGGGACAGATGACCCTTGCGGCCATCACGACGGCATGGCTTGGCGTCGAGCTTTTCGGCAAGATGCCCGCCGCGCTGGTGGTGATCATTTGCTTCGCGGCATCCATTGGTGTGGCAATGCTTTATGCGCTTATCCCGGCACTTTTGAAGGCATTTCTGAACGCCAATGAAATATGCACCACAATATTACTCAATTATGTTGCGACCCTGTTTTCCACATATTTGTGCCTGTATCCGCTGTATGGCGGTGCAGGCGTGCAGCAGACGGCAAAGCTGGATTCCAGCCTGCTGCTCAAATACATCCTTCCGCCGAGCCGCGCCAACGTGGGTATCTTCATTGCCTTTTTTGCGGTCATTGCGTTTGCGTTCTTCTTCAAACGCACCCGGGCAGGATTCTTCATTCAGGCCACGGGGGAGAACGCGGCCTACGCAGAGAGCATCGGCGTGAAAACCAAGCAGTCTGTGATTGCGGCAGTGGTCATGTCCGGCGCGGTAGCAGGTCTTGCGGGCGTCATAGAGGTGCTGGGTGTGCATGGGCGCTTTGTCAACGCGTTCGCGGGCAACATTCCGCTTTATGGCATGCTTGCCGCGCTGATTTCCAACGGAAGTTTCCTTAGCATGACGATTTACAGCACCCTGATCGGCGTGCTGCAAGCGGGTTCTCTCGGCATGGAGCGTTTTACCGGCCTGTCCGAGGAGCTGATCAACATCCTCATATCCATGTTTATACTTTTTGTCATGATGGATATGAAGCTTGGAAAGGGAAAAAAGAAGCGGAAGCCGGGCAAAGATAAGACGGAGGGGGGAGAAAAAGCATGAGCTGGATATCGATTTTCAGTTGGGGGCTTGTGCAGACGACCCTCCGCGCCTCTACGCCCATCATCTTTGCGGCGCTGGCCGCCGTACTGACCCAGAATGCCGGTATCCTGAACGTGGGCATTGAGGGTGGCATGCTCATCAGCGCGCTGACGGCAGTGTGTGCCAATGCGGCTACGGGAAGCTGGGTTGTTGGCGTACTGGCCTCCATCGCGGCGGCGGAGCTGTATTCGCTGGTGATCGCGGTTGCCCATCTGCGCTTCAAGGCAAACGTCTTTGCCGTCGGCTCCATCCTCAATATCATGGCGGCGTCGCTGACAGGCTTTATTCTGAACACGGCCTACGGTGTGTCCGGACGCCTGGTTCCGGATACTCTCGTCTCCGTCCCGAAGGTGCACTTCCCCCTCCCGGCTGGAAGCGCACTGAGCAACGCAGTGAACGATATGTCGGTTCTTGTGTACGTGGGTATCGTTTGTGTGCTTCTGCTGGGTTTCCTGCTGTACAAAACCGTCTGGGGACTGCGGGTCAGAAGCGCGGGACTGTACAGTGCGGCGGCGCTTACCTCCGGGTTTGACCCCGTCAGGAAAAAATTTGAGGCGATCATGATCTCCGGTATCCTTGTGGGTATCGGCGGAGCGTACATGTCCACGTCCTATGTCGAGATGTTCGTGGAGGGAATGATCAGCGGCCGGGGCTTCATGGGCATTGCCGCCATGTTCTTCGGTGGGGCAAACCCGTTCGTGTCCACCGTCGGCTGTCTCATCTTCGGATTGGCGTATTCTGTCGGCGCGAAGCTGCAATATATGGGCATTCCGACACAGTTTGTGCAGATCATTCCCTACCTCGTCACAGTCGTAATCTATTCCGTTTCCATGTATTCGTTTATCAGGAAAGCAAAAAAAGAAAAGAAGTCAACTGTTTTACAGAAGTGAAAGGAGCAGACCATGTCCAAAGAAAAAGTCATTCCCATTATTGATATTCCGTATAATTCCATCAATCCCCGCGTGATCGTTACCGGCGACCCCTATCGCGCCGAGAAGATCGCCGCGTTGTGCGAGAATGCGACCGTCGTCAGCAAGACCAGAGAGTATTGGACATACAACGGAACCTACAAGGGTGTTCCCGTGACCATCGCCTCCAACGGCTGCGGCGCCGCTGGTGCGCTATTGTGCTTCGAGGGACTGATCCTCGGCGGCGCAAAGGTCATGATACGTGTCGGTACCGGCGGCTTCCTGGCCGACGGATACAAGGCAGGCGATATGCTGGTCATTACGGCCGCAGTGCGGGAGGAAAAGGTGATGGAGCAGGTCGTGCCGCTGTCCTACCCCGCCGTATCCAATATTGACGTTACCCTCAACCTCCAGAAGGCCGCAAAGGCGCGAGGTGTGGACGTCAAGACCGGTATGTGCGTCACCGGCGGTATCTTCTATCCCGAGCTGCTGCCCACGAATCTGCGCCTGTTCCAGAAGGCCGGTGTTCCGGGCTACGAGAATGAGATGTCGTCTCTGCTGGTCATCGCCGGACTTAAGGGCGTCAAGGCGGGCGGCATCATCGCAATGGATGGCCCGTGCTTCGAGTTCGTCGGCTATGAGAATTTTGACCATTACCCCGACGCAATCCAGACGGCAAAGGATCAACAGTTCGTCATCGCCCTAGATGCCCTTGTGGCAACTGAGATTTGAGGTGAGCCATTATGCGGACAATCGAATGGAATTTTGAGAAGAAATGTATCCAGGCCGTAGATCAGACCAAGATCCCCTATTCTTACGAGATCATGGATATCAACACCGTAGATGAGGCAATCGACGCCATTTACGCCCTTGCTGTCCGTGGCGCACCTGCCATCGGCACCTGCGGCGCGATGGCGCTCGCCCTCTATTGCAAGAATCTGCCTGAGCAGACCGCCGAAGCGTTTTACGCGGGACTAGACAGCGAGGCGGCCAGGATCGTTGCTACCCGCCCCACCGCGGTCAACCTCAAGTGGGCGGTGGAGAAGAGTGTCAGCGAGATCAAAGCGGCGGATTTTGACAATACCAAGGAAATTTTCAATAAGCTTGTCAGCATTGCCAACGGCATTGCCGACAAGGAGGTAGAGAATGCAAAGCGCATCGGTGAGTTCGGTGCGACGCTGATCCCCGAAACGGGCGCCAATATCCATACCCACTGCTCCACAGGCCCCCTGTGTACCGTTGACTACGGCCTGGGCATGGGCGTTGTGTATACGGCGATGAAGCAGGGTAAGCCCGTACACGTCTATACAGATGAGACAAGACCCCGTATGCAAGGAACCAAGATCAACACCTTTGACCTCAAGCGCATGGGCGTGCCGTATACCCTCATCTGCGACGACACCTCCGCGCTGCTGATGAAGCTGGGCAAGATCGACATGGTGTTCATCTCCGCCGACCGCGTTGTGGGCAACGGTGATGTGGCGGCAAAGATTGGTGTTTACGGCATTGCCATCTGCGCCAAGGAGCATGGCATTCCGGTGTACTGCTTCGCGCCTACCTCGACCATCGACTATAACCTCAAGAGCGGCGACGACATCAAGCTTGAGCAGAGACCCGCCGACGAGGTGCTTAACATCTGCGGTACATACGTCGCGCCCCCGGATACCCCTGTGCTTAACTACGCGTTTGACGTCACTCCGGCAAAATACTGGACGGCGATCATCACCGAAAAGGGTATTGCATACCCGCCCTTCAGCGAGTCGCTGCTCAAGTTTAAGGACTAAGTATGGAATACGGCAAAGATCTGCTTGCGGCGCTGGCGGTTATTTTCAATTGCCTGCCGAGCGCGATGCTCGCCCTCTCCATGGGGTTTTCCGTGCTTGCCACCGCAATCGGGTTTGCGCTAGGGGCGTTCGGACTTGCGGCATCCGGGCAGGTCGCAGTGTTCTCGTTTCAGCCGGAGACACTGCTGCTCCTTTCGCGGCTTTCCGAGGACAGAAATGAGCGGCTGACCATTACGGTTTGCTCCTCCGCATTCGTGTTTCTCCTGGGCGTAACCGGTATTCTCGGACGCATTGTGACGTTCATCGGCGACGGAGCAATCTATTCGCTTCTCGCCGGTATGGGCGTCATGGTCTGCAAAGTCGCGGTGGATATGCTGGGCGATGACAAAAAGACGGGGCTGGCATCCATTGCCTCCGCCGTCGCCATGTACTGGCTGACCGCAGATCTGGTGTACACCGTCGCTGTGAGCTGCATTGTCTCCGTTGTGTTGTTCCGGTTCGTGTTCAAGGGCGGACATGCCGACGCGCCAACCCATGCCGCGCTCAAGCTTCTCTTGCTCAGGCCGCGCTTTAATGTCAGAGTGGTCAAGGGGGTATTCTCCCTTGCCGCCATGCAGCTTGCGTCCATCATTGCGTACAGTACCGTTAACAATGATCTTGCCGGGATCAGCGGCGGGTTGGACAGCGTTTCCGCCATCCTCGGGGCTTCGGGGCTTGTAAGCGGGATGATGAGCGGCTCCCCCCTTGCGCCGATCATCAGCGCCACGGCAAGCGCGCCCCATCCGGTGCTGTCCGGCGTGATGTTTATGTTGCTCATAGCAGCAATGCTTTTGTTTCGTGTTCTGCCGAAGATTTTCCGGTTTATTCCGAAGCAGGCGATCTGCGGCTTCCTGTTTGTACTTGGCGCGCTGGTGATTTTTCCGAGCAATGCCAGGGCGGCTGTGGAGCTGTCCGCGCTGGCAGGTGGGCTGTCCATCTGTGTGTCGGCATTTGCAGATCCGTTTTTGGGCATTATAGTGGGAACACTTGCATATCGGCTTGCCACGCTCATGTGAAAGGCTCGTAACCTCGCAGTCGCCGAAACTGCATGGAAAAGAATATTGTAAAGCCACCGGATACCGGTGGCTTTACGTCTGTCCAGCGAGAGTGCCTTTGTCAGCGACTCCACATTTCTGATCGACGGCGGTGCGGCGGCAAGCTATTTCTGCGGCTCTCTCAAGCCCGGCGCCGTTTGAGTAACGCGGAAATACGCAACACGACGATTGCATGAGTAAATAATTTGTGAACAGAAAGGTAAAAGCAACCGTAGAAAACGGTCTAGGTACCGTTCCGTTGGCCATGCGGCGTGTGGTTAGTTCGTATTTCCGCAAATACACTCGGCCATAGGGCATCAAAACGGCACCATTTTCACAAGATGTTCATGAATTTGTAACTCATGCAATTGTCGTGAAAATTCCCGCACATCTATCGACTATAACCTCCTTCCATGGTATAATACGGAAAAATGACCATGAAAGGGGGCTACTATCATGCCCGATCAGGAGAAAAAAACACCCTGTGGTATTGGGCTGCTCGCTCACGTGGATGCGGGGAAGACTACGCTCAGCGAGGCGATGCTCTATGAAGCCGGGGCGCGGCGCACCCTGGGACGGGTCGATCATCAGGACGCATTCTTAGATACCCACGCCCTGGAACGGGCAAGAGGCATCACCATTTTTTCCAAACAGGCGCTGCTGGAAACGGAGCACCGCGCCGTCACCCTGGTGGATACCCCCGGCCATGTGGACTTTTCCGCCGAAGCCGAGCGCATCATGCCGGTGCTGGACTGCGCCGTGCTGGTCATCAGCGGCACCGACGGCGTGCAGGCCCACACCCTGACCCTGTGGCGGCTGCTGGAACGCTATCAGGTGCCGACGTTTTTGTTTCTCAACAAGATGGACTTGCCCGGAATGGGGAAGGACAGGCTGCTGGCCGAGCTGCGGCAGCAGCTCAGCCCCGCCTGCGTGGACTTTACAGCGTCCCCGGAGGAGATCGCGGAAAATGCCGCCATGTGCGACGAAGCACTGCTGGAAAACTATCTGGAAACCGGCGGCGTTACGGCGGGAAACCTCCGGGCGCTGATTGCCGGACGGAAGCTGTTCCCCTGCTGCTTCGGCTCCGGGCTGAAACTGGACGGCGTAGGGACGCTGCTGGATATTCTGGGCGAATACGCCCCGGAAACGGCTTATCCTGACGAATTTGCCGCCAAAGTCTATAAAATCTCCCGCGATCCCCAAGGAAACCGCCTGACCTGGATGAAGGTCACCGGCGGCAGCCTGAAGGTTCGCTCCACGCTGCGTTATGTCAACCGGAAGAACGAACCGCGGGAGGAAAAGATCGTACAGCTGCGGCGGTACTCCGCCGACAAATTCACCGCCCCGGAGGAAGTTTCCGCCGGGCAGCTGGTCGCGGTGACGGGGCTTTCCGAAACCTACGCGGGGCAGTCTCTGGGAGCGGAACCGGCGGGGCAGCCCTATGTGCTGGAGCCGGTCATGACATACCGGGTGAATCTGCCCGGAGGTACCGACCCGGCGCAGGTTCTGCCCAAGCTGCGGCAGCTGGAGGAGGAAGAACCCCAGCTGCATCTGCTCTGGGAAAGCGGCCAGATTCATGTACAGATGATGGGGCGGGTGCAGCAGGAGATTTTCCGCAGCCTGGTGCAGCAGCGCTTCTCTCTGGACGTGACCCTCAGCGACCAGCGGATTTTCTATAAGGAGACCATCGAAAACACGGTGGAGGGCGTCGGGCATTTTGAACCCCTGCGCCACTATGCCGAGGTGCATTTGCTGTTGGAGCCGCTGCCCGCCGGCAGCGGTCTGGTGTTCGGCACCGTCTGCCCCACGGATGTGCTGGATGCCAATTACCAACGGCTCATTCTGACCCATCTGGAAGAAAAAATCCACCGGGGCGTCCTGGTGGGCGGGCCAATCACGGATATGAAGATCACCTTGCTTGTGGGCAAGGCGCACTTAAAGCACACCGAGGGCGGGGATTTCCGTCAGGCGACCTACCGGGCAGTCCGTCAGGGGCTGATGCAGGCGAAATCCGTCCTGCTGGAGCCATGGTACGCGTTCTGCCTGACCATGCCCACGGAGCAGATCGGCCGCGCCATTACGGACATCCGCGCCATGGGCGGCGAATTCGACGCGCCGGAGGCCGCCGGGGCGCTGTCCACGGTGAAAGGACTAGTCCCCGCGTCGGAGATCAAGGACTACGCCGACACCCTGGCGGCCTACACCCAGGGGCTTGGACGGATGCAGCTGACCCTCCACGGCTACGCCCCCTGCCACAATGCCGACGCCGTGGTCGCGGAAATCGGCTACGACCCGGAGGCCGATCTGGCCAACACCCCGGACTCCGTCTTCTGCGCCCATGGGGCAGGCTTCACCGTCAAGTGGAATCAGGTGAAGGATTACATGCACTTGGAAAGCGGTCTGAAGGAGGAAAAAGCCCCCCAGATTATCACCTGCAACGTCCGCCTGGACGACAAGGAGCTGGAAAAAATCATGGAGCGGGAGTTCGGCCCCATTCGCCGCCCCGTCTACGGCGTCTCCAACCGTCCCGCGGCTGACGATGTCGCTATCCGCACGCCCCGGCAGAAGTATATCATCGTGGACGGCTATAACATAATTTTCGCATGGGACGACCTGGCGGCGCAGGCCAAGGACGATCTGGACGCTGCCCGGCGGCAGCTGTGCGACCGGCTTTCCAGCTACGCGGGCTTCACCAAGAGCCGTCTGGTGGTGGTATTTGACGGCTATAAGCAGAAGGGCAACCCCGGCGAAAAGAGCCAGTTCCACAACATTCAGGTGGTCTACACCAAGGAAGGTCAGACCGCCGATGCTTACATTGAAGCGCTGGCCCACGAGATCGGCCGGGACTACGCCGTCCGGGTGGCGTCCTCCGACGGACTGGTGCAGCTGTCCTCCTTCGGAAGCGGCGTGCTGCGGATGTCCGCCCGGGAGCTTCACGAGGAAGTGGAAGCGGCAAGGTTGGAGATGCAGAAGCATTACCGGAAGTAAAGTATATCATTTTTGGCAAAGAAAGGGATTCCATTTTTGAAAAAAATCATGTATAATGACGGCACAACATTGCCGGGAGGTACTGCCATGCTCCAGACGACCCATTCTGACGACCCTCACGTTCAGGAAAAAATCGACAAGATGGCCAAGCGCGACCGGAAGATCGAACGGTTTTTCCGCTGGGCGCTGAAAATCATGGAGTGGGTCATTGCCGGGATCACCCTCATTGCGCTGGTGGGCGCACTGGGCCTTGAGGTTGCGAACATGTTCACCGAGGGGACGGCGTATTTTGCCGACGTCAGCCACATGCTCCACAACCTGCTGTCCATTGTGGTGGGACTGGAATTCGTGCGGATGCTGATCGACACCACTCCCGCCAACATTCTGGAGGTGCTCACCGTGGCCATCACCCGCCACGTGATCCTGAGCCACGACGACCCATGGAGCAACGTGGCCTGCATCGCCTGCATTGCGGGGCTGTTCGCCATCCGCCGCTTCCTGGTACGCCGCAGTGAGCTGCGTCAGGAAATGGTAGACTCCGAATAAGGACAAAAACAGCCCCGCCGGCCGGCGGGGCTGTTGACAAAACGGAAATTCTGGGATATACTATGGATACAGGGGTGCTGCCAGTAGGTCGGTTCCCCGTCCGATTACAGAGAAGTAACCGAGGCTGTGGGAGTCAGCGGTTACTTCTCTTTATTATTGACTTGGAAAACCAGAGCAATGACAGCAGCAATGAGCATGCAGAATTGAAAAATTCCTTCCCATGTAACATGCATACCTGCCACCCCCTCTCTTTTACGATCGGGGGCAAAAGAAGCATCACCCCCGAAAAAAATCGAGGGGAACCGCCTACCGGGGCGCTGCTGGCAGCACCGTGGACAGCATATCACACGATTCGACAGATTGCAAGGAAAAAAGCGGGGCGTATCGCGGCAATGCCGTGATACGCCCCGCTCGTGAATCCGTTCGGCAAGCTGAAATTTATTTATCCCCTGACTTCCGAATAATCAGCTTCAGGATCATTCCGAAAAGCAATACGACTGCGGCAAACACGCCACAGACCAATATGCTTGTATACCAGGGTGCGGATTGCATTGCATACAGCCCCGGATGTGTTTTATAATCCCAAACAGAGTATAACCCATATCCGATGAATACCCCCACAACAGAACCCATTATGATATTCAATATACGATTCAGCCTGTTCTTCCACATGCCAAGTCTCCTGTAAATTCCGATTTACTCAGGGCAGGCGGCCGGGAGCGGCGCATTTCACCGTTCCTTTTTATCCTCCGCGATACTCACCCGCGGAAAGCGTCCAGCGCCAGCTTGAACGCGCCGTATGCGCCCGCGTCGTTGCCGAGGGACGCCAGGGTAAACCGTGCACCGCTGGCAGCGTGGAATACGTACTTGCGGAAATAGGGAACGATGCCGTCGATCAGCATCTGCCCCGCCTTGCTGACGCCGCCGCCGATGACCACCACCTCCGGGTCAACGGTGGAGCAGACGTTGCCCAGGAACTCACCCATGTAGGCGTAATACTGATCGAGAATCATGAGCGCCTCCTTGTCCCCGGCCTTGCCCGCGTCGAAGATATCCTTGCAGGTCAGGTTTTTAAGCGTCCGCAGGGAGCTGGGGGCGTCAGTGCCGTCCAAGTGGCGTTTGGCCAGACGGACGATGCCGGTAGCGGAGCAGTACTGCTCCACACACCCCCGCTTTCCGCAGTTGCAGGGGACAGTCTCGTCCCGGTTCAGGACGAGGTGGCCGATCTCCGCGCCGGAGCCGTGAGCACCATGGAGCAGCTTTCCCTCCACCACGATGCCGCCGCCTACGCCGGTACCCAGGGTGACGAAGACCATATTCTCACAGCCCTGGCCGCCGCCCTTCCAGAATTCGCCCAGCGCCGCCACGTTGGCGTCGTTGCCCGCCTTTACGGGAAAGCCGGTCAGCTCGGTGAGCTTCTGGGCAATGTTGAACACATCCCAGCCCAGATTGATGCACCGGTTCACCACGCCCTTGGCGTTGACGGGGCCGGGTACGCCGATGCCGAGACCCAGGATATCGGAATCCGGGATTTTGCGCCCGGTGAGAAACGCCCGGACGGACGCCGCGATATCCGGCAAGATCCGGACGCCGTTATCCGAGGTATCCGTGGGGATTTCCCAGTTTTCCAGCATTTTTCCGGTTTCATCAAAATAGGCGATCTTGACGGTTGTGCCGCCGAGATCAATGCCGAATCCGTATTTCATAGTCAGTTCCTCCTGCGTGATAATAAGGTTCTTTCTCCATTATACATATTTCGCGCAAAAAAGCCAGTGAAAAATGAAAAAACTTCGGCACAGTTCCCATGGAAACTTTTTGTGAAGGGGCTTGCGTTTCCGGCAAATTTGCTGTAACATATGAGGGAATCGAATCGATAAACGAAAGGACGTGTCCCACGACATGATTAAAGTTGATATCTCCAATGTATGGGGTCAGGTCACCCTGTCCGACCTGCTGGCCATGGAAAAGGAAGTCGCCGCCGCCCACGCTACGCTGGCGGACGGCACCGGCGCAGGCAATGATTTTCTCGGCTGGCAGAACCTGCCCGTCCGGGAGGCCACGGAGGAAATCACCCGCATCCGGCAGGCGGCGGAGAAAATCCGCAGCGATTCCGACGTATTTGTGGTCATCGGCATCGGCGGCTCCTACCTTGGCCCCCGGGCTGCCATTGAGCTGCTCCAGGGTCCCAACCACAACATCGGTAAGGGCAAGGGCAACCCCCAGATCTTCTTCGCCGGCAACGGCCTGAGCACCCGCCACTGGAACGAGCTGACCCGGCTGCTGGAGGGCAAGGACTTCTCCATCGCCATCATCTCCAAATCCGGCACCACCACCGAACCCGCCATTGCCACCCGCGCCCTGCGCTGGATGCTGGAGCGGAAGTACGGCACCGAGGGCGCCAAGAGCCGCATCTACGCCATCACCGACCCCTGCAAGGGTGCTCTGCGCCAGATGGCTACGGAAGAGGGCTGGGAGACCTTCGTGATCCCCCCCGATGTGGGCGGCCGGTTCTCCGTGCTGACCCCCGTGGGTCTGCTGCCTCTGGCTGTGGCCGGCATCGACATCATGGAACTGATGAACGGCGCCGCCGACGCCAAGGAGAGCTACGACCTGCGCTCCTTTGAAAACCCCGTCTGGCAGTATGCCGCCGTGCGGAATCTGCTGTACCGCAACGGCAAGGCGATGGAAATTTTTGAGAGCTACGAGCCGGGCTTCAAGATGTTCGGCGGCTGGTGGCAGCAGCTGTTCGGCGAGTCCGAGGGCAAGGACGGCAAGGGTCTGTTCCCCGTGACCGCCGAGTTCACCGCCGACCTCCACTCTCTGGGTCAGATGATCCAGCAGGGACAGCGGAACATTTTTGAGACCATGGTTCGCTTCGATCCTCCCGCCGCCCTGTACACCATCGGCTCCGACTGGAAGAATCTGGACGGCCTGAACTACCTGGATGGCAAGACCCTGGACTTCGTGGACGAGAAGGCGTACCTCGGCACCGTGGCCGCCCATGTGGACGGCGGCGTGCCCGTCATCACCATGGACTGCGGCGAGCTGAACGACCGGAAGGTGGGCGAGCTGTTCTACTTCCTGGAGCTGTGCTGCGGCGTTTCCGCGTACATCCTGGACGTCAACCCCTTCAACCAGCCCGGCGTGGAGCTGTACAAGCGCAACATGTTCCAGCTCCTGGGCAAGCCCGGTTACGAGAAGTAAATCTATGTACATAGGGTGGAAAATTCCACCCTATGTTTTTTCCAGAAAAAACATTTGTCTAATCTGCAAATTAGTAGTTGCAAATTAGCGCGATTGCTGGTAGAATGTGCATAAGCCAATATGCTGGCAAGCAAAGGAGGACTTTCCTATGATTCATGTTATTATGGGCCTGAAAGGCTCCGGCAAGACCAAGAAGCTGATCGATGCCATCAACGCGGCTGTGGCGGACGCCCACGGCGATGTCGTCTGCATTGAGTACGGCAAGAAGCTGACCTATGATGTAACCTATAAGGTTCGCCTGGTGGACTCCCGGGAATACGGCATTTCCACCCCCGATATGCTCAAGGGCTTCCTGAGCGGCCTGCACGCAGGCAATTTCGACATCACCAACGTCTTTATCGACAATCTGTACAAAACCATCGGCTGTGACAAGGCTGCGGCTGAGGCATTCGTCTCCTGGTGCGCAAAGTTCGCCGCCGACAACAATATGGAGATCACCATGACCATCTCCGAGGATCCTGCGAACGCCTCCGAGGCCGTAAAGCAGTATCTGTAATCTGGGGTACATCCGCCCCGCCGCAAAAAAGCGGCGGGGCGTTTTCTGCGCTTGAAGCATATTTCATTGTCCCGGATACTTGCATAATAGGAAGAACTCTGTTACACTATAGTGTAAATGCTTTTGATTTGGAGAGAATTATGTCTGCAACTACTTTACAGGAAAACAAAATGGGCGTTATGCCCGTCGGGAAACTGATCGCCAACATGGCGCTGCCCTTGGTTATCTCCATGCTGGTGCAGGCGCTTTACAACGTGGTGGACAGCATCTACGTTTCCCAGGTGTCGGAAAGCGCGGTGACGGCGCTGTCCCTGGCCTTCCCCGTCCAGAATCTGCTGATCGGCTTTGCCGTGGGCATCGGCGTGGGCGTCAACTCCCTGCTTTCCAAGAGCCTGGGAGAGAGAAATCAGGAGGCCGCCAACCGCGCCGCCGGAAACGGTATCGTACTGATGGCCATTGCCACGGTGCTGTTCGTTCTGTTCGGCCTGTTCGGCGTGCGTCCCTACTTTGCCGTTCAGTCCACCAACCCGGAAACCGTGGAGGGCGGCATTGTCTACACCCGCATCTGCTGCGTGTTCAGCCTGGGCTGCTTTGCGTCCATTCTGGGCGAGCGGCTGTTACAGGCCACCGGCCGGACGGTGCATACCATGATTACCCAGTCCACCGGCGCGATCATCAACATCATTCTTGACCCCATCCTGATTCACGGCTGGTTCGGTCTGCCCGCCATGGGCATTGCCGGCGCGGCCGTTGCCACGGTGATCGGCCAGTGGGTCTCCGGCATCATGGTGATCCTGTTCAACCTGAAATTCAACCCGGAGGTGCAGCTGCACAAAAAGTATCTGCCCCTGGAGGGCAAGACCGTGGGCGCTATCCTGACGGTGGGCATTCCCTCCATCGTGATGAACGGCATCGGCTCCGTGATGAATTTCGGCATCAACCAGATCCTGCAGGGCTTTGCCGAGACGGCCACCGGCGTGTTCGGCGTTTACTTCAAGCTCCAGAGCTTCTTCTTCATGCCCCTGTTCGGCCTGAATAACGCCACCATTTCCATCATCGCCTATAACTACGGCGCCCGCAAGCCCCAGCGGATCACCAAGACGCTGAAAATTTCCTGCACCGCGGCGCTGTGTATCATGACGGTGGGTCTGTTGGTGTTCCAGTTCTTCCCGGATGCGCTGCTGGGGATGTTCAACCCCTCCCAGGCATTTCTGGAAATCGGCCGGGTCGCCCTGCGTACCATCAGCTGGAGCTTCCCCATTGCGGCCGTCTGCATTGCTCTGGGCGCCAGCTTTCAGGCGCTGGGCGACGGCATTTATTCCACCATCGTCTCCCTGTGCCGTCAGCTGGTGGTACTGCTCCCGGCGGCCTATCTGCTGAGCCTGACAGGGCAGGTGCAAAGGGTCTGGCTGGCCTTCCCCATAGCGGAGGTGGTCAGCGGCACGGTGACGTTTATCTGCTTCACCAGAATCTACCGCCAGAAGATTAGGCCCTTGTTTCACGTTTTGTAGACGGGTGGTTATTGAGCGCTTACGGAGATATGGCGATGTGTTACTATTTGCCGAAACGCGATCGGGATTATGGAGACACAGAAATGGGAGGTGGCGAAATTCGTCACCTCCCTTGCTGATACATGAACAATGCCTTTACGAAGGTACGTCAGAAGAAGGGGGCTGGCGGTGTGGATTAGATGGAAGTAAGCGAACGCAATCAGGGCAACTTATTGTACATTATCCAGCCGGGAGGTCCCTTTGAAGCGCTGTTATTTTATAGACAAGGCGGCAGCAGCTTGCGCCGCTCCCGCCTTAAAATTATTTTGCTCTATTTGCGCCACAATTCAGTGTTTACACAGAATTTGGAATTGACCCACCAACGGGGCTCCGTAATCCGGAGCCCCGCAGTTTGTTTTGGCTAGGTACTTATGATTGTGCGTTTACGTTCAAACAAGCCGTGCAGCATATTAAAGCTATTGGTTGGGACACCTACCCGCGCATTCATGTGGCTTTCATTTTTCTACCTTTCGCCAAAACAAACCATTTCGTGGAATAATCACCATTCTGTCTCACATACTATAGTAAATTATTGCATGGAGGTTATATTTTTGCTCTCTCTTGAAATACGTCGGAATAATACTACCATCCGCATTCACGATGAATATGTTGACAATACTCCAGAATCCACAATCTCACGTCTGAGCTTCATCGTGACAAACCACTACAAGCAGCAGTGTCGCAGTCAGTATGAGGCCGGTTCGACCGGTTCCATCCCAAGTTCTTCCGTAGAATAAGGGTTCCTTTTCTTTCCGGCAATTCCAAAACAACAACATTGCTTTCGCAGCTTCTTATATGATACAATCTGTGGCGAAAGGAGTTACTGAAATGGAGCAATACGCAATGTATCTCCGCAAATCTCGCTTTGACCGTGATTATGCCGAACTATCCGTTGAGGAAACACTGAAACGTCATAAGGCAATTCTTGACAGAACCGCGGAAGAGCGAGGTTACTACATTGCCCAAATCTATTACGAGGTTGTTTCTGGTGAATCTATTGCAGCACGACCAGAAATACAAAAACTTCTCGAAGCTGTCGGAAATGAATTGTATGCCGGCGTTCTGGTCGTTGACCTTGAGCGTCTGGCAAGAGGTAATAGTGCAGACCAGGCATACATTAGTCAGGTCTTTCAGTTTTCAAGCACAAAAATAATTACCCCAGCAAAAACCTATGATCCAAACAATGAATACGATGAGGATTTCTTTGAATTTGGATTATTCATGAGCCGTCGCGAATACAAAACAATCAATCGTCGTTTGCTTCGGGGCCGCGATAGTTCCGCATCTGAGGGAAAATATATCAGCAGCATCGCCCCTTATGGGTATCAAAAAAAGAAACTGGAAAACGAAAAGGGCTTTACTTTGGAACCCGATCCCGAAGAAGCCGATGTTGTTAAAAAGATTTTTCAGATGTTCTTACAGCACAACGGAACCAAGACGATTGCCAATTATCTTAACGATCAGAAAATCCCCACCCGTCATGGTGATCTCTGGACATACTCGACAATCTCCAACATCGTCACGAATCCTGTTTATGCAGGGAAGATTCGGCGTGGTTGGAGCAAGCAAGTAAAGAGTATGGAAGACGGCGTAGTAAAAAAACACATCAAGCGGAATAAAAACTACGGCGACTATCCCGTATACGAAGGCCTCCATCCTGCCCTTATTTCCGAAGAAATTTTTCTTCGGGCGCAGGAAATTCGTCTTGAAAAGTCACCTGGCACAAAAGTGAAAGGCGATTTTGAACTGCAAAACGCCTTTGCTGGTCTACTGTTCTGCAAGTGCTGTGGAAAAAGGATAGGCCGTACAACACTGGCTGCATCGCAAAACCACCGTGTTCGCCTCAGATGTGTTAATGCCCGGAATTGCCACAACAGTTCTTCCGACTACGACGTGGTTGAAGAAGAAATCGTTAATGCACTGCGACTGTGGTTTGAGGGGTACAAAGTGAAAATAGATACAGTCGGCTATGCGGATGACATCAAGGAATGCAATGCTCAAATCAAGCGTTTTCAACAAGAAATTGATAAGCTGAATGCGCAATTGACGAAAGCATTCAATCTCGTCGAGCAAGGGATTTACACACTCGAGATTTTTCAGCAGCGCAGAGATTCATTGACCAGCTCCATTGCCGATGCCCGTGATCGCCAGCTTCAAGCAGAAAAACTTCTGCTTGATTACGAGGAAAATGAGACCAGCAGAAACAGCTTGATTCCGCAAACCACAGCACTTCTCGAATGTTACGAAGAAATGCGCATTTCCGAGCGAAATGCCATCTTAAAGACAATTTTAGAGAAGATTGAGTACCGCAAAGGGAAGGATGGGAATATCGAAATCGACCTTTATCCCAAACTTCCCAAAAAGTAAATCTCTCGTTGGTATCATAGACGTACCCATGTGCTGGTGAACGATCCGACTACGGGGTACGGGATTTTTATCGAGAATATGCTGGACGCGGCGGGGTAAAAGAGGAATCCCGCGAAAACATCATTAAGGATCCGGAGGCAGCCCCGAGTCAGAAAAAACGCAGTTGTCGAGCGAACCGGCCAGGGTTTATCTGAAAACTGGAAATATGACCAACAGCGAGGGATTTTCCGTCTGATGAAGCCATTTTTTCGCGGGAATACTTTGTGTATTGCAAGGAAAAATGGTGCACAGCAGACGGCGAATTCCTCGCTGTTTTGGCATGATGACGGTTTTCAGCCAGATCCTGCCCGCGCTCCGGCAGCAGCCGATTGATTCAGAGCTTCCCTGGTATCAGAGGCTTCCTAAGCGTGAGCAGGAGCGGCTTTCTCCTTGGGCTTCAGCACGATAAAGCTCTGGGCAGGCAAATGCAGCGTATCTCCCTCCATGGCGGGGGTTCCGACGGTGAAGAGGGGGATATAGGCTCCGTCCAGCCGGCAGGTCTCCTCACCGCTGCCGGGGTTCATGGCGATCAGCAGACTCCCCCGCTTGTAGGCAAACAGGCGGCCGCGGGCAGCGTAGACGGCAAACGGGCTGTAGTTCTGAAGCTCCGGCTCGGCGTGACGCAGGGCAATCAGCCGCTTGACATGGGAGAGCATGGAATTCTCGTCAAGCTCCTGCGCCTGCACGGTGTGCCGCGCGTCGGCTTCCACGGGCAGGTACAAATCCTCTGCCGCGCCCTCGGAGAATCCGAGGTTGGGGCCTGCATCCCACTGCATGGGCGTCCGGGAGCCGGTGCGGTGGTAGCCGCCCTCCTTGGTGGGGATGACCCGATAGTCCATGCCCAGCTCATCGCCGTAGTACAGGAAGGGAGCGCCGGGCATCGTGAAGATCCACGCAAAGGCCAGCCGCCGTTCCGCGTCTGTCAGTCCCGCGGCGGGACGGGGGGTATCGTGATTGCAGGTAATGAAGCACCACAGGCCGTGGTCGCGGCTGTCGTGATATTGGGGCAGGTAGTCCGCAAGGAACCGGCTCACGTCGGCGCCGGAATCCCGGGAGAAGAAGCCGGTATTGCCAATGTAGCTGCCGCAGCCGTCCCGGAGGGTGTAGTCCCGCATCATGGTGCTGTAGCCGTTGCCGTCCCAGTTGAGATAAAAGTCCATGTCAAAGCCGCAGCGCAGAGCCTTGTCCGGATGATTCCACTCGGAAACGAAGGCGGCATCCGGATATTCCTTGTGAATGGCACCCAGAATGTCCCGCCAGACCTCCATGGTGGCAAGCTTTTCCGTGCCGTCATTCTTCACGAGAGACTCCGCCATATCCACCCGGAAGCCGTCGCAGCCCAGATTCAGCCAGAACCGGATCACATCCTTCATGGCCTCCCGGGTCGCAAGGGCGTCAGGACTGGTGATGCTCTGCTGCCAGCGTTCCCGGCGTTCCCGGTAGCCGTAGTTCAGGGCGGGCTGACATTTGAAGAAGTTGATGATATAGGTGGCGCTGCGAGGGTATTCGCCGCCGATGAAGGGCATACCGTCGCCCCCGGCAAAGGCATGATCCGTCCAGATGTACCGGCCGGAATATTCGTTTGGCTCGGCCTCGCCGCTCCTGCGGAACCATTCGTGTTCTTCACTGGTGTGGCCGGGAACCAGATCCAGCAGAACCCGGATCCCCAACGCGTGGGCGCGGCGGCACAGCTGCGCCATATCCTCGTTGGTGCCGTAGCGGGGCGCAATCTTCTTATAGTCCCGGACGTCGTAGCCCGCGTCCTTGAAGGGAGAGTCAAAGCAGGGATTGATCCACAGGGCGTTGCAGCCGAGGCTCTTCACGTAGGGCAGCTTTTCGGTGATGCCGGGAAGGTCGCCGATGCCGTCTCCGTTGGAATCCCGGAAGCTCTGCGGATATATTTCATAAAATACAGCGTCACGAAGCCAGGATGCAGACATAACAATTCCTCCGTTTTTTGTTTTTGTATGGATCATCCGACCAATACCGGAAACTGCCGGGACAGGGGCGGATGGCGGGGCACGGGAAGCCTTCGGATGGTTTCCGGCGGAAATACCACGGACTTCCGCCGCGGGTAGTCTTTCCGCTTCCGGTACGGGGAGAATCGGAAAGCGGCAAATGTATTATAGAAAAAAACGGCGGGGAAATCAAGGGCAATACCGCATAATTTGACAAGAAGGCTCAGCCAGGATTTTTGTCCCAATTCAAAGTTTGGAAAACGAAGGAATACTGTATGTACCCGCAAGGGGTATGCCGCATCCGTAAGCCAGCTTGCGCTGGCAACGGCTGCGCTATATTTCTCGTTTTTCAAACTGAAGAAGTGGGGCAAAAAGGCGGCTGAGACTCGCAGACACAATTGTGCGGTGTTGCCCAAGAGAAAACCGGAAAGAAATCAAGCCGGGAAGCGCATGGGAGGGCTTTGCCGGCGGCATTTCCCCAGGGCATTGGCAGTTTCAACAATTTCTGATGCAACTTTTTATACACACTGCGCGGTTGACTTGTTACGAAAAATCGAGTATTCTTTTTTTAAAGGGAAGTGTGAAGAAAATAACCCTTTAAGCACTCCCCCCGTTTTTTTCCGGCTTTCTGGAAACGATTCCAATTGGAGGACACGGGAACATACCCGGGTATTCTCCCTTTCCGTCCGTCCTATGGAAAGCGCTTTCCGGTCTGCGGGATCAGCCAGCGAATTTATCATATCAAGGAGGAAATGTAAAATGAAGAAGATTCTCGCGCTGCTTCTGACTGTCGGCATGGTTCTTGGCCTGTTTGCCGGCTGCGGTAACAGCAACACAACCCCCGCCGGCACCACCGCTGCCGACTCCGCCGCCGCTGCCGCGGCCGATTCTCTGGACGGCACCTATGACATCACCGTCTGGGTCTCCGAGATGGCCGGTGTAAAGGAACTGACCGAGCAGCAGATCAAGGACTTTATGGAAGAGAACCCCGGCATCGTCATCAACGCCACCATTGAGGGCGTCACCGAGCTCGACTCCGCCACCCAGATGATCACCTCCGTCGAGGACGGCGCCGACCTGTTCTGCTTCGCGCAGGATCAGCTGGCTCGTCTGGTGCAGGCCGGCGCCCTGACCAAGCTTGGCACCAAGGCTGCCGCGGAAGTCACCGAGCTGAACGACAGCGGCGCCGTTGCGGCCGCCACCGTCGGCTCCGATATGTGGTGCTATCCCATGACCTCCGATAACGGCTACTTCATGATTTACGACAGCAGCGTGATTCCCGCTGAGCACGTGGACAGCCTGGAAGACATCATTGCCGACTGCGAGGCCGCCGGCCGCGGCTTCTCCATGGAGCTTGAGACCTCCGCGTGGTACAATGTCGCCTTCTTCTTCGCTACCGGCTGCCACTCCAACTGGACCATGTCCGCCGACGGCAAGAGCTTCGAGAGCGTTGACGACGACTTCAATTCCGACAACGGCGTTATCGCCCTGAAGGGTATGAAGAAGCTGCTGAACTCCACCGCTTACAAGTGCTCCAGCTCTGCCGATGACTTCTCCGCCGCCATCCCCGCCGCCGTCGTCATCGTCGGCACCTGGGGCACCGGCGCCGCCAAGGCCGCTCTGGGCGACAACTACGCCTGCACCGATCTGCCCAGCTTCACCGTGGACGGCAACTCTTACCACCTTGGCTCCTTCTCCGGCAACAAGCTGGTGGGTGTCAAGCCCCAGACCGATCCCGTGAAGACCGCCGTTCTGCAGAAGCTTGCCCTGTACCTGACCAACGAGAAGTGCCAGCTTGCCCGGTTCGACGCCGTGGGCTGGGGTCCCTCCAACAAGGCTGCCCAGCAGTCCGAAAAGGTTGCCGGTGATCCTGCTCTGGCCGCTCTGGCTGCTCAGAGTGCCTACGCTACGCCGCAGGGACAGATTGACGGCTCCTGGTGGGATATCGCCAAGGTTTATGCCACCGCTGCCAAGGAGGCTACCACCGACGAAGAGCTGAAGGCCGCGCTGGAGAGCTATGAGACCTCCATTAAGGGTCTGTTCTCCATGTCCGCCGAGGAGCGGGAGGCCTTTACGGTCATCGGCTCCATCAACGGCGACGGCTGGTCCGTGGATCTTCCCATGACCAAGCAGGACGACGGCAGCTGGCTGACCGATGAGGCCTACCAGATGGATGCCGGCGTTGAGTTCAAGGTTCGTCAAGGCAAGGCCTGGGACGTTGCCTACGGCACCGACGGCAATAACTTCGTGGTCGAGACCGCCGGTACCTACAAAGTCCGTTTGACCCTCAACGGCGGAGAAGGCACCGTGGAGCTGGTTCCCGCCGAATAAGGCAGGCTTCCATCCACAAACGCAGTGACATAGAGTTCTGAGAGGGGGAGCCGCTCGGGTTTGCCCGAGCGGCTCTTTTGAGCTCCCTCTGCCGCTGCCTTCCGAGCCCCGACGGGATTCGGAGCGCGTTCCCTGTTCCGGCCCGGTGTCCCGCCGAAGAAGGAGCCCCGGCACCGCCGGCTTCCTTTTTGGGCGGAACACCGGAAACAAATGGACACCTCCGCAGCCGGCTTTTGGGCGGGCAGCATTTCCCGCCAAAGTGAAAAACGGTTCCCGGAGACAGCCAAATCCAAAAAGAATGGAGGCAGGCGGATAAACGCAGGTTTATCCCGATTGATCATGAAGAAACTGACGGATCTGGAATACCTCAGGCTGAACACGTTTCAGCGTCTGTGGTACAACATTGTCCTGTTCGTTCTCGGCATCCCCGGCTGGCTGGCCTCTTTGGTCAAAGCCGTCGGGAACGGGATCGCAGGCGCTTTCAGGGGCATCCGAAACGAGCTGACGGATTGCGCCACCACCTTTACAAGGGGCAGCTGGAAAACGAAGGTATCCTACCTTGTGATGGGCTTCGGCAATATTGCCCGGGGTCAGGTGCTGCGGGGACTGCTGTTCCTTGTCTTTGAATCTGTGTTCATCGTTTATATGGTCACAACCGGCAGCTACTGGCTGGGCAAGTTCCGCACGCTGGGCGATGTGCCCCCCGGAGAGGTATACAACGAGGTGCTGGACACCTACGTCCGGGTCAACGGCGACGACTCTTTTAAAATTCTGCTGTACGGCCTCCTGACCATTCTCTTCATCATCGCTTTTGTCTACACATGGCGGCTGAACGTGAAGCAGAACCGGATCTCGGAGGAGATCCTTGCCACGGGCAAGAAGCTCAAAAGCGGAAAGGACGACCTTCGTTCCGTCCTGGACGATCAGTTCCACAAAACGCTGCTGGCGCTGCCCATCACGGGCATCCTTGTCTTCACGGTAATCCCGATTCTGTTCATGATCCTCGTTGCCTTCACCAACTATGACGGCGCTCACGACGGCTACAGCAACCTCTTTACATGGGTGGGGCTGAGCAATTTCAACGAGCTGATCAGCTCCAGCAGCGCGGACGCGAACCTCAGCTATACCTTCGGCGAGATCCTTTCGTGGACGCTGATGTGGGCGTTCTTTGCCACATTCACCAATTATTTTCTGGGAATGCTGGTGGCGATCCTCATCAACAAGAAGGGAATCCATTTCAAAAAGCTCTGGCGCGGCATTCTGGTTCTGACCATCGCGGTGCCTCAGTTCATTTCCCTGCTGTATGTCTCCAAGCTCTTCGATACCAACGGCGTCGTGAATGCCATGCTCCTGAAGCTGGGCTTTATCGATCAGTCCATCCGCTTCTGGGAGAATACCACCTCCGCCCGAATCCTCGTCATCGTAATCAACATCTGGGTCGGTATCCCCTATCTGATGCTGGTGAGCACCGGCATTCTGATGAATATTCCGCAGGATCTGTACGAGTCGTCCAAAATTGACGGTGCCAGTATCTGGCAGCAGTATGTGAAGATCACGCTTCCGTACATGCTCTTCGTCACGGGTCCCTACCTGCTGACCCAGTTCATCGGCAATATCAACAACTTCAACGTAATCTATCTGCTGACCAACGGCCGCCCGGCAAGTCCGGATCTTGTAACCAGCGGCGGCAGTGCCACAACTACGGATCTTCTGATCACCTGGCTGTTCAACATTACCACCGGCGCCAGCAGCAACTATAAGCTGGCCGCCGTGATTGCCATCATGATCTTCGTTGTTGTCGCGGTTCTTTCCCTGATCGTCTACAACGTGATCCCGTCTACCAGAAATGAGGAGGATTATTCGTAATGAGCAGGAATCGATCTCACATGGGAATCCGGACGAAAAGTACCGTTTCCAATACTGTGCTCTATGTGATCCTTGTCCTCATGTCCATTATCTGGCTAACGCCCTTTGCGTGCATCTTGCTGGAGTCCTTCCGGACTGAATCCACCGGACGTGTGGGCTACATCATCCCCAAGCAGTGGGGCTTTGATAACTACATCAATCTGTGGACCAAAACGAGCTTCCCCATTTGGTTCCGCAATACGCTGATCACCGCCCTGGCTACGGCGGTGCTGCAAACCCTTATGGTGCTGAGCGTCAGCTATGTTCTCTCCCGGCTTCGCTTCAAGGGCAGAAAGCTGCTGATGAACACCTGCCTGGTTCTGGGCATGTTCCCGGGCTTCGTCACCATGATCGTGCTGTATAAGGTTCTCAGCGGCATGGGGCTGACGGGCGCCAACTCCGTGCCGGGACTGATTCTCGTCTACTGCGCCAGCTCCGGCATGGGATACTATGTGTCCAAGGGCTTCTTCGACACCATCCCCAAGAGCTTGGACGAAGCGGCTCGGGTGGACGGCGCTTCCCGCTTTCAGGTGTTCTACAAGGTGATCATGCCTCTGTCCAAGCCCATTGTCATTTATACCGTTCTCACTGCGTTCATGGCTCCGTGGGGCGACTTCATGTTTGCCAAGTATATCTCCCACAATACGGAGGTGGGCATGAATGTGGCGGTGGGGCTGCAATACTGGATCTCCTCGAAGACCCTGATTGCCACCAACTATACCATGTTCTGCGCGGGCGGCGTGGTGGTGGCGCTTCCCGTCACCATCCTGTTCATGCTCCTGCAGAGGTACTATGTGGAAGGCGTCACCGGCGGCGCCGTGAAAGGATAAGGAGAGAGGAAAGCTATGGCATCTGTAAAATTAACCAACGTCAAGAAGGTCTACGACAAGAAGGTCGTGGCCGTTCACGATTTCAACCTGGACATCAAGGATAAGGAATTTGTGGTCTTCGTCGGCCCCTCCGGCTGCGGCAAATCCACGACCCTGCGGATGATCGCGGGTCTGGAGGAGATCTCCGAGGGTACCGTGGAGATCGACGGTGTGGTGGTCAACGACCTCCAGCCCAAGGATCGGGACATCGCCATGGTGTTCCAGAACTACGCCCTGTACCCCCACCTGACGGTGTTTGAGAACATGGCCTTCAGCCTTCGTTTGAAGAAGGTTCCCAACGATGAGGTGTTCAGGCGCGTCACGGAAGCGGCGAAGGTGCTGGGCATTACCGAGTATCTGACCCGGAAGCCCCGGGCGCTGTCCGGCGGCCAGCGGCAGCGTGTGGCCATCGGCCGTGCCATGGTTCGGGATTCCAAGGTGTTTCTGATGGATGAGCCGCTGTCCAACCTGGACGCCAAGCTCCGCAATCAGATGCGTGCCGAAATCATTCTCCTGCGGAAAAAGATCAACACGACCTTTATCTATGTAACCCATGACCAGACCGAGGCCATGACACTCGGCGACCGGATCGTCATCATGAAGGACGGCTTCATCCAGCAGGTCGGCACCCCCACGGAGGTATTTGAGCATCCCGTGAATCTGTTCGTGGCGGGCTTCATCGGCGCGCCCCAGATGAACACCTTCCGCACGGAGCTGGTGCGGGAGAACGGCAAGTACTATGTGACGCCTCTCGGAAGCCGGATTGAGGTGGACGGTGAGACCGGTGAAAATCTGGCGGCAAAGGCGGTGGACGGTCGCAGTGTGGTTCTGGGCGTCCGTCCGGAGCACATCACCCTGTCCCAGCCGGGCCCCAATGCGATTCCCTGTACCATTATCGTAAATGAAATGATGGGCAGCGAGCTGCACATTCACGCGGAGACGGAGGACGGCGCCCAGCTGGTAGTTCGGGTACCCACCCTCGGCCTGCGCAGACAGGAGCGGGCGGAGCTGGTCAATGGCGCGAAGATCCATGTGAGCTTCCCCGGCGAAGTCATGCACCTGTTCAATCCCGAAACCGAGCGGAATCTGATCTACGGATAAGGCTTCACGGGTAAGCACCGCACCCCAAAACTGCGCAAAAGCCGGTGTATGAAGAGTTTGTGCATCATTTTCCAGCCCCCGCAGGGGCTGGAAAATGGCACGTTATCCATTTTGCCATGCGTTTGCATACCAAGAAGCCCCGCGAGCGTGGGAAAAGACTACATGTTTAATCTCCCCCGGCTGTACCGAAAAATCGGCACAGCCGGGGGAGATTTGCGGTGACGATGGTATCCGGAGCGGTTTTGGATGGCGGTCAGGGAGCGGCGGAGCCGAGGATCAGGGAGGTCTGGGGAGCAAGGCTCAGGACGGTGCCTTCCAGAGACGCTCCGCCCATGCCGATAACCTCCAGAATGGAGCGGCAGGGAATGTCCGTATCCGCAAGATCTACCGTAAAGGGAATGTCCGTGCTGATGTTGTGAAGAATACACAGGGTGCTTCCCTCGTATTCCACGAGAAAGCCGCCGCACTTGGCGCTACCAAGATTCACCTGTGTATAGGTGCCCCGGGGAATCGCCGGGTAGCGGTTTCTTATAGAGATCAGGCGGCAGTAGTAGCGCAGCAGGCTCCCCTCCTGTGCCAGCTGAGACTCTACGGTTCCGTTGGTCTGCTTGGAAGAGGGATAGGTACTGCCCTCCGGATCCCGGGGACTGCTGTCGTCTCCCCAGAGCATGGCAAGCCGCCGGTTGGCATCGGTATTGGCGGAGCCTCGGACGCCCTTCATGCCGATCTCCTCCCCGTAGTACAGGAACGGCGAGCCGCTGCACAGCAGATAGAGATTGGCGGCCATCTGGGGAAAGTGGTTCGCCAGCATCAGATACCCGGCAGAGCGATCCATGTCGTGGTTGGAAAGGAAGCAGACCATCATACCGCCGGGGTTCGCCTGAGAAATCTTGTCCTGAAAAGCGCACATGTAGCTCGTGAACCGGTTGATGTCCTGATCCTTGGCAGCGGAGGCAATGACGCCCTCGGCCTGGGCGGCGGAGAAATTGAAGCAGTTCATGGCCGGATAGTAGGCGAGGATCTCCGACTCGCCGGACCAGCACTCGCCCACAAGATAGACCTCCGGCTTCACGGCTCGGAGCTGGTCGGTGTACCACTTCCAGAACGCCGCGCTGCGGCCGGTTTCTCCATAGTAAAGATACTTGACGGCGTCAAAGCGGAATCCGTCCACGCCCAGCTCCAGATAGTACTTTGCCACGTTCAGCATTTCCTCCCGGACGGCGGGATTGTCATAGTTCAGCTCCGGCATGTCCGGGGAGAAGTTGCACTCGTAATATTCGTCCGCCGTTCCGGGAATCTTTTCGCAGGTGATCCCGGCCGGAAGTGTCTCGCCGGTGTACCAGCTGTAGTAATCGTAGTAGGGATCGTCGGGATTGGCGTCGGCGTGGGACTGCCGGAAGGACTGAAACCATTCGTGGTTCCGGGCAGTGTGGTTGATGACAAGGTCGAGAATCACCTTCACATTCCGGGCATGGCAGGCGTCGAGAAGCGCCCGGAGATCGTCCTCGGTACCGAAGTCCGAGTCGATCCGGTAGTAATCCGTTGCGTCGTATTTGTGATAGGAGGGGCTGGCAAAAATCGGTGTCAGCCACAGCCCCTGTACCCCGAGACTGGTATCCGACAGGAGGTTCCCGTCGTTCAGATAGTCCAGGTGCCGGAGAATCCCGTTCAGGTCTCCCGTTCCGTCCCCGTCGGAGTCGGCAAAGGAGCCGACAAAAATCTCATAGAACACCCGGTAGTTGTCGTCCGTTTTGTCGGCCTCCGTGGGCACGGTCTCCGCCGGAGAGGCCGTGCCGCACCCTGCCAGCACCAAGGCCAGCAGAAGCGCCGCAACGCGAAGAAAAAATTTTTTCATATGTAATCCCGCCTTTGAACTTTTCATCCGAAAATCGTATCAGCATTCAGCACTGCGTCGGGTACGGGCTTCAGCGGATTTCCCGTCCGGAGGAGGGAGAATACCTTCAGGGATTCCAGCGCGCGCCCCGTGCTGTCAAAAAACGCCTGATTGTCCACGGCGCTGCCGCCGTAGTATTTGCCCGCGTCCTCCGGGTCGTAGGAGGCGGCGTAGGAGCTGGCCCAGCCGGAGCCGTACTGCTCCCATTTCCGGCTGTTTTCCGCCCGGCTGTCGCCTCCGGCGCTGATCCATGCGCCCTCCCAGTAGAAGACACCGATGCCGTTTGTCGTGTCCTCCGCCATTGTTCGGACAACGTCCGCCACGGCATCGGCCTGTCCCTGTACGGTAAGGGGATAGGGTTTGGCATAGCTGCCGCCCTCGCCGATGGTATTGCCGAAGAAATCCGTATCCTCCGGGGTGTAGGCGTAGGAGGTTTCCGCTACCATGACCTTCTTGCCGTAGGCTTCGGCAATCTGAGAGAGCACGGCAGCGAGATTCTCCGGCGTCCCATGCCAGTAAGGATAGTAGGAGGTAGCGAATACATCGTAGTCCAGTCGGAAATCGTCCAGCGTTTTCGCGTAGAAGCGCATGGCGTCGGCGTTCTCCGGATTCGTGAAGTGAACGGCCACCAGCGCCTCCGGGAAAATTGCCCGGACGGCTCGGGAGCCGGCCTCCATCAGCTGGCAGATGTTCCCCCAGGCGGTTTCCCCGCAGAGACTGCCGTTGGTCTCATTGCCCAGCTGCACCATGCCTACGTCCACCTTGGCGTCCTTCAGCTGCTGAAGGCAGTCCGTGGTGTAGCGGTTCAGGGCATCGGCCTTTTCGTCGATTTCCATACCGACCCACGCTTTGGGAACCATCTGCTTACCGGGATCGGCCCAGAAATCGGAATAGTGGAAATCGACAAGAAGCTTCATGCCGTACCGGGTGGCTCGCTTGCCGATGGCGAGGGCGGTGCCGATGTCGCAGTTTCCGCCGCCGTAGCCCCGGCCGGAGCCGTCGTAGGGATCCACCCACACCCGAACCCGGATGTAGTTGATCCCGTTTTCGGAAAGGATCTCAAAAACGTCCTTCTCCCTACCGTCAAAGTCATAGTACCGGACGCCGCCCGCCTCCAGCGACGGCACGATGGAGGCGTCCATGCCCAGAATAAAGGCTTCGGTCATGCCCTCAATCCTCGGAACATACAGCGTGTCCGAGGTGACGACCCGCTTCTCCCCGCCGCATCCGGCCAGGCACCCGGCCAGCAGGCAGACGGTCAGCCATGCAAACACCCTTTTCACGGTTCCTACCTCCGTCTCTTGCCGGATTGTGCGTTTATTTTTCGGATTGGACGGTGTCTTCCTGTTCGGGGTTCCGGAATACTTCCACCCGTTCAAGCCGGATCGTCACACGGGTCTGTCCGCCAATGGTGCAGGTAAACAGTGTCAGATCCCAGTCCCCTGCTTCCATCCCCTCCGTGTCCATGGGGTTCAGCGTCTCCCGCTCCACCACCTGGAAGGTCACCACATGCTCATCCATATCCGTAAACAGGACGGTGTCCCCGGGTTGGAGCTCCTTCAGTTTCCCGAAATGGGACGCATAGTTGTGGGCGCAGATGATCAGGTTGTCCTGATACAAGGAGCCTGAATACCGGCAGGGGGCAACCTTCAATGCGGGATAGTCCCACTGGCTGATCACCGGCAGCTCCAGCTCCAGCGACGGAATGCTCAGCACGCCGATGTAGTCCCGGCCGTTGATGGTCTTCACCGGCATCTCCCGCTGGACATCCGGCAGGGATTCCGGAAGGGTCGTGGGTTCGGCTTCGTCATCGCCCGCTTCCGTGGGGAGCGCGTCGCACAGCTGGGCAATGACCTGCCGGGCGGAGTCCCGGGCTTCGTGGGACTCCCGTTCATTGTAAGCCGAAAGGAACAGGGCCGCCGCAATCAGCAGCAGCCCCGCATTGATCCAGACGGTTCCCCGGTTAGCCTTCATCCCTGGCCTCCCGGCGGCGGAACAGACCCACGGCGATGCAGCCAAGCCCCGCACAGGCCAGCACCGGCACCGGCCACCACAGCTGCCCGGTCTGGGGAAGCTTTTTCCCGCCGCCGCCGGAAGAGGGAGGCGCAGTGGGCTTGACCTCCCGTTCCAGATCGGTCTTGGGCTGGCTGGTCACGTCGTATTGGTATTCATCAGCGTAGAGGTAAGGCACGCTCACCAGGAAGGGAGCGGTTTTCCCGTAGCCGGAAGCGGCGGTTTTCTGCACCACCAGATACAGACCGAAGGTCAGGTCGGAAAAGGTCGCGTTGCCGTCTCTGTCGACGGTTACGGGATCGGAGGTGACGGGAGTCAGCTTCTCTTCCAGCGCCGCCAGCCGCCCCGCCAGATCCGGGGACTCGATGTCGCCGAATTCGGGAATGTCCGCCTGAATTGCTTCCACGGGAACGAAGCTGTAGTTGCCGTCGTCCTCCGCCACGTCGCCCACCTTGTACAGGGCAAGCGTGCCGCCGCGGACGGCTTTTCCCTTGTAGGTCATGGAGACGGTGATGCTGCAATGGCCGTTCCGGCTCTCGTCCGGAACCGCGTGGGCGGCGGCGGACAGGGGCAGAGCAAGCAGGAAAAGCAGCGCCAGCAGGCCGGAAATAACATGCTTTCTCATGAAAAAACCTCCTATTTCTTTCTGCGCCTGGGCAGCAGCAGAAGGATCAACAGAATCAGCAGCATGGGGATCGCCACGACGGGCGCCACCAGCATTGGCTCGATCTGGACGGCGTCGGCGGTGACCCGCACGGTTTTGACTTCCTCGATATTGTCGATGCGGTGTCCGCGAACCAGCAGCCGGTGGGTATTGATGCCGTAGGGGGTGCAGGTCACCAGGGTGCAGTAGTCCTCCCCCTCCGCGATTTCCAGCGCGGCGGTATCCTGCGGCTCCACGATGAGGATTTGATCCACCTCATAGGTCAGAATCTCATCCAGCACCCGCAGGAGGAAGGTATCCCCCTCCCGGAGCTTGTCCAGGTTGGTGAATAGCTTGGCGCTGGGCAGACCTCGGTGACCGGAGAGGACGCAGTGGGTGCTCTCCCCGCCTACCGGCAGGCTGGACCATTCCAGATGGCCGACGGCCACCTGTAGGACGGGATCCTCCGTGCCGTGGTAGATGGGCAGGCTCACGTCAATTTCGGGAATCTCGATATAGCCCATGACCCCCTGACCGGATATGTCCAGCAGGCTTTCGTATTCGGCCTTCTGCTCCTCGGAGAGGAGGAAGCTGTTGCTGCGACTACACAGGTTCCGGTTATACTGCCGGGCGGCGTCCCAGATGGCGTCATAGCTGGCGTTGTCGAGAGCGGCCACGTTTTCGGCGTAGGTGGCGATGGCGCGGGTCTGGTGGAAGGAGTTCCAGTAGTCGCTGACGGTGGGGTACAGCAACAGGGACAGCCCTATGAGCAATAGGATCACCAGAACAATGGTGGATAGATGTTTTCGCATACAGGGTTCTCCTTGTGGCTGTGTGCCGGGGAGGGGCGCTCCCCGGCACAGGACTTAGGTATAGAAAGCGGAATTACAGGGTGTGTACTCTCAGGAATTAACGATTGGCATTGCTCATGCGCTTCTTGGTGACCAGCAGGACGACCGCGCCCATCACCAGGACAGCACCCAGTACATAGAAGACGGTGGTGCCCATGCCGCCGGTGGAGGGCAGCTCGGTACCGGCCTTGTTGACAACAACAACGGCGGTTGCGGCGATGTTATCAATTTTGACCGTAACCTTAGTTGCTGTAGTACTCTCACCAGTCTCTTTGCCGTCTTTGTCCAGATACACGGTCTTATTCGTGGTGGCGCTATTGGTCTTGACAGCTTCGACAGTGACAGGGTCAGTCAGCCTGTTATAGCCGTCAGGAGCTTTGACCTCCGTAATTTGATAGTTACCGGTTTTAACACCCTTCACAACGATCACGCCATCGTCAAGTGTGGTGATCTGCTTCGTAAGACCGTCCTTAGCGGTGTCACCAGCATAGATGTAAGCGCCGTCGGTGTCAGCAGTAGACTGCACATAGAACGGGAACTGGAACACAGCGCCGGGCAGGGCAACGCCCTTATTGTTGACCTTCTTCAACGCAATGGCATAGGTGTAGATGGTTTCTTCAGTATGTATCTCGTCGGGATCAGGCTGAACATTGCCCTTAGTAGTCCACTTTACAGTGACCTTGTTGGTGTTGCCATCGCCATCAATGGCGGCCTTGTCAGTTACTTTAGCGGTGTAGGTGATGGTGACGGTAGCACCATTGTTATACAGGAACTTACTATTGTCCTCGTCATACCAGTCAATGACGATCTTCTTATCAGTATTAAACTGGACAGTGACATCCTTCTGGTCATCGATGGTCTCGCTCTTGCCATCATTGTCTACAATGATGCTGGTGACTTTCACATCGGACAGGAAGTCGGGCAGGGTATCCTCGATGGTATAGGAAACGATTTCCTTTGCAGCCTCACCAGCGCCATAATAATTGGAGGTCTTGAAACTAACGGTATAGGTGACCGTGTCGCCAATGGAGACATCATCAACATCGGCATTTTTATGCAAGTCTTTAGGTGTAGAACTATTCTTGTCAACAATGGTAACATCTTTCATTGTTGAATCAACGCTGATAAGCTGTTCACCCTGAGAAGTAGTCACAACATAATAGCCCAAAAGCAGTCCATTAAACTTCAGGGCTGAGCCGTCACTTACGGCATGTGAAGTGGATGTTGCAGTTTCCGCCCAAGTCTTCAGGGCAGCTTCCAACCCCGCACTCATTTTGTCCCCATCTTTGGCCTCACCAGTAGCGCTGATATAGCCATTAGTATCCTTAACGAAATAAGTATTCAGGCCATCGGGAATATCGCCGGTGTAAGCGATACTGCTGCCGTCCGCGTTCACGGTCGCGTCAAACAGTTTGTAGATGGTGTAGGTTTCGCCCTTTGCGGCGTTGGAAATGGTAATGGAGCCTTTGCCACCCGTAACCGTTACATCTTGGGCAAAGACTGTGGTGGCCAGGGCGAAGACCATGACCAGGGCCAGCAGGAGACTGGCGAGTTTTCTTGCGTGTTTCATTTTTTGTGCTCCTTCTTTCATCGTAATTTCGAATTGGAATGGTGGCTTTCCGCGTGTCAGGAAGATGCCTCATCCTCCTTTCGACGCTTGCAATGGCTATACAACAGGGTCGCCGCGCCGAAGATCAGCGCCAGGCCGCCTGCGGTATAAGAGGTTGTTCCGGCTCCGCCGGTGTCGGGAAGCTTGTAGCCCCAGGAAATGTCGCGGATGGTCACCGACAGCACCTTCGGGTCGGTGCCGGTGACGGTCAGGGGCGTTCCGGTTTCCCCGGCTTTTTCCAGCGTTCCGTCCGTGTTCTCCGTGGCCGGGTAAAGCGTCGCGTCTTCGTCCCTGACCACCAGAATCCAGGGTCCTGCCGTCATGTAATTTGACGGCGCCTGTGTCTCACGCAGATCGTAGGTGGTATTGCGCTGGATGCCGGTAAAGGTCGCGATGCCGTCTTTACCGGTGGTGACCTTCACGGGGGGTTCTGTCCCCGGTCCTTGCAAGGTGAACTCTGCGCCTTCCAGCAGCTTCGAAGCGTCCACGCTGTCCGTCTTCACGATCTGCAAATCCACCCGGGTCGTCATGATGTTGGTAAAGGCGTTTCCTTCGATGGTCAGGGTGTAAGACCCGTCCGAATTGCTCCCCCGCCCAACCGCGTCGCCAGATCCAGAAGAGCCGCTGGCGGTGTTCGATATCATGCCGTTAAAGTCGAACCATGCTTCGCATCCCGGTGCATAAGAGATATTTGTGATATCACTTGTTTTTTGACTATCCGAACCGACGTTGAAAATGTAATTGTATGTGCCCGTTCCGGTAACGCTCAGGTCGTAATAGTAAGAGCCATCCGAATCCTTTGTCATGGGTTGTCCCGGCCACCTGCCGACTATCTCTTTTCTATCAGCATCCCATATATACACGTACACGTTGTCCCAGTTATTCGTGTTCTGAAAGCGAACCTTGAAGATACCCGTCTGGGAATCTCCCCCGGAGCCGGAGGAACCGCCGCTTTCGCTGCCGTCCAGCGTAACGGAGGCCACATTGTAGCTTTTGAACGTCACGCCCAAAAGGGAAACGGTTTTCTCCTCAATTGTCACCTGGATTGTATGTACGCTCGTATCGTAGGTGATACCGGATTGGCCGCCGTTGACCTCGCTGAGCGTGTAGGTATGGGTCCCGGCCTGGGTATACTGCACGTTGGGCGAAATCGTAAATTGACCGGTAACAGGGTCAGACTCCGCCATTCCAACAACCTCGTTATTACTGTTTTTCAGCTGGAATGTAAAGTCCCGTCCGCTATTCAGCGGTAGGTTGTCCTTAAGCAGGGCTTTGGTACCGGTAATGTTCAGCGCAGGGGTGGCTGTCACAATTGTGTCTTTCTTGCCAAGGATCAGGCCGCCGTTGGTCATGATGCCGCCGCCGTGGATATTGGAACGGTTGCCGGTGATAATCACGCTGGCAGCATCCTTCGCCGCGTTAATGGCCTCCGGATCAGGGGCTGCGGCAAGGCCAAAGAGGTAATTGGCTGTGGCATAGCCGGTTTTGCTGATTGTGATGTATGTTCCGTCACTGGAGCCAGTCCAGTTCGCCGCGCCGCCGCCCAGCATCTGACCAGTAACCAGAGAAATCGGGGCGTTGCCACCTTTGCGCACGCAGAAATGGTCCTGGTGTCCGTTGAGGCGAAAGGTGTCGTTGACTTTGGCGACCGTTGAATCATCATTCTTGCCGTTTCCTCCGTCGGACATATTCACCCCACTATCGGAATTTTCGTAAATCGCCGCGCCTTCGGTATGCGTGATCAACGTCTCGCCGGTGGGGCAGGCCGCCACGCCGCCTCCATAACCGCCCGCAGTGTTGGCCGTGATCAAAGCATTGGTAATGTTCAGGTTGCCTTTATCCTGCACGAAAATACCGCCGCCGCCCCAGTCATTGTTGGAATTCGTTATGTTATTGGTAATGTATACCTTGTTCGTTGCCTGAATCACGCCGTTGGTGCCGCCGGCAATACGAAGACCGCCGCCCTCGCCCAGTTCGGCGCAGTTGCTGGCAATGGTTCCGCCGCTCATGGTAAAGCGGACATTGTGGCCAAAGAAGCCCGCGTAAATTCCGCCGCCTGCCAAGCCGGAATAGTTGCCGGTGACATAGCCGCCGGTCATGTTCATAACGGAACTGTTCGCCAGAGCGATGCCGCCGCCGCCGTGGGTGTTGTTGACATCGCCCTGGCAGTCGTTGCAGTCGCATGCCTTATAGTTGTTGGTCACATAGCCGCCGGACAGGTTCAGCGTTCCGCTGTTGACGTAGATACCGCCGCCGTTGTCCCAATGTCCTTTGATGACCTCGTTGCCCGTCACCGCGCCGCCGGAGATGTTCAGCGTACCGCGGCTGACGTAGATACCGCCGCCGGAACGGCCACGGTTGGCCGCAATGACACCGCGCTGGATATTCACCGTTCCGTTGTCAACGTAAATACCGCCGCCGGGCTTGTCGTCACTGCCGCCGCCCACAATATAGCCGCCATTTACGTCCAGCGTTCCGCCGTCCACGGTGACTATATGTTGGCCGCCGGTGTTTTGGAGCACCCCGCTCTGTAGTTCCAATGTAGCCTTGACCAGAATCACCTGTGCAGAAGCCTCCCCACACAGAATCTTTCCGCCAGTGAGGGGGGCTTCATGCTTTTTCAGTGTTTCCGTGGTGCCGGTGCCATTGGCCGTGGATTCTGTGATGTAATACGTCAGGGTATTCTCATTCAGGGTCGCCACATGACCGTAAACGTCTCCGCTGGCATCGGACACGGTCTCCTCAGGGGCTTGCGAGTCCATAATGGTAAGCTTCGCACCGTCGTACACGCCAAAGTACTGCTCGGCCTCGCTGATCTTCAGGGTATGCCCGTTCAAGTCGATGGTAGTGTTCTTCGTAATGCTCAAATTCGCGCTACTGCCGTTATCCGCCGTCCAGGCATCGTTGGTCAGCTTAAAGTTGCCGCCGTTGGTGAACGCGTCCCCGATATAGCCGGACAGATCTTGGAAGGATAGAGCCTGTAGTTCAAATAAAGAGAAGTGATCCGTGTCTACCGTCACGTCGCCGTTCTCTCCGGTTTTCGCTTCCATGTCCGTGGCGGTCTGGGCATTCGTATCAATGTGGTAGACCTTGGGGTAAAGCCCCTCCGTGTCAATGCCGCTGAAGGTCACGGTCACGGAGCCGGTTGGCTCGATCTCATCCTCTCCGTGCCACAGGGTGATGTCCAGCAGGTAGCTCCGCTCCGGTTCGGTTTGTTCTTCTCCCAAAATCTGATCGCGAATCGCCCGACGCTCCCCGTCCGTCACCTCGGTCACCGTTACCGTGATTTCCCTTGCCGGATAGGGCAGGGAGGCACTCTCGCCGGTGATGGTCACGGTGATGCCGGTTTCGGTCTGCGCCGTCAGGGTGAATTCCTTCGGCCCCTCCGGCAGGTTGATATAGCCCAGAATCCCGGGGTCGTCCGCCCCATAGGTCAGCAGACGCACCGCGTCCTCCGCGTCGCCTTCCATGGCGGCGAAGCCGGAATCCGTGATCTGCGCCACCAGACCCGCCCGGTCGGCCGTGCCGTCCCCGTCCCGGTCAAAGAGCACCAGATCTCCAACCGCCGGGGTGTGGGACTGTGCCGGTTCAAAGGCATCCGACCAGGACGTGACCCAGCCGCCGCAGTCTCTGTCGACGCCCTCCACCCCGGCGTAATGCAGGCAGAAGGTCAGGAACATGACGTTCCAGTCGCCGTAAGGCTCCCCGCACCACGCGCCATAGCGGGTGTAGCCCTTAACCGTTTCGCCGTCCTCCGCGACAACGTAGTTTTTCGTACTCTCGGCATAGCCCAGCTGGGTTTCGGCGATGGCAAGGGTATCCTGCCGCCAATTCCCGGTCAGCGTCACCCCCGCGAAGGTCTGCTCCCATAGCTCCGCCGTCTCCACGTCCGCGCCGGGGTTCGCGTGGCAGGCAAGACTGTGGGTGTGCTCCTCCGTCCCGCAGACCAGCTCCCCGTTTTCATCCCGACAGGCTTCCCCGTGGGTATGGGCGTCCTTACCGCAGAATACCGTTTCTTCCGGCTTGCAAGCCTCGCTGTGGGTGTGTTCTTCCTGTCCGCAGACCAGCTCCCCGTTTTCACCCCGACAGGCTTCCCCGTGGGTATGGGCGTCCTTGCCGCAGAATACCGTTTCTTCCGGCTTGCAAGCCTCGCTGTGGGTGTGTTCTTCCTGTCCGCAGACCAACTCCCAGGTGCCGTAGCACCGGGCGGTATGCACGTGCGTCGTATCGGTGCAGGTCAGCGTCCCGGTGTCCACCGGCTCCGCCACCGTCTCAAAGCAGGCATCGGAGTGCTGGTGCTCCAGAACCTGAACCTGTCCGCATGTCAGATTGCCGTCAGCGTCAAAGCAGTCGGGCGTGTGACGGTGGAGGACGATCTCCGGTTTCGTGCAGACCAGCACCGGCTGAGCGTCTTCCGCCGAATCCGTGGGCAGGTCGCAGCTCAGAACCTGCTCCCATTCATAGCAGGCATCGGTATGACTATGGTCGCTGTCGGCGCCGCAGATCCGTTCCCGGGACGTCTCATAGCAGCTCTCGTCATGCCGGTGTTCCTCGGATTCTTCCAGGCCGCAGGCAAGCACGGTAGTCTCGGTGTAGCAGGCATCCGTATGGACATGCTCCCCGCAGGCCAGATCGCCCCGCACCGACGTATAGCAGCCCTCCGCGTGGGTATGTCCTTCCGGCAGGGCATAGCAGTCGGCAGTGTGCCGGTGTGCCTCAATCTCGGGAAGCAGACACCAGAGGCTTCCCTTTTCGTCGTAGCAGCGGGAATCATGGCTGTGAACCACAAAATCGGCATACCCGCACGTCGGATTTCCGTCGGCATCATAACAGTCCGCCGTGTGCTGGTGAATTTCCAGCGTCTTCGCGCTGCACACGGGAACCCTTTTCTCAACCGACGTCACCTGCGCATAGCAGGCGTCCGTGTGGGTGTGCTCCGGGATGTCACATTGCTTTTCCAGTGTGATCGCCGGCAGAATCAGCGCATAGGTGGTACAGAATACCACCACACCGGCAAGCACGGTCACTACCCGATGCCGGAGGCGCTTCCTTTTATGCACCCTCGTGTATTTTTCCGCACCCCGCAGAACATCATACCTCATATATCCCTTCACCATCCTTCCTATCTCAACGCGCCGAAGTCCGGCAGAGGCCAGACCCGGAATACGATCCTTCCGACGATTTGCTCATCGGAAATGCAGCCGACCGCGGTACTGCGGGAATCCACCGAGGTGGAACGGTGATCTCCCACACAGAAGTAACGGTTATCCGGTACCTGATAAGGCAGCGCAATGTCACATTCTCCAAGCGCCTTTTCCGTCAGGTACGGTTCCTCCAGCAGCCTTCCGTCCACGGATACATTTCCGTTTTCGTCGATATCCACCCATTGGCCGGGACCGGCAATGCAGCGCTTCACCAGAATCTTGTTTCCCAGGTAGAACGCCACCAGGTCGCCGGGTTCAAAGCCCGAGCCCTTGACGGAGAGGACAATGTCCCCCTCATTCAGCGTGGGCGTCATGGAAGACCCGTAGATCTGCAGCACGGGCATCCAAATGGTAGCAACCAGCACGGCTACGGCCGCAACAACCACAAGTGTATAGACGGTGCTGCGAAGAACGCGTTTATACCGCCGTTTGTATTTTTCTCTGCCAAGCTCCGCCTCCAGCTGTTCCAGAGTCGGGGGCTCGGGAGATTTCCACGATTTCGACTTCATAACTCTCCGCTTCCCTTTTCCGACATAAGACGCACGTTTTCCAGATATTGCTGCGCGGCTTTGTCCGCGGCCTCAAATACACGGTTCAGCTGCAGCGCCGCCTCCGCAAGGGAACCGGCTTTTTCAACCGCTATTCTGCGATCCCGGAGCTGCGCCTCCGCACGCTCCAGCCTGATTTTCAATTGACGGTTTTCTTCCGTCTGCGCAATCAGCATTTCCAGCAGCTCGCTCCGGCTTAACCGTCTCAGTTCCTTATCCGTCATCCGACTTCCCTCCAATCCGCGCTTACGGCTGAAAGCAGAAAAAAGCAACGGTCATTTTCCTGCCCATCCTTCCCACAATGTAGCTAAAAGACCTGATTCCCGGTGAAATGCGGGAATTGGAATCGTTTCCAATCTCTTAATACAAATGATATCACGTTTAACACGTAAATGCAACCATTGATCGTCGAATATTGCGGGTCAGAATTAACGAATTTTCAGCTTTATTTTTGTTAATTATTCCCCAGCTCCGGAAATAAGGCGAAGCATTTCTGCCATCCGTGCGCTTCTGCGCAGGAGATTCTGGAGGACGTATCGGAAATGCCCGGATTTAGAGAAGAGAAAAGGCTCACCCACAGTGTCAGCTACTGAAAACTGCGAAAGGGAAAGCCAGGAATGAGCAGTTTTACCAAAGCAGTGATATCTTTTAAGACTAGTATAGTGCATTTTACCGAACTTGTCAATACTCTGGAACAAGCAATATTCCCCACCCTTTCACGCAAGGCGCCTCAATTTCTCTGTAATTTGACAGTATTTTCTTCGCGAGAGGATATGCCACAATCCGGAAGCTCGATTCCTTTCCGCAAGTAAGGGAACCGTGTCCCCATTGCGGCGTTGCCCTAAGCGTGTCGGAGTTCTGCAAGCTATGTACAATAAATAAAGCAGCACGCCCTGCCAATCAAGGCAGGGCGTGCTGCTATTTTGGAGCAGGATACGGGAGTCGAACCCGCCTTCACAGCTTGGGAAGCTGTTGTACTACCGATGTACGAATCCTGCGTACAGGTGCATTATAGCAGAGCCGCCGAAAAAAAGCAACCTTTTTTTGTCGGAAAAGGGAATCCCGGTTGAGGAAATCCGCCGGATGTGCTATATTTAAGGTAACGACCCGGCGGGACAGAGCCGTGATTTGTAAGGAGAAGCGCGTATGGCAGAATATGAGCTGGTTTACGAGATCAAGAACCTTTGCCGCAACAACCAGATGCGGGACGTGTTCTTTGAAGATGTGGAATGCGACGACCCGGAGGCCTATCTCCGCGGCCGCCTGAAGGGGAAAACCGTGGAATTTTCCACGGAAAAAGGCGCGGGCGGCAGCGTGACCATCCATGCGGTGGTGGACGGGCTGATCCAGAAGTACGTGTTCACGCCGGTGTGACAAAAATGTCCACTTGCGGCCGTCGGATAAATGAAAGTTGGGCAATTTTTCTGAAAAAATTTCGCAAATTATGGGTTGAATTTAGATGGCATATGTGATACGATAAGTTGGTATCGATATGGGCGAAGTGCGCCCGTAGGGCAAAGTCACCATCCGCAGTCAAAAACGGCTCCCGAGCCATGAGTGCGCGTGGTGACGCGGCCTGTATGGACGAAATTCCGACCTGTCGGCCGCTCCTTTTCCGCTTTCGCCGGAAGGGAGAAAACGCGGGAGGGGCTGCGCTCCGAACCTGCGTTACGCAAAATCACTTTTAAGGAGAACCAAACTATGGCACCTCATACCATTGCCGTTGCCGGAAAGGGTGGTGTGGGCAAAACCACTACCTGCGGCATGATCATCGACTACCTGTGCGGCAAGAAGCGCGGCCCCGTCCTTGTGGTGGACGCCGATGCCAATTCCAACCTGAACGAGGTTCTTGGCGTGGAGGTTGAGACCTCCCTCGGCCAGATTCGCGAGGAAATGGCGCAGGCGGAGCTGAAGGGCACCATTCCCAAGGGGATGACCAAGGCGGACTACGCGGAAATGAAGTTCGGCGACGCCCTGATCGAGGACGACGATTTTGACATGCTGGTCATGGGTCGTACCCAGGGCAAGGGCTGCTACTGCTACGTCAACGGCGTACTGCAATCTCAGCTTGGAAAATATCTGCCCAACTATTCCTACGTGGTCATGGACAACGAGGCGGGGCTGGAGCATATCGCCCGGGGGACGCTTCCCCATGTGGACACCATGCTTCTGATTTCCGACTGCTCCCGCCGGGGCGTTCAGGCCGTGGCGAGAATCGCCGAAATGATCGACGAGATGGGTTTGAACCCCGGACAGATGGGTCTGATCATCAACCGCGCGCCGGACGGAAAGCTGGATGACGGCGTCCGTGCCGAGATCGAAAAGCACGGCCTCAAGCTCTTTGGCGTTCTGCCTCACGACGAGGCGGTTTACCGCTGCGACTGCGACGGCAATCCGTCCGCGAAGCTCCCGGACAGCGACCCCATGAAGGTCGCGCTGCGGGGAATTATGCAGTCTATCGGCCTGTAAGCCGGTAACACCTGCGGAACGGAAGGAAAGCGGCGCTTCTTTAGGAGGGAAGGGCTGTGTTCTTTCGCGCTCCGTGCAAAACACATCCATAATTGCGCCGGACGAAAAACGCCCCGCGTGTGGAAAAAATATCAAGGGGGATTACAAATTATGGCTTTCACTGCCAAAACGGCACCCTTCAGCGGCAAGATCAATGCCGTGACGCTGGGCACCGGTGACAAGGCAATCGTCATCGGCGGTCAGAATGTGATGCCGTTTTACACCTTCGATGCTGCCATCGAAAACGCGCCTAAGATCGGTATTGAAATTTCCGATCTGGCAACAGAGTGGGACGCTCCCGCTCTGAAGGAATTCTATGCCGGCTGCACCACCATGGTCGACTTCGCCAAGAAGGCTCAGACCATGCCCGGCGCGGATTTCCTGTGCCTGCACTTTGAGTCCGCAGACCCCAACGGCGCCAACCGCTCCGTTGCCGACTGTGTGGCCGACGCCAAGGCTGTCGCCGAGGCTACCACTATGCCCATCGTGGTCATGGGCTGCAAGAACATCGAGAAGGACGGCGAGCTGTTCAGCAAGATCGCTGAGGCGCTGCAGGGCAAGAACATTCTGGTTCTGTCCGCCCGGAACGAGGACTACAAGACCGTCGGTGCTTCCGTCGCCCTGGCTTACGGCCAGAAGGTGGGCGCTGAGACCGCCGACGACATCAACCTCGCCAAGCAGCTGAACATCATGCTCAAGGGCCTCTCCATCAACCCTGAGAACATCGTCATGAACATCGGCACCGCCGCCGTGGGCTATGGCTTCGAGTACGTGGCCTCCACCCTGGATCGTGTCCGTCTGGCCGCTCTGGCGCAGTCCGATGCCGACCTGCAAATGCCCATCATGGCTCCCGTGTCCCCCGACACCTGGGCTGTGAAGGAATCCACCGCTTCCGAGGAAGATGAGCCCGAATGGGGCAGCCGGGAAGAGCGCGCGATCGGGATGGAAGTCTCCACCGCCGCTGCCAACCTGACCGGCGGTGCTGACGCCGTCATCATGCGTCATCCCGCAGCCGTTGCCACCATCAAGAAGTTCATCACGGATCTCGTGTAATCGGAAGGAGGATACATACAATGGCTTTGAAAGGTCTTGACATTTTTAAGCTGTCTCCTAAGAAGAACTGTAAGGAGTGCGGCAGCCCCACCTGTATGGCATTCTGCATGAAGGTGGCGCAGGGCGCTGTGTCCATTGACAAGTGCCCCTACTTCTCTGATGACGCGAAGGCGATGCTCAACGAGCAGACCGCGCCTCCCATGAAAACCATCGCCGTGGGCGACCACAAGCTGGGCGGCGAGACCGTTCTTTATCGTCACGAGAAGACCCTGGTCAACAAGAACCTGTACGCGGTTTCCGTCTGCACGGGCATGTCCGCAGAGGACGCCGACAAGAAGCTGAGCGAGCTGCAGAAGGTCGACTACGAGCGTATCGGCGAGAGAATGTACGTTGAGTTCGTTTTCGTCGCCAACAAGCAGTCCGATCCCGCCGTCTACGCGGAGCTGGTCAAGAAGGCCGCTGCTACCGGCCGTGACCTGATCCTGGAGTGCTGGGATGTGGAGTGCGCCAAGGCTGCTCTGGCAGTCGCGGGCAAGAACGTCATCCTCGACGGCGCTACCCCCGAAAACTGCGAGGCTATGAACGCCGTCGCCAAGGAGGCCGGCGTTGTTCTGGGCGTTCACGCCGACAACCTTTCCGACCTGTACGACACCGTGAAGAAGCTGGAAGCCGCCGGCAACAAGAACCTGGTGCTGGACGTCACCGGCAAGACCGCCAAGGAGACCCTGGCCAATGCCGTTCTGGTTCGCCGCACCGCCATCAAGGATGGCGACCGCAGCTTCGGCTATCCCTCCATCGTCAACGTAGGCCGCATTGCCAGCGGCGATGACCATCTGCAGACCGCCTACGCTTCCATGTTCACCGAGAAGTACGGCTCCATCATCGTCATGGAGAACATGACCTACGCCCAGGCGCTGCCTCTGTACGGCCTGCGTCAGAACATTTTCACCGATCCTCAGAAGCCCATGAAGGTGGAGAGCAAGATCTATCCGCTGAACGGCGCCGACGAGAACAGCCCCTGCGCCCTGACCGTGGACTTCGCGCTGACCTACTTCTTGGTTTCCGGCGAGCTGGAGCGTTCCAACGAGCCTGTGAACCTGATCATCACCGACGCATCCGGCATGTCCGTTCTGACTGCCTGGGCTGCCGGTAAGTTCTCCTCCACCACCGTCAAGAAGACCTTCGAGACCCTGGACATCGAGAACAAGATCAAGAACCGCACCCTGATCATCCCCGGCAAGGTTGCCGTTATGAAGGGTGAAATTCAGGAGAAGCTGCCCGGCTGGAACGTCGTTGTCGGCCCCACCGAGGCGGTTCAGCTGCCCAAGTACATGAAGGACAAGGAATACGAGGCCGCCGCCAAGGCTGCCGCCGCCGAGAACGCCGCCAAGGCTGCCACCACCGTGGAAGTCAAGGAGCTGTCCTTCGACGAGCTGCTGGCGACCAAGGTTCCCGAGATCAAGGTTGTGGACATGGGCGTCAAGTACAAGGGCCACAACCCCGAGTCCCAGACTTTCGTCACCATCGGCGAGCGCATCCACTGCATCGCGCCCTCCGTCCGCAAGGCTATGGACGAGCGGGATCCCGAGCCGATCCTGAAGCGTGCCGCTGAGCAGATCGCTGCCGGCGCCACCTATCTGGACGTCAACATCGGACCTGCCGAGAAGGACGGTCCCGAGCGCATGATGTGGGCTGTCAAGCTGCTGCAGGAGAACTTCAACAACGTGCCTCTGGCACTGGACACCGCCAACAAGCGGGCTATCGAGGCCGGTATCAAGGTCTACAACCGCACCAACGGCAAGCCCATCGTCAACTCCGCCGACGCCGGTTCCCGTATTTCCAACATTGATCTGGCCGCTGCCAACGACGCCATCTGTATTGCCCTCTGCTCTGCCGACGGCATTGCCAAGGACAACGAAGAGCGCATGAAGCACTGCCACAACATGCTGGAGCGCGGCATGAGCCTGGGCATGGACGCCACCGACCTGTGGTTCGACCCCCTGTTCCTGGTCGTCAAGGGTATGCAGGACAAGCAGATGGAGGTTCTGGAAGCCATCAAGATGTTCGCGTCCGAGGGTCTGAAGTCCACCGGCGGTCTGTCCAACAACTCTAACGGCGCGCCCAAGACGCTGCGTCCCATCATGGACTCCGCTCTGGTTGCCATGGCGATGATGCAGGGTCTGACCTCCGCCATCGTCAACCCCTGCGACCTGCGTCTGATGGAGACCATCAAGTCCTGCGACATCTTCAAGAACCACGTCCTCTACTCCGACTCCTACCTCGACCTCTAATGCCCGTAGGACGGGCGGCCAATGACGTTACGGACTCTGGGTGGTGGTTTGGACATCCTTTGGGCCCCTCGACCGGTGGTGCGGCGGTTGTCGTGCCGAGTGGGGGAGATTGAGGATGGATTTGGCACCGGGTGGTTGACGGACTGCGTTTGCGGTTGTTGACTGGGGTGTCGGATGACCATAACCCCCGGAAGGTCGGCGCTTGGCTGGCCGGGTGACGTGACTGACAGTTTTCCCATGCATTCCATGGCTGGGAGGGAACCTCCCTCCCAGCCGGTTTGCTTTTCTTGCTTTGGAATAATTTACTGCATTTGGAAGCTCCGGCGCTGTGCCGGGAAATAAGTTGGTATATTCAGCCTTCGGGCTTAATATATATTATCTTTAGGATTACATTATTGGGAGGAATTTACATGAGCGTATTAACCGATCTCATTTATGGCGGATCCAATGCCGTTGCGGGACTGACCGAAGGTGCCGTCAACGACGCCATTGCCAAGTACGGCGCAGACAAGGAGATTGCCTTCCCCGATACCGCATACTTTTTCCCCACCATTTATGCTGCCACCGGCGTGAAGGTCAAGACTCTGGGCGACCTACCCGCCTGCGTGGGCGTGCTGAAGAGCCTGATTACCAACCAGGAGGATCTGGCTCAGGCGCTGAACGCAGGTCTTGCCACCGCCGTCGGCGCGGAAATTCTTGAGGGACTGAAATACGTTGACGGCGCGAACCCCTACGAGAACGAGTCCGGCATCGGCTTTGTTCCCGACCCCGTCATCCGTTCTCTGGGCGTGCCGCTGGTCACCGGCGATATCCCCGGCGTGGCCGTCGTGCTGGGCAAGGCGGACAATGCCGAGGACGTGGTCAAGGTGGTCAAGGACTACCAGAGCAAGGGCATCATGACCTTCCTGGTGGGCGACGTCATCGAGCAGTGCGCCGAGGGCGGCGTCAAGATGGGCTTAGAGCTGCGTGTCATTCCTCTGGGACATGACGTGACCGCCGTCATCCATGTCGTCACCGTGGCCATCCGTGCCGCTCTGATTTTCGGCAACATTCAGCCCGGCAATCTGGCCGCTCTGCTGGACTACACCAAGAACCGTGTTCCTGCCTTCGTCAACACCTTCGGCGCCATTGACTCCGTGGTGGTTTCCGCCGGTGCGGGCGCCATCGCCCTGGGCTTCCCCGTGGTCGTGGACATCGACCTGGGCGAGAATCAGGTTCCCGGCGCTCTGGAGTCCGTATGCGACCACGCCGAGACCGTGAAGAAGTCTCTGGAGCTGCGGAACATCAAGATCAAGGTAAAGGAGCTGCCCATCCCCGTGGCCTTCGCCGCCGCCTTCGAGGGCGAGATCATCCGCAAAGCCGACATGCACAACGAGATCTGGTCTGCCAAGAACCCCACTGCCGAGCTGGTGGTGATGCGGGAACTGAATGAAATCGAGGATCACAAGATCACCATCGTCGGCCCCGACTTCGATCAGGCCAAGGATCTGGCTCTGGCGACCTATGTTGAGGTGGCCGGTAAGAAGATGCAGGTGGACTTCGAGTCCGTTATCGAGCGGAAGTTCCACGCCTGGTTCAACTACATGGAAGGCGTCATGCACACCGGCCAGCGCAATCAGGTTCGTATTCGCGTCAGCAACGCGGCTTACGAAGCAGGTCTGCGGCTGAAGGACTTCGCCGAAGTTCTGTACGTCATGATCATGGACGAGTTTGACGCCGTTGTGGACAAGTGCCAGGTCACCCTGATTACCGACGCCGCCCAGGCGGAGAAGTTCCGGGACGAGGTGGCTATGCCCCGGTACAACCAGCGTGACGACCGTCTGGCGTCCATGACCGACGAGGCCGTTGACCGCTACTTCACCTGTATCATGTGCCAGTCCTTCGCCCCCGCCCACTGCTGCGTGGTCACTCCCGAGCGTCTGGGTCTGTGCGGCGCCGTGTCCTGGCTGGATGCCAAGGCTACCTACGAGCTGAACCCCAACGGTCCCTGCCAGCCCATTTTCAAGGAAGGCTGCGAGGACGAGCGCACCGGCCGCTTCCAGTCCGTCAACAAGGCGATCTCCGACGCGACCCACGGCGCTGTGGAAAATGTCACCCTGTACTCCATTCTGGAGGATCCCATGACCTCCTGCGGCTGCTTCGAGTGCATCTGCGGCATTGAGCCCATGTCCAACGGCTTCATTGTTGTCAACCGGGAATACAAGGGCATGACCCCTGCCGGTATGACCTTCGGCGAGCTGGCCTCCTGCACCGGCGGCGGCGTCCAGACCCCCGGCTACATGGGTCACGGCCGTCACTTCATCTCCTCCAAGAAGTTCATCGCTGCCGAGGGCGGCATCGAGCGCATTGTCTGGATGCCCAAGGAGCTGAAGGACGACGTTGCCGAGCGCCTGAACAAGACGGCCAAGGAGCTGTACGGCATCGACAACTTCACCGACATGGTTGCCGACGAGACCGTCACCACCGACTGCGAGGAGCTGCTGAACTGGCTGACCGAGAAGGGTCACCCGGTGCTGGGCATGGAGCCTCTGATGTAATGAAATTGAGATTGCGCCCGGGAAGGAAACTTCCCGGGCGCAGTTTTTTGTGGCTTCCCCTACTGAACGAGGAGAGCCTTCGGGAAATGGATCGCCACACCAGTGCTGCGGCATTGGCTTGCAATGCCCCCCTATTGAGGAGCACATGCGTTCGGTCGGGCTATGACGCCGGGGGGATGAGCCATATCAAATTTAATATAGGTAAAAAAATACTGATTTCGCTGGACAATTTCGGGGAGCTATGTTATACTTGAAAAGAGAATAAAATTTCAGGCGGCGCTATCATTCCGTCCGGGAGTTTCGGCAGTTTTTTGCCGGATGGCAGGGCCTCGCCCAAAAAGAAAGGTGTTATCCTTATGCCAAAAGTCGTATTTCAAATCGAAGGCGGCAAGCCCGTTACCGTCGATTGCAACGTCGGCGATAACCTTCTGGAGCTGGCTCGCCGTGCCAATGTGGCAATCGACGCTCCCTGCTCCGGCAACGGCTCCTGCGGCAAGTGCCGCATCAAGCTGGTGGAGGGGGAATTGGAATCCTACCCCAGCCGCCATATTTCCGACGAAGAATATGCTGAAGGGTGGCGACTGAGCTGTAGCTCAAAGGTCGTTGGCGACTGCACCGTGTTTGTCCCGGATATTGCCAGCGCCTATCAGTCCCGGATGAAAACCGCCGATTTGAGCAGCCCCCAGGAGGTCGCCATTTTCGACGCCTGCCAGAGCCAGCTGAAGCAAAGCGGCATTCACTTTACCAATCGGTTCCGTGCGGTTGACCTGACCATGACCGAGCCGAGTCTGGACGACACCATGCCCGACAACGAGCGCCTGACCTGGGCGCTGGAGGAAGCGCTGGGCGTGGAAAAAGTGGAAATTCCCTTCTGCGTCATGGTGAAGCTGGCGCATGTCCTGCGGGAAAATAGCTTCCACGTGTGCGTGAAGGGCGAATTTCTGGACGATACCTTCCGCTGTATGGAGATTTGCGCTCCGGAGGACACCGCGATTGTCGGCTGCGCCATCGACATCGGCACCACCACGGTCACCATGGTGCTGACCGATCTGACCACAGGCAAGATCCTGGCGAAGGGCTCCTCCGGCAACGGCCAGATTCGATACGGCGCGGACGTTATCAACCGTATCATCGAGCAGGGCAAGCCCGGCGGCAAGAAAAAGCTCCAGGACGCCATTTTGAAGGAGACCCTGAACCCCATCATTGCCAATCTGTGCAAGTCCGCGGGGGTCACCTGCCCGTCCATTCTGCGCATGAGCGTGGGCGCGAATACCACCATGAACCATCTGCTGGTGGGTGTGGACGCCCAGCCGGTTCGGATGGATCCCTACATTCCCAGCTTTTTCCTGTGGAACGACCTGCTGGCGCAGGATTTGAAGCTTCCCGCCAACCCTCTTGCGCCGGTACTCATCGCTCCCAACATCGGCTCCTACGTAGGCGGCGACATCACTGCCGGTACGCTGGCCTCCGGCATCTGGGACAGCGACGCGCTGAGCCTGTTCATCGACCTGGGCACCAACGGCGAGATTGTCTTCGGCAACCGGGACTTCCTGGTGAGCTGCGCCTGTTCCGCCGGCCCCGCCTTTGAGGGCGGCGACATTTCCTGCGGTATGCGCGCCACCGACGGCGCCATTGAAGCCTGCACCGTCGACAAGGTGACCATGGAACCCACCGTTTCCATTGTGGGCGACGCGGATCAAAAAGCCGTGGGCATCTGCGGCAGCGGCATCATCGACATCATTTCCGAGCTGTACCGCTGCGGGATTATCAATGCCAAGGGGCTGTTTGTCCGGGAGGGCGAGCGCGTCCGCCGGGATCATCACGGCATGGGTCGGTATGTCATTGCCTTTGAAAATGAGAGCGAGACCGGCCGGGAGGTGTCCATCAACGAGGTGGACATTGACAACTTCATCCGTGCCAAGGGCGCGATTTTCTCCGCCATTGCGACGCTGCTGCATAGTGTGGATATGCCCGTGGAAGCCATCGAGAATGTCTTTGTCGCCGGCGGCATCGGCTCCGGCATCAACATGAAGAACGCGGTGAACATCGGCATGTTCCCGGACGTGGAGCTGGAAAAGTTCCACTACATCGGCAATTCCTCCCTGTCCGGCGCTTACGCCATGGTCATGAGCGACGAAGCCGCCGCCAAGACCGCGGAGGTGGCCGCGAACATGACCTATCTGGAGCTTTCCACCTATCCCGGCTACATGGATTCCTTTGTGGCCGCCTGCTTCCTGCCCCATACGGACAAGCGGCTGTTCCCCCACTCCATTCAGGAGGCGTAACATGCTGGAGGGAATGCACCATGTGGCGGTGATTGCTTCGGAGGAAGCCCGAACCCTGGATTTTTATGTCAACAAGCTGGGGTTCACTCTGGAGAGCCAAGTCTGGAGGCCGGAGCAGCGGGATTATCTGCGGATGCTGCGGCTGGGGAATTTGGTGCTGGAGCTGTTCATCAAGCCCGACGCTCCTGCCCGGCTGACTCTGCCAGAGGCTCTGGGTCTACGGCATTTGGCCTTCCGGGTAACGAACATTCAGGCAGCTCGGGACTGGCTGAACGCACAGGGCATCGAGACGGAACCGATTTACGAGGACAAGGCAAACGGAGGGCACTATGTATTCTTCCGGGATCCCGACGGTCTGCCTCTGGAACTACACGATTAAGGAATAAGGAATATGCAAGTAGAAAACCACAAAGAAGAAGCCCCCTTTGCCCATTATGCGGAGCTGTTCCGCGATCTGAACCCCGCCGCCGTGGCGGCGAGGCTGTCGGACGTTCGCTGGGACGGGAAGGAATTCACCCTCGGCCTGCTGGGCAGGGCGTTTGCCATTGCCCATCCGGACTACGCCATCCGGGCGCTGGACGGTGGGGCGCTGCCGCCGCTGCCCGCCCAGACGTTTCTGCTGCGCTATCTGCTGGAAAGCAAGGACGTGGTCTGGCAGGGGCAGTGGAAGACCTTCCGGGAGATGCCCTGGGGGGAGATGTACATCAAGCCCTACACCGGCCGCGTGCTGACCCGGGCGGCTTTCACCTTCGGCACCCGTCTGCCAAAGTTCAAGGCCGCCTGCGAAAAAATGCAGGCGCTGCCCCTGTCTCACGGGGACGCGGGCTACCAGTTCGATCTGATCGGCGGCTACCGGATGCAGATTCTCGTCTGGGAAGGAGACGACGAATTCCCCCCCAACGCCCAGGTGCTTTATTCCGACAATTTCGCGGAAGGCTTCGCCGCGGAAGACCGGGTCGTAGCGGGGGATATCCTGATCTCCACGATCAAAAGCCAGATGTAAAAAGGAAAAGGCAGGGCGCTCTTTTGGAGCGCCCTGCTTGCGTTTACTGCAGACCCTGCTCGTAAGCCTCGATCATCTTCTTGACCATCTGGCCGCCGACGGAGCCGGCTTCGCGGGAGGTCAGGTGACCGTTGTAGCCGTTGGTCAGGTTCACGCCAACCTCCCTTGGTGTCTCTTTTACATAGTGAACGTCAAATTGCCTCGGATTGTTCTGAAATCACCCTGCTTTGAGGGAAATTTTCAAGGGATTCAAGACGCAGGCACCCAATGAATTTGTAATATATTTTAACGCTCTGCTGATAGGCGGCATTTTTCCGGGGCGCTCTGACGTAGCCATCGGGTAATATCTTGGGTCCCACTTCAATTCTTTCGACGAAAGTCAGGAGGGTGTCCCGATCCAGAACCGCAATGGTGGTGTATTGCCTGGCAAGATCAAAGAACCGTTTGTAATTGGAACGGATGTCATCGTCAGGGGACGGCGCACTGAGGGCTTCCAAAGCGTTTTCAAGGCCGGAGGCTTCTTTTTCAAGGTCGGCGACCATGACTTCCAATCTGGAATCAGCCAGCTTCCCTTCGGCATTGTCGGTGTACAGCTTTCCGATCGTCCGGTTGATGACATTCAGGCGTGTCCTGGCTTTTTCGATTTTTGCCTCGCGCACCTTTTGGGCGGAGTCGTCGTGGATTTCTTCCAGGACCTGATTTACCAGCTTACTGATTTCTTTGTCGGACAGCTTGATCAGGCTGTTCAAATCCTGACGAACCACTTCAAGAAGGTCGGCGTATTTCATACTGACACCCTCGCAGGGGTTTTCAAACCGCTTGCTTTTGTGGTTGCAGGAAAGAAACCAGTATTTTTCACGCTCGCCCTTGTAAACCGTCCCGGAAGAACACAGCGAATATCCGCAACGGCCGCAAACGGCGATACCACCGAAAATGCTTTTCCGCACATGGTCGTATTGACGGTAGTCACGGCTGCCTTTTCCCAGGTTTGCTTGTGCCTTGTCAAAGGTCATCTGATCAACGAGAGGTTCGTGCGTGTTGGACGTTATGACCCAATCCTCCTGGGGAACGGAAATCTTTTTGCGGGACTTGATGCTTGCCTTGCGGGTTTTCCCAAGCAGCGTATTGCCAAGGTAAACCTGATTCTTTATAATTCGTTTTACTGTGGTGTAATTCCAGCAATCCGTGGCGCGGGCGGCGCCTGTGTCGGAAAAGTTGTCGCGGTACAGTACCCGGTACTTAAGAGGCGTGATTACACCGGCTGCCGTGAGCTCCTGAGCAATTTTGATGCAGGAGTCGCCTGCGGCGGAGCGTTGGAAAATCTGCGCGACGATTGGCGCGGTTTCCTCATCCGGGACTAACCGGTCTCTGTTGCGGGGGTCTTTCTTGTAGCCAAAGGGTGGGCAGGCACAGTATTCGCCTTTGCTTCGCTTCATCCGCAGAACATCCTTAACCTTTCTGGAGCCGTCACGCAGGTATACCTCATTCATTGCGAACTGAAAAGGCGCCATGATATTCTCCGATTCGGAATCGAAATTGTCGGCGATGGCGACATAATGGATCCGGCGCTCCGGAAAGAACTGCTCGGCATAATAGCTGGCCTCCCGCATATCACGCCCCAGACGGGAGAGGTCTTTGGTTATGACCATATTTGCTTTCCCGGCCTGTAAAGCTTTCATCATTTGCTGAAAACCGGGACGTTCAAAATTGCTCCCCGACCAACCGTCATCGACAAAGGAATCCAGAAGAACGATTCCTCGCTGAGCGCAGTAGGCTTCAACGATTTTCCTCTGGTTAATGATACTGGCAGAGGACTGCCCGTCCTGCGCCTCTTCCTGAGACAATCTATAGTAGGCGTAGGCAAGGGAAAGAGAAGTTGCGCTTGTATCCCTCCTTAGAGAAAAATTTGCAGTCGGAAAATGGTTAGATGTTGTTGAATTCATTTAGCATACCTCGTCGTTGAGGTGCTTTCGCCTGAATTATACACATGGGTGGCCGGAGTTGTCAAAGGGAAAGTCTGGGAATGTGCCTGGCGAATCCGCTCACGGATCAGATCGGAAGGCGGTTTTTCACCGACAAATTCACGTTGAACAACGTATGTTATGTTGTTAATTTGCAGCTTGTCCATAGTTTCCCCCCAATCTACATGGTGGATTTTTCCCATTTATGGGGCGCGTTATTCCACCGGGACTGGTTGCGGAGGACTGTGTAATCCCGGCCAAAGCGAATGCCGCCATGGGAACATGGTTCCCTTACTTGCTGAAAGGCATCGAGCCTTTCCCACTTTGAAGCCATGCGGGCGGGCTGACCGGTCGAGGGCGGCCGAGATTGGAGGTTTCTGCGGTATGCGGCGGGTGGGGAGAAAGATTTTTTGGGTATTTATTGGGTTGCACCTTCGGGTGCAACTTTTTTTGTCTTTCGGGGTTTGGATGAAAGGGAGGTTGCTATGGAACGCAAATGCGTAGAGCGGGAACTGAAACAGAGAATTCAGACGGGGACAATCCGGAGGGAGGATGTGACGCGGCGGTTGGCGGAACTGGCGTTCGGGAAAGCCAACGACTGCGTGCGGCTGGCGCTGGAGGATGAGCCGAAGCTGGACAAGCTGGACCTGAGCTTGCTCAGCGAGGTCAAGCGCAACGACAAGGGAACGGTGGAAATCAAGCTCATCGACCGGCTACAGGCGCTGGAACAGCTGGCAACCGTGGCAGACGGGGAACGGACGGACATGGACGATTTCCTGAAGGCGTTGCAGGGCGGCGGGGAAGAATGACGGCCTTTTCACCAAAGCAAAGGATGGTGCTGACCTGGTGGGTGCCGGGGAATCCGAATCGGGGTAAGGAGGCTATCGTGTGCGACGGGGCGGTTCGCTCCGGGAAAACCCTGGCTATGGGGCTGAGCTTTTTCCTGTGGGCCATGAGCTGCTTTCATGGGCAGAAGTTCGGCGTCTGCGGCAAAACGATCGCCTCCCTGCGGAGAAATGTGCTGTCCGAGATTTTGCCGAAGCTGGAGGCGCTGGGGGCGCAGTGGAGGGAAAAACGGACGGACAATCTGCTGACGGTAAAATTCCGGGGGCGGGAAAACCAGTTTTACGTCTTCGGCGGGCGGGACGAAAGCTCCGCGAGCCTGATTCAGGGCATCACCTTTGCCGGGGTTCTGCTGGACGAGGTGGCGCTGATGCCCCGCAGCTTTGTGGAGCAGGCCTGCGCCCGATGCTCCGTCGCCGGGAGCAGGCTGTGGTTCAACTGCAACCCCGCCGGGCCGGGGCATTGGTTTTACCGGACGTGGATTCTGGAGGCGGAGAAGCGGAACTGTCTGCGGCTCCACTTCACCATGGAGGACAACCCCTCCCTGACGCCCGAGATCCGGCAGCGGTATCAGAAGCTGTACACGGGGGTGTTCTACCGGCGGTTTATTCTCGGGCAGTGGGCGCAGGCGGAGGGGCGGGTTTACGACTTTTTCTCTCCGGAAATGGTGGGGAAGGCGCCGGAAGGCTGCGAAAAGTGGTATGTCTCCTGCGACTACGGGACGGTGAATCCCACGTCCATGGGGCTGTGGGGGCTGCGGGGCGGGGTCTGGTACCGGGTGAAGGAGTTTTACTTCAACTCCCGGGAGGCGCGGCGGCAGATGACCGACGAGGAATACGCCCGGGCGCTGGAGGGGCTTGCCGGGGGACGGCGGATTTCGGCGGTGATCGTGGACCCCTCGGCAGCCAGCTTCATTGAGGTTCTGCGGCGGAAGGGATGGCGGGTACGCAAGGCGGAAAACGATGTGCTCAGCGGCATTCGGCTGACCTCCGATCTGCTGAAGGCGGGGAAAATCGTGATCTGCGAGGGGTGCGCGGACTGCCTGCGGGAGATGGACGAGTACGTCTGGGATTTATCCGGCGGAGGGAAGGACAAGGTGCGCAAGGAGCATGACCACGCCATGGACGACATGCGGTATTTTGCCGCCACGGTATTGGGCGAGCGGCAGGAGGGGGTTTCCGCGTGGGCGGTGGAGAGAAGGCGCTGACGGGGAGCGTCAGGACAATATTTGCTTGAAGGGAGCGATTTTTTGAAACGGAAGCAGAAGGAAACCGGAGGCGTTGCGGCGGTATGCCAGCTTCGCACCGGGAACACCCACCCCTTTGGGGTGATGAAGGGGTTTACGCCCCTGGGCGCCGGGGAGGAACGGATTTACCGGGAGATGCGGGAGGCCATTCCGGTGCTGGACGCCGCGGTGGGGAAAATGGTACGGCTGTGCGGCGGGTTTGAGGTCAGGTGCCGGGATCGTGAGGCGCAGAGCAGCCTCAACGGCTTTTTGCAGATGATGCCCTGCGGCCGGGGACAGATGGGGATCGAAAGCTTTTTGAGCGGGTATCTGGACAGTCTGCTGACCTACGGCCGGGCAGTGGGCGAGCTGGTGATCGCCGGGGGAAAGCTGCGGGCGGTATGCTGGGGAGACGTGACGGCACTGGAAGCCCAGGAGGGGGAGAGTCCCCTGGAAACGGTGCTGTGGGGTACCGACGAGCACGGCCTTCTGCGGCCGCTCCCCTATCAGCAGCTTCTGCTGTTCACCACGATGAATCCGGAACCGGCGCATCCTTACGGCGTGAGCATGTTCCGGGGGATGCCCTTTCTTGCGGACATTCTTCTGAAAATCTACAACACCATCGGCGTCAACTGGGAACGCGCCGGAAACATCCGCTACAGCGTCATCTGCAAGGGCGGCGAAAACCTTGACCCGGTGACGGCGCAGGAGCGGGGAAAAGCCGTGGCGGCGGAATGGAGCCGGGCCATGGAGGACAACAAGAACGGCACGGTGCGGGATTTCGTGGCCGTGGGGGATGTGGAGATCAAGGTCATCGGCGGGGAAGCGCCGATATTGGATTCCGAGACCCCGGTGCGGCAGATTCTGGAGCAGCTGGTGGCGAAAACCGGACTTCCGCCCTTTTTGCTGGGACTGAACTGGAGCACCACCGAGCGGATGAGCACCCAGCAGGCGGATCTGCTGACCTCGGAGCTGTGGGCGCTGCGGCGGGCGGTGGAGCCTGCCATGCGGAAAATCTGTCAGACCTATCTTGCATTGGAAGGGCTGGACAACCGGGTGGAGATCGAGTGGGACGACATCAGCTTGCAGGACATTACCCAGGAGGCACAGGCGGCGCTTTACCGGGCGCAGGCGGAAAAGTGTCTGGCGGATGCGTCCCAAAATGAAAATTCTTGAATGGAGGAACCGGCATGGAAATTAACAAGGCGGCGCAGGCCGCAAGCAGCGGCGCGCCTACGGCGGTACAGCTGGAGGCCATCAACAATCTGGCTAAGGCACATCTGACGGCGGAGCAGGTTTACGTGTTCTCCCTGCGGCTGTGCGACGATCAGGTAGACCGGGATTTTGAGCGCTTCGACAGCGCCGCCCTTCCCGGGCTTGCCAAGCTGTTCATCGGCAAGACGGGGATCGTCGACCACAAGTGGAGCAGCGACAAGCAGGTGGCGCGTATCTTCCAGACCGAGGTGGTTCGGGAGAATGGCGCGGCGTTTATCAAGGCCTGGGCGTACATCCGCCGGGGGGATGCCAACGACGAGATCATCGCCGACATCGAGGCGGGAATCAAAAAGGAGGTATCCGTTGGGTGCGCCATGGGGCGTTCCGTTTGCTCCGTCTGCGGGAGCGACTACGGCTCCTGCGGGCATCGGAAGGGCGAAAGCTATGACGGGCAGGTCTGCTGCGCCATCTTGCAGGAGCCGATGGACGCCTACGAATTTTCCTTCGTGGCGGTGCCGGCACAGCGGGAGGCCGGTGTGCTGAAGGGGCTGGGCTGCGGAAAGCCGAAGCTCAAGGAGCTGGCCGACGAATTCGGCGCTCAGGCGGAATACCGGGCGCTGTATCAGCAGGCAGAGCTGGGGAAGCGCTATCAGAAGGAGCTGGAGGACAGCATCGTGCGTCTGGGGCTGTCCCTGGAGCTGGGGGTGGAAGCGCCGGTGCTGCGCAGCATCGCCAAGACCGCCGCGGCGGAGGATCTGATCCGGCTCAAGTCGGCGCTGGAGGAACGGCTGGCGGAGAGTATGCCGCTTACGACCCAGCTGGGCGGCTGCCGGGGGAAAGAGGAAAAAGTGGAAAGCGGGTTTTTGATTTAGGGCAACACCGCATAATTTGACAAGAAGGCTCAGCCAGGATTTTTGTCACAATTCAAAGTTTGGAAAACGAAGGAATACTGTATGTATTTCTCGTTTTACAAACTGAAGAAGTGGGGCAAAAAGACGGCTGAGACTCGCAGACACAATTGTGCGGTGTTGCCTTAGGGATTTTGTAAAGCCTCGGGGGCGGCGAGGGGTTTTGCGTGAATGAAATTGCCGCGATACATCATAGGTTCTCCGGCGAAGGCCGGCAGCCATAAATTTACTTGGGAGGATATCAAATGGGTTATGACAATCTGAAACTGGAAAAGGGCATGTACCGGCAGGAGGGTATGAACTTTACCCAGGTGCTGGAATCTCTGGATCCCAGCGAAAACTATCGGGGTACTGCGCTGGAGGGCACCGACGCCTTTCAGCGGCAGCTGAAGCGCTTCGGCATCCGTGCCAAGGGTGCGGGTTCTTCCCCTGTGGAGAAGTTTTTCCGCACCATGGACTCCGCCGTGCTGTTCCCGGAGTACATCGCCCGCACCGTCCGGCAGGGCATGGAGGAAAACGACATCCTGCCTGCCATTACCGCGACCACCACCGTCATCGACGCCATGGACTACCGCTCCATCTACTCCAATCCCACCGACGCGGACAAGGAGCTGAAGGACGTGATGGAGGGCGCGTCCATTCCCGAGACCGAGGTCAAGACCAAGGAGCATCTGGTGCAGCTGAGCAAGCGGGGCAGAATGCTGGTGGCGTCCTATGAGGCCATCCGCTTCCAGAAGCTGGATCTGTTCGGCGTAATGCTGCGTCAGATCGGCGCCCACATTCAGAAGCAGCAGCTGGCCGATGCGGTGAACGTGCTGATTGCCGGAGACGGCAACGAAAATGCCGCCGCCAAGTACACCGTCGGCACCGCTCCCATCTCCGGCACCAAGGGTAAGCTCGCCTACGACCAGCTGGTGGAGTTCTGGGGGCAGTTTGACCCCTACACCATGAACACCATTCTCTGCTCCACCGCCACCATGACCGATATGCTGAAAATCCCCGAATTGCAGAACCCTCTCACCGGCCTGAACTTCCAGGGGACCGGAAAGCTCAGCACCCCTCTGGGCGCTCAGCTGCACCGCACCTCCGCCGTGTCCGACGGTGTGATCATCGGCCTGGACAACCGGTATGCTCTGGAGCTGGTTCGCGCCGGCGACGTGCTGGTGGAGTACGACAAGCTCATTGACCGACAGCTGGAACGGGCGGCCATTACCTCCATTTCCGGCTTCGGTAAGATCTGCGACGGCGCGTCCTGCGTCCTGAACGTATGACGCTGACGGAACAGGTTTTTGCCCAGGCGGCGCTGCTGGCGGGAGATCTGGACGAGCGGCAGACCAATCTGCTGAAGCTGCTGTGCGGCGCGTCCGTCTCCTCCCTGACGGCGCGGCTGCGGGAGGGATTGACCCCGGAGGACTGCAAGGCGGATTTTATTGCCGCGGCCAGTCTGCTTGCCTTGGCACAGATGAACGGCGTGGAGGGCGACGCTCAGGTGGAGGAGTTCAAGGCCGGTGATCTGACGGTGAAACAGGGAATCAATCATCGGGACGCGGCTTCCCAGTGCTTACAGCGTCAGGCGGAGCTGATGATCGCGCCGTATCTCAGGGACGGCTTTTCCTTCCGGGGGGTCTGATATGCGGAGAATGGTTGAGAGAATCATCTCCCAATACGGCACGGATATGACGCTTACCAGCGGCGGGGAAACGAAAACCGTCCGGGCTTTTTTCCGGGCGGTGAACGCCAAAAGCTGGCAGAGCATGGAAAGCGAGGCGACGCTCCTGGGAGAGATCTCCCGGGGGCAGTACGCCTACATCGGCCCCGTCGGCGCCCAGGTGCAGGAGGGGGATACGCTGACCCTGGGGGATAAGACGTATCTGTTCCGGCGGGCGGAGCTTTATTACTACCGCAATCAGCCGGTCTACCAGTGGGGGCTGTGCGTGGAGAAGGGTGTGAACGATACTTGGGCATCTCAATCCTAGAGCTGGTGCTGCGGCGGCTGCGGGAGGCGAAGTTCACGGCGGACGTGGCCTTCCCCGGGCAGAAATTTCCGCAGATCACGAAGCCTGTTGCCGCGGTTCACATTGAAAAGGTGGACCGAGCCAACATGGCAGTGACGGTGGAGGTCAACATCATCTGCCCCGCCGCCATGGGCGGCACCGCCTGCGAGGTGGAGGCTCTGCGGGCGACGGAAATTCTGCGCTGGTCGGGGGCTGTGTGCATACAGAACGGATGCACCTACGACGGGATCAGTCAGGTGTACGTGGTGGCGATATTGGCGACCTTCACCTGTGTGACGGAGGCCAGCACGTGCAGCCTCGGCCCCGGGTTCCGGGCGTACATCAACGACATCGTCCAGCCCAATGCCATCGCCTTTTCCGAGGAAGAGGTGTCGGGGGTTCAGGCGGAGTATGTTACCGGCGAGTCGGCTCCGGCAGGTGCCAGTCAGGGAAGCAGCCTGTGGTACATTCAGCTGGAGGAGCTGTTTCCCGCCGGTACGCCGGAAAAGGCGGAGCCTGTGGGCGCGTTTACCCTGGAGATTTCCACGGACGTCAAGACGGAGCTGTATTACAACTGCCGCTGGACGTCCGTCAAGCGGGAATTTTCCAGAGAGGGACTGCGAAAAATCCGCAAGGGCATTGCTATGCTGCGGCAGGAGCAGGAGGGCGAGTAAATGGACAAGCTCAAATACAAGACCTTTGTCTGGCCCCACAATCCCACGGTGTACAAAGAGGAATATCTCCGGGAACCCCACTACACCAAGGGGGACGACGGAGAATACTATTTTGATGCCATGGGGGAGGAAAAGCTGACCATAACCGGCACCGGAGCGTTCTTCGGCGACGACGCCTTTACCCAGTTCAAAAATCTGGCGAAGCTGTTCAAAGAAACCACCCCGGGAAATCTGGAGCATCCCGTCTGGGGCATTCGGTACTGCTATCTCACCGGGCTGGAAATGACCCAGGAGCCGAAGGACAACTACGTCAGCTACCGCTTTACCTTCACCGGCGCGCAGACCAACGGCGTGGTGCCGAGGTAACGGCAAAATACGCTTTACAGGAAAAATCCCACGCAGTCGCAAGACTGCGTGGGATTTTTTGTTATTCCAGCTCGAACGCGCCGGTGTAGAGCTGATAGTAGGTGCCCTTCTGGGCAATCAGGTCTTCGTGGGTACCCCGCTCGATGATGCGGCCATGGTCGAGAACCATGATGCAATCGGAGTTCATGACCGTGCTCAGACGGTGGGCGATCACGAAGGTGGTGCGGCCCTTCATCAGGGCGTCCATGCCGTCCTGCACCAGCTTTTCCGTGCGGGTGTCGATGGAGGAGGTGGCCTCGTCCAGAATCATCACGGGGGGATCGGCCACCGCCGCCCGGGCGATGGCGATCAGCTGGCGCTGACCCTGGGACAGGCTGGCGCCGTTGCCGGTGAGCATGGTGTTGTAGCCGTCGGGCAGGCGGGTGATGAAGTCGTGGGCGTTGGCCAGCTTTGCCGCGTGGATGCACTCGTCATCGGTGGCGTCCAGCTTGCCGTAGCGGATGTTGTCCATCACCGTGCCGGTGAACAGGTTGGTGTCCTGTAAGACGATGCCGAGAGACCGGCGCAGGTCGGGCTTGCGGATTTTGTTGATGTTGATATTGTCGTAGCGGATTTTGCCGTCGTCGATGTCGTAGAAACGGTTGATGAGATTGGTGATGGTGGTCTTGCCCGCGCCGGTGGCGCCCACAAAGGCGATCTTCTGGCCGGGCTTGGCGTACAGGGTCACGTCATGGAGCACCAGCTTCTCCGGGACGTAGCCAAAGTCTACGTCGGTCATGGTGATGTCGCCCTTCAGCTCGGTATAGGTGACGGTGCCGTCTGCCTTGTGGGGGTGCTTCCATGCCCAGTGACCGGTATGCTCCGGGGTCTCGGTGATGTTCCCGTTTTCGTCAATTTTGGCGTTGACCAGCCGGACATAGCCGTCGTCCGTCTCCGGCTTCTCGTCCATCAGCTCGAAGATGCGCTCCGCGCCCGCCAGCGCCATGACGATGGCGTTGATCTGGTTGGAGACCTGGCTGATGGGCATGTTGAAGGAGCGGGACAGGAGCATGAAGCTCATCAGGCTGCCAAGGGACAGCATATTGCCGCCGGACAGCACGCACAGCGCGCCGCCCACGATGGCCAGAATGGCATACTGGACATAGCCCAGGTTATTGTTGATGGGTCCCATCATGTTGGACAGGGCTCCGGCGGTACGGGCGTTGCGGTACAGCTCCTCGTTGAGCTTGTCGAACTGCTCCTTGCAGGCTTCCTCGTGGGTGAAGACCTTGACCACCTTCTGGCCGTTGACCATTTCCTCCACATAGCCGTTCAGCGCGCCGAGAGACTGCTGCTGTCCGACAAAATACTTGGCGGACTTCCCTGCCACCTTCATGGTGACGAAGACGATGCCGGTGACGGTAAAGAGCATCACGACGGTCAGCAGCCAGGAGGTTTGCAGCATTCCCACAAAGACCACCACAATGGTCACCAACGAGGACGCGCACTGGGGGATGGACTGGGAGATCATCTGCCGCAGGGTGTCGATGTCGCTGGTATAGCGGGACATGATGTCGCCGGCGGTGTTGGTGTCAAAATACCGCAGAGGAAGGGTCTGCATATGGGAGAACATTTCGTCCCGGATGTGCTTCTGGGTTCCCTGGCTGACCTTGACCATCAGGAACATAAACAGGAAGGACGAAACCATGCCCACGACAAAGATGCAGGCAAGCCTGGTGAGGTATCCCCACAGGGAAGAAAAATCCGTGGAGCCGCTGCGCACCATGGGCAGGATATAGCTGTCCACCAGGGTGCCGAGGGAGCGGCTGCCGGCGGTCTGGGCGACGGCGTTGGCGATGATGCACAGCAGCACCACGCCCAGAGTGGGAAGATAGGGCTTCATGTAGCTAAGCAGCCGCAGGAGGGTTTTCTTGGGGTTTTTGGCTTTGCGGCCGTCGCCGCGCATTCTGACAGGAGGCATTATTCTTCCCCCCCTTTCTGCTGGGAGTAGTAGACTTCCTGATAAATTTTCGACGAGGCCAGCAGGGATTCGTGGGTGCCTACGTCCTTCACCATGCCGTTGTCCAGGACGACGATCATATCCGCGTCCTGCACGGAGGCGATCCGCTGGGCGATGATGAGCTTGGTGGTGCCGGGGATTTCCTCCCGGAAGGCCTGGCGGATCATGGCGTCGGTGCGGGTGTCCACGGCGGAGGTGGAGTCGTCCAGAATGAGGATCTTGGGCTTTTTCAGCAGCGCACGGGCGATGCAAAGACGCTGCTTCTGACCGCCGGAGACGTTGGTGCCGCCCTGCTCAATGTGGGTGTTGTAGCCGTCGGGGAAGCCCTGGATGAATTCGTCGGCGCAGGCCAGACGGCAGGCGTGAACCAGCTCCTCGTCGGTGGCATTGGGGTTGCCCCAGCGGAGGTTTTCCTTGATGGTGCCGGAGAACAGCTCGTTCTTTTGCAGCACCATGGCCACGTTGTCCCGGAGCACCTCAAGGTCGTATTTCCGCACGTCGATGCCGCCCACCTTCAAGGTGCCTTCGCTGACATCGTACAGGCGGGGAATCAGCTGTACCAGGGTACTCTTGCTGGAGCCGGTGCCGCCCAGAATGCCAACCGTTGCGCCGGAGGGGATGTGCAGATTCACTTCCTTCAACGCCCGGTGCCTGGCGGTGGCGGAATAGCGGAAGCTCACGTTCTCAAAGTCGATGGAGCCGTCGGGAACCTCCATGACGGCGTTTTCCGTAGGAGAAGTCAGGTTCGGCTCCTCGGTGAGAATCTCATAGCACCGCTTCAGCGGGGCGCGGCTCATGGTCAGCATGACAGCCACCATGGACAGCATCATGAGAGACGAAAGAATCTGGCTGGTGTAGGTAAACATGGAGCTGAGCTGGCCGGTGGTGAGACCCAGGTCGGGGTTATTGCCGGAGGCAATGACCAGATGGGCACCAATCCAGGAAATGGCCAGCATACAGCCGTAGACGCACAGCTGCATGATGGGGTTTGCCAGGGACATGATGCGCTCGGCCTTGCAGAAGTCCTTATAAATGGTGCCGGATACGGAGGTGAACTTCTCGGTCTCCCGATCTTCCCGGACGAAGGATTTGACCACCCGGATGCCGTGAACGTTCTCCTGCACCACGTTGTTCATTTTGTCGTAGGTGCGGAAGACCCGGTCAAAAATCCGGAACACCTTGGGAATCAGGCAAAGCAGGGCGCAGATCAGAATGGGCAACGCCACGCAGTACACGAGACTCAGCCGCACGCTGATGCCCATGGCGGAGACCAGCGCCAGAATCAGCATCATGGGACAGCGGATGGCCATGCGGATCATCATTTGGAAGGTGTTTTGCAGGGTTGCCACGTCGGAGGTCAGCCGGGTGACGATGGAAGCGGTGGAAAATTTGTCGATGTTGGAAAAGCTGAAATCCTGCACCTGATGGTACATATCGTGGCGCAGGTTCTTGGCAAAGCCGGTACCGGCCTTGGACGCGAAGGCGGCGGACAGGACGCCGAAGGCCAGAGACGCCAGGGCGCACAGCACCAGGGTGCCGGACTTGGCGGCGACGACCTGCATGTCTTGCAGCTTGATGCCATAGTCGTACAGATCGGCCATGACCAGGGGGATCAGCACCTCCATGGCGACCTCGCCGACCATGCACAGCGGGCTGAGCAGCGCCGCCCACTTATATTCCCGGATGCACCGGGAAAGTCTTCTTATCATGAATCAGATTCCTCCTTGATTTTACGGATACAGGCGCTTGCGCCCATGTTGTCGATGGCACGCAGGAGCAGGGAAGCGAACAGCTCCCGTTCCTCCGGGGAAAAGCCTGCCACCACCCGGGCTTCGTTGTCGAGAATGACCCGGTTCATGGTTTCGTGAAGCTCGTTTCCCTTGGGCAGCACATAGATGCGCTTGCAGCGGCGGTCGGTTTCGTCCGGCCGAAGCTCGATGAAGTCCTTCTTTTCCAGCCGGGACAGCAGCCCCGAAACGGTGGGGTGGCTCAGGTGAAAGGTTTCCTCAATGTCCCGGGAGCAGGGCGGCTGAGAACGCTGCGCGAGGTAGCCCATGATATGCCCCTGGGCGGACGTTAAGTCCATGGACGCAAGGGTGTTGTCCATGGAGGTCTTCATGCAGCCGCTGAGAACCTTCAAGAGATAGCCATAGTGATGTGTCAGGATGATCACCACCTTGAATAATATGTAGCGTGCTACATATTAGCATATCCCTTTTCAAATTGCAAGGGGGTCATAAAAAGTTTACAATCGGGGAGTACAGGGCGCAAAACCGCCGGGATTACTTAAAATCCCGGCGGTTTGTATTATGGACGGAAGCCTTCAAAAATAGACAGCCAGCCCTCTTTCAGGGCGGTGTCGTGGTCTTCCTTGCTTCGCAGCGTCCAGCTGATGCCCTGAACCCGCCACAGCCTGCGGCAGAGCCAGTTGCTTGGCGTGCTGTTCCGGTCGGCGAACTTGTAGGCGATAAAATCGGGGCGGGACAGGAAGTTTGCCAGGTTGTGGGTCAGCAGAAATTTAAGCGTGTCCGAAAGATCGGTGCGATCCCGGAAGAAATTCTCCGAAAGCTGCCCGCGAATGATGTCCGGCCGGTTTTTCCGCAGCCAGACAATGCACCGGGGGTCGAAGGACTCAATGCAGTATACGCCCTTGTAGCCTTTCAGCATGTTGCAGGCCGTTTCGGCGAGCTTTGCATGGTTGCCGTCTTCCGGCTTCAGCTCAATGATGAGGGGAACCTTTCCGTCTACCAGCGTCAGGACGTCCGCAAACTGGGGGATGGTGTCTTCCGTGTTTTCCAGACGGTAGTTTTTCAGGTCTTGCGTATACAGGTCTTCGATGCGCCCGGCCTGCCCGGTGGTGCGGTTGAGCAGGGAGTCGTGCATCACTCCGAGATTGCCGTCCTTGAGCAGATGCAGGTCAAACTCCATGCCGTAGCCGTTCTCCACGGCCAGACGGAAGGCGGTCATGGAATTTTCGGCGGCACCGTCGCCGTGAAGGCCGCGGTGGGCGTAGTTCCACCCTTGCAGCGCCTTCATGCCGGGATGGCTGCTCCGCCCTTGGACGGCCAGCACCCACAATAGCGCGAGAATCAATACAATTATCAGCAGAGTCATAATTGTCCCTCCAAAGCGTTAATCGTCCAGGTCAAAGGCTTCCAGCCCCTTCTTCGCTTCCACCTTATTGTCGCCGTGCTTCACAAAACCCATGGTGACGAAGGACGCGAACGCAAAGATGGCGGCATAGGGGAACAGGGTTTTATAGTCCACATGCTCCAGCAGCCAGCCCGCCACGATGGGGGTCATGATCTGGGCGGACATGGAGAAGGTGTAGTACAGCCCCGTGAACTTGCCCACCTCGCTGCCGCTGCACATTTCCACCACCATGGGCAGGCTGTTGACATTGATGGCCGCCCAGGCTACGCCCACAAGAACGAACAGGCCGTACAGCATCGGGCTGAAGGAATCGGACAGCATGGTATAGAGGAACGCGGCAAAGAAGCTGCCCGCCAGCAGCAGCGTACCAAAGCGGATGGTCTTCCGGCGGCCGACCCTGCTCGCCACGTTGCCCACCGGGATGTAGCTGAGGATGGCACCGGCGGTGGCGATGGTCAGGCAGGTGTTGGCCTGGGCAAGGGTCATGTGCCAGGTGCGGCCGGCGTAGACGGAGAACCAGGTGGTGACGCCGTTGTAGCCGATGAACCACAGGGCGATGGAGGCCAGCAGGAAGCCAAGACTCCGCTTGACGTCCTTGGGCAGGGTTTCGCCGTTCTCCGTGACCTGGGTCAGGTTGTCCTCGGGGTGGGCGTCCTCATAGCGCCGCTGCTCCGCCACCAGCTTCGGTTCGTCCACGCACAGCAGAATGACGGCAAGGGCGGCCAGCATGATGCCCCCCACAATGGCGAACAGGGGCAGGTAGGAAACGTACACATCCGCGGTTGTTTTGTACAGAAATGTGGTAATAATCAGGTAAATGATGCCGCCCAGAGCGCCCATCAGGTTGATGATGGCGTTGGCCTTGGAGCGCAGGGGCTTGGGGGTGACGTCGGGCATCAGCGCCACGGCGGGGCTGCGGTAAGTACCCATGGCGGTCAGCAGGATTCCCAGACCGATGATGAAGCACACCTGCTTCCAGGCGTCGGGGGAAGCATGAAAGCTGTCGGTGAGAATGGGCAGCGCCATCATCACCGCCACAGCCGCGAGGGTGCCGAAGAGAATGTAGGGACGGCGGCGGCCAAGGCGGGAGGTGCATTTATCGGACAGCCCGCCAAAAAGCGGCAGCAGAAACAAAGCGAGGACGTTGTCCGCCGCCATGATCATGCCGGAGACGCTTTCTCCCATGTGGAAGGTTTCCGTGAGAATTTTGGGGATCAGATTGTCGTACATCTGCCAGAAGGCGCAGATGGACAGAAACGCGAAACCGACCAGTACGGTGCGCTTGGTGTTGAGCTTCATTGAGGAGCCTCCGTTCCCATGTAGATATAACCGTATTATATCTGTTCTTTTGGGAGAAGTCCAGACCTTCTTGTCTAAAGAAAGCAAAAAGCGGGTAAAATAGGCGTCAAGTCCTATTTCCGGCGCAGCACAGAATTGTGTGAATGAATCGTAAATTTTCAGCCTGAATTTACCAAAGGCAGAGAAAACGACTTGCGCATTTTCCCGGGAATGGTATAATAGACAAAAGGGAATACCACAGGATAATCGAGGTTATCGAAATGAAAAAGATGCTGTTCATCATGAATCCGTTTGCCGGGGTGAAACGGGCCAACCGGCACCTGGCGGACATTTTGCTGACATTCTCCCAGGCGGGCTATGAGGTCATCACCCACATGACCCTGGGGCAGGGAGACGCCACCGCCGTTGCCCGGGAAAAGGGCAGGAATGTTGATCTGGTGGTTTGCTGCGGCGGCGACGGCACCCTGAACGAGACCATCACCGGCCTTCTCAGCGCCGGGGCGGACACCCCCATCGGCTATATCCCCGCCGGTTCCACCAACGACTTTGCCTCCAGCCTGAAAATCCCCACCAACATTCTCAAGGCCGCTCAGGCCATTGTGGAGGGCGAGCCGGTGAGCTACGACGTGGGGCGGTTCGGCGACCGGTATTTTTCCTATGTCGCCTCCTTCGGCGCGTTTACCAGATCCAGCTATGCCACACCCCAGAATGTCAAAAACGCACTGGGGCACACCGCCTATGTTCTCAGCGGCATTACGGAGCTGTCCCAGATTCGCAACGAGCACGTGAAAATGGAGATCGACGGTCAGGTTGTGGAAGGGGACTTCCTCTTCGGCGCCATCTGCAATTCCACCTCCGTGGGCGGCATTCTGACCCTGGATCCCAAGCAGGTGGACATGGGCGACGGTCTGTTTGAAATTCTGCTGGTTCGCGCGCCGGAGAATCTGGGGGAAATCCATGAGTGCATCCAGGCGCTGCAAAGCCAGAAGTACAACTGCGCCATGCTCACATTCCGCAGCGCCCAAAAGGTGCGGATTTTCGCCGACCCGGAAATGCCCTGGACGCTGGACGGCGAAAAAGAAGACGGCCACGAGACGGTGGAGGTGGAGAATCTGCACCACGCCATCCGGCTGATGCAGAAGAAGGATGAAGATGCTTAACACCACACTGTGCTATGTCACCCGGGGCAGCCAGGTACTGATGCTCCACCGGGTGAAAAAGAAGGCCGATATCAACAAGGACAAGTGGATCGGCATCGGCGGAAAATTCGAGAACGAAGAATCCCCGGACGAGTGCCTTCTGCGGGAAGCGAAAGAAGAAGCCGGTCTGACCCTGACCTCCTGGCAATGCCGGGGCGTGGTAACATTCCTGAACGACACCTGCGAGGGCGAATACATGTACCTGTTCACCGCCGACGGCTTTACGGGGGAAATGATTCAATGCAATGAAGGCGATCTGCAATGGGTGGAGCGGGAATTCCTGGACGCCCTGCCCAAGTGGGAGGGCGACCGGATTTTTCTGGATCTGCTGTGGCAGAACGCCCCGTTCTTCCTGCTGACGCTGCGCTACCACGGGGATACCCTGGTGGAAGCGGTGCTGAATGGGGAAAAGATACGCTGAACGAACAAGGACATAGGGCAACACCGCACAATTGTGCCTGCGAGCCTCAGCCGTCTTTTTGCCCCACTTCTTCAGTTTGAAAAATGGAAAATCCATACAGGATTCCTCCATTTTGGGGACTTTGAATTGGAGCAAAAATACTGGCTGAGTCTTCTTGTCAAATTATGCGGTGTTGCCCTAGCTTTCTCCCGGATGGCCAAGCCATCCGGGAGAAATTTTGCATATCCCGCCATCTTTTGGGAACCCTAGTTTTCAAGAGGTGACGGATTTTTGATTATGTCTTATGTGCGCACCATCGCGCTGTATCTGGTGCTGATTGTCTGCGTCCGGCTGATGGGGAAACGGCAGATCGGGGAGATGGAGCCTACGGAGTTCGTGGTGACCATGCTGCTGGCAAATCTGGCCGCCATTCCCATGCAGGACGGGGCGATTCCTCTGTATTCCGGGCTGGTGCCGATTTTGACGGTTCTGGGGTCGGAGCTGGTGCTGTCCGGGCTGATTTTATACAGTGTGAAGTTCCGGCAGCTGCTGTGCGGCAAGCCGGTGATTTTGATTGAAAACGGGAAGCTGGTGCAGGACAATCTCCGCCGCACCCGGGTCACCCTGGACGAGCTGACGGGACATCTGCGGGAAAAGGACGTGCTGGACATCACCGCCGTGCAGTACGCCATTCTGGAAACCGACGGAAACCTGTCCGTGTTTCCCTTCCCCAAGGAGCGCCCTGCCAGCGCCAAGGATGCCGGGCTGCATCCCAAGCCCCAGTTTCTCCCGGTGACCATCGTGGAGGACGGCTTCCTCTCCCGGGAAAATCTGGGCAGAGCCGGGAAGGATGATGCCTGGCTGAAGCAGGTTTTGCGGGAGCACCGGGCGGAAATCGCGGACACCCTGCTTCTGACGGTGGACGCCGGAAACAAGGTCGTGTGGCTGGGAAAGGAGTACGGCAGATGAAACGCAGTTGGATTGGATTTGCTCTGCTTCTGGTTCTGCTGGCGGGGGGCATTGCCGCCACCTGGGGCATGGCCAAGTGCTATGAGCCGATCGCCCGGGATTTGGAAGACGCCGCGAAAACGGCGCTTCAGGGAGATATGGTGCAGGGAGAATCGCTGATGCTTCAGGCGCGGGACGCCTGGGGGCGCAGCCGCCATCTGGGCGCCTGCTTTGCCGACCACACGCCCATGGAGGAGATCGATGCTCTGTTCGCCCAGGTGGAGGTCTACGCCGCCGCCCGGGAGGAAACCGACTTCGCCGCCGGCTGCGCTGCCCTCTCCCGGAAGGTGGAAGCCATGGGGCTGGCACATGGGGCGTCCTGGTGGAATCTCTTTTAGGGCAACACCGCACAATTGTGCGGTGTTGCCTTAGCTTGCATGATACCCCGCCCGTTGCCGTGCAAGCCTCCCTTGCCTCTCCCTTTGGGAGAGGTGGCCGAGCGAAGCGAGGACGGAGAGGGGAAACTTGGGTGCAATGCCCTCTCAGTCACCTTCGGTGACAGCTCTCCCGGAGGGAGAGCTAAGGGGGTGCGTATGTTGGCACTAAACTGTACCCATAAAAATGGACACGGAGAGGGGAAACTTGGGCGCAATGCCCTCTCAGTCACCTTCGGTGACAGCTCTCCCGGAGGGAGAGCCAAGGGGGTGCGTATGTTGGAACGGGAAATGGAGCGTATCCGTACCGATATGCTCCGTTCCCTGTTTTACGGCCACCCCGCAAACCTGTGCGGTGCTTTTATTCTTCCTCCGGCGGCTGGGTTCCCTTTGCCAGCGCGATAATAGCTCTTGCCAGTTCTCCGGCGGCGGTCAGCGCCTCGTCGTGGGAATTTCCTGCGGCGCCTACCTCGATCAACAGAGCGCCGGGGGACAAGTCCTCGTTGAACCGCTGGCCGCGCAGCTGTAACGGGCGGGTGATTCCGGGGCAGGTGGTTTCCAGCTGGGCGTGGAGCTTCAGCGCCAGGGAGAGATTGTCCTCCCAGGTGTCGTAATTCGTGCCGACGACGATCATCAGCTGGGCGCTGTCCCTTCCGTCCACCTGGGCGAGGGTGCGCATCTGGCTCGCCCCGCCGGAGGCGTCCCGGTGGAGGTCGAGCACCATCTGAATCGTGGGGTATTCCTTCAGGAGCTTTTGGATGGACTTCCGGGCGTCTACATAGGAGCCGTTATAGGACGGGTAGTCGTGGAGGGACGTGTCCTGGATGGCGACAATGCCGTTCTCCCCCAGAAGCGCCTGCACCCGGCGGCCGATGGAGAGCATGTTGTAATTGTCGTCCAGGGTTCGGTAGGCGGAGGTTTCGGTGTAGGCTTCGCCCCGGCGGGTGTAGCTTTCCGTGGAGTGGGTGTGGATGATCAGCACCGTGGGCTTCTCGCCGGTCAAATCCCAACTCAAAGGCTTCTCCATCAGCGCCCCGATATCCGGGCTGACGGAACAGGCGTAGTACAGCTCTACCTTTTCCGGGTCAGAAAAGGACGGAAGAGGCGGTTCGGTGGGCTGCGGTGCCGCAGGGGGCGGAGATTCCACGAAATCCACCGAAAAAGCCTCCTGAGACGGCGAAAACCGGACATCTCGTCCGGTTTCTAAGTAGATGAGGAATGCGGCGGTATCCGGGCTTGTCAGCCAGGACAGAAGCTTCTCAGGAAACCCCGAGGCAAACAGCCGGAGGGTCAGGGCGCAAAGAATTGCTGCCGCGCCCACCCGCAGCGCTCTGCTGCCCATACGCCGCCCTCCTTACGTAAAGAAATGTCGAAAAACCTCGTCAGCGTCGAAAAATGACGTAAGAAAACCTATGGATTGCTCCCCGGCTTCCACTTGGGTCTGGACCGCAGCTCCGCCCGGAGACTGCGGAAAAATTCCGTCAGCAGCGCCCCGCACTCGGCTTCCCGGACGCCGGTTTCCACTTGCGGGTGGTGATTGAATTCCATGGAAAACAGACTGCACACCGAATTCACCGCGCCGCATTTCCGGTCGGAGGCGCCGTAGACCACCCGGGGAATCCGGGCGTTGATAATGGCCCCGGCGCACATGGGGCAGGGCTCCAATGTTACGTACAGCGTACACTCCCACAGCCGCCAGCCCCCCAGGTTCCGGCAGGCTTCCCCGATGGCCTCTATCTCCGCGTGGGCGAGGGCGGACTTGTCCGTCTCCCGGCGGTTGCGTCCCCGGCCGACGACGGTGTCCCCCCGGACGATCACGCAGCCCACCGGCACCTCACCGTCTGCCGCGGCCTCCCGTGCCAGGGTCAGCGCTTCGTCCATAAAATAGGCGTCCTCCATGACGATCCCTCCTTTGGTTCCGTATGACAATCATAACGAATTCAGGCGGGACAGTCAATGGGAAATCGTCACGCATCCATCAGCATGGCGGCAAACAACACTGCCAGCTCCTCCCGGGAAAAGGGGCGCTCCCGGCGCTGCTCCAGCCGCTGGTCTGCGGCGCGGATACGGCCCAGCAGCATTTTCTCCAATTCTTCCCGCTCCTTTTCCGCCGGGGTTCCCGTGAGCAGATAGTCCGTGGTGACCCCCAGCTCCCGGGACAGCCTGACCAGGGTCTGCATGGACGGCTCCCGCCGCTCCTGCTCGTACATTCCCAGTGCGCTCGGACTGACTTGCAGACGCTGTGCCAGCTCTGCCTGACTTAATCCCGCCTCCCGGCGCAGCGCCGCAATTCGGGTTCCCAACATATGACCACTTCTTTCTTGTTATTGGTTAGCGCAAGGATACCACAAAAAAAGTGAAAAAACAGGGGAATAAAGACGCCTACACATTTCGACGGACATTACACACAGTGTGTGGTATTCTGTTTTCATGGAAATAGCTGGGAAATTATGCGAAAAAAAGAATGCCGATTTCGACAGGTTATTGCCAAAATTATTTACGAAAGAGGTCGATTCTTATGATCCGGTTCTTAGAACCCATGCTGTACATAGACGCCCAGGCGGAAATACCGGTGTGTCTGTGTGAAAAATGCGGTGCGGAAAGCTACGCGCCGGAGGGCATCTGCCGCAGCTGTGAAGGAGATACGCCATGACGCTGGTAGAGCTGAGCGTGTGCTATGAGGAGGCCGCCGTTCCTCTGCGCCGGCGGCTGCGGGAGCTTCGGATGCTGCTGGCGGCGACGGACGACCCGGAGGAGATTTGGCGCTATAAGCGCCGCATTGCGGAACTGACCCCCATGCTGACCCAAATGAACGAACTGGCGGAGCTGACAGCCCACTACTACGACAGGGGGTACTACCGGAATGAAAAATATACTGTATGAGGGCTATCTGGGCCCCCGGCTGCCCCGGGAGGTGCAGCTGAAGCGGGTGCAGCGGGTGATGCAGGAGGAGCTGACTCCATTGCAGCGGGAGACCCTCATCGCCTTTTACTTCCAGGAGCAGACCCTGACCCAGATCGCCGCAGACAGGGGCGTGAACAAAAGCACCGTCTGCCGGACGCTGAAACGGGCAGAGGACAAGCTCAGGCGGTATTTGAAATATTAGGGCAGCACCGCACAATTCGGCAAGAAGTCTCAGGCAGGATTTTTGTTCCAATTCAAAGTTCCGAAAATGGAGGAATACTGTATGTATTTCCCGTTTTCGGAACTGCGGAAGTGGAGCAAAAAGACGGCTGAGACTCGCGGACGCAATTGTGCGGTGTTGCCTTAGAAGCGACCGGAGCCGTACTGCGCAGTGCGGCTCCGGTTTCTATGGCAACACCGCACAATTCGGCAAGAAGACTCAGCCAGGATTTTTGCTCCAATTCAAAGTTTGAAAAATGGAGGAATACTGTATGTATTTCCCATTTTTCAAACTGAAGAAGTGGGGCAAAAAGACGGCTGAGACTCGAAGACGCAATTGTGCGGTGTTGCCCTATATAGGATAAAGGCCGTTGGCGCGATTCCCTGCGCCAACGGCCTTTGCCAAAATAGGTTATCTCTGAATCCGTCCGGAGCCGTCGCCGCCGGCGAGCTTCTCTACCTCGGGAACCGTGACCATGTTGTAGTCGCCCTCGATGGAGTGCTTCAGGGCGGATGCCGCCACCGCGAACTCCACCGCCGCCTGGGTGTCCTTGCCGTTCATCAGGGAGTAGATCAGGCCGCCGCCGAAGCTGTCGCCGCCGCCGACCCGGTCGATGATGTGCAGGTCGTACTTTTTGGAGAAGCAGTATTCGTCCTTCGCCACGTTGTAGAGCATGGCGCTCCAGCCGTTGTCAAAGGCGGAGTGGCTTTCCCGGAGGGTGATGGCCACCATCTCGAAGCCGAACTTGTCCGCCAGCTGCCTGGCGACGGACTTGTAGCCCTCGTGGTTCAGACTGCCGCCGTAGATGTCGGTGGCCTCGGCCTCAATGCCGAACACGTCCTTGGCGTCCTCCTCGTTGGAGATGCACACATCCACGTACTGGCACAGGTCGGTCATGGCCGCCCGCGCCTGCTCCCGGGTCCAGAGCTTGCCCCGGTAGTTTAAGTCGCAGGAAATTTTGCAGCCGTGGGCCTTGGCGGCCTTGCAGGCTTCCTTGCAGATCTCAACCATGTTCGCGCCCAGCGCCGGGGTGATGCCGGTGAAGTGGAACCACTCGGCACCCTCAAAAATCCTGTCCCAGTCAAAGTCGGAGGAGGTTGCTTCCTGGATGGCGGAATGGGCGCGGTCGTAGATGCACACGGAACCGCGCTGGGAAGCGCCCTTCTCGTTGAAGTAGATGCCCACGCGGTTGCCGCCCCGGGTGATCAGGGAGGTGTCCACGCCGTAGCGGCGCAGAGAGTTGACGGCGGCCTGACCGATGGCGTGGGCGGGCAGCTTGGTGACGTAGGCGACATCCATTCCGTAATTGGCCAGGGACACGGCCACATTGGCCTCGCCGCCGCCGAAGGTGAACTCTACATGGTCGCACTGAACAAAGCGCTCGTAGTTGTAGGGCTGAAGCCGGAGCATCAGCTCACCGAAAGTAATGATCTTTGCCATTTTATGTTCCTCCTATATTATTTGTTTCCGACCAGATGCACGGCAAAGCCGCAGATCTCGTCCGCCAGGTAAATGGCGTTCAGGGTGCCGTCCGCCTTATATTTGGCGGATTCCTTGTTGAATTGGAAGCCCCGGCCTTCCAGATCGGCCACGGCGGCGGCCACGTCCGGCGTGCCGATGGCGATATGGCCGTTTGCGCCCAGATAGGGAGATTTCATCAGCTCCACCGCTTTCCCGGCGAAAACGGAGCTGTTGCCTTCCTTCATAGTCAGGCCGAACATGGCTTCAAACAGGGCAGCGCCCTTCCGCGCCTGCTCGGCATTGGCACAGTTGATGCCCACATGCGCCAGCGTATAAGAAATCATTGTCTTTCTCCTTTCATTCGCCCTTGGCGGCCTTCCGGGCGTCAAGGCACAGCCGGGTAATCTTGTCCCAGTTGCCCGCGGCGATGTCCGCCTTGGGGCAGACCCAGCTGCCGCCCACGGCGTGGATAAAGGGGGCGTCGATGTACTCTTTGATGTTGTCGCTGTTTACGCCGCCGGTGGGCAGGAACTTCATGCCCACGAAGGGCGCAGACAGATTCTTCATGGCCTTCAGGCCGCCGTAGACGTTGGCCGGGAAGAACTTGACCATTTTCAGGCCGTATTTCATGGCGCTCATGATCTCCGTGGGGGTGACGCAGCCGGGGGCGACGGGAACGCCATGCTCCACGCAGTAGCCCACCACTTCCTCGCTGAAGCCGGGGGAGACGATGAACTTGGCGCCCATTTCCAGCGCCAGCTTGCACTGCTCCAGATTCAGGACGGTACCGGCGCCCACCAGCACCTCGGGGCAGTTCTCCGCCACCGCCCTGATGGCCTCCGGCGCGCAGGCGGTACGGAAGGTGATCTCCATGGTGTCGATCCCGCCGGCCAGCATGGCTCTCGCGGTGGGGACTGCGTCCTCCGCCTTGTCCAGAACGACCACGGGGACGACGATAGAGTTTGCAAATCTTTCCATTGCAGTCATGTTAATTTCCTCCTATGTGTTTGTGGTATTATTCGCTTGTTTGCGTTCTTCCCTTTTTGGCAATGGTGCTGGGGGAACAGCCGTAGTGCTTTTTGAACACCCGGGAAAAATACAGCGCATCGTCGTAGCCGCACATCCGGGCGATCTCCGACACGGTGTACTCGTTTGCCCACATGGCGGTCAGCAGCATTTCCGCGCTTTTCATCCGCAGATTCGTCATGTATTCCAGGGGGGATACCCCCACCTCTTTTTTGAAGCGCTTGCGCAGGTAGTCGTAGTGAAACGGCTGCTGCCGGATGACCTCATCCAGGGAGAAATCCACCCGGGAATAATTCTTGAGGATGCCCTCCCGGATCTTTTCCACCGGCTCGGAAAACGCCGCGCTGCTGCGGAACACCACAATGTAGCTGGTAATCAGCGCGCCCAGGGCTTCCAGCACCAGCTCCCGTCCGCGGATGTCGGTCATGTAATAGGTCTTCGCCTGGGTGAAGGCGCTGTGAAGGCTGCCCGTGTCGTCGTCCGCCACCCGGAAGGGCGTCTTGTAGGGGAAGGAGGGGTCGGCGATGGTCAGATGGATGTTGGTGAAGCCCTCGTGGCTGGAATTGGCGTGGACCTCCAGGGGCGGGATCGCCACCATTTCCCCCACCCGGTAGGGAAGGACGGTGCCGTTTTCAAACCGGAACGCGCCCTGGCCGCTGGTGCAGTACACCAGCTCCCAGGCGTCATGGGTGTGCCACCGCACGTCGAAGGATTTCGGATGCTCTCCGACAAACAGGATCGTATTGTTCATGGTATTTACCTCGAAGGAGCTGCCCCTTTTATCGCGGGATTCCGTAAAAGGCGTGTTAGTCTGTTAGGGCGAAACGGACGGCTTATCCGTTTCATCCATGCTGCGAATTGAATCGTCTATGTATTTTGCCGTGTTTCCATAATCCTATAATACGGGATTTTCCGACGTTCGTCAACCGTTTTGAGCAGGACAAAATAGATATATTTTTATGCCATAATATGTTATATATCAACAAATACCAGAAATAATATTAACTTTTTCGGGGGCTAAATGGACAAAGCGGACATACGCATACAAACCCGCACAGCAGCCGGCACAGGGGGCGAAGGGGAATGCGTATGTCCGGCTGCACAATTAGAAACATCCGATTTTGTCAGGTTCTCCCACACGGAACCTGACGGGCAGAAGCTTTACGGGGAAACGCGCCCATTCTTTCTCCAATAGCCATTCCTCTGCCGGTAGAACTCCCGGTAGAGTCCCGCCCGCCTTATTCTACCGGCAAAACGAGAGGGGACGGGCGGGTAGAGTGGGGGAACGACAGAGCTTCTTGACTTTCGGGGACTTTGGCGGTAAACTGATACACACTTTGGAAACAATTTGGATGGAGCCTCTTATGAAGACGCAAGCCCCCCCGCCAATCAAAACCGTATATTACACCGACGCGCGAAACGACGAGTTTTCCTCTGCCCAAATCGAACCCCGGCGCATTGACGAAAGCTACCGGTACATTGACCCCCGTCCCGGGTGGAAGGCGGCAAGGTTCGTCGCTTATCGCCTGTTCGCCATGCCCGCGGCGTTCCTGTACTGCAAGCTGGCGCTCCATGCGCGCTTTGAAAACCGTCAGGTGCTGAAAGCAGTCGGCAAGACCGGCTGCTTTGTCTACGGCAACCACACCCAGCAGGTGGGCGACCCCTTCCTGCCCAATCTGGCGCTGTTCCCCAAAAGCATCTATATGATCGTCCACCCCAACAACGTGTCCATGCCGGTGCTGGGAAAGCTCACCCCGTACTTAGGCGCGCTGCCCCTCCCCTCCAACATAAAAGCCATGCGTTCCTTCCTGGACGCCATCCGCACCCGGATTGAGGAAGGCAGCTTCATCATGGTCTACCCGGAAGCCCACATCTGGCCGTACTATACCGGCATCCGGGATTTTCCCGCCACATCCATGAAGTACCCCGTGGAGCTGGACGTTCCCTGCTTCGCCCTGACCACCACCTACCACCGCCGCCGCTTTTCCCGGAAGCCCCGGACGGTGACCTATCTGGACGGCCCCTTCTACCCCGACCACAGTCTCCCACCCAGAGCCAGAGCCCAGGCGCTGCGGGATGAAATCTACGAGGCCATGGTGGGAAGAAGCAAAGAAAGCGACTGCGAATACATCCGCTATGTGAAGAAAGAGGCAAGTACGTGACCGATATCCTGTATTGCGGCAACGACAAGGTGTTCGACGGCGTTCTGACGTCGAGCCTGTCCATTGTGCGCCGGCTGGACGCGCCCAGGCCGCTGACCATCCATATTTTCACCATGGAGCTGACCCGGGTTTCCCCCGATTACCTTCCCATGACCCGGCGCCATGCGGACATCATCGAGACGGCCCTGCGCCGCCACAACCCCGACACCCACGTAAAGCTTTACGACGTGACCGCGCTTTACGAGCAGCACCTGAAGCAAAATGCCAACGAGGGCTGCTACTGCTCTCCCTACACCCTGCTGCGGCTGCTGGCAGACCTTCTGCCCCTGCCGGACAAGCTATTGTACCTGGACGCGGACATTATGGTCTGCAAGGACATCGGCCTGCTTTACGATCTGGACGTGGAAGCCGTGGAGTACGCCGCCGCCCGGGATCACTACGGAAAGTATCTCATTAACCCGGGCTACATCAACGCCGGTGTGCTTCTGTTCAACATGAAGCTGTGCCGTCGGACGGGAATTTTTGAAAAAGCCCGGGAGCTGCTTCGGACGAAGAAGCTGATGTTCGCGGATCAGTCCGCGCTGATCCGCTCCACCACCTCCCGGCGGCTGCTGCCCCAGCGGTTCAACGACCAGAAATTCCTCCACAGCCACACCGTGATCCGGCATTTTTCCAAGCGGCTGTTTTATACCCCCTATCCCCACACGGAGAACATCAAGCAGTGGCAGGTGGAGAAGGTACACAAGCGCTTCGGCTACACCTGCTTCGACGACATCCTGAATGAATATCTGTCCATAAAGGAGAACCTACAATGAACCCCGTCAATTTATTTTTCGCCTGTGACAACGCCTACGTCCCCTTCCTCGCGGTGACGCTTACGTCTTTGAAGGAGAACTGCAATCCCAAGCGGGATTATGCCCTGCGAATCCTCCACACCGGCCTGGATCCGGAGAATATCCGGCGGCTGACGGAAGGCTTTGCCTCCGAGGGCTTTACCATGGAGTTTATCGACATCACCCAGGCCGTGGAGCAGTTTTCCGACAAGCTCCACACCCGGGACTATTATTCCAAATCCACCTACTACCGCCTGTTCATTCCCGATCTGTTTCCCGGGCTTGACAAGGCGCTGTACCTGGACAGCGACGTGGTGCTGCTGGGGGACGTGTCGGAGCTGTACGACGTGGACTTGGAGGACAATCTGGTGGGAGCAATCCCAGACAGTGTGGTCGGTTCCATCCCGGCGCTGGCGCTGTACACCAAGAAGCGCCTGCGGGTGGCGGCGGATCACTACTTCAACGCCGGCGTGCTGCTGATGAATCTGGACGCCATGCGCAAATGTGATTTTCTGAACGTGTTCCTCCGGCTGCTGCAAAGCGTCACCTTCCAGATTGCCCAGGATCAGGACTACCTGAACGTCATCTGCAAGAACCGGGTGGAGTACGTGGGCTTCGAGTGGAACACCATGCCCTGCGACGTCCACACCAGCGCCCCCAAGCTCATCCACTACAATCTGGACTTCAAGCCCTGGCACCGGGACGACGTAGCCTTCGGCGACGTGTTCTGGGACTACGCGGAACGTTCCGGCTACCTGGAGGAAATCCGCGAGGTTCGGGAAGGCTACACCGAATGGCACATCGCCCGCTCCGCCGAGGAGACCACGCATCTGATCGCCATGGGCAAACGACAGGCCAGAAAGCGGACGGCGAACATGCTGATTCGCTGGAAAATCAGGCGGGTGGTGAACGTATGACGCCCGCCAAATCCCCGGAGCGCCTCGCCATCCTGGAAAAGATCGCCCAATATGAGCGGGAGGGGCGCTTTGACGAGGACGTGGAAAACGATCCCCCCAGCCGCGTCCTGCTGCCGGAGGAGATTGCGTACGCGGACAGGCGCTTTTCCGCCGAGTGCAGGCGGACGGCGGCCTTTGGCGCGGCGTATCTGTATTTCTGGAATCTGCGGCGGAAAAAAGAACTCATTCTGCGCAAAACCGAGGGGCTGGAGCATCTGGCCGGGGTAAAGGGCGCGGTGATTACCTGCAACCATTTTCACCCCATGGACAGCTTCATCATGCAGAAGGTGTTTGACGCGTCAGGGCATCCCAAGCGGATGTACCGGGTGATCCGGGAGGGGAACTACACCAGCTTCCCCGGCTTTTACGGCTTTCTCATGCGCAGCTGCGACACCCTTCCCCTCAGCTCCAACATGCAGACCATGAAGAAGTTCCTCCGGGCGGTAGACCGGGTGCTGTCGGAGGGCAACTGTCTGCTGATCTACCCGGAGCAGAGCATGTGGTGGAACTACCGCAAGCCCAAGCCCCTGAAGCCCGGCGCCTTCGACATGGCGCTGAAAAACCATGTGCCGGTGGTGCCGTGCTTCATCACGATGGCGGACAGCGATTTGGTCGGCGCCGACGGGTTCCCGGTACAGGAGTACACGCCCCACTTAGGCGCCCCCATCTGGCCGGACGAAACCCTGCCCCGCCCCGCCGCCCGGGAACAGCTGCGGCAAAAGACGGAGGACTTCTGCCGGGCGACCTATGAAGACGTGTACGGCGTGCCGCTGCGGTATGAAACGCGGGAGCAGTAAATCCCCCTTTTCTGGGACATAGCCTCCGCCCAACAATCATACTTTCATCCCCGCCGGGGACTGCCAAAGTCTGACAGTCTTCGGCGGGTTATTTGTTTTTCACTCGTTTAGAGCCTATTCAAAACTGTCAACATGCCCAAGCAGCGGGGTTTTTCCGGAAAGGGAAGTGCAAATTGCTCCCGTATCATACTTTGGCATGATTTACATTTTCTGTCAGGTATGTATAATAATTGATAAAATGGCGTTGGAATGTGTACGGTGCAGGGGCGCTGCCCCTTGGTACCAAAAAGGAGGGAGAACGTGACCGGGAATATGATTGTGAAGCCGTCTGTTCAGCAGCGGTTTGACGGCTTTATGGAGCGCGGGCGCGTCCTCTTTTTCAGTGCGCCCTGCGGCTTTGGAAAAACCGCGCTGGCGGACGCCCTGCTCTCCGGGCGAAACGTGCTGCGGCGGAATGCCGGTGCGCCGGATTTCGCCCTTCCCGCCCTCTCGGACGGGTGGGATATTCTGCTCATTGACGATTTTCAGATGATACCGGCGGAGGATGGCGGGCAGGCGCTGTGCGAGCTGATCCGCTCCGACCCCGCCAAACGCTTCGTGCTTCTCTCCCGGGGCGCGCCGCCTGGATATCTGACGGCGTTCCAGTATTCCGGCCTGATGGCCACGCTGGAGGCCGACGACCTGCTCTTTGACCGGGAGGATATCCGAAAATATTTCGCCGGCTGCGACATTCCGGTGACGGGCAGCGAGATCGGCGGCATTCTGAGAGAATCCGTCGGCTACCCCCTGGGCGTCGCCGTCACCGCCCGGTGCATGTCCGGCGGAAAGCCCTTTGGCCCGGAGATCGTGGCGCGGGCGTTCCGGGAGGTGTTCTCCTATTTCGAGGACGCGATTTACCGGCGGTTCGATCTTCCCGTGCGGCAGTTCCTGCTGGAGCTGGCGCCCTTCGAGCGGTTCAACCCGGAAATGGCGCGGATGGTCACCGGCAACCCCCACGCGGGCAGCCGTCTGGACTGGCTCCTGAGCCACACCACCATGCTCCGCTACGACGACATGCAGCACTTCCGCTTCTGGCCGCAGTTCCGCGACTTCCTTCTGTGGGAGATGGCGCGGGAATACAGCGAGGAAAAGCGCCGGGCGCTTTTCAGCCGGGGCGCGCTCTACTATGAGCTGAAAGAGGACTACGCCCACGCCCTGGAGTGCTATACCAGATGCGGCGACCACGCCAAGGTCTCCGAGCTTCTCGTCCGCAACGCGGAGCTGCACCCCGGCATGGGACATTACAGCGAAATGGAAAAATATTACCGCAGTCTCCCGGAAGCGGAGATCGCGGCATCACCCGCGCTGATGCAGGGCATGAGTATGCTCTGCGCGCTGGCCATGGATTACGACGGCTCCCGGCGCTGGTATCAGGAATTGCAGGAATTTGCCCGGCGGTGCGGCAAGGACGACGCCGCGGGCAAGCAGTCCCGCAGCCGTTTGGCGTGGCTGGACATCTCCCTGCCCCAGCGGGGTGTGGAGGGGCTGACGGAAACCATTCCCGCCGTGTTCCGGCTGATGACCAATAAAGAGGTCTCCCTCCCCTCCTTCTCCGTCACCAGCGCACTGCCCAGCATCATGAACGGCGGCAAGGATTTTTCCGCCTGGAGCAAGCGGGACGACCTGCTCTACCAAACCCTCCGCATCCCGGTGGAGGCCATACTGGGGCGGGACGGCGTGGGTCTTGCGGACTGCGCCGTTGCCGAAAGCAAATTTGAAAAGGGCGAGAACATCACCGGCCGGATGCTGACCATCCTCCCCCGCATCAGCGAAATTCACCAACGCGGCACGCCGGACATGGAGTTCGCCGTCAACGGTCTGCTGGCGCGAAGCCTGCTGGCAGCGGGGCAGAGCGGGGACGCCTATCGCACCGTCGAATCCCTCCGGACAAAATTTGCCGAGGAGGGGCAGGAGCGGTTCCTGCCCAACATGGACGCCATGCTCGTCCGGATCGCCCTTCACACCGGCGACCTGGATTACGCGGACACCTGGTACCGGGAAAAGGCGCCCAGAAATCCCATGCGGATCAACATCATGAAGCGCTACCAGTACCTGACCCAGGCCATGGTGGAGCTGGCGGACGGGAAGCCGGGGGCGGCAATGCTGACCCTCTCCCCTCTGGAAGCCTACATTCAGAACTGTGGGCGGCACATCGACGGCAGCCAGCATTGACGCGGTCGTTGCCTACAGGGGAGCAAAACTCGCCGGGTCGGGATCCCCCGCCGTTATCGGCACGCTGAAGCTGGCAGAGGGTGCCACATGGGCAAACATCCTGTATGAACCTAACCGCCTTGGCTACAAGGTGCTCAATGGGAACGGCACTCACAAGTGGTACGCCCCGGCGGATGTTCCCGCCGGTTCCACGGAGCTGAACAATGTCATCATCAATCGTCTGCCAATCACCTCCAAGACCCTGTCTCTGAAGGTCGATGGCAAGAACCTGACCGGCAACCCGAAGGTGGAGCGCGGCACGACCGTCCGGCTCTGCGCCAACTGCAACGCGAAGGATGCGGATGTGGCCATCTACGTCGGAGAGATCGTGGGAAACAACAACCCCACATACAGCCAGAAGAAAGCTGAATATAAAAAGATCGGCACCACGTGGTACTATGTTGTAGACTTCGATGCTGACACGATCGGAACATACAGCATTTATTTCACGGCCAGCAAGGACGGCTATTCGGTATCGAGCAACCCCAAAATACTGACCGTCACCAAGCTGAATCTCAGCAAAGCCGTAATCACGTTCCCCAACGGCAATGAAAGTGTCTATCAGCCTTATAACACCACCACCGGCGTGCCGCCCTATGTTGTAACGTACAACGGCAGCGAGCTGAAAGCGGGAGTTGATTACACCGTCGTCTGCGGCGATTCCCGTTCCACTGTCGGCGCCGCCACTCTGACCATCAAGGCGACAGACGACGGCGACTACACCGGCCAGAAAACCGCCAGATGGACGGTCGCAGCTCACAAAGCAACGATCTCGGTCGGCGACATCATAAAGGCATACGATGGCACAACAGACCTGCCCGCAAACGCGTCGATAAAGCTTAAGAGTGCGGATTCCCGCTATGCTCCTTCCGGCGGGCCACTTCCTCTGGTGGCTGGTGAGGATTACCAGATACTCAATGCCAGTTATGATTCCGCCAATGCAAGTGAGGACGAAAAGACCGTCTCCTTCACCATTAAGCTGACGGATAGGAACTATACCTTTGAAGACGGCACGACGCAAAAGGATTTTGTGCTGAACGGAGCGGATGTGTCGCAGACTTTCAAGATCAATCAGGCCACTGTGACCCCGAACGAGATCACGCAGTACGTTTTCAACGATTTGGCAAAGACCTACGAAATCGATTTGAGAACGCTCCTGCCAGAGCTGCCTGTAGGCTGCGAGTACGGCAAGATCCATAATCGGGGCTGCGATTACCACTTTACGGATAGTACTTACCTCGACAGCAGCAACTATATATTCGTGTCAAACGAAGGCATTCTGACTTTGCCCATCGTGGCCGCGCACAGCGCGAATGTGAACGATCAGATCGGCACTTTGACCGTCCCGATTGTAAGCACGAACTATCAGCCGTTCGATCTGACCATCAAGGTCGTCATTGGCCAGAGGATCCCCCTCGATCAATCGGGCGTCAGCGTCAGCGCGACGGATATCACTTACGGCCAGACGCTGGCAGAGAGCACACTCACGGCCACGGGTTCGATGATCTGCCCCCGCACACAGGCCGTGATTCCGGGTACGTTCGCGTGGAAGGACGGCACCATCAAGCCCAACGCGGGCAGCTATGACGCCGAATGGACGTTCACCCCGGCGGAAGGCTACGAAGAATACGCCCCCGCGACCGGCACCGTGACCGTCACAGTCGAACCGGCAGAGCTGACGGGAGTTTCCGTGAGGGCATCCAGCACGTATTACACCGGCAAGCCGCAGCACGCATCGACAATCGCGTTTGGGCAAAGTGTAGACGGCACTACCGTGACGTTCACCTACAGCGACAAGGTAGACGGCGACTATACTTCGGACGGACCGACTTTCACCGACGCAGGCACGTACACCGTTTACTACAAAGCGGAAGCAGCAAACCACAAAACGGCTACCGGTACGTTCACCGTAACCATTGCCCCGCTGCCGATCAGCCTTCTCTCCGTCGAAAGAATCTCCAAGTCCTACGACGGCACCGCAGACGTCACGCTTACCGCGAGCAGGCTGACGTTCTTCAGCAAGGCGGCCAGTCGTTCGGGCATTATACTTCCCGATACGGCGCTCACCTTCTCTGACGCCCAGTTTACCATGAAGCAGGCGGACGGGAGCTACCTGCCCTCGCCGGACGTCGGAAACGGAAAGGCCCTTTCCTTCACCATGACGCTTGCGAACGACAACTATGTGCTTGAACGCGAGCCGGAAGGCACCAAAACGGTCAGTGACACTTTTGCAACCGACGATACGACCCGTTTCACCATCACCAAGGCCGCCGCGCCCGTGCTGACCGCCTATCCGGTCACCCGGAAGTACACTCTGAAAACGGAGCAGACCATCCCCCTCCCCGGCCTGGAGAGCCTGGGAATGCCCGGCGACGCGCAGGTGTCCGACACAAACGCGTTCGACAGCGGGTCCTATTCTCCCGCGGGCAAGATTCAGGACGGTTGGGGCATTGATGTGAACACCGGCGCGATCACCTACACGCTGGCGGAGGGCGTTGCCCCCGGCGACGTCATCACCTTCACCCTTCTGGTTCGCTCCAAGAACTACGAGGACGCCGCCGTCACGGTCAATCTCACCCTGACGGAGCGGGACACCCCCATTCTGACCCTGCCGGACAGCATCACCGTGGACTACACCGGCGCGGGAATTCCCGTCAGCGCGGTCACCGGAAAGCGCGCCGCCTTTGACGGCAAGGATGTGCCGGGTACGTGGAGCTGGAAGGCCGAGCAGACGATTACCAACGCAGCCGACACCGGCACGAAGGCCATTGTCTTCACCCCCGACGATCCGGTCAATTACCTCCCGGCGGAGGGGACGGTTTCCGTCACCATTTCCCCCGTCGCACCGGCGTATACCGCGCCCGCGGCCATGGACGGCCTGATCTACGGCGGCAACGCCCAAGCGCTGGTCAATGCGGGTTCCACCGCCCACGGCAAGCTTCTTTACAGTCTCAGCAAGGACGGCGCCTACTCCGAGACCGTCCCCACCGGCACGGACGCCGGGGAATACACCGTCTGGTACAAGGTCGCGGGCGACAACAACCATACGGACACCCAGCCTGCGTCCGTCACCGTGACCGTTGCCCCCAAGACCGTGACCGCCACCGTGACGGTCAGCGGCGATTCCCTCACCTACACCGGCGACCCGCTGAAGCCCGGCGTCATTGTGAAGGACGGCGACACGGTCATCAGCCCGGAGGAATACGACGTTTCCTATAAGGACAACGTGAACGCGGGCACCGCCACCGTGACCGTCAGGAACAAGGCAGGCGGCAACTACACCGTCAGCGGCGGCACCACCTTCGAGATCGGCAAGGCCGCTTCCGACGTCAGGACCGCCCCCGGGGCGAACACCGGCCTTGTTTACAACGGCGGCGAGCAGACCCTCGTCACCACCGGGACGGCGCTGGGCGGCAAGCTGAAATACCGCCTGGGTGAAAGCGGCGGGTTCACGGAGGCTCTTCCCAAGGCCGCGAATGCCGGCACCTACACCGTGTACTACATGGTCGAGGGCGACGGCAACCACCGCGACTCGGAAATCTACAGCCTCACCGTCACCATCGGCAAAGCGCGTGTCACGGTCACGGCGCTGGACAAGCGCATTTACACCGACGACAAGGCTCCTGATCTGAGCAAGCCCGCGCTGGGTAAGGACTACACCGTCACCGGCCTGTTCGGTGAGGACGCGCTGACCGGCGACATCAAGCTGACCTACGTGGACGCTTCTGGAGCGGAGATCACCCCCGACACGACAAAGGTTGGGCAGACCATCCTCCGCGCCGGCGGGCTGACCGCCCCCAACGACAACTACACCGTCGTTTTCGCGGACGGCAAGCTGACCGTCGATGAGCGCCCGGCCTACACCGTCAAGGCCACGGCGGGCAGCCACGGCTCCATCACGCCCTCCGGCAATGTTGACGTCCTTCACGGCGGCAGTCAGACCTTCACCATTGCCGCGGACAGCGGCTACGCCATCTCCAACGTGAAGATCGACGGCGTGAGCATCGGTGCGGTGAAATCCTACACCTTCGAGAACGTCACCGAAAATCACACCATCGAGGTCACCTTCATGAAGGCCAACGGCAACCCCCAGACCGGCGTGATGGTGGACGAAGTCACCGGAGAATACTATGTGGCGTAACGCCCATCCCATTTCGTGCGCCCGCGAAGCGCACGAGGAGACAAGCTTATGAAGAAAAACGTCATCAAAATTTGCTGCCTTGTCCTGGCGGTCGCGGTGATTGCCGCTCTGCTGATCGCGGTCAGGGGCTGCCATGGGGAGGAACCCACCGTTCCTCCCGCCACCGCCCCGGCCGCCGGGGACACCCAGAGCGCCCCCGTCGAAGCCGAGACCCAGCCGCCAACGGTTCCCGTGGGGGAGGTCATCCCCACCGTGGACAGGCAGTCGGTGCTGGCCGCGGCCAAAAAGAACAACGCCGACACCGTGGCATGGCTGTACATCCCCGGCGCGGAGGTGGATGACCCCGTGATGCAGGCGGAGGACAACGGCCATTACCTTTGGCTGGGCGAGGACGGCGAGTACAGCACCTGGGGCTGCTACTACGCCCACTGCGAAAACAAGTTCGGCAGCCGGGACAAGCTGGACGCCAATACCACGATTTTCGGTCATTCCGCCAGCAACTGCGACCCCAACGGCCCCAAGCTCACCAAGCTCTACCGGTACATGGACGCGGACTACGTAAAAAAGCATCCCTACATCTACCTCTCCGTGGCGGGGGAAGATCTGGTTTTCCAGATCACGGCGCTGTTCATCACGGACATCGCGTTCGACTACATTGCCCCCAATCCCACAGGAAGCGAGCTGACGGAATTTTTCCGGACGGTCGCCCGGAAAAACTGGCTGAACTTTGACGGCGTGACCTTCTCGGAGGGCGACACCGTCCTGACCCTTTCCACCTGCTGCCGGAAATACGACACAGCAAAAACCGGCAACCAGCGCCTGGTGGTCATGGCCAAGCTGCTTCCGGAGGGCGCAACGGCGCAGCCCTACACCGTCTCCCTGGCGGAAAATCCGGAGATGCCATAATGCGGAAAAAGGGTGCGCTGCAAAATACGCCCATGAAAAAACCACATCAACCATCCCGAAAGGGCTTGGCTGATGTGGTTTTTTGCCTTAGACTTAAACTGCTATGAAAAACTCCGAAACGCAAGGACAGTATAGCGTACCAGATGAGAATCATCAACTCCATGACCCCGGCAAGGTTCTGGAATCTTGCAGCAAGCAACCTGTCTTTGATTTCCGAAAGCAGGTGGCTTTGGCAGACTGAAACCCCCGCCATGCGGTCATGCCACGTGGCGGGGGGTACTGTCATTTTCGTTTTTTCCTATTTTTCCGCGGCAATGTAGTCGTTCCCGTAGCAGAAGATATGTCCGCCGATCTGTCCCCAGACGTTGCTGTTGGTGGGCTTTGTGGCGAAATACACCACTTCCTTCGGCAAAATGTAGGGGCCGTAGATCGCCCTCTCAATGGCCTCGTACTGCGCCTGGAAGGGTTCCGCCTTGTCCAGGCGGGGGACGGAGCGGAACTGCCCCTGTCCGTAGATCACGTCATGGAGATTATTGGGGAAGTCACCGGAAGCGATTCGGTTCAGCGCCACCTCCGCAACGGCCTGCTGGCCTTCGGCGCACTCGCCCTGGGCTTCCACCCAGACGACCTTCGCCAAGAGCTTAATGTCATCCTGACTCAGCGCAATATCGGAATACCGGGGCTCGCCCCGCTCGGGTTCCTCCTCGTAGTAAATGAAGGGTTCCTCCGGCATGGCACTCTTGTCGTAGATCCACGCGCCGTCATAGCCCAGCAGAATGTCCTCGGGTTCAAAGCCTTCGGCAAAGCCCTTTTTCAGCTGCCAGAAGTCATAGTTGTCCCGGTTGGAGTCGTTGACGATGATCTTCCCGTTCTCATTGATGCCGGCGAGGACGATGAAGTGCTGGGAATTGGTGAAGATGGAGTTATGGTTCATCAGCACGATGGCGACCTGCCCCTCCTGGAGCGCCTTGTAGACAACGTGCCAGTTTTCCGCCTTCCTGCAGGCAAGCTGAAGCATCTTGTTGCCGTATTCCAGTCGGGCAATGTTGTTGATCGCCCGCCCGCCGAAATAGTGCGCCAGCTCGTCGGGGGTGTATGCATGGTCGGCCATGTAGCTTGCCACCATGGCCAGAGAAACGATGCTGCATCCGCTGGTCATAATGGTGCCGCTGCCGTACATGGTGTAGGGGTAGTCGTTCTGAAAATACTGCGGGACAGTGGAGATGACCTGCTTTTCCTCGCTCTGGGTCTCCTCCGGGAGTTCCTCGTCGGCTTCCTCAGTCGCTTCGGGAGCCGTTTCCTCCACGGTCTGCGTCTCCGCCGTCGGTTCTGCCGGGGGGTCCGCCTCTGCGGGGACATACAGGTATTGCAGCACAAGTCTGCAATCCTCGTCCTGCGCCATGTCGGCATAGATCTCGCAGAGCCAGTTTTCCAGCGCGCCGTCGGCCACGGCGAAGCTTCCTTTCTCGCCCGTTACGAACCAGCCGTAAAAGACAAATCCGGCGGGAGCCTGTCCCGCTGCGTCTTCCCGCAGACTCGTCATCTGCGCCTCATTCGGCACGGCATGGGTCGTAATTTTGATCTCACCGGGAACCGCGTTTTCCGGAATGCCCGCTCGCACCGGCCCGTCCGCAGACGCGGCGCCGGCAGGCAGGGCAGCAACGCCGCAAAGAAGCGCCAGCGAAAGCAAAACCGCAGTCAGCCGCCGGAAATATCTATGTACGCGCATTCCTTCGCCCCCTGTCTCCAAGTGTTCCGCCCCCCCTCGCAGCGAGGGTATACAGATTTATAAAAATACGGATACAGTATAAAACATTTTCCGTCAAAAGTCAAGAATTCTTGCGTTTCTATCCTTGTTTTTTGGGGAAACCTGTGGTATGATACCCACTGATAAAGGAAGTGTAACCATGTTTGATTTTCAGCGCCCCCAGCTGTCCCAGAAGGACGACTATGAGCGCATTTTATTTGCCTGCCCGCCCAGAGGATGCGAATATTCCTTCGCCAATCTCTATCTCTGGGGACGGCAGCAGCTGGTGTTTACCCGGGGCTGTGTGGCCTTTTTCTCCCACTTTAACGGCCGGAGCGTCTACCCCTACCCCATCGGTGACGGGGACAAGCGCGCCGTGATCGAAGAAATTCTCCTCGACGCCAAACAGCGGGGGATCCCGTGCCGCATCGTCAGCATGACCCAGGCCGATCAGGCGGAGCTGCAAGGCTGGTTCCCCGACAGATTCCTCTACCGCACCGACCGGGACGGCTTCGACTACGTCTATTCCGTGGACGATTTAGCCGATCTGAAAGGTCGAAAGTTCCAGAAAAAGCGGAACCACGTCAACCGCTTCCGGGCGGAGCACCCCCGGTTCGAGCTGCAAACCCTGACCCACGACAATTTTTCCGCTGCCCAGCATATGGTCAGCGACTGGTACCGCGCCCGGATGCAGGCAGACCCGGCGGGGGATTACATGCTGGAAAGCATTGCCCTGTCCCGGGCGTTCCGGCATTATGAGGGTCTGAAAATGGAAAGCGCCGTGCTTCTGGAGGACGGGGAAATTCTCGCCCTGACCATGGGAAGCCGCCTGTGGTCGGACACCTTCGACATTCATTTTGAAAAAGCCCGGGAGGACGTGGAGGGCGCTTACGCCGCCATAAACTGCGAATTTGCCCGGTATCTGCGGCTGAAATACCCCGAGCTGCGCTACCTGAACCGGGAGGACGACGTAGGGTTAGCGGGGCTTCGCAAGGCCAAGCTGTCCTACAATCCCCACCACATGACGGAAAAATTCTGGGCATATCTGGCGGAGGATTTCCATGGAGATTAACTACCCCACCGGCAATCAGGAAGCCCGGCTGCGGACGCTCTGGCGTCTGGCCTTCGGGGATCCGGAGGAATTGATCGCGGGCTTTTTTGCCAGTGGCTACTCCCCCCGGCGCTGTCGCTGCGCGGCGGAAAACGGGAACGTGGCCGCCGCCCTTTACTGGTTTGACGCAGAATTCCGGGGGCAGAAATTTGCCTATCTCTACGCCGTGGCCACCCACCCGGATTTTCGGAACCGGGGACTTTGCCGCACCCTGATGGCGGACACCGCTGCTTGTCTGACGGAGCGGGGCTATGACGGGGTGCTGCTGATGCCGCAAAACGGTGGCCTTCGGGAAATGTACGGCCGCATGGGCTTTCGGGACTGCTGCACCGTGTCGGAATTTGCCTGCGACGCCGGGGAAGCGGTGGCTTTGCGCCCGATTTCCCGGAGGGAATTCGCCGCCCTTCGCCGGAAGTATCTGCCTCCGGACGGCGTGATTCAGGAGGGGGCGAACCTTTCCTACCTGGAACGCTATGCCGCATTCTACGCCGGGGCGGATTTCCTGCTGGCCACCGCGCCAAACGGCGACAGCCTGACCGGCATGGAGCTGCTGGGCAGCGCCGGCGCCGCACCGGGGATTCTGGGGGCGCTGGGGTTTTCCCGCGGCCGTTTCCGCACCCCGGGGACGGCGCTTCCCGGCGCCATGTTCCGTCCCCTGCGGGTGGACGCGGATGCCCCCGGATATTTTGGGCTGATTTTCGACTGAGCTTCCCTAAGGAACCTCTGCGTAAATCGTCTGCGACTGTGAGCGGATCTTTTCCGCCCACTCTTCGGTATCAAAAACGGGAAATATAGCGCAGCCGTTGCCGGCGTAAGCCGGCTTACGGATGCGGCATACCCCTTGCGGGTACATACAGTATTCCAACCTTTCCGGTACCTCGATTGGCCGAAAAATCTCTCGCTCACAGTTCTTGCCGATTGAATCAGAGGTTCCCTAACCCTGTGGCATCCATAGGCCGTGCGGCCTGTGCCTTTTATAAAAAACAAGAACACTTGGAGGAATCAACGTGCACAGAGAACACCTGGCAAGCCGCTTAGGCTTCATTCTCCTCAGCGCCGGATGCGCCATCGGCATCGGCAACGTATGGAAATTTCCGTGGATGACCGGGCAGTATGGCGGCGGTGCGTTCGTCGTGATCTACCTGATTTTCCTGCTGATCCTGGGCGTCCCGGTGCTGACCATGGAATTCGCCATGGGGCGCGCGTCCCAGAAAAGCCCCCTGAAAATGTATCAGACACTGAAGCCCGGCAGCCATTGGCGCTGGCATGGCTACGCCTGCCTGGTGGGCAACGTGATTCTGATGATGTTCTACACCACCGTTTCCGGATGGATGCTGCAATATTTCGTGGACACCGCCGCCGGACGCTTCGCGGGACTTGATGTCGCCGCAGCGGAATCCGCCTTTGGCAATATGCTTTCCAATCCCGGCCGCATGACGGTTTACATGGGTCTGATCGTCGTATCCGGCTTTCTCATCATCTCCATCGGTATTCAGAAGGGCCTGGAGCGGGTGACCAAATGGATGATGATGGCGCTGATCATCCTGATGATGGCGCTTGCCGTCCACAGTCTGTTCCTCCCCGGCGGCTCCGAGGGACTGAAATTCTACCTGCTGCCCGATATCCGGCGCATGAGGGACGTGGGCGTGGGCAACGTCATCGTGGGTGCCATGAACCAGTCCTTCTTCACATTGAGCATCGGCATCGGCTCCATGGCGATTTTCGGCAGCTACATCGACAAGGATCATGCCCTGGCCGGCGAGTCCGTCCGGGTCTGCGCCCTGGATACGCTGGTGGCGTTCTGCTCCGGTCTGATTATCTTCCCCGCCTGCTTCTCCTACGGCGTGGACGTCAGGAGCGGCCCCGCGCTGATTTTCATGACCCTGCCCAACGTGTTCAACAACCTGCCCGCAGGGCGCTTCTGGGGGAGCCTGTTTTTCCTGTTCATGACCTTCGCCGCCTACTCCACGGTTCTGGCGGTATTTGAAAACATCGTCTCCTGTGTGGGCGAGTTGACCGGATGGAGCCGCAGGAAGACCTGCCTGATCTGCGGCATTGCCATCTTCCTGCTGAGCCTGCCCTGCATTCTGGGCTATAACCTGTGGAGCAATTTCCGCCCCATCGCCGGTCGGGACGTGCTGGACAGCGAGGATTTCCTGGTCAGCAATTTGCTGCTGCCTCTTGGCAGTCTGCTGTTCGTCATTTTCTGCACCACCCGCTACGGCTGGGGCTGGGAGAACTTCCTGGCGGAAGCCAACGAGGGCAAGGGGCTGAAAATCGCCAAATGGCTGCGGCCTTACATGACCTACGTGCTGCCCGTGATTGTGAGCATCATTCTCATCTTCGGCCTTTACAACTTCTTCGCCGCGTAAACGCTGCCCCGAAAGAGCGCATCTCTTTCGGGGCAATTTTATCGATTTGGCAAAACTCACATGGTTCCACCCCAAAAAGCGGCAGGAATCGTCTTTCTGCGAGTTGACGGGGGTCGCCCCCGATGATATAATGATAACGTAACATCAACAAACCCTTATGACTGACGGATCAGGCTGCATCCGAGTTTTCGGTGCAGGCCGAAGTGGAGCACCACATGGAGTAAGGGCATATCCCCATTTCCTGCCGACCGTCTGGGCTCACTTTCCCGTTACAGCGGGCGAGTGCGCCCTTTTTTCTATGCAAACCCATAGAAAAAAAGAAAAAATGTGCCATTTCCTCCCCCCTGCGGGGCAACCGGAAATGATGCACAAAAACTTCATGCTTATGCCTTTGCGCATTTTTGCAGTGCGGTGTTCACGCATGAAGTTTCGTTTCCAACAAGGAGGTCAACACATGAAAAAAGTCGGAATCGTCATGGGCAGCGACAGCGATCTGCCTATCCTGCGCAAGACCATGGACACCCTGGCGTCTCTGGGCATTCCCTACGAGTGTCACATCTACTCCGCCCACCGCACCCCCGAGGAGGCTCGGGATTTTGCCGTATCCGCACGGCGTAACGGCTTCGGCGTGCTCATCGCCGCCGCCGGTATGGCTGCGCACCTGGCCGGCGCCATCGCGGCAAATACCACCCTGCCGGTCATCGGCATTCCCTGCAAAGGTCCCTGTCTCGACGGCATTGACGCTCTTCTTTCCACGGTCATGATGCCCTCCGGTATTCCGGTGGCCACCGTTGCCGTAAACGGGGGCGTGAATGCCGCTTTGTTGTCCGCCCAGATTCTGGCGGTGGAGGACGGAGTGCTTGCCGCCAAGCTGGACGCCAAGCGCGCCGCCGACGCGGCGAAGGTGCTTGAGAAGGACGCCGCCCTTCAGGCGGAGCTGAAGGGCTGAGGGAGGATACAAACACATGGGCGGTTTCTTCGGGGCAATTTCCCATAAGAATTGCATTTACGACGTTTTCTTCGGTACGGACTACCACTCCCACTTAGGCACCCGCCGGGCCGGACTCGCCTTTTACGATACGGAAAAGGGCTTCCAGCGGCAGATCCACAGCATTGAAAATACCCCCTTCCGCACGAAATTTGACGACGACATGGCCAAATTCAGCGGAAACGCGGGTATCGGCTGCATTTCCGACACCGACCCACAGCCCCTGCTGGTGCGCTCCCACCTGGGGATGTTCGCCATCTCCACCGTGGGCATTATCAACAACGCAGAACAGCTGGTGGAGGAAGCCTTCTCCGGACCGGGGCATCAGTTCATGGCCATGTCCTCCGGCAAAATCAACACCACCGAGCTGACCGCCGCTCTCATCAACCAGCGGGGCAGCCTGATCGAGGGTATCCGCCACGCCCAGGAGGTCATCGACGGCTCCTGCACCATCCTGCTGCTGACTCCCGACGCCATCATCGCCGCCCGGGATCGCTTGGGACGGCTGCCCGTGCTGGTGGGAAAGAATGACGACGGCCTGTGCGTGTCCTTCGAGTCCTTCGCCTATCACAAGCTGGGCTATCAGGACTGCTACGAGCTTGGCCCCGGGGAGATCGTGAAAATGACGGCGGACGGCCTTGAGAGGCTTGCCGCCCCCGGTACCAAAATGAAGATCTGCGCCTTCCTGTGGACGTACTACGGCTACCCCAACTCCAACTACGAGGGCAAAAACGTGGAGGTCATGCGCTACCGCAACGGCGAGATCATGGCCCGCAAGGAAATGGAAGCCGGCACCATGCCGGACGTGGACTTTGTGGCGGGCGTGCCGGACTCCGGTCTGCCCCACGCCATCGGCTACGCAAACCAGTCCCATAAGCCCTTCGCCCGTCCCTTTGTCAAGTACACCCCCACCTGGCCCCGCTCCTTCACCCCCACCAATCAGGAGATGCGCAATCTGGTGGCGAAAATGAAGCAGATTCCCGTACCCGAGCTGATTCAGGGCAAAAAGCTGCTGTTTGTGGACGACTCCATCGTTCGCGGCACCCAGCTGCGGGAGACGGTGGACTTCCTGTACGAAAGCGGCGCGAAGGAGGTTCACATGCGCTCCGCCTGTCCGCCCATCATGTACGGCTGCAAATACCTGAATTTCTCCCGCTCCAACTCCGAAATGGAGCTGATCGCCCGTCGGACGGTTCAGAATCTGGAGGGCGACGAGGGACAGCAGCACCTGGACGAGTACGCCGACGGCACCACCCAGCGGGGCAAATGTATGCTCAAGGCCATCTGCGAGGAAATGGGCTTCGACTCCCTGGGCTACCAGTCCCTGGACGGCCTGCTGGAGGCCATCGGGCTGGATAAGGACAAGGTCTGCACCTACTGCTGGAACGGCAAAGAATGATTGAGTAGAGAAAACTCTGAATAAAGGAGCGTCATTATGGAACACAACAATTCCCAGTCTGCCAGCTACGCCGCCGCCGGTGTGGACATCACCGCCGGATACAGGGCCGTGGAGCTGATGAAAACCCACATTGCCCGCACCCGCAACTCAGGCTGCCTGGACGACGTGGGCGGCTTCGGCGGCTGCTTCGGCCTGAACGTCGCCGGGATGGAGGAGCCTGTGCTGGTCTCCGGCACCGACGGCTGCGGCACCAAGGTCAAGCTGGCCATCCTCATGGACAAGCACGACACCATCGGCATCGACGCCGTGGCCATGTGCGTCAACGACATCATCTGCGTGGGCGCGAAGCCCCTGTTTTTCCTGGATTACATCGCCTGCGGCAAAAACGTGCCGGAGAAAATCGCCCAGATCGTGGGCGGCGTGGCGGAGGGCTGCGTCCAGTCCGGCGCGGCGCTCATCGGCGGCGAGACCGCCGAGCATCCCGGCCTGATGCCCGTGGAGGACTACGACCTGGCAGGCTTCGCCGTGGGCATTGTGGATAAGAAGAAGATTCTGGACAAGACCAGAATGGCGGAAGGGGACGCGGTCATTGCCCTGGCCTCCTCCGGCATCCACTCCAACGGCTTCAGCCTGATCCGCAAGGTTTTCCGCATTGACGAGAACCCCGCCGAGATTTATCAGCCCTGCGAAGCACTGGGGGGCAAGACCATCGCCGAAACCCTGCTGACCCCCACGAAAATTTACGTCAAATCCGTCCTGGCACTGCTGGAAACCGTGGACGTCAAGGGCATCAGCCACATCACCGGCGGCGGCTTCTACGAAAACATCCCCCGCTCCATCCCCGACAGCCTGTGCGCGAAAATCGACAAGGGCGCCGTTAAGGTGCTGCCCATCTTTGACCTGATTGCCAAGACCGGCAATATCCCCGAACGGGACATGTTCAACACCTACAACATGGGCGTGGGCATGAGCATCGTCGTCCCCGCCGCTCAGGTGCAGACCGCCCTGGACATTCTCACCGCCCGGGGCGAGGACGCCTACGTCATCGGTACCATCGTGAAAAACGACGAAGAAAAGGTGATTCTGGAATGACTGCCAAAATTGCGGTTCTGGTTTCCGGCGGCGGCACCAATTTACAGGCGCTGATCGACGCCGGACAGCGGGGCGAGCTGGGGGGCGGCGAAATCACCGCCGTGATCTCCTCCAAGGAGGGCGCTTACGCCCTGGAGCGGGCGCGAAAGGCGGGAATCCCCGGCTACGTGCTGCCCCGGAAAGGCTTTGACTCCAACCGCGCCATGACCCTGGCGCTGGTGGAAAAACTGAAAGCGCTGGATATCGACCTGGTGGTTCTGGCGGGCTGCATGGTCATCTTCACCGAGGAGCTGGTGCAGGCCTACCCCAACGCCATTATGAACGTCCACCCCGCTCTGATCCCCTCCTTCTGCGGCCAGGGCTTCTATGGGCTGCATGTCCACGAAGCGGCGCTGGCCTACGGCGTCAAGCTCTCCGGCGCGACCGTGCATTTTGTCAGCGCGGAATGCGACGGCGGCCCCATCATCGCCCAGAAGGCTGTCCCCGTTCTCCCCGGAGATACCCCCGAAACCCTTCAAAAACGCATTATGGAGCAAGCCGAATGGAAGCTGCTGCCGGAAGCCGTGCGCCTGTTCTGCGAGGGCAGGCTCCGGGTGGAAGGCCGCACCGTTATCATCGAACAGGAGTGAAAAGTGCTATGAATGTTTACGAAATAAAGTCCATGGCCGAGCGCCTCAGCGGCAACACCTACCCCGGCCGGGGCATTGTCCTGGGGGTCACCCCCGACGGCAAGACCGCCGTGGCCGCCTATTTCATCATGGGACGCAGCGTCAATTCCCGGAACCGGGTCTTCGTTCAGGAGCCGGACGGCATCCGCACGGAAGCCTTCGACCCCGGTCTCATGAAAGACCCCCATCTGATCATCTACCATCCCGTGCGGGAAGCAGGTCAGGGTCTCATCGTCACCAACGGCGACCAGACAGACACCGTCTGGGAGCATCTTGCCAAGGGCGAAAGCTGGGAAGCCGCCCTGCGCACCCGTCAGTTTGAGGACGACGGCCCCAACTGGACGCCCCGCATTTCCGGCTTGCAGGCGGGGGACGGAAGCTATAAGCTGTCCATCCTGAAAGCCGCCGACCCGGAGGGCACGGCATGCGCCCGGTTCTTCTACGAGTACCCCGCCGCCCCCGGTCTGGGTCACTTCCTGCACACCTACGTCTGCGACGGCAATCCCGTGATTCCCACCTTCCAGGGGGAGCCGGAGCGGGTCGCCATTCCCGCAGACATTGACGATTTCACCCGGGAGCTGTGGGAAAATCTGAACCCCGACAACAAAATCTCCCTGTTTGTGCGCTACACCAACTTGGAAACCCGGAAATATCAGCAGAGGATCCTCAACAAGCACTCAAAGTAATACCGCGTGGAGGGAATGAACATGAAAGAATTTGAACTGAAATACGGCTGCAACCCCAACCAGAAGCCCGCGAAAATCTACATGGCGGACGGCTCCGAGCTGCCCATCACCATCCTGAACGGCCGCCCCGGCTACATCAATTTTCTGGACGCCCTCAACTCCTGGCAGCTTGTGAAGGAGCTGAAGGAGGCCACGGGCATGGTCGCCGTCACGTCCTTCAAGCACGTCTCCCCCACCTCCGCCGCCGTGGGGAAGGTTCTGCCCGAGAACCTGAAAAAGGCCTGCTTCGTGGACGACGTCCCCGAGCTGGACGGCAGCCCTCTCGCCTGCGCCTACGCCCGGGCAAGAGGCACCGACCGGATGTGCTCCTTCGGCGACTGGGTCGCCCTGTCCGACGTGTGCGACGCCACCACCGCGAAGCTCATCGCCCGGGAGGTCTCCGACGGCGTGATTGCCCCCGGCTACACAGACGAAGCCCTGGCCATTCTGAAAACCAAGCGCAAGGGCGGCTACAATGTAGTAGCCATCGACCCGGACTACGTTCCCGCCGAGCAGGAGACGAAGCAGGTCTTCGGCATCACCTTCCAGCAGGGGCGGAACAACTTCAAAATCGACGGGCATCTGCTTCAGAACATCGTCACCAAGAACAAAGATCTGCCCGAATCCGCCAAAATCGACCTGATCGTGGCGCTGATCACCCTGAAATACACCCAGTCCAACTCCGTGTGCTTCGCCTATGATGGGCAGGCCGTGGGCGTGGGCGCGGGTCAGCAGTCCCGCATCCACTGCACCCGGCTGGCCGGCTCCAAGGCCGACACCTTCTTCCTGCGCCAGCACCCCAAGACACTGTCCCTGCCCTTCCGCGCCGACCTCGGCCGCCCCAACCGGGACAACGTGATCGACGGCTACATCAACGGCAACGAGGAGGATGTCTGCGCCGACGGCATCTGGCAGAACTACTTCACCCGCCAGCCCGACCGGCTGACGGAAGAAGACAAGCGGGAATTCCTGTCCGGGTTTGACGGCGTTTCCCTCGGTTCCGACGCCTTCTTCCCCTTCCCCGACAACATCAAGCGCGCCAAGGCCTCCGGCGTCAAGTACATCGCCCAGCCCGGCGGCTCCATCCGGGACGATCTGGTCATCGAGGAATGCGATAAAGATGGTATGGTCATGGCCTTCACCGGTATGCGGCTGTTCCACCACTAAAGGAGGCGCATCCATGAAACTGTTAGTCGTAGGCGGCGGCGGACGGGAACACGCCATCATCAAGAGCCTGAAAAAGAATCCCGAGGTCACGGAGATTTTTGCCCTCCCCGGCAACGGCGGCATCGCGGCGGACGCGGTGTGCGTCCCCATCGGCGCTACGGAAATTGACAAGATCGTCGCCTTTGCCCAGGAGAAAAAGATAGATTACGCCGTGGTCGCGCCGGACGATCCCCTGGTACTGGGCTGCGTGGACGCGCTGGAAGCGGCTAAAATTCCCTGCTTTGGCCCCCGCGCCCGGGCTGCCATCATCGAGGGCAGCAAGGTCTTCTCCAAAAATCTCATGAAAAAATACGGCATCCCCACCGCCCGGTACGAGGTTTTTAGCGACATGGCCGCCGCCCTTGCCTATCTGGACACCGCTCCCATCCCCACCGTCATCAAGGCCGACGGCCTGGCGCTGGGCAAGGGCGTCATCATCGCCCAGACCCGGGACGAGGCCAAGGCCGCCGTCCGGGACATGATGGAGAACCACGTTTTCGGCAAATCCGGCGACCACGTGGTCATTGAGGAATTTCTCACCGGCCCGGAGGTTTCCGTGCTGGCCTTCACCGACGGCAAGGTGGTCAAGCCCATGGTGTCCTCCATGGATCACAAGCGGGCGGGGGACGGCGACACCGGCCTGAACACCGGCGGCATGGGCACCGTCGCCCCCAACCCCTACTACACCCCGGCCATCGCCGAACGGTGCATGAAAGAGATTTTCCTGCCCACCGTCGCCGCCATGAACAGCGAAGACCGCACCTTTCAGGGCTGCCTTTACTTCGGCCTGATGCTCACCCCCGACGGCCCCAAGGTCATTGAGTACAACTGCCGCTTCGGCGACCCGGAGACCCAGGTGGTGCTGCCCCTGCTGGAAAGCGACCTGCTGACCGTCATGCAGGCGACCACCAACGGCACGCTGGCGGATACGGAGGTTCGCTTCTCCGATCAGTACGCCTGCTGCGTCATCACCGCCTCCGCCGGGTACCCCGTCAGCTACCAAAAGGGCTACGAGATCACCATGACCCCGGAAGCCGCCGCCCACACCTACGTGGCGGGGGCGAAGCTGGAGGGTGGGAAGCTTCTGACCTCCGGCGGCCGTGTCACCGGCACCACCGCCGTGGCCGATTCCCTGGCAGACGCCATCCGGGAAGCCTACCGCCTTGCAAGCGGCGTGCAGTTTGAAAACGCCTACCGCAGAAGCGACATCGGCCAGCGCGCCCTGCAAGCCTAACTAAAACTCTGAATAAATCACATCAGGAGGAAATAACCCCATGGTTTATCGGGTATTTGTAGAAAAAAAGGAAGGTCTGGACAACGAGGCCAAGGGTCTGCTGAACGAGGCCAGGAACCTTCTCGGCATGGAGCGGCTGGAAAACGTCCGGCTGTTCAACCGGTACGACGCGGAAAACATCACGGAAGACCTGTTCCGGTACGCCGTAAAGACGGTCTTCTCCGAGCCGCAGCTGGATACCGCTTCCCCCTCCGTCCAACTCCCCGGCGCTTACGTTTTTGCCGTGGAGGCGCTGCCCGGCCAGTTTGACCAGCGGGCGGATTCCGCCGCCCAGTGCATCCAGATCATCTCCCAGGGTGAGCGCCCCCTCATCCGCACCGCCAAGGTCTACGCTCTGTACGGCGCGCTGACGGACGGGGACATCCGGGAATTCAAAAAATACGTCATTAACCCGGTGGAGTGCCGGGAAGCGTCCCTGGACGTGCCGGAGACCCTCGCCATCCGGTACGACATTCCCACGGAGGTGGCGACCCTGACCGGCTTTACAAAGCTGAGCCGTGACGAGCTGGCGGACTTTATCGCGAACTACGGCCTTGCCATGGATTTGGACGACATCGTCTTCTGCCAGTCCTATTTCCGGGAAGAAGGCCGCGACCCCACCATCACGGAAATTCGCATGATTGATACCTACTGGTCCGATCACTGCCGCCACACCACCTTCGGCACCATTCTCGACCACGTGACATTTGAGGATGCCCTGCTGCAAAAGACCTACGAGGACTATCTGGAAACCCGGAATGCCCTTGGCCGCAGCGAGAAGCCCATCTGCCTGATGGATCTCGCGACCATCGCCGTCAAGCACCTGAAGGCCGCGGGGAAGCTTCCCAAGCTGGACGAGAGCGAGGAGATCAACGCCTGCACGGTAAAGATGGACGTCACCGTGGACGGCGTCACCGAGCCGTGGCTGCTGCTCTTCAAGAACGAGACCCACAACCATCCCACGGAGATCGAGCCCTTCGGCGGCGCGGCCACCTGCATCGGCGGCGCCATCCGGGATCCCCTGTCCGGGCGGAGCTACGTCTACGGCGCCATGCGCGTCACCGGCGCGGCCGACCCTCTGACTCCCGTGTCCGAGACCATCCCTGGCAAGCTGCCCCAGCGGAAGATCGTCACCACCGCCGCCGCGGGCTATTCCTCCTACGGCAACCAGATCGGCCTTGCCACCGGTATTGTGGATGAGATCTACCATCCCGGCTACGCTGCCAAGCGCATGGAGATCGGCGCGGTCATCGCCGCCGCCCCTGCGGAAAATGTCCGCCGGGAGCGCCCCGACCCCGGCGACGTGGTCATCCTGCTGGGCGGCAACACCGGCCGGGACGGCATCGGCGGCGCGACAGGTTCCTCCAAGGCTCACACCCAGCAGTCCGTGGAAACCTGCGGCTCCGAGGTGCAGAAGGGCAACGCCCCCGAGGAGCGGAAGCTCCAGCGCCTGTTCCGCAACGGCGAAGCCTCCCGTCTCATCAAGCGCTGCAATGATTTTGGCGCGGGCGGCGTGTCCGTGGCCATCGGTGAGCTGGCCGACGGTCTGGAGATCGATCTGAACGCCGTTCCCAAGAAGTATGAAGGTCTGGACGGCACCGAGCTTGCCATCTCCGAATCCCAGGAGCGGATGGCCGTTGTCGTGGAAGCCAAGGACGCGGCGCGGTTCCTGGAGCTTGCCGCCACGGAGAACCTGAACGCCGTCCCCGTGGCCGTGGTCACGGAAAGCCCCCGTCTGGTGATGAACTGGAACGGCAAAAAAATCTGCGACATCAGCCGGGAATTTCTGAATTCCAACGGCGCGGCCAAGCACATGGACGCCGCCGCCGAAAAGGCGCAGAGCTACGGCAAAACCGTCACCGGCGATTTTGCGGAAAACTTCCTCGCCGTGGCCTCCGACCTGAACACCTGCTCCAAGCGGGGTCTTTCTGAGCGGTTCGACTCCACCATCGGCGCGGGCACCGTGCTGATGCCCTTCGGCGGAAAATACCAGCTCACCCCTATTCAGGCCATGGTACAGAAAATCTCCGTGGAGAAGAAGCACACCGACGACTGCTCCTTCATGGCCTTCGGCTACAACCCCTTCATCACCTCCGCGTCCCCCTATCACGGCGCGTATCTGGCCGTGGTGGAGTCCGTGTGTAAGCTCATCGCCTCCGGCGCGTCCTTCCAGGACACCTATCTGACCTTCCAGGAGTATTTTGAGCGTCTCGGCAAGGATCCCAAGCGCTGGGGCAAGCCCCTGGCCGCGCTGCTGGGTGCCTTCCGGGCGCAGACGGAGCTGGGCATCGGCGCCATCGGCGGCAAGGACTCCATGTCCGGCTCCTTCGAGAAGCTGGACGTGCCGCCCACGCTGGTCTCCTTCGCCGTCACCACCGGCAAGACCGGCGAAGTGGTCTCCCCCGAGTTCAAGGCCGCGGGGCACAAGGTCTGCCTGCTGACCCCCGCCTACGACGAAAACGGCCTGCCCGAGACCGCTTCTCTGCTGGAAACCTTCGACACCGTCACAGGCTTGCTGCGCAGCGGCAAGGCCGTGGCCGCCTACACCCCCGGCATGGGCGGCGTCGCGGAGGCCGTGATGAAAATGGGCTTCGGCAACGGCTTCGGCTTTGCCTTCGACGATGCGCTCACCTTAGACGAGCTGTTCGGCTACGCCTATGGCAGCTTCGTGCTGGAAATGGCGGACGGCACCGTGGGCAAAGTCCTGGGCGTCACCACCGCTGACGGCAGCTTCTCCTATCATGGCGAGACTCTGTCCCAAACCGAAGTTCTCAGCGCCTACGAAAACAAGCTGGAATCCGTCTACGCCTGCAACATCCCCACCCCGGCGCAGAGCATGGAGACCTTCTCCTATGAGGCCACTCAGCGGAAAGCCCCCGCCGCCAAGGTTGCCAAGCCCAAGGTTCTCATTCCCGCCTTCCCCGGCACCAACTGCGAATACGACTCCGCCAAGGCCGTCCGGGACGCGGGGGCGGAGCCGGAGATCATCGTCATCAATAACCTGAGCGCCGACGGCATTGCCCGCAGCGTGGATCGGTTCGCGGAGGAACTGAAAACCGCCCAGATGGTGTTCATCCCTGGCGGCTTCTCCGGCGGCGACGAGCCGGACGGCTCCGGCAAGTTTATCACCGCGTTCTTCCGCAATGCCGCCGTCAAGGAGGGCGTCACCGCCCTTCTGGAGCAGCGGGACGGCCTGATGTGCGGCATCTGCAACGGCTTCCAGGCGCTGATCAAGCTGGGTCTGGTTCCCTACGGCAAGATCATCGACACCGACGAGACCTGCCCCACCCTGACCTTCAACAACATTTCCCGCCACCAGAGCCGCATCGTCCGCACCCGGGTCGCCTCCAACAAGTCCCCCTGGCTGTCGCTGACCAACGTGGGCGACGTGTACAATGTCCCCATTTCCCACGGCGAGGGCAAGTTCCTGGCCTCGGAGGAGCTGATCCGTCAGCTGGCTGCCAACGGTCAGATCGCCACCCAGTACGTTGACCTGGAGGGCAACGCCACCGCCGACGTTCACTTCAACCCCAACGGCTCTCTGTACGCCATCGAGGGAATCACGTCCCCCGACGGCCGGGTCTTCGGCAAAATGGGTCACAGCGAGCGCATCGGCTCCGGCCTGTACAAAAACGTCCCCGGCGAGTACGACATCCGCATGTTTGAAGCGGCGGTCAAATACTTTAGATAACGCCCCTTCCTCCATAAAAGGCGCTGTCTCACGGCTTGGTGAGACAGCGCCTTTTCAGCTCTTACGCATTCAGTTCCCGGTAGGTTTTCGCAATGATGACCGCCGATATGACGAAGGTCAGGACATCGGAAACCGGCATGGAATACAGCACGCCGTCCAGCCCGAAGAACACCGGCAGCAGCAGCGCAAATCCCACGCCGAACACCACTTCCCGGAACATGGACAGCAGCGTGGACGCCAGCGCCTTGCCCACCGCCTGCAGGAAGATGAAGCACGCCTTGTTGATGCAGGCCAGCACCATCATACACAAGTACACCCGGAAGGCTTTGACAGCAAAATCGGTATAAAAGCTACTTTCATTGGCCGCGCCGAATATGGCGATCAGCTGTCGCGGGAAGCCCTCGGCCAGCACCAGCGCCGCCGCACCTACCAATGCTTCGGCGATCAGCAGCCCGGTGAACAGCCCCCGGACACGCTTCTTTTTCTCCGCACCCATGTTATAGCCCACAATGGGAATGCAGCCCGCCGCCATGCCGACCACGATGGAGATGACGATCTGGAAGAACTTCATCACGATGCCAACCACCGCCATGGGAATCTGGGCATACTGCTCCTGGCCGAAAACCGCATCCAACGCGCCGTATTTGCGCAGCATATTGTTGATGGCCGCCATGGCCGCGACCAGACTGATCTGGGACAGGAAGCTGGTAATGCCCAAAGCCAGCGTCCGCCCGCAGATATGCCCCCGCAGGGCATAGTCGCCGTGCGCGGGCTTGATGATCTTCATGTGCAGCAGATACCACACGGCAAGCAGCGCCGTCACCACCTGGCCGATGACCGTCGCCACGGCCGCGCCCATCATGCCCCATTTGCAGATGAAGATGAAAATGGGGTCGAGAATGATGTTGATGACCGCACCTGCCAGCGTGGAGATCATGGCAAACCTGGGGTTGCCGTCGGCGCGAATGACGGGGTTCATGGCCTGACCGAACATGTAAAATGGGATGCCCAGGGTAATATAGAAGAAGTATTCCTGGGAGTAGCGGAAGGTTTCCGCGTTGACCGTACCGCCGAACATGGCAATGATGCCGTCCGCGAAAATAAGGTACAGCGCCGTTAAAACAAGGCTGCTTGCCACAGTCAGCACGACGGCGTTGCCGACGCTGCGCTTGGCGTCATCCATTTCGTTTCTGCCCAGCGCCATGCTGACAAAGGCACAGCAGCCGTCGCCGACCATGACCGCGACGGCCAGCGCCACCACCGTCAGCGGGAATACAACCGTGTTTGCCGCGTTGCCATAGGAGCCAAGGTAACTTGCGTTGGCGATAAAAATCTGGTCAACGATGTTATACAGTGCGCCCACCAGCAGGGAGATGATGCAGGGAACGGCATATCGCCGCATGAGCTTACTGATACGCTCCGTCCCCAAAAATTGATTTCCGGTATCCATAAAATTCACCTTTCTTTTAAAATGAAAATAAAAAAGCGCAAGTCCGCCAAATCCGGACTTACGCATTCCTGCTACACGATTTGCCTATAAAGTTTTCCGTCACGTTCCACTTTTCACTCATTTCCGCAAAAAATGCGCGCAGTGCTTCTGCAACCGGATTTACGCAGAAACGCCACACGCTGTATGCCTATTATAACGGATGGGGTGGAAAATTTCAAATGTTTTTTCTGGAAAACAGCAAAAAATCGGCATCTGATTTTGGCAGATGCCGATTTTTACCTGCTGTTTTACCTCACGTACTCAATCACCACGCGGCGGTTGGGTTCTACGCCGGTGGAGTGGGTGGTGATGTTCTCCATGTCCTGCAAGGCCGCGTGGATTACGTGGCGCTCGTAGGCGTTCATGGGCTCCAGGGTGGTGCGGCGGCGGGCTTTCAGCACCTGCTGCGCCTTCTTCCGGGCGTAGCGGCGAAGGCTCTCCTCCCGCTTTTCCCGGTAGCTCTCCGCATCCACGTTGACGCGGATATGGCCTTCCACATCCCGGTTGACGGTGTAGTTGGTCAGATGCTGAATGGCGTCCAGGGTGTCGCCCCGGCGGCCGATCAGGTAGCCCAGATCGTCGCCCACCAGGTCAACCTTGTATGTATTGCCCTCGTCCTTCCAGCAATGGGGAACGGCATTGGAATCCATATGCTCCAGCAGGCCCTTGATGAAAACCTCGATCTTCTCCTCTACGGAACCGGGTTCGGCAGGGGCGTAGGTCCTGGGGGCGGCGGGTGCCTTGGGCTTCTCCGGACGGGGGGGCTTGGGAGGACGGGGCCTGTCCTGCTTGGGCGGCTCAGGGCGCTTTGCAGGTGCGGGTGTGGGAGCGGGCTGGGGGGCGGGCTTGGGCGGCTCAGCCTTGGGCATCTGGGGGGCTTCCGGCTTCTTTACCGGGGCGGCGGGGGGCTTGGGCTTGGAGCGGGAGGCGCTGCCAAGCGCACTCTTGGGCTTCTCTTCCTTCTCCGGCACGGGGTCGGGAACCTCGTAGCTCACCTGCACCTTGGCGCTCTGGGCGCCGAAGCCCAGGAAGCCGGCCTTGGCCTGCTGCAGCACCGTGACGGACACGCTGTCACGATCCAGCCCCAGCTGGCTCAGCGCGGATTCAATGGCAAGATCAATGGTCTTGCCGGAAGTGATAATCGACTTTTCCATGGCTTATTCCTCCATAGACTTGGGCGCGTAGCGGTCAGGGTCATAGTTGCGGCCCTTGCAGAAGGGACGCTCGGAAACACCGGACAGGGGGGCGTTTTCCTCCTGGGTGACTTCCTCCACAATGCCCTTCCGGGCGGCGTACTCCTTGGCAGCCGCGGCCTTGGCGGCCTGCTCCTGATCCCGCTGCTGCTTTTCCAGCTTCTTCTTGCTGGTGTTGGCGGTGATGCCGTCGGGGTTGGCGGCACGGCGCTCGGCGCGGACGCGCTCCTTCTCGGCTTCAATCCGCTCCTGCTCCATGGCCTTTTGCAGGCGCACGGCATCCTCCGCGTCATAGATCTTGCGGTAGTGGTTGGTCATAATGGGGTCGGAGATCATTCTCACCACGCCGCCGATGAACCAGTACAGGGACAGTCCGGCGGAAACGGTGAAGCCGATCCACAGAGACATCAGGGGCATCATCCACATCATGACCTTCATGGACTGGTTCTGCTGGGAATTTTTGGCGGTCTCCTTATCCTGAACGCCGTTCTCGTCGGTGATGACGGAGTCGTTGGTCTTCTGGCTGATGACCATTTGCAGCAGCTGAGAAGCGGCAGAGGTCAGGGCGATCAGGAACGCACCGATGTGCGCCCAATCCCACGCCCAGCTGGCGGAGAAGACATTGAACTGGGGAACCGCCCCCAGGTTGATGCCCAGGAAATCAAAATTGATACCGGCAAGAACGGTCTCGCTGATGCCGGGGATGGCGGCGCGCAGTTCGTCTGCGTACTGGGGGATCAGCTGCGCGGCGACGACCTGCTCGTAAGCGGCGTTGGAAGTAAACATATCCGGCGCAGCCGTCTTGATGACCTCCACAATCTGCTTCGCCGTGTCGGCGGACTGCATCAGGATGTAGGTAATGGGCTGGCGGATAACGGCGAACAGGGGAAACAGAATCAGAATGGGAATGAAGCTCCACAGGCAGCCGCCGCCCATGGAAACACCCTCGGACTTCTGAAGCTCCTGGATGGCCTGGTTCTGGCGCTGGGGGTCGTCCGCGTACTTCTGCTGGATGGCCTGCATCCGGGGCGTCAGACGGGACATCTTCATCATGCTCTTCTTGGACTTCGCGTTCAGGGGCATCAGAATCAGCTGCACGATGACGGCGAACAGGATCATGGCGATGCCGTAGTTGTGGGTGGTTTCATACAGAACCGACAGCAGCCACCCGAACGGCACGGTTATGATGTCCGATAATTGGAATGCGAGAAACATTGCCTTTCCTCCTTAGAGATTCAATGGTCATGGTACCGGGTCGTAGATATCCCCGCGGTAGAAGGGATTGCATCGCAGAAACCGCTTCAGGGCAAGCCAGCCGCCCTTGAGGATACCGTACTTGCTGATGGCTTCGTAGGCATAAGCGGAACAGGTGGGGCGAAACCGGCACCGTGCCGGAAACGCCGGAGAAATCCAACGCTGATAAAAGCGAATGAGCTTGAGAAACATTTTTTTCATAACCGCAGCTTAGTCCTGTATCTGTACCGGCTTCAAAATTCCCGCTTTTTTCGCAAGGGTCAGGCAGCTTGCCATCAGCTTCTCAAAGGGAGCCTCCACGGCCCTCGTCCTTGCCACCACCACGATGTCCCAGCCGGGCTGGAACTTTTCCTCGTTCAGGCGGTAGACCTCCCGGATGCGGCGGCGGGTGCGGTTGCGCACGTGGGCTTTGCCCAGCTTCTTGCTGACGGTGATGCCCACCCGGTTTCCGTCCGTGCGGTTCTTTCTGGCGTAAAGCACCAGCAGACCGTCGGCAACGCCGGAGGTGCGATACAGGCGCCTGAAAATATGATTGAGCTTCAGGCTGGTTGAATACTTCATACTGTTTCCTCGCTAAAAAGGGAGCGGGGCGAACGTTCCATTCACCCCGCTGTAGCTCCCGTTTCGCTCTTAAGCGCGTTTTCCGCTCTAGGGTGTATCTGAAAACCGGCGAAATGACCGGCAGCGAGGGATTTTTGTCCTGCGCAAGCCATTTTTCCGCGGGAATACCTGCTGTATTTCAAGGGAAAATGGCGCGGCACAGGGCAAAAAGAGCAGCTGTCCGGGCGTTTTGACAGTTTTCAGATGCACCCTAGTTAACCCACGGACATACGCATCAGGCGGACAGAACCTTGCGGCCCTTCGCACGACGGCGGGCCAGAACCTTGCGGCCGTTGGAAGTCGCCATTCTCTGGCGGAAACCGTGAACCTTGGAACGGTGACGGCGGCTGGGCTGATAGGTACGCTTCATTTAGGATACACCTCCTGTCAAAATACAATATGCTCAACAGCCTTTCGGCCGCAGCAACACAAAGTTTGACCGATACTACGGTCATACCTGCTCATTATAACCGAAAAACATTGTTTGGTCAATCTTTTTTTATTCTTCTGTCAGTCTATTTTCAAATTCCCGCCGGAGAAGGTTCCATCCAGCTTGTAAAGGACGCGGTTGTACGCTTCCGTCCCCGGCTCGTAGGGAGTTGGCTGGAAATTGTTCCGCCCGGTGACGGAGCTGACGCTGGCGGGTACGACGGTCAGCTGTCCCAGTCTGACGTTTCCCTCCCCGTCCCGGATGACCTCCTGCTGCACCAGCGCCGTATCGTAGTCCTTGGGGGCGCCGTTGCCGCCGAAGCTGAAATTCCCCAGAGAGTAGAAAAGGATACCGCCGCCGTATTCCTCAATGGGCTGCAAGACGTGGGGATGGGAGCCGAATACGATGTCCGCCCCGGCGTCAATGGCGGCGTGACCCACCCGCTCCTGTTCTTCGGTGGGGCGGTAGGTACCCTCCACGCCCCAGTGGGGGACGAAGATGACCAAGTCCACCCCCTGCTCCCGCAGAGCGGCGATCTTTGCGGTCATGTCCGCCACGTCCAGCTTGTAGTACACGGCGGCATACAGCCCGATGGTCAGGCCGTTTTCCGTGGTGACCACGGCGGTGCTGTCCCGCTCCACGTAGGGGACGCCCGCCGCCTCCAGCGTGACCAGAGTGGAGGCGTAGCCGCTTGCCCCGTAGTCCATGGAATGGTTGTTGGCAACGGTCACGGCCTCGACGGAATTCTCCGTCAGGCAGTTTACGTAAGCCGTGGGGCCGTGGAAAACGTGCTTTTTCTGCACGGGATTGCCCTCGTCACACAGGGGGCCTTCCAGATTCACCATGGAGAATTCGTCGCCCGTGAAATAATCGATCACATTGGCGAAGGGATAGGCGTAGTCATCGCCCACGGTTTTGATAAAGCCGGATTCCGCGAAATAGTTGGTCGGGTTGCTGCCGAAGGTGCAGTCCCCCGCGAAAGTCAGAAGAAAATGCTCCTCCCCGGGCTGCGTCTCGGTGGGAAGGGTCTCCGGCCGGGAAGTCTGCGCCGGCTGTGTCGTAACGGCCTGGGTCTCCGGCAAGGTGGGCGCGGCGGTCTCGGGGGCGGCATGTCCGCAGCCCGTCAGCAGAAGGATCAGCAGAATGCAGCCCGGCAAAAATCGGGTTCTCACGTCAGGCGTTGTCCTGGGCGCGCTTCTTCATCAGATTGCGCATACGGGCCGCGTGATCCAGCTCCCGCTTGCGGATGCGCAGGCTCTTGGGGGTGCATTCCAGCAGTTCGTCGTCCGCCAGAAATTCCAGGCACTGCTCCAGAGAGAGGATGCGGGGGGGCGTCAGCCGGAGGGCTTCGTCGGAACCGGCGGCGCGCATGTTGGTCAACTGCTTTTTCTTGCAGACGTTCACGGTCATATCCTCGTTGCGGCTGCAAACGCCCACGACCATACCGGCGTAAACCGGCGTGCCGGGGCCGATAAACAGCGCGCCCCGCTCCTGCGCCGCCGCAAGACCGTAGGCCACGGCCTCGCCGGTCTCAAAGGCGATGAGGGAGCCCACCTGCCGCCGCTCGATCTCGCCCTTCATGGGGGCGTAGGAATCCAGCACCGAGGACATGATGCCCTCACCCCGGGTATCGGTGAGGAACTCATTGCGGTAGCCGAACAGGCCCCGGGAAGGAACCAGGAACTCCAGGCGGTAGCGGCTGCCCATGGGGGTCATGCCCAGAAGATCGCCCTTCCGCTTGCCCATTTTTTCAATGACGGAACCCATGCACTCCTCCGGAACGTCGGCGACCATCCGCTCGATAGGCTCGCAGACCTTGCCGTCCACCTCCTTGGTCAGCACGCGGGGGGTGGACACGGAGAACTCGTAGCCCTCCCGGCGCATGGTCTCCATGAGGATGGACAGGTGCATTTCGCCACGTCCGGCCACGTTGAAGGAATCCGTTCCCTGCTCGGTGACGTGGAGGGAAACGTCCTTGAGAAGCTCCCTTTCCAGCCGGTCGCGAAGGTTCCGGGAGGTGACGAACTTGCCCTCCTTGCCCGCGAAGGGGGAATCGTTGACGGCGAAGGTCATTTCGATGGTGGGGTCGGAAATCTTCACAAAGGGCAGCGGCTCCACGCACTCCGGGGCGCACAGGGTGCGGCCGATGGTGATGTCCGCCATACCGGACAGCGCCACGATCTCACCGGCGTGGGCCTCCTGGACGGGGTTCTTGCTCAGGCCGTCGAACTCGTACAGCGCCACGACCTTGCCCTTTGTTTTCACGTTTGCGTCGTGGAAGTCGCAGATGGTGACCTCCTGATTGACCTTGATGGTACCCCGCTCCACACGACCGACGGCGATACGGCCGACGTAGTCGTTATAGTCGATGGAGGAAACCAGCAGCTGAAGCGGCGCGGTGTCGTCGCCCTCGGGGGCGGGAATATAATTGACGATGGTCTCGAACAGGGGGGTCAGGTCGGTACCCACCTCGTCGGGGCTGTAGGAAGCCGTACCCTGACGGCCGGAGCAGAACACGGTGGGGCTGTTGAACTGCTCGTCGGTGGCGTTCAAATCCAGCAGCAGCTCCAGCACCTCGTCCATGACCTCATGCACCCGGGCGTCGGGCTTGTCAATCTTGTTCACGGCCACGATGACCTTGTGACCCAGCTCCAGCGCCTTCTGCAAGACGAAGCGGGTCTGGGGCATGGGGCCTTCGGCGGCGTCCACCAGCAGAATGACGCCGTTGACCATTTTCAGAATGCGCTCCACCTCGCCGCCGAAGTCGGCGTGACCCGGGGTGTCCACGATGTTGATCTTGTAGTCCTTATAATGCACGGAGGTGTTCTTGGCCAGAATGGTGATGCCCCGCTCCCGCTCCAGATCGCCGGAGTCCATGACCCGCTCCACGGTGGCCTGATTTTCCCGATAGATACCGCCCTGCTTGAGCATTTCGTCCACCAGGGTGGTCTTGCCATGGTCAACGTGGGCGATGATGGCAATGTTGCGAATTTTATCCTGAGGTACCATAAAAAGTCTCCCTTTCGAAACCGAATTACACAAAATATCGACTATAGAGTATAGCACATTGACGAAATAAATGCAATATTTTTGTTGGATATTCCGAATATTTTTGTGTTTTTCCGAAGAAAAGGGGCGGAGCCTGCGGCTCCGCCTCTGGGAAAATCGGATATTATTCAGCTCTCGTGCCAAAGTTGACGGAGGTATCGCCCTGCTCGTTGGTGCCGAACTCGTAGTCCTTGCCGGGGAGCACGGCGTTCATCAGGATGCCCACCAGCGCGGCCACAGCCAGACCGGACAGGCTGATGGTCACGCCGCCGACGGGGATGACAATGGAGCCGTTGTAGGTCACGCCCACGGCCAGACCCATGATCATGGCGGCAACCAGCACGTTGCGGCTCTTGGTGAAGTCCACGTTGTTCTCAACCACGTTCCGCACGCCCACGGCGGAGATCATGCCGTACAGCACCAGGCTCACGCCGCCCATGGTAGCGGCGGGCATGGCGACGATCAGCGCGGCAAACTTGGGGCAGAAGGAGAGGATGATGGCGAACAGGGCGGCCAGACGGATGACCTTGGGGTCATAGACCTTGGACAGCGCCAGAACGCCGGTGTTCTCGCCGTAGGTGGTGTTGGCCGGTGCGCCGAAGAGGGCGGCCACGGTGGTAGCCAGGCCGTCGCCCACCAGGGTGCGGTGCAGGCCGGGGTCAGCCACGTAATTCTTTTCCACGGTGGAGGAAATGGCGCAGATGTCGCCGATGTGCTCCACGACGGTGGCCAGGGAAATGGGGGCAATGGTGATAATGGCGGTCAGCAGCATACCGCTGTCAAAATCCTTGCCGAAGATGGAGAAGGCGGTGTTGCCCCAGATCACGGGCAGGCCGACCCAATCGGCCTCGGCTACGGTCTTGGCAACGTTGGCACGGGCGGCGGGGTCCACGATCATGGCGAACAGGTAGGAGCCGAGAACGCCCAGCAGAATGGGAACGATCTTCACCATGCCCTTGCCCCAGATGTTGCAGACCACAACGACCAGGATCGCGACCAGGGCGACCCACCAGTTGCCGCGGCAGTTATTGATGGCGGAGCCGGCCAGAGACAGGCCGATGCAGATGATGATGGGGCCTGTGACGATGGGCGGGAAGAAGCGCATGACCTTCTTCGCGCCGAAGAGCTTGAAGAAGAGCGCCAGAACCAGATATACAAGACCCGCCACGGCGACGCCGAAGCAGGAGTAGGTCAGCGGGATGTCCTGTCCGGAAGCGGTGACCAGGCCGTAAGCACCCAGGAATGCGAAGGAGGAGCCCAGGAATGCGGGAACCTTCCGTCCGGTGATCAGGTGGAACAGCAGCGTGCCGAGACCGGCAAAGAGCAGGGTGGTGGATACGTTCAGTCCGGTGATTGCGGGAACCAGAACCGTTGCACCGAACATTGCGAACAGGTGCTGTAAGCCCAGAACCAGCATTTTGGGGGTACCCAGAGTACTTGCGTCATAAACCGCGTCGGTATTCTTTTCGGGAGTAGCCATAAAAATCATCCTTTCTGTTTTTTGCGGGTTTTCGTGTTTTCATGAAAAAAGAGGCCCTAGGGTTGACCTAAGACCTCCTTTTCACACATTTCTGTGACAGTATACCTCTTTTTACCCCATATTGCAAGGAAATATCCCGGATCCTGCCTCCAAAATATGAACGATTTGTAAAGCGGTTTTTGTGAATTCTGCCATTTGGGCAGAAAACCGGGTCTCCCCTGTGAGGAGACCCGGAAAATGTTATCTGCTTCCCTTGTCGTAGGGGATGCCCTCGGCCTTGGGGGCACGGGACTTCTTGGACGTAAACGCCAGCACCACCAGGGAAATGATGTACGGAAGCATATTGTACACCACGCTGGGGATGTTCATGTTCAGCAGGAAGTCAAAGCCGGAGTACACATTGCCCAGCGCCCGGCAGAAGCCGAACAGCAGCGCCGCCAGGGCGATTTTCAGGGGGTGCCATGCGCCGAAGATCATGACGGCCAGCGCCAGAAAGCCGAAGCCCGCCACGCCGTTTTCAAACTTCCACACGCTGACGCCCGCAGTGATGTACACGATGCCGCCGAGGCCGCCCAGCAGTCCGGAGAGCAGCACGCCGGCATAGCGCATTTTGTAGACGTTGATACCCACGGAGTCCGCCGCCTGGGGATGCTCGCCGCAGGCGCGCAGCCGCAGACCGAAGCGGGTCTTGTACAGCGCCACATAGGCGGCGATCAGGCACAGCACCGCCACCAGCATGAACCAGTTCAGCTCGAACCCGCCTACGTGAACCAGCAGCAGGTCTTTCGTGCGGGTGTAAGAGATGTCGGAGGACACGTCGTTGCCGCCGGAGGCCGCGGTGTTCATGGCCTTTACCGCCACGGTGGCCGCGGCGGTGGCCAGCATGTTCATGGCGGTGCCGGTGATGGTCTGGTCGGCCTTGAAGTTGATGGCCGCCACCGCAAGAAGCAAGGAAAATACCATGCCGAACAGGGCGCTGACAATAACGGTGGTGATGACCATAACCGGCGCACCCACGGAGACCGGCATGAATTTCAGCACCAGCGCGCCGCCCAGGGCGCCGATGACCATGATGCCCTCCAGGCCGATGTTGATTACGCCGCTGCGCTCGGCAAAGCAGCCGCCCAGCGCGACCAGCATCAGAACGGACGCGAAGATCAAGGTGTATTGAATGAGCAGTGTCATCTGTCCTCGCCCCCTTCCTGAATTTGCGCGGCCTTGGCGGCGTTCCGCTCATCGGCCTTCCGCAGCCGGGTCTGGATGAAATACTTGAAGAAGCCCACAAAGGCGCACAGATAGATGATCAGCGCGGAGATCAGGCTGGAGATCTGGGAGCAGTAGACCTGCAAGTCCACGTTGCCGCCGCCTGTGGTGATGTACTGGATGAAGAACGCGGACAGGATGGAGCCCAGGGGACTCAGGCCGCCCAGGAACGCCACGGCGATGCCGTTGAAGCCCATGCCGGGGACGGAGGAAATGGTGGTCTCCCAGTCCTCGATGCCGGTGAGGTACAATAGTCCCGCGCCGAAGCCCGCCAGAGCGCCCGCAATGACCATGGTGAGGATGATGTTCCGGTTTTCCTTCATGCCGCAGTATTTGGCGGCGTTGTAGTTGCTGCCGGTGGCCTTCAGCTCGTAGCCGAATTTGGTCTTGTTCAGAACCACCCACACCAGCACCGCCGTCAGCACCGCGAGAGGAATGGCGATGGTGACGCTCTTCTCGTTGTTGAAGAGCTTTTCCAGCCCCAGGCTGGGGATGAGCGCGCCGGGGTTGGTGGACTGGAGGGTCTTGGTATAGGGGCTGGTGGGATTTTTCACCGTACCCAGCACCAGGTTGGTCAGATACAGGGTAATCCAGTTGAGCATGATGCCGGAGATGACCACGTTGACGTTAAACAGCGTCCGCAGCACGCCCGCCAGCATACCCAGCAGCGCACCCGCCAGCATACCCAGAAGGATGCAGACATACCAGGGCAGATTCCACGCCAGCGCGGCATACAGCGCGGCGCAGGCGCCGGCACAGTACTGACCCGCCGCGCCGATATTGAACATGCCCACCTTGTAGGCGAACAGGACGGACAGGGCGCACAGCAGCAGCGGCGCCGTGCGCACCAGCGCCTGGCCGAAATACTTGAGCTTCAGTGCGCCGGGGAAGCGCAGGAAGCTCTTCATCACCGCCACGATCGCTTCAAATGCGCCGCTGGGTTCGATGATCAGCAGCACCACATATCCCACGATCAGGCCGCCCAGAATGCACACCAGGGAGGCGAGCAATGTCTGGAAGCCGTCCTTGCGGATGAGGGATTCACGTTCTTTTTTCACTGCTCCTTCGCCTCCTTCTTTGCACCGGCCATGTACAGGCCCAGCTCTTCCACGGTGGTCTTCTTGGGGTCAAGCTCGCCCACGATCTCACCCTCGTACATGACGAGGATGCGGTCGGACACCGTCATGACCTCGTCCAGCTCCAAGGATACCAGCAGCACCGCCTTGCCCGCGTCCCGCTGGGCGACGATCTGCTTGTGGATGTACTCAATCGCGCCCACGTCCAGGCCCCGGGTGGGCTGCACGGCGATGAGCAGCTGGGGATCCTTGTCGATCTCCCGGGCGATGATGGCCTTCTGCTGGTTACCGCCGGACATGGAGCGGGCAACTGTGACAGGCCCCTGACCGGAACGGACATCGTACTGCTCGATCAGCCGCTCGGCATAGGCGCGGATGTTCTTCCGGCGGAGGAAGCCGAATTTGTCGGTGAACTCCGGCTCAAAATACCGCTGCAGGATCATGTTGTCTTCCAGGGTGTAGTCCAGCACCAGGCCGTGCTTGTGGCGATCCTCCGGGATGTGGCTCATGCCCAGGGTGCTGCGGCGGCGGATGGGGGCGTGGGTGATGTCCACGCCGCACATGGTGATCGTGCCGCCGGACGCGGGTTCCAGACCGGATATGGCATATACCAGCTCGCTCTGGCCGTTGCCGTCAATGCCCGCGACGCAGACGATCTCCCCCGCATGTACCTGGAAGCTCACGTCCTTGACCGCATTGTTCTTGTGGACCTTGGAGGGGACGGTGAGGTTCTTCACATCCAGAACCACCTCACCCGGGTGCGCCTCGCCCTTGGTGACCGCAAATTCCACGTCCCGGCCCACCATCATCCGGGACAGCTCTGCCTTGGTGGTGTCCGCGATGTTCACGGTGCCGATGTACTTGCCCTTGCGCAGAACGGAGCAGCGGTCGGCCACCGCCATGATCTCGTTGAGCTTGTGGGAGATGAAGAGAATGGACTTTCCTTCCGCCGCGAGATTGCGCATGATTTGCAGCAGCTCCTGGATTTCCTGGGGGGTCAGCACGGCGGTGGGTTCGTCGAAAATCAGAATTTCGTTGTCCCGGTAGAGCATTTTCAGGATTTCCGTCCGCTGCTGCATACCGACGGAAATATCCTCGATCAGGGCGTCGGGGTCGACCCGCAGGCCGTATTTTTCCGACAGCGCCATGACCTTTTCCCGGGCGCGGGCGCGCTGAAGGATGCCGTGCTTCGTATCCTCGTCGCCCAGGATGATGTTATCCAGCACGGAGAAGCATTCCACCAGCTTGAAGTGCTGGTGAACCATGCCGATGCCCAGGGCATTGGCGTCGTTGGGGTTGTTGATCCTGACCTCCACGCCGTCCTTTTTGATCACGCCCTCCTCAGCCTGGTAAAGGCCGAACAGAACGCTCATCAGCGTGGATTTTCCGGCGCCGTTTTCCCCCAGCAGGGCGTGAATTTCGCCCTTTTTCAGCTGGAGTGTAACGTTGTCGTTTGCGATGATACCGGGGAAGCGCTTCGTAATGTTTACCATTTCGATTGCGTAAGGTACATCCTGCAATCCAATTACCTCCTTTTCGTTCCCGGCGGGGCAGCGGCACAATTCGCTCCCTTGCTTCCGCCGCCGTCCGGCAATCCATCATGGGAGGGCTGCCGCTGCCGGACGGTTCTAATACTAGTTTTTAATAAAACGGTTAAAAACCGTTTTATTCGGCTGCTGTTTCAGCAGCCAGCGGCGTAGCCGCAAAAAACGTAAGTCCATACATTTCTCGCCGCCATCGGCGGCCTGCGAAGGATTCGCAGGATAAAATGGTGTTAACCATTTTATCGAGAAATAGTATAAGCTTGTGCGTTGCTTTTTTATTATACACGACCTATCGTCAGATTTCAAATAAAATCCGTGGAAAACGGGAAATTTTTTGGTAAAAAAAGAGAACGGGCAGCTTGCCCGTTCTCTTTTCACTTCAAAACAGTGTGTCCATCCAGCGCGGTCTGAATCTCCGCGACCGGGTCTTGGCAGGATTCGTCGTCTACCTCATACACGTAGAGTATATTCTCATAGGTGAAGAAGCCCACGGCAGAATCATAGCCGCCCATTTTATGATGCACGCGGTAAATGGTCGCGTCCACGCTCAGCCGGGACAGCGGATAGTCAAACGTCTCCACCTCCGCCTCGTCCTCGCTCATATTCCGGATGTCGCTGTCAATGTCGGTTCCCAGCATGAGCATGATGCTCTGGGAAACGCCGGTTCCGTCGGGCAGCGTCAGATAGCCGTAGCCGCTGGCCTGTATCATCTGCGCATCGGTCTCATTCGTCTGCGACCAGACGGAAAAGCTGATGCCATCGGTGGAATAAGCATTGTCCAGAAGACGGATGCCGGTCGCCGATCGGAATTCTTCGACCGTAGCAAATGTCCGGTCGTACACGGTTCCCTCGCCCTTGATGGATGTAAGGAACGTTTCATCCGCGCCCTCGTAGGCGGCAAGCTTCACGGGGATGGAATACAGTATGCTGTAATCGTCAAAGCTTATCTCCGGCTCCACCTGGGGAAAATCCCCGGCGCGGACGTAGGCTTCCACGCTTTTCGACACGCCCAGGATGCGCCCGGTATCCAACTTGTCCGCCGTGTCGCCCCGGGTGTGCACGAGCGTCAGGGCGTAATCCATCACCCCCGTGTCGCCGATGTTCACCGCGAAGGCGTTGGCGATTCCGTCGAAGCTTAAGTGGTCGCTTGTCTCCTCCTCCGCGTCCGGCGTATAGTTTTCCACCAGCTTGGAAAGAGCGCCGAAATCCGTTTTGCTGCCCGAGAAATACAGCCCGTCTGCCAGGCTGAGTCCCGCGCAGTCGATATTTATCACCGCCACGGAATCGTACTTCTCACAAATCCAGGGGGCAAACGCCTTGGAGCCGCCCAAGCCGCGTTCTTCGCCGTTGAACGCCACGAATACGACGTCACTTTCCGGCTCGATATCCCGCAGGAGGCAGGCGGTCAGCAGCATGGCCGTGGTGCCGGAGCCGTTATCGTAGGCGGAGGGGTAATACACATCCCCGTAAAAGCCGCTGCCGTCAAAATGGGCGCCGATCACCACGGCGGTTTTGCCAGAGCTGCCCCGGCGGACGGCGGCGACGTTGTAGGCCGTACCTACCTCGGCGCAGGCGTTCAGCCTGAGTTCTACCTGCACGCCCGCCTGCTCCAGCGCAGGGCGGAAGCGGTCGGAGAGCAGCAAATATACGCCGGCGTCCTGAATTGTGGCGTTGTTAAGCGTGGTGGCTTTCTCCAGATCGGCAAAATCCAGGGCGATCACATTCTCGTTATCCAGCGAATGCCGGCGCGCATCCTCCCCGCAATATACCGCCTCCCGTGCCGCTGCGGCGGACAGATCGTCCGAGACCGGAAGCACCACGTCCACGCTCTGGATGGAGGGGGCATAGATGTAATCTTCTCCCGGAGTTAGTTCTGTGCGCTTGCCGTCCTGCGCGATCAGCGCCAAGAGCGAGCCGGCATTTTCCTGCCGCACCAGCTCGTCGGTATATGGCAGGAGGTAGTCCTCCCCCAGCGGCTCATAGCCGAGAGCGGCAAACAGCGCGGCAATATCCTTTGCCGCCTGCACATTCCCGTCGCTTCCCACGGCGCGGCCGCGGAGCGCGGGAGACGTCAGATACGCAAGAAGATCGGCGGCGCTTTGTTCCGTGATCTGCCCCGCCGCAAGCGCCTCGGGCGTCCATTCTACCTTTGTACCGCACGTCGCCAGCGTGAACAGCAGCGTCAATAGGAGCAAGCATGCGCCGATTCTGTTTCCTGTTTTCATTTTGGGTTCCTCTTAACAAAAAGCCGTCGCCCGCGCAAAGCGTTCGACGGCGGGTTTGATGGATAGAGGACGGGCAAAACGCCCGTCCTCTTTGCGGACTCGATTGAAAATTACTTCAGGTTGCCCAGCCAGGACACGTTAACGTTGGTGGTGGCAGGCTCGGCGGAGGTATCGTTGGAGACGGTGATGGTGCCGTCGAACATGCCCTTCACCAGAGCGGCGTAGTCGTCCTTGGAGAACTTGCCGTCGGCGAACTGAGTGGTCTCGGCCAGCTGCACGTAGTTGGCAGCGGGATCGTCGCCGGATACCAGACCCAGAGTCTCGATCTTGCCGGCGTAGTCAGCCCACTTGCCGCCCACGATGATGTCGGTCAGCGCATTGATCGTGGTGGGCCGCAGACCCTTCATGGCGGAGGTAACGGTCATGCCCTCACCGTAGTCGCCGTCGATGATGCCCTTCTGGTCAACGTCAACACCGATGACCTTGCCGCCGGCCTTCTTGGCAGCCTCAGCAGCGGAGGTGTAGATGCCGCCGCCGCAGGCGAAGACGATCTCGGTGCCGTCGGCATACCAGGTGTCCATAACGGCGGTGATGTCGGCGTCGCCGTAGAACTGGTTGCCGTAAGCGTACTTCATGTCAACGGTGATGCCCAGCTCCTTGGCAGCGGCGTCAACGCCCTGCACATAGCCATAGCCATAGCGGATAACGGCGGGAACGGCCATGCCGCCCAGGAAGCCCAGCTTGGTGTAGCCCAGCTTGACAGCGGCGTAACCGGCCATGTAACCGGCCAGCTCTTCCTGATAGATGGCGCAGTAGACGTTGCTCAGGTCAACGTAGTCTTCCAGCTTCCAGTTGTCGGGGTTGTAGTCATAGCTCTCGCCCTTGTTGGCAACGGCGGTCTCCAGCAGGTCGCCCTTGGCCACGTCCAGCGCGACGAACTTCACGTCGGGATAGTTGGGAGCAACTTCCACGATGGTGCCGCCGAAAGCGTAACCGGGCATCACGATGATGTTGTAGCCCTCAGCGATGGCCAGCTCCACGGACGCCACACGGCCGGCAGTATCGTTGCTGGTGGGCTTGTAGTACTTGGTTTCCACATTGTTGTCCTTGCCGAAGGCAACGACGGCTTCCCAGGTGGTCTGGTTGAAGGACTGGTCGGTGATATCACCGTAGTCGGTAACCATGGCGACCTTGTAGCTGCCAGTGGAAGCTGCGTCCTTCTTGCCGGAGCCGCAGGCGACCAGCGTCAGGGACAGCGCCAGAACCAGCAGCAGAGCCAGAATCTTTTTCATGATTGCATTCCTCCATAATATTCTATTTTTTGCAGTGTACAGAACACCGATAATATTGTCGCACATTCCTAAGAAAAAATCAACACATTTTCCATGTTTCTCCCGGCTTTTTCAGAAGTTCTTCCCAGGGCATCCACGTCAGGCGTGCATGTGTTTCTGAGCGGAGAAGCTGAAGGGCAGGATCTCGGCCAGGGTGTGGGCTTCGCAGCCCTCCGGCGTAATCATGTAGATGAGAAAATCGTCGCCGCAGAATTCCCGCATCACCTGACGGCACACGCCGCAGGGCGGGAACGCCCCGGTGATGACGCCGTCCTTTCCGCCGCACACGGCGATGGCAGCAAAGTCCCGGTGGCCGTCGTAGACCGCCTTGAAGAAGGCGGTGCGCTCGGCGCAGACCGTGGGGCTGTAGGACGCGTTTTCGATGTTGCAGCCCTGATACACCGTCCCGTCGGCGCACAGCAGCGCCGCGCCCACCTGATAGCCGGAGTAGGGGACGTAGGCATGGGTCATGGCCTCTCTGGCAAGCTCACACAGTTTTTCGGGTGTCATAGTTCGCCTCCTGATACTTACAGTATTTCTCCCGCGAAACTCGTGCCCGCGCCGTCCCAATGAACGCCCAGCAGGTCGGTGACGGTGGCGGCAATGTCCGCGAAGGTGGGCTTCGTGCCGAGATTGCCGGGTTTGACGCCCTTTCCCAGCACCAGCAGCGGCACGTACTCCCGGGTGTGGTCGGTGGTGGCGGTGTAGGCGGGGTCGCAGCCGTGGTCGGCGGTGATCATCACCACGTCGTCCTCCCCCAGAGTGGGCAGGAACGTGCCCAGCCAGCGGTCGAACTCCGTCAGGGCGGCGGCGTAGCCGTCGATGTCCCGGCGGTGGCCGTAGAGCATGTCAAAATCCACCAGATTCACGAAGCACAGCCCGTGGAAGTCCCGGGCGGCATAGTCCGCCGTGTGCGCCATGCCGTCGGCGTTGGATTTGTTGAACACGCACTCCGTGTCCCCCCGTCCGGCGAAAATGTCGTGAATCTTGCCCACGGCCAGACAGTCCAGCCCCGCCGCCTTTACGGCGTCCAGCATGGTTTTTTTCGGCGGCTCCAGAGAAAAGTCGTGGCGGTTGGCCGTGCGCTTGAAGCCGTGCTCGGCGTCGCCCACGTAGGGGCGGGCGATCACCCGGCCGACGCCGTACTTCCCCTGCAAAAGCTTCCGCGCCTTGCGGCAGGCATCGTACAGCTCCTGCAGGGGAATCCACGCCTCATGCGCTGCCACCTGGAACACGGAGTCGGCGGAGGTGTAGACGATCCACTTGCCGGTTTTGCGCTGCTCCTCGCCGTAGTCCCGGATGACGTCGGTGCCGGAATAGGGCAGGTTGCACAGCACGCCCCGACCGGTCTCATTCTCGAAGGCATCCAGAACCTCCCGGGGGAAGCCGTTGGGGAAGGTGGGCAGGGGCTGGGGGGAGATCACACCGGCGATTTCCCAATGGCCGATGGTGGTGTCCTTGCCCATGGAGCTTTCCCGCAGCCGGGCGAAGGCGCCGGTGGGGGCGGCGGCCTTAGGCAGGCAGGTCACGCCATCGATGTTGCCCAGTCCCGCGGCGGTCATGTTGGGAATGTCCAGCTTTTGGGAGGTGGCGCAGGCACGCAGGGTATTGACCCCCACGTCCCCGAAGGATTCCGCGTCGGGCATCGCGCCGATGCCGAAGGAATCCAGAACGATCAAAAATACTCGCTTCATACTATCACCTTAGTACTATCACCTTAGATTCTGGGGTTTACTTGTTCTCCATAGCCACGGCGGTGTCCAGCGCCACCTTCATCATGGTGGTGAAGGAATTCTGGCGCTGCTCAGAGGTGGTATCCTCGCCGGTGAGGATGTGGTCGGAGATGGTGCAGATGCACAGCGCCCGCTTGCCGTACCGGGCGGCGTTCATGTACAGGCCGGCGGCTTCCATTTCCAGCGCCATGACGCCCATCTTCTTCAGGCCATACAGGCTGTCCAGCCCCTCGGGCACCAGTTCATGGTCGCCGTAGAACACGTCGGAGGAATTCACGTTGCCCACGTGATAAACAGCGCCGTTTTCCTCGGCGGCCTTCACGGCCTGCTTCAGCAGCTCCCAGGAAGCGATGGGGGCGAAGGTGCCGGGGATATGGAACTGGGCGGCAAAGTTGGAATCGGTGCAGGCGCCCTGGGCGATCACCAGGTCATACAGATGGATATGCTCCTGAATGGCACCCGCGGAGCCGACGCGGATAATATTCTCCACGCCGTAGCCGTTGAACAGCTCGTGGGAATAAATGCCGATGGCGGGCATACCCATGCCGGAGGCCATGACGGAGACCTTGACACCCTTGTAGGTGCCGGTGTAGCCCTGCACGCCCCGGACGTTGTTGACGAGGACGGGGTTTTCCAGGAAATTCTCGGCGATGAATTTGCTGCGCAGAGGGTCGCCGGGCATCAGCACGGTCTTGCCGAAATCACCGGGCTTTGCGGAAATATGCGGGGTGGGGGTTGGGAACATAGCAATCATCCTTTCGTTTCTATAATTTTATAGTGTAGGGGGACGTGGGTTTAGGGCAGCACCGCACAATTCGGCAAGAAGTCTCAGACAGGATTTTTGTCCCAATTCAAAGTTTGGAAAACGAAGGAATACTGTATGTATTTCTCGTTTTTCAAACTGAAGAAGTGGGGCAAAAAGACGGCTGAGACTCGCAGACGCAATTGTGCGGTGTTGCCTTAGTAGCCGCTGCCCTCCAATCCCTTTGCGATCTTGACAATGCGGGAGGTGCCCAGGCGGGACGCGCCCAGGGTGATGAACTTCTCCGCGTCGGCAAGGCTGGAAATGCCGCCGGCGGCCTTGATTTTCACATGGGGCGCGACATGGGCGGCGAACAGCTCCACGTCGTGGAAGGTCGCGCCGGCCTTGGAAAAGCCCGTGGAGGTCTTGATATAGTCCGCGCCGGAGTCGGAAACGCACCTGCACAGGGCGATTTTTTCCTCGTCGGTGAGCAGGCAGGTTTCGATGATGACTTTCAGCAGCTTTCCGTTGCAGGCGGCCTTCACGGCGGCGATTTCCTCCGTAATCTTCTCCCACAGGCCGTCCTTCGCCCAGCCGATGTTGATGACCATGTCCACCTCGTCCGCGCCGTTCGCCACGGCGTCGGAGGCCATGAAGCACTTGGCGGCGGTGGTGTCGTAGCCGTTGGGGAAGCCGATGACGGTGCAGATGGGCAGCCTGTCCCCTACGTACTGCTTCGCCTGTTTGACATAGGACGCGGGGATGCAGACGGAGGCAGTGTGATACTTCATACCGTCGTCGCAGACGCCTTTGATCTCCGCCCAGGTGGCAGTCTGGGTCAGCAGGGTGTGGTCGCACTTGGCAAGAATGTCTTTCAGTTCCATGATGATTCTCCTTCTATATACAACTCAATTGTGTCCGTGGAGGCGGATGACCCGATGCTCCCGGATGCCCCGGATGTAGCACTTGTGACACATGGCAATATAGCTGTCATTGCCCCCCAGAACCACCTGCGCGCCCTGGGTGATGATGTGGCCGTCGCCGTCGATCCGGGCGTTCACCGTGGCCTTCGCGCCGCAGTCGCAGATGGTTTTGATCTCCTGAATGGTGTCCGCCACCTCCATCAGACGGCGGCTGCCGGGAAACAGACGGGTCTGGAAGTCCGTGCGCAGACCGAAGCACATCACCGGGATGTTGTAGTCATTGACCAGAGAGCGGAGCTGGTCGATCTGGCTTTCCGTCAGGAACTGGCACTCGTCCACGATGATCACGTCGCACTTGCCCTCCTGGGTGTCCTGAAACAGCAGGTAAATGTCCGTGCCGGGGGCGATGACGTCCGCCGGGGATTCCAGGCCGATGCGGCTGCGCAGAATCTTCGCGCCGTCCCGGGTGTCGGTGCCGGGCTTGATGAGCCAGACGTTTAAGTCGTTTTCCTCGTAGTTGTATTTGGTGATCAGCGCCTGAGCCGTTTTGCTGGAACCCATGGCGCCGTATTTGAAATAAAGCTTTGCCATTGTGTCTACCTCCGTTCGTCCTCCTATTATAACGAAAAAGAAGGCCATATGCAACCCCTTTTCTGGGCGAAGTACACAATATATGCTTGCATTCCCGCCTGCCGGATGCTATACTGAACAAAAGAAGAAAAATTTTTCGGCAAATTTTCCATTTTCTGAAACCTTCGCCGCAGTTTGTCGAGTATATGGACAGAAGCACATAACAACAAGGAGGTAACCCAAATGAAAAAGATGACCGCATTTCTCGTAACCCTGTGTATGCTTGCCGCTCTGCTGGCCGGATGCGGCGGCGCAAGCAAATCCACCCAGGTCTTCGACGCAGCCGCCCCCGCCGAGGCGGCGAATGGCGCTTACTATGATATGGAGAGCGCCAAATCGGAAGACGGCGGACTGACGGGCGACACCGATTCCACCGTGCTGCCGGAAGGCCGCAAATGGATCATCACCGTGAATATGTCCGCCGAGACCGAAGATCTGGACGCTCTGATGGAAGCCCTGAACGGGAAAATTTCCGGTCTGGGGGGCTACGTGGAGGATCAGGACAGCTACAACGGAAGCATGTATTCCTCCCGCCGCTACCGCAGCACCAGCCTCACCGTCCGCATCCCCGCGGAGCGTGTGGACGAATTCACCGAGGAAATGTCCGGCATTGCCAACGTGGTATCCACCAACCTGAGCCGGGAGGACATCACCCTGAGCTACGTCGCGACCGAAAGCCGCGTTAATGCGCTGCAAACCGAGGAAGCCCGTCTTCTGGAGCTGATGGAGCAGGCCGAGACCATGGCAGACCTTCTGGAGATCGAGAGCCGCCTGACGGACGTGCGCTACGAGCTGGAAAATCGTGCTTCCCAGCTGCGGCTGTACGACAATCAGGTGGATTACGCCACCATCTACTTATCCATCGACGAGGTGCAGGAGTACACCCCCGTTGAGGAGCCCACCGTGTGGGAGCGGATCAGCGGCGGCTTTGTGAGCAGCATCAAGGGCGTCGGCAATGGACTGCTTGACCTGCTGGTGTGGGTGCTGGCAAAGTCCCCCTATCTCGTCATTCTGGGCGGCGTCACCGCCGGCGTGGTGGTTCTCATCAAGAAGCGCAAGACCCGCAGGGCGGCAAAGAAGGCCGCCAAGCAGAATCCCACTGAAGAAAGCAAATAAGTACGTGTCCCGCCGGGCGCACCGAAAGGTGCGCCCGGTATTTATTTTGGTATCGTAATGGTCAGCACGATCTGGCTGTCCGTCTCCCGGCGCTCCGACACGGCGGGAATGCCGGACAGCTGGATTTTTTGCAGGGACTGGGTCAGGCTGTTGAGAAACGCGCCGACGTTGGCTTTTGACGACCTGTCCGACCGGGCGGAAAGAAGGGTCTCCACATACTTTTCCGTCCGCGCCACGCTCATGCCCTGCCTTACGATTTCCTTTACCGCCGCGAGCTTGCTTTCCTCCGTGGGCAGCTTCAGAAGCGCCCGGGCATGGCGCTCCGTCAGCCCCGCCTCCCGCAGGGCAAGCAGCACCGGCTCGCTGTGCTTCAAAAGCCGCAGCTTGTTGGCCACCGCGCTCTGGCTTTTGCCCAGAAGCCGCGCCGCCTGCTCCTGGCTCATGTCCCAGTCCTTCAGCAGCCGGGAAATGCCCATGGCCTCCTCGATGAAGTCCAGGTCCTGCCGCTGCAAATTCTCCACCATGGCCGCCATGCCGGATTCCCGGTCGTCCATGCTCATGATGATGCAGGGGATGTCCGTGATCCCCGCCAGCTCCGCCGCCCGGAGCCGGCGCTCCCCCGCGATCAGCTCATAGCCGTTTCCGCTGCGGCGGACGGACAGCGGCTGCAGGATTCCGTGCTGCCGGATGGAATCGGACAGCTCGTCCAGCGCCTCCGGGCGGAAAATTTTCCGGGGCTGCGCCGGATTGGGGCGGATGGAACGCGCCGGGAGAAAAACCACCCGTCCGGTCTCCATGTAGGTTTTCAGCTTCTGACATTGCATTGCCCGTCCTCCCTTGTTGATGTGAGACCATTGTACGTTGCGTCAAAACGGGAATACCAGCGAAAACGGCGCGGCTTTCAAAGGAAACGCACGACATTTTCTTCTCTCTTTTACCGTTCTCTCCCAGTTCATAAAATATTTACGGAATATTGCATTTTCCCTCTTGCTTTTTTTGCCAAGCTGCGCTATTATATTAGCACTCAGAACGAGTGAGTGCTAAACCGTGTAGATACAGGCGGGTAAGGCTTGTCCGATACCCGTCGTCTAAATGCTTATATGTATGGAGGAATTCGAAATGAAACTCAAGCCCATGGCAGATAACGTTCTGCTGAAAGCCCACGAAGCGCCCGAGACCACCGTCTCCGGCATTGTTCTGGCTACCACCAACAAGGAAAAGCCCATGATCTACGAGGTCGTTTCCGTCGGCCCCGGCACCAAGGACGTCACCATGACCGTCAAGGCCGGTGAGAAGGTCGTTGTCGGCAAGTTCACCGGCACCGACGTGACCATCGACAAGGAAGATTACAAGTTTGTCAAGCAGGACGACATTCTGGCTGTCGTCACTGACTAAGGAGGAAAAAATATCATGTCCAAGATGATTGTTTACGGCGAAGAAGCCCGCAAGAAGCTGCAGTCCGGCATTGACCAGCTGGCCAATACCGTTAAGGTTACCCTGGGACCCAAGGGCCGCAACGTGGTTCTGGGCAAGAAATACGGCGCGCCCCTCATCACCAACGACGGCGTGACCATTGCCAAGGAAGTGGAGCTGGAGGACGCCTTCGAGAACATGGGCGCACAGCTCATCCGGGAAGTCGCCACCAAGACCAACGACGTCGCCGGTGACGGCACCACCACCGCAACCCTGCTTGCCCAGGCCATCACCCGGGAGGGTCTCAAGAACCTGTCCGCCGGCGCCAACCCCATGGTCATGCGCAAGGGCATCGACAAGGCCGTTGCCGCCGCCGTTGAGGCCATCAAGGCCAATTCCGTTCCCGTGTCCGACTCGGATTCCATTGCCCGTGTGGGTACCGTGTCCTCCGGCGACGAGACCATCGGCAAGCTGATCGCCGAGGCCATGGAGAAGGTGGGCAAGGAAGGCGTCATCACCATCGAGGAGAGCAAGACCGCCGAGACCGGTCTGGACGTGGTCGAGGGTATGCAGTTCGACCGGGGCTATATCTCCCCCTACATGGTCACCGACACCGACAAGATGGAGGCCGTCCTGGACGACGCCTACGTCCTGATTACCGATAAGAAGATTTCCTCCATCCAGGAGATCCTGCCCATTCTGGAGCCCATCGTCAAGTCCGGCCGCAAGCTGATGATTATCGCCGAGGACGTGGAGGGCGACGCTCTGGCAACGCTGCTGCTGAACCGTCTGCAGGGCCGCTTCAACGTGGTCTGCGTGAAGGCCCCCGGCTTCGGCGACCGCCGGAAGGAAATGCTCCAGGATATCGCCGTGCTCACCGGCGGCACCGTCATTTCCAGCCAGCTGAACATGGAGCTGCCTGACGCCAAGATGGAGGATCTGGGTCACTGCCGTCAGATCGTGGTCACCAAGGACACCACCACCATCGTCGACGGCGACGGCGCGCCCGAGGCCATTCAGGATCGCGCCCACATGATCCGCTCCGCCATTGCCACCACCACCTCCGACTACGACCGCGAGAAGCTCCAGGAGCGTCTGGCGAAGCTGTCCGGCGGCGTGGCCGTCATCAAGGTCGGCGCCCAGACCGAGGTCGCCATGAAGGAGCGGAAGCTGCGGGTCGAGGATGCTCTGAACGCTGCCCGCGCCGCTGTGGAGGAGGGCATCGTGGCCGGCGGCGGTACCGCTCAGGTCAACGCCATCCCCGCCGTTGAGAAGCTGATTTCCACCCTGCACGGCGATGAGAAGACCGGCGCACGGATCATTGCCGCCGCTCTCCAGGCGCCTATCCGTCAGATCGCCGAGAACGCCGGTGTGGACGGCAGCGTCGTCTACGAGAAGATCCGCACCTCCGGCAAGGTCGGCTACGGCTACAACGCCTACACCGAGGAGTATGTGGACATGATCCCCGCAGGCATCGTCGATCCCACCAAGGTGACCCGTTCCTCTCTGGAGAACGCCGCATCCATCGCGGGCTGCGTGCTGACCACCGAGTCTCTGGTGGTCGACAAGCCCGACCCCGCCGCCGACGCCGCAGCAGCCGCTGCCGCAGGCCAGGCCGGTGGAATGTACTAAGCGATTCCCATAAAATCAACATGTCCGGCGGTTCCGAATGGAACCGCCGGACTTTTATTGATCCAATATGCTATGTAACGGCGTACCCCCCTTGGCTCTCCCTTTGGGAGAGCTGTCACCGAAGGTGACTGAGAGGGTATTGCAGCCTGGTATACCCTCTCTGTCCTCGCTTTGCTCGTCCACCTCTCCCAAAGGGAGAGGCAAGGGGGATTTTACCGGATCCTCGGCAGGGAGGCCGCTGCCACGGACTGACCCACACGGCGGGTCTTTTCGTCGGGGAGGGAAACCTCGCACTTCTTCGCAAGCGCGGGATATTCGTCGGCCAGAATTTCGTTGCACACCCGCAGGATGGTGTCGCCGCCTTTGCCGGACATGACGCGGCCAAGCATCATCATATGCTCGATGTCGTAGAACTGGGAGTACAGCACCACGGTGTATGCCAGATACGCGCCGATGGTCTCGAAAATGGCCTGGGCGCCGGGGTCGTCCTTCTCCATCAGTGCCTGAACGACCTTCAGCTTCTCCGCGGGAGACAGATTTTCGTCCAGCGCAATGCCGGCGGCGGGCGCCAGCTTGATGACTGCGTCCTGGGAGAAATACTTGCAGCCCACGCCGAAATCCGTGGACCACTCGTCCTGCATGGCGTTCTCGCACAGGTCAACGGGGGCGAAGGCCAGCTCGTTGATCCAGCCGAGAACATTCTTGTCCTTGTCCACGTAGCCCACGGCCTCGGAGGTACCCATGGCGATGCCCATGATATTGCCCACACCTAAGCCCATGGCGCCGGCCAATGCGGACACGTCGCCGTCGTTGGCCACCACGATGGGAACGTCGCCGATCTCCCTGGCGGCGCGGTCGTAAATGGTCTTGACCTTGTCCCACTGGGAGCGGGGAACCTTGATGAACAGGGACGCGACCATGGGCGCGTTGCCGATGAATGTGCCTGCGGAGGACACGCCGATGGCGTCCACCCGGGGCATCCTGGAGGCGGCGCTCTTGAACGCGGCCACGATGCCGTCATAATGGTACTGGGGATCCGCCTGGAGCTTGGGGAACCAGACGACCTCCTCGGAATAGACGCACTCGCCGTCGATCACGGCAGAGACCTTCCGGTCGGAACCGCCGGCGTCGAAGCCGATGCGGCAGCCGTCCAGATTGCCGCCGATGGGCTCGGCCACTTCATTGGCGGCAGGGCAGGCGTCCAGGGGCAGGTCAACGATCTCCAGGTCGCGCTCGTAGAGCTGGTTGAAGAAGGTGAAGTCAAAGTGACGCTCCCCCTTGGGGTCATAGGCCTTTTTCAGCCGCTGGGCAAGCGCGCTGCAGCCGCAGACGCTCACCCGGAAGCCGCCGACGGACCACAGCAGGAACTTGACATAGCGCTCCACATAGCGGTAGTCGGCCTCGGCCATTTCCGGCGTGCCGTGGATGCAGGTGTGGTGGACGGAAACGCGGTCCTTGTCCCGCTCAACGGCGATGGCGATGGGCTTTTTCGCGTCCTTCAGGTAGGCGGCGCGCCACACGCCGAAGGGGACAAACTGCTGATCCAGCTTGGGCGTATGCTTCATGTTGTATTCGATGTCCAGATACTGCATGGGAAATTCCTCCTTTTATTTATGGAAGCCCGGCGGCTTCTTATATCTCACGTATAAGTATAGCATAAATTATCGTCCAGGCTATAGGGATTTCAACATGATTTTTACCAAATCCGCTTTTTGGGACTGCCCGTTTTCTCGTTGCAAAAAGCAAGGCCGGTGCGGCGAGCACCGGCCTTGCAACATTATTCTTTTGTTTCGTTTTCCGGGGTCTGGGCTGCGTTCTCCGCCGCCCGGGCGGCGACCTGGTTCACAAACAGCTCCGCCTTGTCGTGGGGACGGAAGCGCTGCCAGATCAGAATACATACCGCCGCCGCACAGCTCACCCCCGCCAGCAGCTGGCTGACCCGGACGGAGCCCCAATACAGGCTGTCCATCCGCAGCCCCTCGATCAGGCAGCGGCCAAGGCCGTACCAGGCCACGTACCCCAGGGCGATTTCTCCGTCATACTGACGATGCTTGGACAAAACGTGCAGCAGCACAAAGCCCACGGCGTTCCACACCGACTCGTACAGGAAGGTGGGGTGGTAGTATTCCCACGCGCCGGTGACGGTATTGTACAGCCCCATGCGGAAGAAGCTGTCCGTCGCCGCGCCGAAGGCCTCCCGGTTGACGAAGTTGCCCCACCGGCCGATGGACTGGCCGATGAGAAAGCCCAGCGATACCAGATCCAGCACGGTGCCGATCCTGATTTTCTTGATGCGGCAGAACAGAATCACCCCTGCCGCCGCGCCCAGAACGCCGCCGTAAATGGCAAGGCCGCCGTTCCAGATGTACAGCACGGAAATGGGATTCTCGGCGTAATCCGCCCAGGAGAAAATGCAGTAATACGCCCGGGCGCAAAGAATGGCAAAGGGGGTGATCCACAGCACGCCGTCCAGCAAATCGTCCTGCTTCATGCCGAACTGGCTGCTCCGGCGGCAGGCGTAGACCACCGCCAGCATCAGACCCACGGCAATGATGAGGCCGTAATAGTGGATGGTCAGCGGCCCCAGCGTCAGGGCGCGTCCGGGGTTCACCTCGATGCCCAGGGAAGGGAAGGAAATGGTTGAATAGTTGGCAGGAATCATGACAATGCCTCCTTGTTGACAGGATAGATTACGGACAGGCCGCACCGCTCCTTACGAACCGCCCGCCGGAGAAAATCACAGATTTCCTCCGCACCGATGCTGCGGTAGATTTCCGGGAAGCGGAAATAGTCGAAGTCCGAAAAATGATAGGCGCACAGGCGGAAGCAGGTGGAGTCGAAGCTGTCCAGACCCCGGATACGCCTGCCAAGGGCGCTGCGCTTCATCCTGAGAAACGCCTTTTCCGGCAGTCCCTCCGCCGCGATTTTTTCCGCCTGCTCCAGAATCGCTTCCCGGACGGCGCGGGGGTCGTCGGAATCCCCGGAGCAGAGGAGCATGGCACAGCCGTCCACGGTCTCGAAGCCGCCGCCGAAGGAGGAATCGATGACGCCTTCCTCGTAAAGCCGCAGATACAGCTCCGAGGATTCGCCGAACAGCGCCTCGGCGGCCAGGTCGGCCACCATTTCCTCCCGGATGGCCACGTCGCCATGGGTCAGGGGTTCGCACTTGAACGCTAAGTTGAAGGTCGGCATGGCCACCTCCATGGCGCATTTTGTCTCCGGTGTCGGGCAGGTCATGTCCTCCTGCCAGGCGCGCAGCTTGACGCCCGTCTCCTTTTTCTCGCTGCCCAGAACCTCCCGGGCAGCAGCCGCCACCGACTCCGGGTCCACGTCGCCCACGACGCACAGCAGCATGTTTCCCGGGGCGTAAAACGCCCGGTGGCAGGTATACAGCACCTCCGGGGTGATCTCCCGGATGGTTCTGCCGGTGCCGAGAATGGGCTGGCGGATGGGATGGACGGCGTACATGGCCGCCATCAGGTTATCGAACACCACGCTGTCCGGGGCGTCCTCGTTCATGCCGATCTCCTGGTCGATGATGCCCCGCTCTTTCTCCACGCTTTCTTCCGTGAAATAGGGGGTGGACACAAATTCCAGCAGCAGCCGCAGGCATTCGTCAAAATGGTTGGTGCAGGAAAAATAATAGGCCGTCATGTCATAGCTGGTAAAGGCGTTGGTGGAAGCGCCCAGGGCGGCAAATTCCGCCGACACGTCCCGGTCTCCCGGCAGGTCGAACATCTTATGCTCCAGATAGTGGGCAACACCCGCGGGGGCGTGGTATTCCTTCCCGTCCAGAAGAAAATCCGTGTGGATGGAGCCAAAGTCCGTGACAAAATAGGCAAGCTTTTTCGTAAAGCCCTTCCGGGGTACCACCAGCACCGTCAGGCCGTTTTCCAGGGTTTCCCGGTACAGCGTTTCGTCCAGCTCGGGGTAATGCTGCTTGGTCATTGGCTCTCTCCTTTCAGGAAATAGGTGCTGTGAAGCGTCACGGTCTGCGCCGCCGCCACCACATCGGCAAGGCTGACCTTCTCCACCGCTTCCATGTACCGCTCCGGGGTCATGTTCAGGCTGCTTAAGCACGCGGTGGCGTAGTAGCCCTCGATGGCGCCGGGGGAATCGGAGGTGGCGCGAAGGGAACTGAGCAGGGCTTCCTTTCCGGCGGTCAGCTCCTCCCCGGTGATCTCCCCACGGCGGCAGGCGTCCAGCTGGCGCAGGACTTCGTCCCTCGTCAGCTGCTCTTTGTCAAAGTCGATGCCCGCCCACACGGTGAGAATGCCCTTTGCGCCGTAATAGGACGAGCCGATGCTGTAGCACAGGGACATCGCCTCCCGGACGTTGAGAAACAGCTTGGAGGTCATGCCCGCGCCGAAGACGGTGTTGAACACCTGCATGGCCGGAAATTCCTTATCCCGGTTGACAATGGGCGTGACAAAGCCCATGCAGAGCTTCCCCTGGGAGACCTCCATCGTCTCCGTCACATCCTGCCCGGGGCAGGGGTGGAAGGGCGTCTGGGGCGGGAGCAGGCCTTCCCGGCCGCCCAGCCGGGATACCAGCGGGGAAAGATATTCCGCGACCTTCTCCGCCGGGGCGCTGCCTACGTAGAAAATTTCGATTCTGCTTTCCCGGAGGATTTTCCGGTAATGGGTCAGCAGCCCCGCCGGGTCGATGGCCGCCACATCCTCCGGTTCACCCAGCCGGGGCAGACCGAAGCTGTCGCCGCGGCACATGGTTTTCAGCAGCTTCCCCATGGCGTAGGTGCGCTTGTCGTTCCGCTCGGATTCAATGGTGGAAATGAGGTTCTTCTTTTCCCCCTCCACAAAGGCGGGGAGAAAGCCCTCCCCCTCCCTGGGGAAGTCCAGAAGGATTTCCTCCAGAAAGCGGAGCATAGGGGCAAGCACCCGGTCGCCGGGCAGGGCAAACCGGTCGTCCATAAAGCCGCAGTAAAGGCCGGTGGTCTGGTAGTCCCCCACCCGGCGCACCAGCGGACTGACGGAAGCGCCGTACAGCTCGTCCAAATTTTCCGTAATGGCGCGAAGGTCGGGGCAGCGTTTCGTACCCCGGAGCAGTACGGAGGGGATCAGCACGTTTTTTGCGGATTCCTCCTTCGCCATGGGGCGCACCAGCTGGAAGCTCAGGCACCCCTGCTTGAACCGGTCGTCCCGGCAGGTACGCAGGGTCACCCCGGGGAGCAGTGTTTTTGTTTCGATCATGTCAGACTCCTGATACTAGTTTTAATAAAACGGTTAAAAACCGTTTTATTCGGCTGCTGTTTCAGCAGCCAGCGGCGTAGCCGCAAAAAAACGTAAGTCCATACATTTCTCGCCGCTACCGGCGGCCTGCGAAGAATTCGCAGGATAAAATGGTGTTAACCATTTTATCGAGAAATAGTATGAAAGCTGCGGCAGAAAAGAGACTCGCTTTTCCGCCCGCAATGTGGTAAAGAGTATTATATACCACTTTTCCCAAAATAGGAAGTCAATACACAAAAAATTCAGAGAATATTGGTTGTCATTTTCCTCTGTTTGCGGTAGAATGTAGGTTGGACTTATAGGAATTAGGAGTGAACCGCCATGGCATGGCTGGAATTTACCGTTGAAACCACGCCCCGGAGCATCGACTCTGTGGTTACCGCCCTCAGCGCCCGGGGCTTTTCCGATCTGGTCATCGAGGATCAGTCGGAATTTGAGACGTTTCTGGAAGAAAACCGGGCGTATTGGGATTACATCGACGAGGGGCTGCAAAAAAAGCTTCAAGGGCTTTCCCGCATCAAGCTGTATCTGGAGGACACCGACGATAACGGTCGGAAGCGTCTGGACGCGGCGGTGAACGAGCTTGGTCTGACCATGACCGCCGCCCCCCTCCCCGAAACCGACTGGGAGGAAAGCTGGAAGGACAATTACCCGCCCCAGGAGATCGGCGAGCGCATCGTGGTGCTGCCCTACTGGCTGGCGGAGGAGCCAACCCACCGGCTGAAGGTCATCCTCGACCCCGGTCTGACCTTCGGCACCGGCGCCCACCCCTCCACCCAGATGGTGATGGAGGTCATGGAGACTGTGGTGAAGCCCGGTTTTCACTGTCTCGACCTGGGCAGCGGCAGCGGAATACTGTCCATCGCCGCCCTGCGTCTGGGAGCGGAGACCGCCGTGGGCATCGACATCGACCCCAAAGCGGAGGACATCGCCCGGGAGAACGCCGCCTACAACGGCTTCTCCACCCCGGCCTTCACCGCTCTCACCGGCAACGTGACCGAGGACACCGCGCTGATGGACACGTTAGCCGCAGGGCGGTACGATCTGGTGCTGGTGAACATCGTGGCGGACGTGATCATCGGCCTTGCGCCGGTGCTGCCCCGGTTTCTCAGTGATCGCAGCACCCTGATCTGCTCCGGCATCCTGGACACCCGGCTTTCCGACGTGCTGGAAGCCCTGACCGCCGCCGGATTGACCGTCACCGCCACAAAGGCGAAGGACGACTGGCGCTGTGTCACCGCGAAGCGTATACTGTAAACGAAGGAGCGTATTATGAGTATCCCCTATCGTACCCGGCGGGTGCTGAACCGCCTGGGTCTTGTGCTTATGATTTTTCTGCTGGTGGGCGTGATTGCCTGGCTGTGCTGGGTCGTCTGGCTGGAGCGGTATGTTGTGTACACCGCCGACGGTGCGAGCCTGGATTTTGAGCATTCCTCCCAGGATATCATCGGCGAGGTCGCCACACCCCCCGTGGCGCAGCAGAAAATTTCCATTTATTATAATGAAGGCAGCGACGCCCTGGACACCGGCAACGAGCTGACCCAGATCAACGGCTACTACATTTCCAGCAACATGCTGCAAAACGACATCAACGGCGTTCTGGGCAAGCTGGAACGCCTTCCCGCGGGTACGCCCGTGATGATCGACATGAAGGGGCCTTACGGCTCGTTCTTCTACCCCTCCCACTTGGACGGCGCGGTGCATTCCGCCTCCACGGACGTAAACGCCGTGGCCGCGCTGGTGGACACCCTGATGAACAAGAAATTCTACACCATCGCCCGGGTCTGCTCCCTGCGGGACTGGAATTTCGGCAACGAACACGTCACCTGCGGCCTGTATATGCTCTCCCGGGCGGGTCTGTGGCTGGATCAGGAGGGCTATTTCTGGCTGGATCCCACCAACGCCACCACCATCAGCTGGATCACCTCCGTGGTTCTGGAGCTGAAGGAAATGGGCTTCAACGAGGTCATGCTGGCGGATTTCCGCTTCCCCAATTCCGACCAGTACATTTTTAACGGCGACAAGGACGCGGCGCTTCAGGACGCGGCTTCCAAGCTGATGGGCACCTGCGGCGGCAGTGATTTCACCCTGTCCTTCGGCGTGTCCGATCCCACCTTCACCCTGCCCGACGGGCGGTGCCGGATGTATCTGGAGGATGTGGACGCAGCCAACGTGGAAGCCAAGGCCGCACTGGTCAATGTTCCCGACATCAAGGCGCAGCTGGTCTTCATGGCCGCCACCAACGACACCCGGTTTGACAGCTACAGCGTCATCCGTTCTCTGAACGCCGCGGAAATTCTGGAAGCCCAGAAGGCGGAAGCGGCAAGCTGATTTTCGCGCAAAACAGCCCCGCCGGCCGGCGGGGCTGTTGACAAAAATGCAAATTTGGGGTATAGTATGGATACAGGGGTGCTGCCAGTAGGACGGCTCCCTCAGATAATGGTTAAGAAGTAACCGCTTCTGTGGAAGGTTGGCGGTTACTTCTTATTATTATCATGCATCTGGAAAACCAGAGAGACAACAGCGACAATGACCATACAGAAAGCAAATAATTCTTCCCATGTAACCATAGCTGCCATGAATTAAGGAGCGATTGCCACCGGCAATCGTTTTATTTTTATTCGCTGCGCGACGCACCGCCCCTCTCTTACGATTGGGGGCAAAGAAGCATCACCCCCGAAAAAAATCGAGGGGAACCGCCTACCGGGGTACTACCGGCAGCACCGGAAACAGCATATCACAAGATTCGACAGATTGCAAGGAAAACTCCGGTCAGAGTCGTGCGAAAGCACCACATACAGCAAAATGCCCCGGCGGCGCAGTATCTGCGCCGCCGGGGTCTCTCTTTTACTTTTTCACCAAATCGGCCAGCGTCACGCTGTCTAAGTACCCGCTGATGCGTTTGTCCAGCTCGCTCCAGACCGGCAGCGTCGGACAGCTCGCCGCCCGGGGGCAGGTTTTCGCGCCGCATTCCAGGCAGGCTACCGGCGCAAGGGATCCTTCCGTCAGCCGCAGAATTTCGCCCAGCGTGTATTTTTCCGGCTCCCGGCTCAAGCGGTAGCCGCCGCCCTTGCCCTGGATGCCGTCCACAATGTGGTTCTTTGTCAGCACAGGCAGGATTTTCTCCATGTATTTCAGGGAAATCTCCTGTCGGGCGGCCACGTCCTTCATGGGGATGAAGCCCTCCGACCGATGCTCCGCCAGATCCGCCAGCACCCGCAGGGCGTAGCGGCCACGGGTCGAGATCATCATGACGTCAGTCCGCGAACAGCGGCGTGGACAGATACCGGTCGCCGGTGTCCGGCAGGAGGACGACGATGGTCTTGCCCTCGTTTTCCGGCCGCTTGGCCAGCTCGATGGCCGCCCAGGCCGCCGCGCCGGAGGAAATGCCCACCAGCACGCCCTCCGCCTTGCCGATCTGCTTGCCCACCGCAAAGGCGTCCTCGTTGGCCACGGGGATGATCTCGTCGTAAACGCCGGTGTCCAGCACCTTGGGGACGAAGCCCGCGCCGATGCCCTGAATCTTATGGGCGCCCGCCGTCCCCTTGGACAGCACGGGAGAAGTCGCAGGCTCCACGGCCACTACCTTGATTTCCGGCTTCCTGGACTTGAGGTACTCGCCCACGCCGGTGATGGTGCCGCCGGTGCCCACGCCCGCCACGAAAATGTCCACCTTGCCGTCGGTGTCGGCGTAGATTTCGGGGCCGGTGGTCTCAAAATGCGCCTTGGGGTTGGCCGGGTTCACAAACTGGCCGGGGATGAAGCTGTCCGGAATTTCCGCTGCCAGCTCGTCGGCCTTGGCGATGGCGCCCTTCATGCCCTTGGCGCCCTCGGACAGCACCAGCTCCGCGCCGTAGGCCTTCATCAGCTGACGGCGCTCCACGCTCATGGTGTCCGGCATGACGATGATGATACGGTAGCCCCGGGCAGCCGCCACGGCGGCAAGGCCGATGCCCGTATTGCCGGAGGTGGGCTCGATGATGACGGAGCCGGGCTTCAGCAGACCCTTTTCCTCGGCGTCGTCGATCATGGCCTTGGCCACCCGGTCTTTTACGGAACCGGCGGGGTTCAAATACTCCAGCTTTGCCAGGATTTTCGCCTTCAGGCCAAGCTTCTTTTCAATGTGGGTCAGCTCCAGCAGGGGCGTTTTGCCGATGAGCTGGTCGGCGGAAGTGTAAATGTTTGCCATGATTATCCCTCCTTTACGGCGTCAAAGCCGCGCTGCAAATCCGCAAGGATGTCGTCAATATGCTCCGTACCGATGGACAGGCGGATGGTGTTGGGCTTGATGCCCTGATCCAGCAGCTCCGTCTCGGTCAGCTGGCTGTGGGTCGTGGTGGCCGGGTGAATGACCAGGCTCTTGACGTCCGCAACATTGGCAAGCAGGGAGAAAATTTTCAGATTGTCAATGAACTTGTGAGCTTCCTTCACGCCGCCCTTGATCTCGAAGGTGAAGATGGATGCGCCGCCGTTGGGGAAATACTTCTCATACAGGGCGTGATCCGGATGGTTCGGCAGGGAGGGGTGGTTCACATGCTCCACCTGGGGATGGTTCACCAGGAATTCAACAACCTTTTTGGTGTTTTCGGCGTGGCGCTCCAGACGCAGAGACAGAGTTTCGACGCCCTGGAGCAGCAGGAAGGCCGCGAAGGGAGAGATGGTCGCGCCGGTATCCCGCAGCAGCACCGCGCGGATATAGGTCACGAAAGCGGCGGGGCCTGCGGCGGCAACGAAGGAAACGCCGTGGTAGCTAGGATTTGGCTCGGCGATGGCGGGGTACTTCCCGGAAGCCGCCCAGTCAAACTTGCCGGAGTCCACGATGATGCCGCCCAGGGCGGTTCCGTGGCCGCCCAGGAACTTTGTCGCGGAGTGAACAACGATGTCCGCGCCGTGCTCGATGGGGCGGATGAGGTAGGGCGTGCCGAAGGTGTTGTCCACCACCAGGGGGATGCCGTACTTGTGCGCCAGCTTGGACAGGGCGTCGATGTCGGGGATGTCACTGTTGGGGTTGCCCAGGGTCTCAATATAAATGGCGCGGGTCTCGGGACGGATGGCGCTCTCCACTTCCGCAAGATCGTGGATGTTCACGAAATCGGCGGTAATGCCGAAGCCGGGCAGGGTGTGGGCGAGCAGGTTGTAGCTGCCGCCGTAGATGGTCTTCTGGGCGACGAAGTGGCCGCCGTTCTGACCCAGGGCTTCCAGCACGTAGGTGATGGCCGCCGCGCCGGAGGCCAGCGCCAATGCCGCCACACCGCCTTCCAGAGCGGCCACCCGCTTTTCCAGAACGTCCTGGGTGGAGTTGGTGAGACGGCCGTAAATATTGCCGGCGTCCGTCAGCCCGAAGCGGGCGGCGGCGTGGGCGCAGTCGTGGAACACGTAAGAGGTTGTGGCGTAAATGGGAACGGCGCGGGCGTCAGTAGCGGGATCGGCCTGCTCCTGGCCGACGTGGAGCTGCAAGGTTTCAAATTTATAGTCAGACATAATCGTAATTTCCTTTCTAAAGTCAAATGTTATCCTTTTTCTTACAAATATCGGGGGGATACATTCGGCCAAAGCGGAAATTCGCCCTTACGAGGGTCTCAAAGTGATTTTTCACGGGGAGTACCTCCCTTCAAAACTTACCTGTCTGGTAGGTGATTGCATCATACCACGAAATTCCTACCAAGTCAATCGGTTTTTTATTAAAAATTTCCTACTTGTCCGGTAGGAAAACCAGCAATATGACCAAGGCGGAAAAAAGTCCGTCCTGCCAGGTTTTTTTCTTTGACAAATTCCGATTGCATGGTAGAATGTAGGTGAAAACTCCCCAATAAAAACAGACAGGAGTGTCCCTATGGAGATTTCCTACACCATTTTCGATCTGCTTTTCTATCTGCTGCTCTATGCCTTTCTCGGCTGGTGCGTCGAGGTTTTCTGCGCCGCCGTGAAAAACGGGCGGTTTGTAAACCGTGGCTTTCTGAACCTGCCCCTGAACATGCCCTGCGGCATTGCCGCCGCGCTGCTGCTGCCGGTGCTGGGTACCATGAACCATAAGACCGTCCTGCAATATAGTATGACGCTGGTGATCTATGTTCTGGTTCGGTGCGTGACCGACCAGTTCGTCCGGGGCGTCAGCCGGAGGCGGTTTGCCGCTGAGCCGAAGGGAAAGACCTTTTTCCTCAACGCGGCCATTGCCGCCGCCGTCATGCTGCTGGTGTATCTGGTGGTGCATCCCGCCATAATGGGGCTATTGTATCTGATGCCCAAGTGGCTGGAGCGGACGCTGGTCATCGCGGGGGTCGTCCTGATTCTGGCGGACTTTGTCGGCGTGATGCGCACCCTGCGCACCAGCAGCGCCACCCGGCTGAACAAGGCCGGGCAGGAGACTACCCAGCGCATGGCCGACCGGATCAGCAGCGCCATCTGGCGGCGTCTGCAAAAGGCCTACCCCGGTCTCACCGCGGCGGATGTGCCGGGGCCGGAGCGGTATGTTTTCGCCCGGGGCATCTGCTTTGACAAGCTGGTGTGGGTGTTCCTTGTGACCTCGTTCTTAGGCGCGCTGATCGAGATGGTCTTCTGCCGGGTCACGTCGGGGCAGTGGATGAGCCGCTCCGGCGTGCTGTACGGAAGCTTCAGCTTCGTATGGGGGCTGGGCGCGGTGGTGCTGACCATCACCCTACAGCGGGTCGCGGACAAGCCCGACCGGCGGATTTTTCTGGCGGGCTTCGTCATCGGCGGCGCTTACGAGTACCTTTGCAGCGTATTCACCGAGCTGGTGTTCGGCACGGTGTTCTGGGATTACAGCAAAATGCCCCTGAACATCGGCGGCCGCACCAATGTGCTGTACTGCATTTTCTGGGGACTGCTGGCCGTGGCGTGGATCAAGGTGCTGTACCCGCCCATGAGCAAGGGCATTGAGAAAATCCCGGCGCTGCTGGGGAAGGTGATCACCTGGGTCATTATCTTCTTCCTGGCCTGCGACGGTCTGCTCACCGCCGCCGCCATGCTGCGCTACACTGACCGTCAGAACAACCCGGAACCCAAAAACGTAGCCGAAGCGTTTCTGGACGACGCCTATGACGACGATTGGATGGAGCACCACTGGCCGAACATGGTGGTCACAAAGGACGCGGAATCATAACGAAAACTGCCCCCGGGAAACGGTTCGCGCCGTTTTACGGGGGCATTCTGTTTCAATTCTGCTTTTCTTCCGAAATTTTTTCGTTCATTTTCTTAACATTCCGCTTGCCGATGGCAAACTGGACGCCCCAGATCACCGCGAAAATCAGGACGAACACCCCGAAATAGCTCAGAAACCCCGCTGCACTGTGCTCCATCCAATACGCCGCATAGGCGATGGGCAGCATGATAAGGGAAATGATGAGGAAATACACGCCGGTCTGCCGGACAAGGCTCCAGCTTTCCATTTCCCAGATCACGGAGCTTGCCGCGAAGCCCGCGCCCAGGAGTCCGCAGAGCAGGGCTTGCAGAACGACGGCTCTGATCTCATTTCCCAGCGCCTCCGCCAGCTCCGGCGCGCAGGGGGAGTAATATCCGCCCGCCCACATCAGCGAAATGCAGATTGTAATGACATATCCGATGGCAATCCCGATGGGGAAGCCCAACGCTCCCCGCAGAATCAGTTTCTTCTTCATATTCTACACCTCATATTCCTAAAATTGTCTTGACCTTGGACACATACCGTCTGGAAATATACGTGACTGTCCCGCCCCGCAGCTTCACGCAGATCGTACCAGTAAAGCTCAGGTCAAAATAGTCGATCTTCTTCAGGTTGATGATCTCCGAATTGGAAATGCGGACGAACTGATGGGGGTTCAGCCGCTGCTCCACCTCATACAACCGAAGGCGCAGGACGTATTCGCCCTTTTCCGTGACCGCGTAAACCTTCCCAGCGCTGGTATAGATCCGAATCAGGTCTGCCGGTTCCAGCACCTCGACCTTACCGTCCTTCATGCCGGAAAGGATGCAGGGCGCATCGCCTGACAGTTTTTTCGCCAGCTGGCTGACCTCCTCCGTTACGGCGGCGGTCAGGATCACGACCTTTGGCTCCGGGTACGCGCCGTCGATTCTGATTTCTACCTGCATGGTCTTTCACTCCTTTCTCTGGCTGCATTATAGAAAAAAATTCCCCCCTCCGCAACCGTTTTTCAACAGTCGGTCGTTTTCGAACCGTAAGCGGCAAAAAAGCAGGGGCGGAAAAACCGTCCCTGCCTGCGTATTTAATCCGAGGTTCCCTAACATACCATACCCTTGGCTCTCCCTCCGGGAGAGCTGTCACCGCAGGTGACTGAGAGGGCATCGCGCCCTGGTTTCCCCTCTCCGTCCTCGCTTTGCTCGGCCACCTATCCCAAGGGGAGGGGCAAGGTGTGTTCTTTGTCAATCCACAGCCTTCCGGGCGGCGGAAACGGTATATGTCCAGCTCCGGAAATCCGAAATGCTGCAATAGCTGTTTTCCAGAATGTCCTCCGCCGCGGAAGCAATTTCCGGGTCACCGTCCCGGGTCAGCTCTTTGATATAGGGCAGCGCACCGTCTCCCAGGCAGCCCATATGCCCCATGTCGATGGTCTCCAGCCGTCCCGACTGGTAGGCGCGGACGTTGTACCGGGCGACAAACGTATCCACGTCCCCCCAGAAGGTGACGCACCCCAGAATCAGCGCGCAGATCACCGCGCCCTTCATGTAGGGGAACCGGGGCTTAAGCAGCCACACGGACACGAGAATTGTCGTGACCCCCAGCCAGAGCATGAAAACCTCCGTCAGTACCCGCTTTCTCGTCAGGCCGTAGCCGCCGATGTAGAGCAGCATTTTCGCGCTGGCCGCGGCGATGAGAAACAGCGCCGCCAGTCCCAGGAACAGGCACAGCCCTTTGGTCAGCGCCGGGACGCCGGTCTTCTTTTCCACCAGAGCCATGGCAAGGCACATCAGTCCCAGATTGATAAAACTCAGCCACGCCATCTCAAAAAATCCCCGGCGGGCATACTCCGCCAGCGTGTACCCATCGGGCAGGATGCCCGCGAAACCGCCGCCCAGGTACGCCAGTTGGCTCAGCAGGTACACGGCGTAAATCAGGCACACCGTCCCAAGCAATATGTTCACGGTAATGGCGCTGAACCCCCGGAAGGGCGGCCGCGCCTTCCCGTTTTTCTCCCCGTATTTTAGCCCCACGCCCCGGGAATACAGAATCCACCCGGCGGACACGCCGAAAAACAGGGAAATCACCGGCTCCGACCAGTCGGTGTCGGGGAGCATATCCATCAGCCCCTCAAACGCCGCGTCGGCACGCATCAGCAGGAAAATCAGCACCGCCGCCACCGGCAGGGCGATCAGTACGCCCAGAATCGCCGCGCCGCCCCGTTTTCCCGCCGTACCGGCGTTTTTCCGGGCGTCGTTCAGCCCCCGGGCGGCGGCGCTCATGCTGCCCACACCCAGCGTAAATATCGCCCGGGGAGCGTCCAGCGCCGACGCGATGCCGCCGGGTTCCCGGCGGCTCTGCCCCGCCATCCGGCAGAAGCCGAGGTTCACGGCAAACAGCGCCATGAGGAGCATTTCCATTTTGATACCGCTGTCCGACGACCGGGCAAACCCGGCGAAGATCACCGCCGCCAGAATCAGCAGCGCCGCCTCATATTTCCCCGGCCGGAAGCCGCAGCGCAGCAGATACCAAAGGCTGCACCCCGTCAACGCCACCGCCCCCAGGGCAAAGCCCAGACAAAAACCGCCGTAAAGAATGCTGTTCCACGTAAACGTGCCGAAAAGCAGCACCAAAAGTCCAAAAATCAGCTCCCGTTTTCCCGCAGGATACCGGGGCAGTGTCCGTTCTTCCATAAATATCTCCTTTCTCAGCGTTTCCAGGGGTCGTCGTCCTGCACGAACTCGAACAGGTCGCCCGGCTGGCATTGCAGTTCCCGGCAGATGGCGTCCATGGTGCTCATGCGCACGGCCTTGGCCTTGCCGGTTTTCAGTATGGACAGGTTGGCGGGGGTCATGCCCACCCGGTTCGCCAGCTCCAGAGACGTCATCTTCCGCTTGGCCAGCATCATATCCAGATTCACAATAATCGCCATACGCCGCCTCACACCGTCAGATCGTTTTCTTCCCGGATTTCCACTGCGGCGGCCATGACGTTCTTCACCACGCTCACCGCCAGCGCCAGAAACGCCATGATCGTCGTCATGAAAAACAGGGGCGGGTAGAAGAACGCGGCAGGCAGGCAGATGCCGCTCACCGCCGCGCAGCACCAGCGGATGCGCCGCAAGAACCGGACGTTCTGTGTGACGAACACGTCCTCTGCAAGAATATTCCGCACCAGCCGCTCCATGCAGGATAGCGCGTACAGCACCGCGGGAACGCAGCAGTAAAACCCTACCATGATCGCCGCCGCGCCATACCGCCCCAGCGGCCGCAAAGTCTGATACCACCGCAGCAGCCCCGGCATGGCGAAAATCAGCAGGCAGATGAGAATGAACAGCGCCCGGCTGCACCAAAGGGTAAATTTCGCAGAAAGCTGTGAATTCATAAAGACACCTCCGTTTTCCTGGAGTGTACCACAGAAATTATCGAATGTCAATAATTATTTTCCCATTTACGAGAATTGCATTTTCCCGCCGCCCGAAAACTTGTTACAGAACTTCATACGAGCTTAATATTTTCCCACTTTAATCGTTAATATTTTACCGGTATAATAAGGCCATAAAGATCAAGACAACGTTAGCCCCGCCGCAAGGCACATGGGGCAGTATATAAATTTGCTACCAACCTTCATCTTTTTCATTTTTTCCTCTCCTCTTTTCTTGTTGCAAAATCCGCGGTGGTGAGCCGCGGATTTTGCATTTCTTTTTAATCAAAACTTAAGCTGTCCGCACCGTTTTCCGTTGCAAACACGGATATATTATGGTATAATAGGGAAAATTCACATTAGGGTGATGGAATGTTTACCAAATATCTTATGATTTTCTTCGTGTCCATGGTGCCGCTGGTGGAGCTGCGGGGCAGTATCGTCATGGCCGTGGGCATGGGGCTGGACTATTGGACGTCCTTGGCAGTGTGCGTCCTGGGCAATATGCTGCCGGTGCCGCTGATCTATTTCTTTGCCCGGAAGGTGCTGCACTGGGGCGCGGATAAAAAATATATCGGGAAATTCTTTTCCTACTGCCTGGAAAAGGGTGAAGCCGCCGGTCACAGGCTGATGAAAAGAGCCGGACGGGGCGGATTGTTCCTGGCACTGATGCTGTTCGTCGGCATTCCCATTCCCGGCACCGGCGCGTGGACGGGAACCCTAGCGGCCAGTTTCCTGGACATGGGCATCAAAACCACAGCGCTGTCCGTTTCCCTGGGCGTCATTATCGCGGGAATCATCATGGGAGCCGCCAGCATGGCGGGCATCCATGTCTTTGGTCTGTAAGGAGGAAATAACAATGTCCGATTGTCTGTTCTGCAAAATCATCGCGGGGGATATCCCCTCTGCCAAGGTTTACGAGGATGACCAGGTCTTCGCCTTCCGGGACATCCATCCCCAGGCGCCGACCCACATTCTGGTGATCCCCAAGACCCACATTTCCGGCTGCAACGGCGTCACGGAAGAAAACAGCGCCGTGGTCGCCCACATTTTTGAGGTCATCCCCCAGATCGCGGCGGCGGAGGGGCTGACGGGTGGCTACCGGGTGGTCAGCAACTGCGGCGCCGACGCGGGTCAGACCGTGCCGCACCTGCATTTCCACATCCTCGGCGGCAAAGCCCTGGCGCTGGATATGGCGTGATATCCTGAAACCGGCATCCTTCGGGTGCCGGTTTTTCGCGCTTGACATCTTATATTTTTTTGCTATACTAGCCCTAGATCGCAAAACAAATAAGTCTTCGGGGAGCCGAGCAAAACCGGCTGAGAGTGGGCGTGTGCGCCCTGACCCGTGAACCTGATACGGCTAATACCGTCGGAGGGAAAGATGCATATATGGGATACAATTCAGTATCGCGTTGCACCTGGACGGTTTGCAATGCGATACTTATTTTTTGGAGGTTCCCAAAATGAAAACCAAAAGACTGACGGAAAGCGCCATGCTGCTGGCGCTGGCCATCGTGCTGGAGCTGATCTCCAAGGCCTTCATCCCCGAAATGCCCTTCGGCGGCCAGGTGACGCTGGTGGCCATGCTCCCGGTGGTGCTGATTTCCTACCGCTACGGCGTGAAGTGGGGCTTCGTCTCCGGCTTCTGCTACGCGCTGCTGGAAATGGCGCTGGGGGCGAAGACCGTAAGCGCCGCCTTCCAGCCCGGCTACTTCGGCGACGGCACCATGATCTTCAAGGCTATCCTCATGTGCCTGCTGGACTATCTGCTTGCCTACACCATGATGGGTCTGGGCGGCGTGTTCCGTGACAAGATCAAGAATCCCGGCACCAGCCTGATGTGCGGCTCCCTTGTGGCGCTGGGTGCGCGGTATCTGTCCCATATTCTGTCCGGATACCTGCTGTTCTCCGGCTGGGCGGATTGGTTCTTCACCCAGGACGGCTTCCCCGCCTGGGGCGCGAAGCTGGTGGAAAGTCTCAGCCCTGTCGCGCTGGGCTGGGTCTATTCCATTGTATACAACGGCTTCTACATGGTTCCCGAGCTGATCCTCACCGCCATCGCGGCGCAGCTGATCGCCCGGATTCCGAAGATCGTGGTCAAGGTGGACTGAGAATTTTCCGCAACGTATAGTAACATCGCCCCGGGCTTCAGCCCGGGGCGTTTGTTTTTATGCCTTTGCAATCATTTCATTTTCCATCTGCCAGGCACGGTAGAGGATTTCCGCAGCTGCTTCCCGGGTCAGGGGGACGTCGGCTTCCAGGCTGAAGCCGTTTTGGGCGGCGGCTGTCAGAGCGTTCTGCGCCCAGGCGGAGATTTCCGATTCCTCTGCCGAGGTTTCCGCCGCTTCCTCCGGGGCGTCCGCCGTCAGCGCCAGGGCGTTTTTCAGCATGACGCTCACTTCCGCGCCGGTAATCATTTCCTCCGCGCCGAAGGTCTGCTGATCGGGCAGCCCAGCCGTCAGGCCGGAACGCACTGCGGCGGCAAGATAGGGCTGGAGCCACTGAGGGATTTCGTCGGTGAACCCCGCGCCGGTCAGTTCCTCGTCCACGGGGATGTTCAGCGTCCTGACCAGCATGGTGACGAACTCGCCCCGGCTCACCGGTTTGTCCGGGCTGAAGCAGGGATTCCCCGCCACGTTTTCCCCGGAGAAAATCCCGGTGTTCTTCATCCACTCCGCCGAGAACCGGCAGTCCCTGCCCACCGTGTCGGTGTACTGGGTCGCGTCGGCGGGCTTGAGGATGGTGATGGTGACGGTGGCCTCCCGGGAGGTCTTCCCGGAGGCGTCGGACGCGGTAAACGTGAAGGAATCGATGCCAACCTTGTTCTTTTTGGGCGTGTAGGTGAAGCTTCCGTCCGGCCGGAGGGTCACGGTGCCTCGCTTGGGCTGGCGGACGACGGTGCAGATCATGTCCTCCCCCTCCGGGTCGGCGACCTTCAATTTGCCGTCGGCGGCGAGATTTTTGTAGGTTTCCAGGGCGGAGTCCTCCGCCACGGGGGGCTTGTTTTCCTTGCCCCGGATGCCGATGGTCATGGCGGCGGACGCCTCCACACCGTCCGGGTAGATGGGCAGATACCCCACCTCGGCGGTTTCGTCCTGCTCGGTCAGCCGGGGAGAAAAGGTCATCTGCGCCGCCTGCTCGGCGGTGAGAACGTCCCCGGGGACGAGAACGCGGCTGCCCAGCATCACGCTGCCCACTTTTTTGCCGGGCAGGCTGGTGATGCAGATGCCCGCAATGGGGGTCTCCCCGGAAAAATCCTCCGCGGAGAAGCAGTAGACGCCGTCGCAGTCCACCTCAGCGGCGGCTGCGGCGCAGGATAGCCCCGCAACGCAGCACACCGCCAGCAGCAGAGCCAATAGTCGATTTCGGAACATGGCAATACCTCCAAAAAATGATTTCCGGTGGTATTGTTTGCCAATGTTGGAAAAATTATTCCTACAAATTTTGGGGTGGAGGTGTACCCCCGCGTACCCTCTCCGTCCTCGCTGCGCTCGGCCACCTCTCCCAAAAGGAGAGGCAAGAGAGATGCGCGCCATTTTTCCTGCCGTGGTACACCCCCTTGGCTCTCCCTTTGGGAGAGCTGTCACCGCAGGTGACTGAGAGGGTTTTGCACCCCCGTTCGACCGGGTTTATAAAAAATTCAAAATTAGGTGCAGACAATCGGCAGGTTTTGTGTTATACTATTAAAATCTATACGTGTGCGTTGCATGCATTCTGTTTTTCGCTGTCTAAAGGAGGCGTTTCCTTTGAAATATTGGTTCGGCTACCTCACCGCCGCCATCTTCGGCGCCATCACCTGGGTGCTGATGCGGTTCGGTGAACGGTTTTCTACCCTGGTGGATATGGTGTACCCCTACGTCATCCGCACCTCGGAGTCCATTCTTGCCCAGTGGGCAGGCGGCGTGGACTTCCCCGTCTGGCAGCTGCTGGCTGTGGCGCTGGGCGTGCTGATTCTTGCCAGCATCGTGCTGATGATCGTGCTGAAATGGAACCCCATTCAGTGGGCGGGGTGGGTCATCGCGGTTTTTGCCGGCGTTTACATGCTCCACACCATGTTCTGGGGTCTGAATTACTACTCCGGCCCTCTGTCCGACGATATGCGGCTGGATGTGGGCAGCTACAATCTGGAGGAGCTGACCGAAGCCACCGAGTTCTACCGGGACAAGGCCAACGCCCTCGCCCTGCAAGTCAGCCGGGATGCCAGCGGCAACGTGGCCTTCGCGGACTTTGACGCACTGGCGGACAAGGCCGGGGAGGGCTTCCAGACGCTGACCTACGACTACTTCTACCCCATTTTCGCCGGCTCCACCCTGCCTGTGAAAAAGCTGGGCTGGGCGGATATGTATTCCTCCATGGGCATCACCGGCGTCACCTTCGGCCTGACCGGCGAGGCCTGCGTCAATCCCCAGATCCCCGGCGTGTCCCTGCCCTTCACCATGTGCCACGAAATGGCCCACCGCATGTGCATCGCCCCGGAACGGGACGCCAATTTTGCCGCGTTCCTGGCCGCTTCCGTTCATTCCGACCCGGAATTCCAGTACAGTGCCTATTTTATGGCCTTCCGCTACTGCTACAGCGCCCTGAGCAGCGTCAATAACCAGTCCGCCGCGGTGGCCGCCGCCCGGGTGAGCGCCGGGGTCAACGACAATCTGAAATTCGACATGGCCGCCTACAACAGCTTCTTTAGCTCCCGGAAAAGCACCGCCGCCACGAATTTTGCCGACGCTGCCAACGACACCTATCTCAAGGTCAGCGGCGACGAAAGCGGCGTCGCTTCCTACGGCGAGGTCTGCGACCTGCTGGTGAACTGGCACATCCAGACCGTGGTGCTGCCCTCCATCACCGTAGAAGAATCCCCCTTCGACCCCTACGACGAGACCCAGGTGGATTTGAGCGGCATCGTCAACGCAAGGTGACGGCCATGATGAAACAGACTTTGGACGCAGGTCTGCCCGCGCTGGGGCTTGACCTGCCGGAAAACGCGCGTCAGACCCTCTGCGATTTTGGCGCGGCGGTTATCAAACAGAACGAGGTCATGAACCTCACCGCCATCACCCAGCCGGATCAGGTGGCAAAGCTCCACCTGCTGGACAGCCTGACGGTACTCACCGCCGCCGATCTGCGGGGGAAGCAAGTCATCGATGTGGGCTGCGGCGCGGGATTTCCCGGTGTGCCGCTGGCCATTGCCTGCCCGGAGGCGCAAGTGACGCTGCTGGACAGTCTGGGCAAGCGGATGAACTGGCTGGAAGAAATTCTCCCCCAATTGGGTGTCCGCGCCCAATGCGTCACCGCTCGGGCGGAGGAAGCGGCGGCGGAGCGACGGGAAAGCTACGATTATGCCGTCTCCCGCGCGGTCGCCCGTCTGAACATCCTGCTGGAGCTGACCGCCCCCTATGTGAAGGTCGGCGGCGCGGTGCTGGCCATGAAAGGCTCCGCCGCCCGGGAGGAGCTGGCCGAGTGTACATCTGCGATCAAAAAGCTGGGGCTGAAATTGGAATCGGTAAAGGAATTTTCCGTTGACGGGGCGTCCCACGCGGTCATCATCCTGCGGAAAATCGCCCCCACCCCGAAGCAGTACCCCCGCCGCTACGCAAAGATCAAGCAGTCTCCACTTTAAGGCACTTTGGAAAGTGAGGTTTTTATGGACGCAGTTCTCAGCATTGCTCTGGGATATTTTGCCGGTTCCCTCAGCCCGTCCTCTCTGGTGGGCAGGGTGAAGAAGACCGACGTGCGCAAATCCGGCACCGGAAACCTGGGCGCTACCAACACCATGCTGGTTCTCGGCTGGGGCGCGGGAATTTTCGTCATGCTTTTTGACCTGATGAAGTCCTTCCTCTCCGGCAAGCTGGCGCAGTATCTGTTCCCCGGGCTCAGCACCGCGGGGATGCTGGCCTGCATCGGCGCCATGATCGGCCACTGCTTCCCGGTGTTTCACCGCTTCCGGGGCGGCAAGGGGCTGGCGGCCTTCGGGGGTCTTGTCATTTACTGCGGGTTAAAGTATGTACCCATCGTGCTGTGCGCCGGATGGGCGGTCATGTGGATTTTCGACTGCACGGTAATCTTCCCCATAACGGTGGGCATCGCCCTGCCCCTGCTGATGTACCTTTTCGGCGAAGCACCGGCAAAAATCCTCACGGCCATCTGCGCCGGAGCGGTGCTGGACGTGATGCACATCGGCAACATGAAAAAGGCTCTCGCCGGGGACGAAATGATGCACGTCCGAGACTATTTCAAGGAAAAACTGCACAAAGCGCATTGAAATAATTCTGCCCGAGAAAGTGAAACTTTTCCTTTACTTTTGGGCAAACTTGTGATATACTCGAAAAGCTGGTTATGACCAGACACAATTTTTGCGCCCGTTGCTCAGTTGTGGGACAACGCCCATGTGGCACTTCACCGACCCCTACTTAGCTCCCGGGCTACCGATTTGAAAGGTGGAAAAATCATGATTCAGAAGGAAAAGAAGACCCAGGTCATCCTGGACAACGCGACCCACGAGGGCGACACCGGTTCCCCCGAGGTTCAGATCGCCATCCTGACTGCCCGTATCAACGAGCTGACCGAGCATCTGCGCGTCCACAAGCACGACAACCACTCCCGCCGTGGTCTGCTGATGATGGTCGGTAAGCGCCGCAGCCTGCTGGACTATCTGGCCAAGAAGGACATCAACCGCTACCGTGCTGTGATCGCCAAGCTGGGTATCCGTAAGTAAGAGATTGGAAGGGGCGACTGTCGTCGCCCCTTTTCTTCGTGTCTCTGCCAATCCGTAAATCACGGGAGATGCTTTAGCAGTTGAATGTGCCGCCGGAATCCGACCGCAGATTCAAGTGCTAAACCTCCCGTATAAATAAAATAATCAGGAGGTAAACCAATGATCACCCGCAAACAGTATCCCAACCATCACGTTTTCGAGACGGAAATCGGCGGCCGTGCCTTTACCGTGGAAACCGGTAAGGTCGCAGAGCTGGCCGACGCCGAGTGCATCTGCCGCTACGGCGACACCGTCGTGCTCACCACCGTCACCTGCAACCCCATCCCCAAGGCCGGAATCGACTACTTCCCCCTGACCATCGAGTTCGAGGAGCGTATGTATTCCGTGGGCCGCATTCCCGGCTCCTTCAACCGCCGGGAGGGCAAGCCCTCTGAGCGGGGCATTCTGAACAGCCGCATCATCGACCGCCCCATGCGTCCCCTCTTTGACGAGGAGCTGCGCAACGACACCGTCGTGACCTGCACCGTTCTTGCCAACGACTACGATAACCCCGTGGAGATCGTGGCGTCCCTGGGCGCTTCCATCGCCATTGCCTGCTCCGACGTTCCCTGGAACGGCCCCGTGGCCACCACCAACGTCGCCCACCTGAACGGCAAGTATATCATCAACCCCTCCTCCGACGAGCGGGACGCCGCCGACTGCTTCGTGTGCATCTCCTCCACCTTCGAGAAGGTGGTCATGATCGAGACCGAGGCCAGGGAAGCCCCCGAGAACATCGTCTACGAGTGCATCCGGGTCGCCCATGAGGCCAACATGGAGATCGTCAAGTTCATCAACTCCATCGTCTCCGAGATTGGCAAGCCCAAGTTCACCTTCGAGAAGGCCGCCGTCAACCACGAGCTGCTGGACGATCTGATGGCTTACGGCCTGGATAAGATCGAGTACGCTCTGGACACCCCCGACAAAAACGTCCGGGAGGAGCGCCTGACCGCCGCCCGGCTGGACTTCCAGGAGAAGTTTGGCGAAAAGTACGAAGACTTCGACACCCACATTGAGGTCTGCCTGTACAAGATGCAGAAGAAGGTCGTCAAGAAGTGGCTGCTTCAGGGCAAGCGTGTGGACGGCCGCGGTATGGACGAAATCCGTCCCCTGGACGCCGAGGTCGGCGTTCTGCCCAGAGTCCACGGCTCCGGCCTGTTCTCCCGCGGTCAGACCCAGGTGCTTTCCATCTGCACCCTGAACACCCTGTCCGCCGCCCAGAAGATCGACACCATCTACCCCGAGGATACCAAGCGGTATATCCATCACTATAACTTCCCCGCCTACTCCACCGGCGAAGCCCGTGCCGCCCGTTCCACCTCCCGCCGGGAGATCGGCCACGGCGCGCTGGCCGAGAAGGCTCTGCTGCCCGTGATCCCCAGCGTTGAGGAGTTCCCCTACGCCATCCGTGTGGTGTCCGAGGTGCTTTCCTCCAACGGCTCCACCTCTCAGGCTTCTATCTGCGGCTCTACTCTGGCTCTTATGGACGCCGGCGTGCCCATCAAGCGCCCCGTGGCCGGTATTTCCTGCGGCCTGATCTCCGATCAGGAGACCGGCGAGTGGAGAACCTTCACCGACATTCAGGGTGTTGAGGACTTCCACGGCGAAATGGACTTCAAGGTCGCCGGTACCACCGAGGGCATCACCGCCATCCAGATGGACCTGAAGAACAGGGGTCTGACCATGGAGATCATCGCCGACGCTCTGGAGCGCTGCCGCAAGGCGCGTCTGGAGATCCTGTCCGAGGTCATGCTCAAGGCCATCCCCGCGCCCCGTCCCGAGGTCAGTGAGTACGCCCCGAAGATGCTGTCCCTGAAGATCCCCGTGGACAAGATCCGCGAGGTCATCGGTTCCGGCGGCAAGACCATCCAGAAGATCTGCGCCGACACCGGCGCCAAGGTGGACATCGACGACGACGGCAGTGTGTTCATCTCCGCCGTTGACTCCGCCGCCGCCTACGCCGCCAAGAAGATGGTGGACGACATCTGCTTCGTTCCCGAAGTTGGCAAGCTGTACTACGGCAAGGTCGTGCGCATCCTGCCCATCGGCGCGTTCGTGGAGATCGCCCCCGGCCATGACGGCATGGTTCACATCTCCAAGCTGGAAAACCATCGCGTGGAGAAGGTAGAAGACGTGCTGAACCTGGGCGACATGACCTGGGTGAAGTTCATGGGCTTCGACGAAAAGGGCCGCGCCAACTTCAGCCGCAAGGACGCCCTGAAGGAAATGGCAAACCAGTAAGGTTTCTATAAAATAGCAGTTCCCCGCTTTCGTTACCGAAAGCGGGGAATTTTTTATGCAGAAAATCCGGCTGGGGCGCGGGGCAGTGTATCCCGCCTGTAAATCAAACCGACAAATCGGAATTTGTTTTATAGAGGTCTTTGCAAATACACCATATCTACAAGGTGTAC